>WNGF01007248.1_pt1 | contig 13472 bp, 10 predicted proteins | sample 5400641 | NCBI WGS metagenome assembly WNGF01 (sample SAMN13153371, study PRJNA577476) | soil metagenome | isolation source: 80 cm soil or saprolite under grassland replicate 2 | place: USA:California | collected 2016-06-15
ACGAGCACGTCCACGAGGTCGCCCGGCCGTGCGTCGCCCGAGAAGTTCACGGTCGTGTTGCGCCGCGTCCGCCCGCGCAGGAGTTTGGAATCGGTGCGGCTGGGGCTCTCGACGAGCACCTCCTCGATGCGGCCGACACGGGTCTCGTTCCGCTTCGCGGCAACGCGCTGGACGAGCTCGACCAGACGCTCGATCCGCTCGCGCTTGACGTCGTCGGGCACCTGGTCGGCCATCGCCGCCGCGTCCGTGCCGGCACGCGGCGAGTAGACGAACGTGAACGCGGAGTCGAAGCCGACCTCTTCGACGACCTCCAGCGTCTCCCGGAAGTCGTCCTCCGTCTCGCCGGGGAAGCCGACGATGATGTCGGTCGTGAGCGCGAGGTCAGGGATCGCGGCGCGCATCTCGCCGACGAGGCGCAGGTAGCGCTCGCGCGAGTAGGTGCGGCGCATCGCCTTGAGGATTCGCGTCGAGCCGGACTGGAGCGGCAGGTGCGCGTGCTCGCACACGGCGGCACACTCGGCCATGGCTTCGAGCACGGGCCGCCTGAAGTCCTTCGGGTGCGGGCTCGTGAAGCGGATCCGCTCGATTCCCTCGACGGCGTCGCACGCGCGGAGGAGCTCTCCGAACTCCGTGTGGATCTCGGGAAGCAGGTCGCGCCCCCACGAGTTGACGTTCTGGCCGAGCAGCGTGATCTCGCGCACGCCCTCCTGTGCGAGCTGCGCCACCTCCGCGAGCACGTCGCCGGGTCGCCTGCTGACCTCACGGCCGCGCACCGCGGGGACGATGCAGTACGAGCAGGTCGAGTTGCAGCCCATCGAGATCTGCACCCACGCCTGGAAGGCGCGCTCGCGGTGCATCGGCAGCTTCGCCGCGAAGCGCCGCTCCTCCCCCGTCCCCCAGGCGCCGCGCTCGATTCCGAAGCCGCCGGCGCCAAGCCACTTGCCGAGATGCGGGATCGTTCCCGGGCCGAACGCGACGTCGACGGCCGGGTAGAGCGAGAAGAGCCGCTCGCGCTGCGCCTCGGCGTAGCAGCCGCCGACCGCGATGATCGTGCCGGGGCGCTCTCGCTTGCGCGCGGAAGCCTCGCCCATGTAGGCGGCGAACTTCGTGTCGGGCTTCTCGCGGATCGTGCAGGTGTTGAACACGATCACGTCCGCCTCTTCCTGGGTCGGCGCCTCGCCGAGGCCGAGCTCCTCGAGCAGCCCCTTGATCCGCTCCGAGTCGTGAGCGTTCATCTGGCAGCCGAAGGTCGTGACGTGGTAGCGGCGCATCGCCCCTAGGGTAGCCCGGCAGCGGCCGGAAGACGGTCGAGCTCGTCGAGGCTGGGCGCGTTCCGGATCGCCGGGCTGAGCGTGCCCCAAAGCGCGAGGACGGCGGAGACCACGGTAAAGACGCCGATCGCCTCGCGTGCGGAGCCCGACTCGAGCAGGAAGCCCGCGACGAGCGGTCCAAGGGGCGCGATCAGGAGCGCGATCGTGCTCCTGACGCTCTCCACCCGTCCCAGCAGCCGGTCCGGGGTCATCGCGACGCGGTGGCCGATCACGACCGAGTCGGTCACCGGAATGGCGATCCCCACGGGAACGATGCCCGCGAGCAGCGTGTAGACGCTCGGCCAGACGAGGAAGAAGCCGGAGCCGAGCCAGAGCCAGACCTCCAGGAGAAGGATCACGCGGATCGAGAAGGCCCGGCGGAAGAGCGGCGACGCGAGCGACCCGGCGAGGATGGCCGCGCCGAACGCCGCCGTCAGCGCGCCGACCTCGCCGCCCGACAGCCCCTGGCGCCGGCCGACGACGACGAGCACGAGGAGGATGCCCGGGCCGGTGAAGTTGGTGAGCCCGTAGAGGAACGCCGTCGTGCGGATGAACGGGCGGCTCCACGTGAAGCGGAACCCCTCCGCGACCTGGTCGCGCAGGCGAGCCGTGTCCCGCTCGCGTGCCTCCTGGAACGGCGTCCGCATCGCGAGCAGCGATGCCGTCGACGCGGCGTACGAGACAGCATCGGCGAGAAAAGGCACAGCGCGGCCGATCCCGAAGAGGGCGCCGCCGAGCGGCGGACCGCCCAGCCGGACCGTGGCTGCTCGCGCCTCCTGCGCACCCGCGGCTGCCGGCAGCTGCCGTGGCGGTACCACTGCGCGCAGGGCGCCCGTCTGCGCGGTGCTGAAGAACGCCGTCCCGGTTCCCTCCACGAACGCCACGAGCGGGATCTGCCAGAAGGCGAGCCGGTCGAGGAGGATCGTCGTGGCCAGGCTCGCGACCGCGAGTGCCCGCACGCCGTCGGCCGCGATCATCAGCCGCTTGCGGCTCCACCGATCGGCCGCGAGGCCAGCCGGCAAGCCGAAGAGCGCCGATGGAAGCAGACGCGCGAACGCGACGAGCCCGGTCTTCGCCGGGGAGTGCGTCACGGCGAGGACGAGCAGCGGGTAGGCGATCGACGTCGACTGGCTGCCGGCGGCCGACAGCAGCTGCCCGGCCTGGAGCAGCACGAAATCCCTGTTCCGGCGCAGCGGCACCATCGCCGCGGGACGCTACAGATTCACAGAGCTTTCCCAGCTCCGCGGGCTACGCTCCGCTCCATGCACGATCGGATGACACGTCGCGGGTCGCTCGTGGCCCTCGCCGGCGGTTTCGCGGCCGCCCTGGGCTGGCGGGCCGATACCGCCGGCGCCGGCCCGGCAGGGGTCGCCTCCGGAGCCGTGAGCTGCGTCCTCACCCCGGAGATGACGGAGGGCCCGTACTACCTCCCGAACGAGCGGGTCCGCCGCAACATCACCGAGGGCCGGCCCGGGACCCCGCTCACTCTGGCGCTGACGGTGGTGAACGCGTCGACGTGCAAGCCGATCAGGGGCGCCGCGGTCGACATCTGGCACGCCGACGCGCTCGGCGTCTACTCGGGGGTGCAGGGCAACACGGGCACCTTCATGCGGGGCATCCAGCGAACCGACGCCTACGGCGTGGCGCGCTTCAGGACGGTCTATCCCGGTTGGTACACCGGCCGCGCCGTCCACATCCACGTCAAGGTGCACCTGGGCGGCACGGTCGTCCACACGGGACAGCTCTTCTTCCCGGATGCCGTCAGCGACGCGGCCTACGCGAAGTCCCCGTACAGCACCCGGCCGGGCCGCGACACCCGCAACGCCGCGGACTCGATCTTCCGCAACGGCGGCAGCCGCTCACTCCTCCGCCTCCACAAGAGCACCACCGGCTACACCGGCGCCATCACGATGGGCGTGCATCGCTAGAAACGGGGAGCCGGATTCCGGCGTCTACGAGATCGCGCTTTCGCCTGAGCGCAGGAGCGGCTCGTCCTGCGGCTGGCGGAGAGTGTCCCGAGGCGGCGCATCGTGACCGCCGCGCTCCTCGCTCGCCCCGCGTGCGTTGCGGGCCACGTCGACGGCGCGGCTCTCACGGATCACCGTCACCTTGACCTGGCCCGGGTATTCGAGCTGGTCCTCGATCTCGCGCGCGATCTCGTGTGAAAGGAGCGCCGCCGACTCGTCGTCGAGCTCGGACGGCCGGACGATGACGCGGATCTCCCGGCCCGCCTGGAGCGCGTAGACCTTTTCGACGCCGCGCTTCGAGCCCGCGAGCTCCTCGAGCGCCTCGAGCCGCTTGATGTAGTGCTCGAGGCTCTCGCCGCGTGCGCCGGGCCGGGACGCCGAGATTGCGTCGGCGGCGATCAGCAGCACCGCCTCGACGGTCTGCGGCTGCACCTCGTAGTGGTGCGCCTCGATCGCGTGCACGACGCCCTGGGTCTCGCCATAGCGCCGTGCGAGCTGCGCCGAGATGAGCGCGTGGGAGCCCTCGACCTCGTGCGTCATGGCCTTGCCGAGGTCGTGCAGCATCGCGGCACGCTTGGCCGTCTTCACGCTGGCCTCGAGCTCCGTCGCCATGATCCCCACCAGGTGGACGACCTCGAGCGTGTGCTTGAGCACGTTCTGCCCGTAGCTTGTGCGGTAGCGCAGCCGTCCGAGGATCTTGACGAGCTCCTCGTGGAACGGGCCGCAGTTCGCCTCGAACACGGCCTGCTCACCCGCCTGGCGGACGACGTCCTCGATCTCGGCCTTCGACTGGTAGTACATCTCCTCGATTCGGGCCGGGTGGATGCGCCCGTCCTCGATCAGCTTCGTCAGCGTCAGGCGCGCGACCTCGCGGCGCAGCCCGTCGAAGGAGGAGAGCACGACGGCGTGCGGCGTGTCGTCGATGATGAAGTCGACGCCGGTGAGGTGCTCGAGGGCCCGGATGTTGCGGCCCTCGCGCCCGATGATCCGTCCCTTCATGTCGTCCGAGGGAAGCTCGATCACCGACACCGTCGTCTCTGCCGCATGGCTCGCGGCGACCCGCTGCAGCGCGTCGGCGACGAGGTTGCGGGCGCGCCGCTTGGACTCCGTCCGCGCCTCCTCCTCGAGCATGCGCACCCGCCGCGCCAGGTCATGCCTGACCAGCTCCTCGCCACGCTCGAGCAGGTGCGCCTTGGCCTCCTGGAGCGTCATGCCGGCGACTCGCTCGAGCTCGGTCTGCTGGGCGGCGTTCGCCTGCTTCAGCTCCTCCTGGAGCTCCCGCAGGTGCGTCTCCCGGTCGGCGAGGCCCTGGTCGCGGCGGGAGAGCTGCACGAGCTTCCGCTCGATCTCCTCCTCCTTCGCGATCAGCCGCTCCTCGATCTTCAGTACCTGCTGGCGCCGCTCGCCGAGCTCAGCGTCGATCTCCGACCGCAGCTTCACCGCCTGCTCTCGGGCCTCGATCTGCGCCTCGCGGCGCAGCGCCTCCGCCTCGCGCTCTGCATCGTCGACGAGCTGGCGGCGGATCCTCCGCGCCTTGCCGACGCCGGTCGCGCCGAAGACCTGGACCGCGAGCAACGCCAGCGCAACTCCTGCGGCGATGCCGATGGCGACTCCGATCCCGATCAGCACTGGCGCCTCCTGGCTCGGTTGGGTTGGCCGCCGCGCGCGACCTGTCCCAGCCCGGCACCGCCCGGCTCCCATGACCTACCGAAGTCGCTTGTTCGACGCGCGCCCGCGCGCCGCCCGTCGCCGCTATTCGGCCGACGGCCTCACTCGTCTACGAGTCGAACTGGTTCTGGCGTTTGCTCTCAAGCGATTGTGTGCGATTTCGGAAAAAGTCTGTTTGCAGGCAAAATGTCGGGTAAAGGTTAGTCCGATCCTAGCGCGGATCAGGCCTCTTCCGCAAATCCAGCCGCCGCGTCCTCGACGCTCGTCGCGGCGAAGCCACGAGAGCTGAGCCAGCGCGCCGTGCGGATGTCGGCACCCCGCGCTGCGACGAGCTGCTTCGCGCGCTTCGGCTCGGGTTCGAGTCCGGCCAGCGCCTCGGCCACGAGCTCCCGCGCCATGCCCTCCCGCTCGAGGTCGAAGCGGATCGCAGCATCCCCGTAGCCGCGCCCAGCAAGCGACTGCGCCCGCGAGGCGGCGAAGCGGGCATCGTCGACGACTCCCGCTCGCTCGAGCGCGGCGATGGCCTCGCTGCGGACGTCGGCGCGCGTCCCTCGCCGGACGAGCCGCTCCTCGATCCGGCGCCGGGACAGGTCACGGTGGCTGAGCGCGCGCACCGCCACTCCGAGTGCCTCGGCTCGCCGGAGCTCGCGGGCGAGGGATCTCGCGGTCGCGCGGTCGAGCGGGCGTCCGACCGCGAGCCCGGCGCGTATGACCGCGTCGGCGGGCACGAGCCGCCAGGGAACTCCGTCGAGCTCGATCTCGACCCGTCCCCGCGGCCGCTCGCGCAGCGCGGTGACGATCGCCACTAGGTCGCCGGGTCGCGCGGAACGCCGGCGACTGCCGCAGCGGCCGCGGCCTCCTTCTCGGCCGTGCCTCCGGCGCCGCCATTCTCTGCTGCCTCCTCGACGACCGGCAGCAGCCGCGCCGAGACGATCTGCTCGGGCCCTACGGCGAGCTGGATCTGTTGCAGGATCTGCTGCGTGACATCGGGATGCTCGCGCAGGAACGCCGTCGCGTTCTGGCGCCCCTGGCCGAGCCGCTCGTCGCCGAAGCTGAAGTACGAGCCCGACTTCGTGACGACCTTCCGCTCGAGGGCCGTGTCGACCACGCTGCCCTCCCAGGAGATGCCGGTGCCGTAGATGATGTCGAACTCGGCCTGCTTGAACGGCGGCGCGACCTTGTTCTTCACGACCTTGACGCGCACCCGGTTGCCGATCGCCTCGACGCCTTCCTTCAGCGTCTCGATCCGCCGCATGTCGAGGCGGACGGAGGAGTAGAACTTCAGCGCACGGCCGCCCGGCGTCGTTTCTGGCGAGTTGTGGACGACGACGTGATCGACGAGGTAGGTGTGGTTGCCTTCGATCTCGAGATCGAAGCGCGTGCGCTTCCGCGGAAGTGCCGGTCTCGTCTCCTTGCCGGTGACGCGCATCGGCACTGCTCTCAGCGTCGTCCTCGCCTTCAGCCGCGTGCCGTTGAGATGAGCGTCGCTCAGGTCGGGCTGCCAGCAGAATCGATCGCGCAGCTCGGGGTGGAGCTTGTATGAGAGCGACGGGTGCACGTGGGGCGCGATCCGCTCCTGGAAGAGGCGAGTTCGCTCGCCGCTGAACAGCAAGCCTCGCTCGGTAACGGTCGGACGTCCCATGCCGAGCTCCTCGCAACGGGCGGCGAGCAGCTCGCGGTGCTCGCGTCCCAGGCTCTTCGCGCAGATCTCGGCCTTGCCTCGACCCCAACGTTCGTAGCTGCCGCTGAAGGTGCCGTCGTCCGCGTACCACACTGCGATCGCCTTCGCATCCAGCTTCCCGACGAGCTCGGCCGTGACTGCGCTCTTCCCGCCACGTCCGGCCGCGTAGACGGCGTCGTGGAGCCATCCGAACTGCGGCATGGGAATCGTGTCGAAGCCGTAGCCGACTCCGGTTGGGGCGACGAGGCGCGCGAAGGGTGCGAGCATCTCGTGCTTCCACTCGAGGTACTCACGTTGCGCTTCGCCGTGCCCGACCCGGAAGGCGACGCCGTGCTCGGAGGGCCGGCGTAGCGAGCCGTCGCCGAGGACACCGCCCAGTATCAGCTGCTCCTGGTCTGGCGACAACGCGTAGTGCTTGACCGCAGTCAGTACTTCTTCGCCGACCTGGATCTCTTCGGCGGCGCGTTCGCCATCCGGTGTGAGGATGACGTGGTTCGGCGTGCAGCGGAAGTGGCGCCGTCCCGGGCCGCCAGCGGCGGCGACCTCGAAGTGGATCCACTCGTCGGTCGTGCCGTTTCGGAAGTAGTTGAGGATCCGCCGCGGCTCGATCCTCCCGGTTGCCGGATCGAGCGAGAGCACTTCGACCGGAAGGCGCTGATTGACGATCTTGCCGATCTTCTCGGTCGAGCCGTCTGCAAGGACGACGCGTGTGGAGTACTCGAAGCATCCGAACATGACCCCAATCTTCTCGCGGAGCTGGTTCGTGAAGAGGCAGATCGTGTCGGTGCGGTTGAGCGTGCCCGCGAGCTTGCGCAGGGCCTGGCTCATCAGGCGCGCCTGCAGGCCGACGTGCGAGTCGCCCATCTCACCCTCGATCTCCGCCTTCGGCGTGAGCGCCGCGACGGAGTCGATCGCGACGACGTCGAGGGCGCCCGAGCGGATCAGCAGCTCCGTGATCTCGAGCGCCTGCTCGCCGGTGTCGGGCTGGGAGACGAGGAGGTTGTCGATGTCGACGCCGATCCGCTTCGCGTAGGCGGGGTCCATCGCGTGCTCGGCGTCGATGAAGGCGCAGATGCCGCCGCGGCGCTGCGCCTCGGCGATCACGTGGTAGACGAGCGTCGTCTTGCCGGAGGACTCGGGGCCGAAGATCTCGACGACGCGGCCGCGGGGCAGGCCGCCGATGCCGAGCGCGAGGTCGAGCGCGAGCGAGCCCGTCGAGACGGCGCCAACCGAGACGGCGGCGCGGTCGTTCATCTTCATCACCGAGCCCTTGCCGAACTGGCGCTCGATCTGGCCGAGTGCGACGTCGAGTGCTTCGTGCTTGTCCACCTATCGACCTCCTAGCTGCGCCCCGAGTGGGACCGATTCGAGAACCTCGTACTGCGCCCCGCTCGGTCGCAGCCGTGACAGATAAGCAGCCGCGTCGGACGGAACGAACGTTCCCAGGCCCGGCGGGTCGAGGCGGAGCCGCGGCCGCTCCCGAAAGCGGGCGACGGTGAGGTGCGGCAGCCAGTCGCGAGCCTCGTGGCGGTAGACGCCGAGCCGTTCCAACCCCTCGTGCACGTCGTGCGCCAGCGCCGTCGTGCGGCCGTCCACGTCGTCGAGCACCAGCATGCCGACGCTCCTCGTCTCCCGGTAGCGGGTGGGCGTGAGCCGCAGCTCCTCCGTGGCTCCCGCCGCGGCCCGGTGCAGCTCGCCGAGGATCGCCTCGAGCTCGGCGGACGGCCTGTGGCCGAGGAAGGCGAGCGTGACGTGCAGGTGGCTGCGGGGGACGATGCGGACGTCGCGGAGCTGCGCGTGCTGCCACGCTTCGAGCGCGTCGAGGACGGGCTCGGGCAGGCGGAGGGCCAGGAAGAGCCGGAGCCGTTCATCGCCGCCCACGGTAGCGGGCGGGGTCATACGGCTTCGTCACGAGTTCCGCTCAACAGGCGCCGCACGAGGTGCAGCGCCCCGACGACTGAGCGGGCCCGGATCGAGGCTCGGTCGCCCGGGAAGCCGAGCTCCCGGCCGCGACCGCCGTCGGGCGCCTCGACGTGCAGGTAGACGAGGCCGACGGGCTTCTCCGGCGTACCTCCGTCGGGACCGGCTATGCCGGTGACCGAGACGGCCACGTCGGCGCCGAGTCGCTCCCGTGCCCCGCGGGCCATCGCGGCGGCGACTTCGGCCGAGACTGCTCCGTGGCGCTCGAGCAGCTCCGTCGGGACGGCCAGCTCGGCCCGCTTGACGTCGTCCGAATACGCCACGACGCCGCCGCGGAAGACGCGGCTCGAGCCGGGAACGGAGGTCAAACGGGCGGCCACCAGCCCGCCCGTGCAGGACTCCGCCGTCGCCAGCGTCAGGCCGCGGTCGGCGCAGAGCTCGAGCACGTGCTGCTCGATCGACCGCTCGTCCTCGGTCCAGAGGTACTGCTCGATCGGCTCGACGAAGCGGGCGGCGAGCTCGCGCGCCCGCACCTCGGCCCCCGGCTCGACGACGAGGTCGACGTGGATCTCGAAGTCCCGGGCGCAGATCGTGACCTCGACGCCGTCCCCGTCTCCCCCTGCGGCCTCGAGCGCCCGCGCGACAGCAGACTCCGAGACGCCGAAGAACTTCAGCACGCGCCGCGCGGGCGGCCGTGCCCGCGCGAGCAGCGCCCGGAATGCGGCCGTCTCGAGCGCGCGCGGCCAGAGCCGCCGGAGCTCGGAGGGCGGCCCGGGCAGGACGACGACGACACGCCCGTTGCCGTGCGCGACGAGGAGCCCCGGCGCCGTGCCCGCAAGCCCGAGCGAGACGGCGCCGTCCGGAATCGTCGCCTGCTTGGTCACGCCCGTCCGGAAGTCGGCATACGGACGCCGTAACCGCTCCGCGGCGGCCCTCGAGACCGCCTCGATCTCCCGCTCCAGCTCCGGTTCGACGTGGAGGCCGACGCCGAGCGCCCGCGCCACCATCTCGACCGTGCGGTCGTCGTGCGTCGGCCCGAGCCCGCCGGAGACGAGGCAGACGTCAGCCTCGAGCCCGTCGCGAAGCGCCAGGGCCAGCTCCTCGGGCGCGTCGCCGACGATCGCGATCCGGGCGGGCTCGAGACCGAGGCGCAGCGCCTCGCCCGCCAGGTACGGGCCGTTCAGGTCGGTGCGGTCGCCGCGCACGAGCTCGCTGCCCGTCACGACGACGACCGCCCGCGGGCGGCCCATTAACTGGGAGCGCGGGCCGTGCGCGTCGGCGTCACGACCACTCTCAGGTTCCTGCGCGCCGGCAGCGCGACCGCCTTGCCGCCGAGCGACACGCGGATCCGGGCCGGGCGCCGGACGTACAGCCAGAACCGGCTGCCGGGGACGAGCTTGACCTTGCCGCGGCCGATCGTTCCCTCGAGCAGCACCCTGCCGCTGGGCGAGCGACGCCGGACCTCGACGTACGTGCCCCTGCCGAGGCCGACGAGCCTGAGCCCGTGGAGAGGAGCGGTCGCGGTCTTCTGGTGGGTCACCGCAGGCGGGGGCGGCGCCGCCGTGTCGCCCGCTCCGAACTTCCAGGCGACGATTACGAGCGCGGTCAAGGCCGCGATGCCGACGAGGGCGAAGAGCAGCACCTTCCGCTCGACGCCACGCTGCTGACGTGCTCGCGGCGACACGCGCCGGGGGGCCACCTCCTCCAGCGCGTCGACCACGTAGCGGGAGTTGTACTCGTCGACGTAGAGCTGCCCGTCGAGGCCGAGAAACTCGGCGTACGTCCGCAGGAAGCCCTTGACGTACGGCTGCGCCGGCAGCAGCTCGAACTGCTCGTCTTCGAGCGCGTGCAGATACTTCGCCCGCACCTTCGTCGCCAGCTCGATCTCCGGATAGTCGAGTCCCTGACGGACACGCGCCTCGCGCAGGCTGTTGCCGATTTCGAACATGAGCGGTTCATTCTAGAACCCTTTCGCGCCACAGCTGTTCTGGCGCTCCGGGTCGGTCTCAACGGCGCCCTGAGGAGGTCGCGCCCGGATCGGGCAAGGCTCGGCGGGCGCAGCACATGTGTCCCCACGCCCACTGCACATGTGGACACATGGGCCCCTCTGCGGCGGCGCGAGTCGATGGTGCAGGAGGCTTGAGGTTCCTGTGACCCTCCCTCGACCCTCTCATGCTGGGGCCTGGCCCGGGCCTGGCCCCTGGGGTAGAGGAGCACGGAACCTTGCGCTCGCGCGGGATGCGCGGAGGCTCAGCTCTCGAGCCGCACGAGCAGCTCGTAGAAGCCGACCGCGATCGCGGCCGAGAGAGCGACGCAGATGCCGGCGACGCCGAGGACCCGGGCGGCGCGTGCGCGTGCGCGCCCTCTCGCCCGCTCGAGCGTGGCGCGGATGCGACCGCGGGCCCCACGGGCGAAGAGCAGCGCGACGACGCCGAACGCCGCAGCGACGGGGACCGCCCACGCCGCGTCGACGAGCGTGATCGTCGACGACCTGCGCGACAGCGCGACGGCCGCAGGGACGGCGAGGACGGCGACGAGGCCGGAGAGAAACGCCAGCGTGGCGCGGTGGTTACTGCTTCGCATACGGCTTGCCCATGTTCGCTACTGCTTCCGGTACGGCTTGCCGTCTGCTGCGGGCGGGACGGTGCGACCGATCACGCCGGCGACCGCGATCAGCGTCAGGACGTACGGCAGCGTCTGGAACAGTGTGGCGGCCGAGTCGGAGTACGCCGGCAGCCGGTACGCGAGCGCCGTCGAGAAGCCGAAGAGGAGCGCGGCGCCGAACGCGCCGAACGGGCGCCAGTTGCCGAAGATCATCGCCGCGAGCGCAATGAAGCCGCGCCCCGCCGTCATGTTGTCCGTGAAGGTCCCGCCGCCGAAGCCGATCGAGAGGTATGCGCCCCCGAGTGCGGCCAGGACGCCCGAGAGGACGACCGAGGCGTAGCGCACCGCGTAGACGTTGATCCCGACCGTGTCGGCGGCGCGGGGATGCTCGCCGCACGCGCGGATGCGCAGTCCGATCGGCGTCTTGAAGACGACGAAGTACGAAAGGACGACAAGCGCGAAGCTCAGCCACACCATCAGGTTGAGGTCGCCGATCGCCGGGCCGAGGAAGTGCCAGTCCTTCACGTAGGGGATCTTCACGTCGGGGATGGTCGAGACGCCGAGGGGCACGTCCTGCCCGTGGTAGAGCTGGAAGAAGAAGTAGCCCGTGATGCCGAGTGCGAGGAAGTTGACGGCCGTCCCCCCCACGATCTGGTCGGCTCGGAGGTGGATCGCGAAGACCGCGTGGACGAGCGCGAGGAGGCCGCCCGCGACGATCGCGACGAGGAGCCCGACCACCCAGCTCTTGCCCTTGTCCGCCCCGTAGACGCCCCAGAAGGCGCCCATCAGCATCATCCCCTCGAGGCCGATGTTCACGACGCCGCTGCGCTCGGAGAACATGCCGCCGATCGCCCCGAAGACGAGCGGCGTCGAGAACACGAACATCGAGGCGATGAGCGACGCGGTGAAGACCTGGTTCAGGTTGTCGGTGCTCGAGCGGGTGGCGAGGATCCCGAGGCCGACCCCGATCAGCCCAGCGGCGATCGCCCCGTAGCCGAGCCTGCGCCTGCCGCGCGTAACCGTCCAGAGCCCGAGCATCGCGGCGGCGACGCCGACGACGACCGGCCCGACGATCGCGCGCGCCGTGATCGGCGGGATCGCGAGGAACGCCGCGAAAGCGCCGAGAAAGAGCCCCGCGAAGCCGGAGGTCGCCGGGTCGCGCAAACGGGCGAGGATCGGACTATCGAGGCGCTCCACCCAGGCACTCATGCCGGTGCCTCCTGCGGCCTGGCCCGCAAGCTACGGCGCCGGCTCCAGACGTACAGGATCAGCACGTCTGCGCCGACGAAGAGGACGATGAGCCCCTGGATCATGTACGTGAGGTTGCCGGCGAGCTCCGGCGCGATCACGGTCGACTGGAGGCCGTGCGTCGTCCCGAAGAGCAGCCCGCCGAAGAGGAGCGCGCCGAGGCCGGTCCCGACCGCAGTGTTGCGCCCGAGCAGCGCGACCGCGATGCCAAGGAAGCCGACGGTGGAGACGGGGATGTCGGACACGCCGTAGCGGTACAGGTAGCCGAGCATGTCGAGTCCGCCCGCGAGCCCGGCGAACGCGCCGGAGATCGCCATCGCCCGGATCAGGTTCTTGCCGACGCTGATGCCGCCGTAGTGCGCCGCCTCCGGGTTGAACCCGACCGCCCGCACCTCGTAGCCGAGCGTCGTCCGGTTCAGGATCAGCCAGAAGACGACGAGCGCGGCGAGCGCGACGAAGAAGCCGACGTGCAGCCCCTGGAGATCCTTGTCTCCCCAGAACACCGGCAGCTTCGCGCTGTCGGCGACGTCCGCCGAGATCGGGATGTGTCCGGCCTTGTTCTCGGTGCCCTGGAGCAGGCCTCGGTCGCCGAACAGGTACGTGCCGCACCAGATCGCGATCCAGTTGAGCATGATCGTCGTGATCACCTCGTGCGCGCCGACGGCCGCCTTGAGGAAGCCCGCGATCCCGGCCCACACGGCGCCGGCGAGGGTGGCCGCGCCGATGCCGAGGAGGATGTGCGGCACCGCGTTCATGCCCGCGAAGTCGCTGCCGATCCAGTTGGCGGCGTAGATGCCGACGAAGTACTGGCCCTGGCCGCCGATGTTGAACATGCCGCACCGGAAGGCGAATGCGACCGCGAGGCCGGTGAGGATGAGCGTCGTCGTCTGCAGCAGCGTCTGCGTGAGGTTGTACGCGTCGGTCCGCGCGGTGTCGGTGCTCGGATGGAAGATCCAGTTGAGGCCCGCCCCGTTGAAGATGTCGCGGTAGGCGAGCAGCGGGTTGTGTCCGGTCGCGAGCACGATGAGGCCGCCGAGGAGGAAGGCGATCAGCGCGGTGAGGACGGGGACGGCG
>WNGF01007249.1_pt1 | contig 13471 bp, 11 predicted proteins | sample 5400641 | NCBI WGS metagenome assembly WNGF01 (sample SAMN13153371, study PRJNA577476) | soil metagenome | isolation source: 80 cm soil or saprolite under grassland replicate 2 | place: USA:California | collected 2016-06-15
AGGCGGCGGCCGGCCTGCCGCCGTGAGCCGGCCGGCGGGGCAGCGGAGGTTTAAGCTCTGCCTCAACTCACACCAGAACAGAGGAGGACCCCATGAGCCAGCAAGCCGAGCAGAGCCCCGCCTCTTGCTATGGCTCGCCGCAGGAGGCCGTCCAGGCGCCGCCGGAGGAGCTCGTGTACGTCGCGTGCCTGCACGTAGGGACGGGCGTGGACAAACCGGACTTCCTTGCCGTCGTGGATGTGAACCCGGACTCGGACGAGTACGGGCGGATCGTGCACGAGACGCCGATGCCGAACACCGGGGACGAGCTCCACCACTACGGCTGGAACCGCTGCAGCTCGGCCTGCCACGGGCCAGACCGCTCGCACCTGATCGTCCCGGGCTTCCGCTCCTCGCGCATCCACGTGGTGAACGTGGCCGACGACCCGCGCCAGCCTCGGATCGAGAAGGTGATCGAGCCCGAGGAGCTGGTACGCGAGACCGGCTACACGCGCCCGCACACGGTCCACTGCATGCCGGGGGACAACGTGGTCGTGAGCATGCTGGGCGACGCCGACGGCGGCGGGGCGGGCGGCTTCGCCGTGCTCGACGCGAGGACGTTCGACCTCAAAGGGCGCTGGGAGGACGGCGGCGAGACACCGCCGCTCAACTACGACTTCTGGTATCAGCCGCGCAAGGACACCCTGATCTCCTCGGAGTTCGGCGAGCCGAACGCCTACGAGCCAGGCTTCGACATCGACGACGTGGGGGCGGGCCGCTACGGGCAGCGGCTCCACTTCTGGAGCCTCTCGGCACGCCGCCTGGAGCAGACCGTCGATCTCGGCGAGCGGGGCCTCGTGCCGCTCGAGATCCGCTGGCTGCACGATCCCGACGCCGAGCAGGGCTTCGTCTGCGCCACGCTCGCGAGCAACATCATCCGCTTCTCACGCGACAACGGGAGCTGGGGCGCCGAGACCGTCGTGGACGTGGAGAACGTGGAGCTCGAGGGCTGGCCGCTGCCCGGCGGGGTCCCGGGCCTCATCACCGACATCGTGCTCTCGATGGACGACCGCTTCCTCTACCTGTCGAACTGGCTCCATGGCGACCTGCGCCAGTACGACGTCTCGGACCCCCGCCAGCCGAAGCTCACGGGGCAGCTCTGGCTCGGCGGCCTGCTGAGCAAGCCGAACGACGCGGGCCGCGACCTGAACGGCGGGCCCCAGATGATCCAGCTCTCGTTCGACGGTCATCGCCTGTACGTCACGAACTCGCTCTACTCGAGCTGGGACAACCAGTTTTATCCGGAGCTGCGCTCCTGGCTCCTGAAGGTGAACTGCCATCCGGAGGGCGGCATGGAGGTCGACCGCGACTTCTTCGTCGATTTCCACGCGCGTCCCGATGGGCCGGCGCGCGCCCACGAGGTGCGCCTCCAAGGGGGCGACTGCACGACCGAGATCTTCCAATGATTGTCATGGCCCCACCATCTCGGTGCCCATGACGCCCGTGTAGAAGGCGAGGTCGCGCTCGACGTCCCGGCTTGCATGTAGAGGAAGTCGAGCTGCCCGAGCGGCGCGTCGTCCACGGACTCAGCGCCCCGCCGGACCTGCGACGCCCCGCGCGGTGAACCTCGCTGGGACCAGGCCGGTCGCCCGGGGATCGTAGACCCGGTGCACCGGCTCGCGGCCGATGCCAGAGTTACGCGCGTAGGCGACGAGGAGGCTTGGTGAGCGAGGCGAGGACGGTGAGCGAGGTAAGCCCGACCTTCACGTCGGAGCTGAACAACGTGGAAGAGGCCGGACGTCGTCCTCACCTTGGGGCATTCGGTCGGGCGCGGTCGCGGGAGCGGGCTGGAGATCGATCGCCACAGCGCCCACCGCTGAAGTCGAGGAGGTGCGTGACCTCGGGCACATGGCGCTCGGACGCATCAGAGTCGCGGACATGGCGCCGCCAGCACCGCGCCTGTCGTCGAGACCTGGTGGCAGTCGGATGAGCTGGCGGACGGAAGGTGCATCTGGTGGCGTAACTTTGCGACGGAAGCCGAGGCCTCGAAACCATGGGATTGGAGACAGGATGACTTCAGCATCGACGGACATGATTCAGTTGGGCGCGCTCAGCGTGCGCTTCCTGGTCGAGGCCGCCGACTCGAACGGAAGCGCGAGCGTCTTCGAGTGCTTCGTTCCCGCCGACAGCAAGATGCCCGCGCCGCACAGTCACGACGCGTTCGAGGAGACGATCTACGGGCTCGAAGGCGTCACCACCTGGACGGTTGACGGCCGGACGCTCGACATTCACTCTGGCGAAGCGTTCTGCGTACCTCGCGGAGCGGTCCACGGGTTCGACAATCACGGGACCGAAGACGCCAAGTTCCTCGCCATATCCAGCCCCGGCGTGATGACGCCGGACTACTTCCGTGAGATTCACGAGGTGCTGGCGTCGACTCCCGGCGGCCCGCCGGACCTAGCGAAGATCGCGGAGGTCATGCGCCGGCACGGCCTGACGCCGGCGCCGCCCGCCAGCTGACGCGCCTCCGGCGCCCAAGCAGAAGCTCCACGTCCATGCGGAACAACATCATCCTCGGCGCCCATTGGCGCCTCCTCCCGCGTGGAAGCAGGCGCCCCGCTGAGGTGGGCGATCTGCTCGCATTGGACGAGACGCAGTCGTCCGCGCCGCGACCGAACTCGCGCCTGCTCTCGGCGGAGGGCACGTGTCTCCGCATACCAGGTCACGCTCATGATGCACTACCCGTCCTTGGTCAGTGGTCGTCGTCCCGGGCCGGGGCAGCGAACGAGGCGGGATGTGCGCGGGATGTCGTCCTTGTCTTCGCGGCATCGGACCTCCTTGCACTTCGGCCTCTATCTAGAGGGGCTAGGGAGAAAAAGAGCCAGATGTTGTCTTTGACCGCGCGCCCGACTATCGCTGATCGGGCTGGCTGCGTTGGGGACCGGTGGCGTCCAAGTGACATCCCGAATACTGGCCCTCGTCAGCTCGCTGGCACCTCTCTTGCGCGCCCGACTGAATCAGCGGCTCGAGGGTAGATCTCGACCTGGTGCGGTTCTCGATATTCCTTCTGCCTGTCCTCCTCCTCGTCGGCGGCTGTCGGCCTGATCGAGCTCGCTGGGTTGCTGCCAACGAGGCGAGTCGTCGGCTTCTTCGTCGAACGTCTCCGCCGAGAGGGCTGGCGAGGGAGCAGCACGGTTGTGGACCGCGTTCCGACTGCCTGCTTCACTCGCGGCCCCTGCGTTCGTCTCGATCCTGACCGACGGGATGGTCGGGTTTCCGGGTGCCCCGGTACCTTCGGCAGAGCGCACGTTCGAGATTGGCGTGAACCACGCCGGGGCCGCGCCGTCGATCTGCTGATGCACTAACCGGCTCGCGCGAAAGGCGTTGCTTGACGTGCTCATTCCGGGGCAGGAGACTGCGTCAGCAAGGCCTAGACCGAGTCAGCCTGCGGCAGCGGGGAGGACGGTGTCCGGCCCGCCCGCCGTTCGCCAGCCAGCCGGACAGGAGGAGGTCGGTTGGTATGGCAACAATGGCTCCCACCGAGCGGAAGCACGGGATGCGAAACGGTGCAATGGCCGCGGAGCCGATGGTCTCGTTCGCCGAGATGCTCCGAGCGCTCGATCCAAAGATCGCGCGACATCTGAAGCTCCCCCACTGGTTCCCGCCGATCTACGAGCGGCAGGACCAGTGCGACCTCAACGAGACCGAACGTGAGCGCTTCCTCTGTGCGTACCAGACGCTGATCGGAACCGGCACGCTCGGCCAGTTCGTCAAGATCCACGGCGAGGTCCACTACCAGCACGGCTCGCAGCGCTTCCTGCCTTGGCACCGCGTCTTCCTGCTCGTCATGGACCAGGCGCTCAAGACGATCCACCCGGACGTCAGCATTCCCTACTGGGACTGGACGAAGGATCAGGAGTTCCCGCCTTGGCTGGCGGGCTTCACCCCGACCGTGCTGATGCCGTCGCCGCTGTCGCCGATCACGGTGACCCGCTCACCGGGAACCACGGCCGATCTGGCGACCATCGCCTCGAACGTCCCGACCGTGCTGGGCAACGGGACTTTCGCCAGCTTCGCCCCAAGCCTCGAGGGCGTGCACAACGGCGTCCACGTCTGGGTGGGCGGCACGATGGGCTTCATCGCGACCGCCCCGGCGGATCCGATCTTCTGGATGCACCATGCGAACATCGACCGGCTCTGGTGGGAATGGCAGCAGGGGCATGCCGGCGAGAACCCGAACCTCACGGGAACCGGCGCGTCGAGCCCGGTCATGGATCCCTGGTCGTACACGGAGCCCCAGACCCGCGACATCACCGCGCTGGGCTACGAATACGTCTAACAGCTTGTGACCGAGGAAGGGCTCGCCGCGTGGCGGGCCCTTCCCGACTACGTAGAACCATTTCGCGAGCGGCGCGGTATAAACCCGGCGGAAAGCAGACCCACGCCCAGAGGGGGGAGCTCAAATGAAGCGTCTGCTTATCGCCCTGTCCCTGCTCGCCCTGTTCCTCGTCTTACCGCTCGTTGCCCTCGGCGACGTCGGCGTCGGTCCAGGCGGCGGGACTCCGGGGACCTCGCTCAACTTCCAGCTCGTCGGCCACAACGACCTGTCCGGACACGAGCTCGACGGGAACACGATTCCGCGCGGCATGAACTCACAGGTGACGATCTACGGGCACTACGCCTACATCGGGAACCGCACGGACGGGTCGAGCACCTGCGGCTTCGGCGATCCGCGCGGCTACCTGACCCAGAACTGCCCGCACCCGCACCCGGGCATCCTGATCGCCGACATCGCCGACCCGGCCAATCCAACCGTCGTCGGCGAGATCGGCCGCCCACCGTACGCTGGCCAGGTCGGGATCACGACGCGCGAGCTGCGCGTATGGCCACAGAAGAAGCTGCTGATGGTGATGACCTTCCGCTGCAGCTCGGTCATCCACGCCTGTCCGGTCGGAAACGACGCCACCTTCCCGTTCGACATCAAGTTCTTCGACCTGACCGATCCGGTGCATCCGGCTTTCATCTCGAGCTACGTGCCGACCTCGGTGGCTGGTGCGCTGGTCAAGCCGCACGAGATGTTCCTCTGGATCGACCCGAAAAACCCGGATCGAGCGCTGCTCTGGCTGTCGACGCCGAGCGTCTCAGTCAACCCGGCGCGGCCGAACCTGATGATCGTCGACATCAGCGAAGTCCCGTCCGGCGGAGCGGTGCACGAAGTCGCCGAGGGGAACTGGAACCAGTTCTTCCCGGGCGCGGGGGATCCCAACAACTACGACTTCGACCTCTCCCTGCACTCGATGACGCCGTCCTTCGACGGCACTCGCACCTACCTCGCCTACCTGCGCGGAGGCTTCGGCGTCCTCGACACGAGCGAGGTGGCGAACGACCAGGTGCCCGCGGGGACGGTCGAGAGCCTGAACGGCAACCTGCTGACGCCGGTCCCCTTCCCGACCTGGGGAACGGGCCCGCACTGCGAGGGCCACACGGCGGCGGGGTGCGGCGAGAGCCACTCGGCCGTGCCGCTGCCGGGTCGTCCGTTCGCGCTCACGATCGACGAGGTGTACGGCACCTTCACCGTGCCCTCGTTCGGCTGGCCCTGGGGCTGGGCCCGGCTCTGGAACGTCGCCCAGCCGCGCCGGCCGCTCATGATCGGCGAGTACAAGATCCTGCAGAACACGACCGCGTACACGCCGGCGCCCGGAGAGAACGAGGTCACGTCCTACTCGTCGCACAACCCGACCGTGCTGCGAGACCTGATCTTCGACTCCTGGCACTCGGGCGGCGAGCAGGCGATCGACGTCTCCGACCCGGGCAACCCGGCGCAAGCGGGCTGGTTCTCGCCCACGCCGCTGGCCACGGTCGCGAACGAGGATCCTGCCCTTTCGCGCGGGCCGAACAAGGTCGTGATGTGGAGCTTCCCGATCATCCGGGACGGCCTGATTTACGTGATCGACATCCGTAATGGCCTCTACGTGCTCCGCTACACCGGGCCGCACGCGGACGAGGCCGCGGCGATCTCCTTCCTCGAAGGAAATTCGAACCTCGGCGACGCAGGACGGCTCGCGAAGAGCGGGTAGTCCACTCAGGAAGGCCGGCGCGCGTTTGTCGCGCGCCGGCCTTCATTCTCGACTCCTTGACCGCCGATGTCGCGATGTCGGAGTGCGTCCGCGTCACGGGGTGAGAACACCGCCACGAGCAGGAGGCGACGCAGAGTCATCTGTGCGGCGAGGCTAACCGGTTCAGCTGCCCGTGGCCTGGCCCGTTAGCGGGCAGCCCCTTTTCAGGCCACGAGCCTACGCCACCGACCTCTATGGCGCCGGCAACGGGCCGGCGCAGGTGACGAAAACGACGCGGTACCAGGCGTCCGAGCCCCAAGCCGGATCGGCTTTGTTCAGCTCGAACTGGAACGCTCCCGATGAATCCCTCGTCGGCGGCGGCAGGACGAGACCGCGCGCTCGCGTGCAGGCCATCAACTTGTCGATGTAGGCCCGGCTGCGACCGCCGAGGACAAGGTTCTCGGTCGCGCTTTGCAGCCGGCAGTCGACGAAGAACGCACTTCGAAATGCCTGCTCGCTCCGGAAGGGCGGCTTCTCGACGGGGATCGTCCAGCCCTCGGGCGTCTCCTGGGGATCGGGGACATTGACCCCGTGCGCGCGCATGCACTGCACATGTCGCTCGAGTTGTGTGGGCGTGAGCGGCTCGCCACGCCCCCCGGCAGGGGTGGCTTTCTCGCCGGCCGCGTGCTTCTCGTCGACAAGCGTGAACGCCGCGAAAGCGCGCTGATCCGTGGTCATCCGCAGGGCTGCGGCGCTCGCCGCGCTGAGCGTGACGGCGACGAGGGCCAACATGCCGACGGTACGAGCTCGTCGTGCCCCTGCTCGGAGGAGTACGCGCTCAGGCATAAACGGAGAGGGGCGAAAGCCGGCCGCCTTCGCCTTCAGCATCTCGCTCAGCTTGCTCTCGATCATTGCGGCTCACCACCTATCTGCTCTCGCATCGAAGAAAGACCCCTGTGCACGAGCGACTTCACCGTTCCCACGCGACAGCCGAGGAGGCGCGCCGCCTCCTTTTCCGACAGGTCTTCGTAGAAGCGCAGGACGAGCGCGCAGCGCTGCCGGTAGGGCAACTTCCGAAGCGCGGCCCATAGCTGTTCTCGAAGCGCCACGTCGGGTGGCCAACCGAGGTCGCCGCTGACTCGCACGGCCTCCGCACACGCCCGCTCCGTGCTCAATCGGCGGAAGTGCTTGTGGGTGAGGTTGACGACCGTCTTCCGCAGGTACGCCGCCAATGCCTCCTGCCGGCGAAGGTGGGCGAAGCGGGCGAAGGCGCGGACGAACGCCTCCTGCACGAGATCCTCGGCGACGGCGGCGTCTCCCGTCAGCAGGTACGCGAGCCGTCCAAGCGCAGGAGCATGCTCGAGGTAGGCAGCGTCGAGTCTCCGTTTCGCTCCGGGCTCAGGCTTGTCCGCTTCCGAACTCGCCGAAGCGAATCCGACGGGGACGCTCTTCGGGGACAACGCGTTGCTCACGCTAGAAGTAAGACCCCCGAGCACGTCCAAAGGTTCCTGGAGCGGCTCTGATCCCCCAACAAACTCGGGCGGAACCGCGTCAGAGATGACGGTGTACTTGAAACGCGCTGCGTTGGCGCGCGGATGAAGAAGCAAAAGTCGACGCAAGGAGGGGGAGTACGCGTGTTCTCACGAATGAGTCTCATCGTCGGTGCCGCGGTTGCGCTGGCCATTGCACCCGCGGGCGCCAGCGGCGGTTCTTCGGCCCGTACCACACCCGAGACGGGCCTTGACCGGGCGATCGCAACGGCGGCGGCGAACCGCGGTCAGGATCGGCAGGGCGGCACGTTCGACAACTTCAAGTTCGTCGGCCACAGCGATCTCGGCGGAGGCACTGTCGACTTCGCCGACGTCTGGGCTCACGGAGAGACCGCCTACGTCGGCAGTCGCTGCGGGCCCGAGGCGCAGGGCGGGGGCGGCGTCCGCGTCGTCGACATCTCGAACCCGCGGCACCCGCAAGTCGTAAGCGTCCTGCCGAACCCGGAGTTCACCCGGGCCGAGGACGTCGTGGTGAAGAGCGTGAGCACGCCCTCGTTCACGGGTGATCTGGCTGCGGTCGGGATCCAGGCCTGCTTCGGCAGCGGCCATGAGGGCGAGGTCCCCACGGGCCTTCGCCTCTTCGACGTCACCGATCCTGCGAGTCCGCAGCTCCTCAGCGAGTGGTTCCTTCCGCAGGGCTCGATCGGCTGCCACGAGATCGACCTGGTGCAGCGCGCGGAGGGCCGTGTCCTCGTCGGTTGCGCCCGCAACCTCTTCGATCAAGTGGACTTCAACACGGGCGAGGAGCTGCCGGGTGGCGTGAAGATTGTCGATGCCACCGATCCCACCAGCCCGCTCGAGATCACGAGCTGGCAGCTCGACGTGATTCCCTTCAGCGGGATCGGCTGCCTGCCGGTCAAGTTCGCCCACAGCATCCGCTTCGAGAACCGGGGCAACGATGCCTACGTCTCGTACTGGGACGCCGGCACGGTCCACCTCGACCTCAGTGACCCGACCGCACCGGTAGTCGTCAGCGACACCGTGATCACGCCGCCTGACGAGGACGGGGACAACCACTCGATGACGCTCGCCAACGGCGGCTCCTGGCTCGTGATCAACCCGGAGGACTTCTCGCCCTCCGACTGCGGCGATCCGTCCTTGGACGGCTGGGGCGAGGCCTACGTCTACGACGCTAGCGACCAGGCGAATCCGAGCTTCCTCGGCACCTTCTCGACGCCCGACTCCCGCTCGGAGCGGACGGACGGCATCTTCACTGTCCACAACACCGAGGTCGCGCTCGGGCGCCAGTTCTTCTCCTCCTGGTACTCGGACGGGATCGTCTGGTGGACGATGGACGACGCCGGCGCCTCACACCAGCTCGGCGAGTTCGTGCCGCCGGCGAGCGAGTTGGAGGGGATTCCCCTCGTCTGGGGCGTGTACGTCGACCACATCCACAACCTGATCCTGGCAAGCGACTTCGGGAGCGGGCTTTGGATCGTCCGCCCGAAAGGGTTGAAGGACTTCTGAGGTTGCGAAGGCGGTGCGGCGACTTCTCGCCGCACCGCCTCTGTTCATGACCTAGCCGCCGCGCCAGCCGCGTGTCCCAGTCCAGCCAAACCGTTCGTCGGCAGCCGCGGTCGCCCGGCGAGAATCGCGTGCCAGCGGAGGGCGGCCTCGAACACATGCGGGCTTCGCGCGAGCGCATCGACGACCGCCCCGCCCGCTCGCCTTCGAAGAGGAAGATGACCTCGCGCCCGCCGACCAAGACGCCGGAGCCTTAGTGCGGCGTCCTACCGCGGACGCGCTCACCGGGCTGCGTGCGGGCCAGCGTTAGAGCGGGAGCGACCGCCAGGCTGGTGAGGGTCGCTCCCGCGCCCAGCACGCTGAGAAGGAGCCTCATGCGCGTCAAGCGACTGTCACCACCAGCCGCAAGTGGTTGTCGGGACCGATCGTCTTGACGTCCATGCCGCCGCCCTTCATCTCGACGGTCTTGGTGCCAAGGTGGTACACGCCCTTCTTCGTGAAAGCGATCGTCGTGCCGTGATTCATCATCATCGGCCCGCCCATGTGTAGCCGCATCGGCCCTGCGAACTCGAGCATCTGGTGTGCGTCGACGTCCTGGTCGAGGATCGAGAGCGGCTGGCCGACCCGCAGGTGGAGCCGCATCATCGGACCGGTCATCGTCCGGTGCGCCCAGACGTGGCAGCCGCGCGTCACGTGCCGGATCGTGAGCTTGACGCTTGCGAGCGAGGCCGAGCCCATCGTCCCTGAGCTCATTCCGGCCATGCCGCTCATGGGCATCGCCTTCTGACTCACGGCCTGCTGCGTCGTTGAGTTCGTTCCTTGGGGAAGCGCTAGCGCAAGTACGAGCACACCTGCTCCCGAGACGATGAACCCGGTGATAATGATGAAGAGGTTGCGCATCCCAGCTCACCTCCTTGTGGTCGTGCTGGGTGCTTTCAGCCTCGCCTGCGAGCGCGGGAGCCGCATCCGGCCCTAGTACGGCTTGCACTCTCGGGTTTACCGCAGATCTGACGGACATCTCGAGCAATCTCTTGGTAATCCGTAATTACCCTATGGGGTTGTGGAAGTCCCCGATGGGTCTTCTACTCGTCGCAGGTCTTTTTCAGGGGCGCCTTCTACGCGTTGAAGGCGAGGACGCTCGACATGATGGTGCTGGTCGCCGTCGCGATGGGCACCGGCGGGCTCTCGGTTGCAGTTGTCGGCGTCGAGGGAGATCGCCGCCCCGAGTGCCGCGGCAGCGGCTGACTCCGGGAGCGGCTTCGCGCGGTGATCGTCACGGTCTCGCTGGCCACCGGCAGAGCCCAGAAAATGCCAAGTCCTGCGAACCCGAAGGCCCACAGATGAAATGTGGTGGGACCCCCTCGGCACAAGCGTGTTAGAGCACGCGGGTCGTTCAAGACCTGGAGCTCGAGGAGGTCCCGATGCAGATCGTAGGCGCGTTGGACGTGCATCGCAGGCAGATCACGCACAAGACGCTCGACCTCGCCACCGGCGATGTACGCCGCGGACGGCTCCGCCCGGCGAACCGCGAGTCAGTGCGCGAGTGGCTGGAGCGCTTCGCCGGCTGTGAGGCGGAGTTTGCGCTCGAGGGGACGACCGGCTGGCGCTTCGTCGCCGAGGAGATCGAGCGGGCCGGGCAGGTGGCGCATCTCGCCGACCCGGCGGAGACGGCGGCCAAGCGGGGGAGCAAGCGGCGCGCGAAGACCGACCGGGCCGACTGCGACCTGCAGCTGAAGCTGCTGCTCGCCGGCGAGCTGCCCGAGTCGTGGATCCCGCCGGCGCACATCCTCGAGCTGCGCACACGGGTGCGCACGCGCAAGACGCTCGTCGACCAGCGCAGCGCCTGGCAGCTGCGGCTGACCGCGCAGCTGTTTCACCAAGGCGTCCCGGCCGGCATCAACGCGCGCACCCGCGCCGGCCGCGAGGCGCTCGCCCGCGTCGAGCTCTCCCCGACCGGGCGCGAACTCGTCTCGATCGCACTGCGGATGATCGACGTGCTGGACGTCGAGCTGGTGCCGCTCGACCGGGAGCTGCGGGCCTTCGCCGCCCGGCAGCCCGGCTGCCGCACGCTGAGCGAGCGGCTGTACGGCGTCGGGCCCGTCACGGCGACGGCGATCCTGGCCGAGCTGGGCGACTGCCGCCGCTTCACCAGCTCCGACGACGCCGTCCGCCATGCCGGACTGGACGTCACCGTCTACCAGTCCGACAGCAAGCGCGCCGCCGGTCACCTCTCGCACGAGGGCGCACCGGTGCTGCGCTGGGCGCTGTACGAGGCCGGCCAGCAGGCCACCCGGCAAACCTCGCCTGACCACGAGTACTTCCTGCAGGTGCGCGAACGGACCAACCACAAAAGCGCCTCGCTCTCGATCGCGCGCAAGCTCTGCCGCCGCGCCTTCCATATCCTGCGCGAGCTCGGCGAGGAAGCGCTCGCGCCCGTCGACGCCCACGTCGAGGAGGCGATCCACGCTGCCGCCTGACCAGCAGATCGCCGTGCGCGCCAGCTCGTCGTCACGTAGATGTTTGCGACCGGCTCCCGCACAAGTCCCGCCGCCACCGTCGATCCGACCTGGACGGCCTCCACAGACCGAGCGGCCGCAAGCAGCACACCGCGGGGAAGCAACACCCCATCGATCATCTTGTCGCCGGACCACGAGTCCGAGCACCGAGGTAAGGCAGGGCGCCCCGCGCGCACGGAGACACACACTCCCCTCCGCGCCGGAGGTGACTCCCGTGCGCTGAGCCCGCCGCGAGCGCGGCCCCCTCGTCGACACGAGTGTGCGCCGGTCCTCGCCGGCGTCAAGGTCGTTCGTCCAGTCGGGCGCTCCACCTTGACACAGGCTCCGGGCCGGCAAAGAAAACGATCACGAGGGAGCCGCCGCTCTCAGTCCTCACCAACCCACGCCGCAACGGGTCCCACCACAGGTAAGGACTTGACGAGGCGACTCTGTCATCGCCGTCCGTCCGTGTCAAGCCGAACCGCGTGGGGCACTTAGGCTGTGGCGATGGCGCGCTTGTACGCGGCGACCGGGGACGGGATCGCCCGGCTCGAGGAGTCGGGCGAGGCGTGGACGGCCGAGCTCTGCTTGCCGGAAAGCGGCGCGCAGTGCCTGGCCGTCGACCCGAGTGATCCCGACACCGTTTACGCCGGCCTGCGCGAGGGTGGCGTCCGCCGAACGCTCGATGCCGGCGCAAGCTGGGTCGACTGCGCGCTGCCGGAGCCTGGTGTCTTCTCGCTCGCGGTGAGCGCGGCCGACGGGGTGGTGTATGCGGGTACCGAGCCGAGCCGCCTGTTCCGCAGCAACGACCGCGGCGCGAGCTGGCGCGAGCTCGAGGCGCTGCTCGAGCTGCCCTCGCGTCCGCGCTGGAGCTTCCCGCCGCGGCCCTGGACCTCGCACGTGCGCTGGATCGCGCCCAGCCCCCACGATGCCGGCCTGCTTCTGGTCGGGATCGAGCTCGGCGGGCTGATGCGCTCGAGTGACGGCGGTGCGAGCTGGCAGGACCACCGCCCCGGGGCGCAGCCGGACGTCCACTCGCTCGCCTGGCATCCGCGGGCCCACGGTCGTGCGTACGAGGCGGGCGGCGGCGGCGCCGCCTTCAGCGTCGACGGAGGCGAGAGCTGGGAGCCAGCCGACGAGGGCCGCGACCGCCACTACACCTGGTCGGTCGCCGTCGACCCCCAGGATCCCGATTGCTGGTACGTCTCGGCAAGCACCGGGCCCTACGCGGCGCACGGCCGCCGCGACCCGCAGGCACGCATCTACCGACGACGCGACGGCGAACCCTGGCGGCTGCTCGCGGGCGGGCTGCCGGAGCCGCTGCCGGCAATGCCGTATGCGCTCCTCGCGACCGACGGACGCCTGTTCGCGGGCCTCGCCGACGGTCAGCTCTGGGAGAGTCGCGACCGCGGCGACAGCTGGACCGCTCTGCGTCTCCAGGGCGACGCGCTCGGCGCCCTGGTGGCACTCGCCAATGTACGCGGCTGACTCGGCGGCCCGGCTCGAAGCAACAACGGCGAGCGACGACGCAGGATGCGCGCGGGGTCCTTCGCAGTTGTCAGGTGCGATGCTGAGAAGTGCCTGCAAACGCACCTCTCCTCCGGTAGCGCGCGACAAGACCTCCGGCCACCTCGGCCGGTCATCTTTCTCCGGGGATTAGCGGCCACGGCCGGCTCCTTGCGGCGATTCAGGCCGATTCTCGTGCGGGATCTGCGCGGGATGAAAGAAGCCGGCTGCCGACTGCGTCAACATCGGCAACAAAAGAGGCTGATTTGCAGGGATTTTACGGGGAGCGACGGGACTCGAACCCGCGACCTCCGGCGTGACAGGCCGGCACGGCGCAACCGGCTCCAGCCGGCTACAACCCCGAATCACCGGCTAGAGCAGGCATTTCTTCGTCGATTGAACCGGCTATGACCGGCTCCGA
>WNGF01007645.1_pt1 | contig 13471 bp, 10 predicted proteins | sample 5400641 | NCBI WGS metagenome assembly WNGF01 (sample SAMN13153371, study PRJNA577476) | soil metagenome | isolation source: 80 cm soil or saprolite under grassland replicate 2 | place: USA:California | collected 2016-06-15
CTGGCGCAGTTCGGCGCGCATGCGCAGGGCCAGCAACTGCTCGCCGACGGCGTAGTCGCGCGCTTTATACTGACGCTTGCCGCCCATACTGCCCTCCATCGGAGTAGGCGGTGATGCCACCAAGACCTGCAGCTGAGCGTTGTGTGCGGCTGTTTGCGTGAGCCGGCAGCGCTGCGGCGCGAACCAGCGTGGAACGAACCCAGAACGACCACCACGGTGCCTCATGCGACACTGATGCCGCATGAGCGTACGGTCGAGCTACGAATCCGAGCTGTATGATCGACAAGCGCGTGAGAATCGACAGGCGTATCATACCACAGCATGACGATCGGAGGGAGCGCCTCGGCGTGCCAGCCCCAGTGCCAGGGATATCGCCCGCAGAGCAGCCATCACCGGATCGACATATGCGAGCGATTGTTTCCTGGCAGGCCGCCGAGCGCTGACTCTGTATACCGCACATTATTCATCGTGAGCGCGATCATGCTCCTGACTGTCACGCACTTGACCGCCGGTGTAGAATCACAGGCGGGAGCACAGCGTTATTCCGCCACCGAAACAAACAGCAGGCAGCGTCGTACGAGAACGCCCTGTCTAGCGTAGTGTCGTATGGAAGCGCAACTCAAAGACTTCTCTGAAGGGCGCGCCAGCCAGAATCTGAGCATCATATACAGCGATATGCATGGGCTCTGGGGCGGGATCACCATCACGCTGTCAACAGACGGCACCTATGAACTTCTGGAGCGAGCGCGCGGTCAAATCGTACCTGACATGGTGCGTAGAACAGTGACACCTGCGCATGTCCAAGAGGTGATCGCTCTGCTGCTTGAGAGGAGATTGTGGGAACAGCAGACGCTCCAACGAACACCGATACCTGATGAGGTTCGGGCAACGCTGACGCTGCGGACCGGCAATGTTGAGTCGTCGATTTGGGAGTTGTACAACAAGCTTGAGAAGAACGACCGAATTGTACGGGTACGAAGATTATTGCTTGAATTGGCGAAGAAGTGACTGAGCTGGACGATACTTGCCACTCGTCAATTCACCGCTGCGGTTGGAGATGACGGCCTCACGACTTGAACGCTATCTCCTTGCATGGCACGATGCTCTGGCGCGAAATCCTATGTGGGGCGCGCTGATGATGGTGATGCTGCCGAGCACTGATGAACTTGTTGGTGCCGATCACCGCGGCCACCAGCGCCCCTCAATGCAAGCCAATGCGCGGCGTCCGCCGCGCGCTGGCCGGCGTTGAGCTATTCCAGCGCCGCCTGCGTGTCGAGCGCCATCGCAACCGCCGCCTGGGCGTGGCCAGCGCGCGGCTCCGCCAACCCGCTGGCGGCCATGGAGGTGCCGCTCTCGTCTTGATCTTCCCCAGCCCGTCCCGCTCGGCTATCTCATCGAGGGTCGAGAACACCTAGTTGTCAATAATCACGACATCGTGCAGTAATTTTGAGCCATAGATATACCTTATGCACGGATTTGAGCCGTTAAAAACCTTAAATGAAGCGCGCGATGTCGTGATTGTTCACACCTAAGTTGATAGCGTCACAACCTCGCCGGGGCTGATTGTGGCCAGCAGCGGCGTCAAGTCCGCTCCATGTGCCGCCCGGCGGCACATAGACACGTGCGATCCTACCGTGCGAGGCTCTGCCTCATGGCCGATTGCGAAAAGCACTGTCCTAGCTCGTTTATGTCTAGTAAGCGGGCGTCCCGCTGGCCAGACCACCGGTATTCCCACCCAACGTCACACAGCCGATTGGCACTCAGGCGGCCACGCGCCCGCCACACTTGTGGCTGTTGGCTGAGGCAGTGGAACTGTATGTCGCGGGTGTCGGGGGTGGCAGCAGTTCTCAACCATCGGGGTGTCGAGCGATGGCAGATGCGAAAGTAGTCAGCCAGTTGCAAGCGGTGCTGGGAGGCTCCTGCCGGCACTTCCACGACCTGCTGGTGCGGGGAACGCTGATTGGCTGGTCGGATGTGCCCATCGCCCTCATTACCGATCTTGCCGCCACCCGAGCGCAGATCGATGCGATCCTGGCAGATCTGCGCCGGTACGGGGGTGCCGCGGCTGATTGTATGGGCGAACTGGCGACCCTCCAACCGCTCGGGCTGATCGTGATAGAGCCGGTGCTGAAGGAAGTCGAGGCGTTCTGGACCAACAATCAGTATGATGCGGCCGTCCGTATGCTCCGTTCCGCCTACGCCACGAAGCAAAACGACCTGAGGTTCGTCCAGCATTACCTGCGCTATTGCTATTTGCTCGGGCTGCGGGCGCTCATTCTCGGCAAGCTCTCTGTCGCTTACGATGCACTTCAAGAGGTCGTACACCTCGATCCAGGGCATCTTCGGGCGCAGGAATTGCTGCGTGACATCGAACGACAGCTGCGCGGCGAAGCACCAGCAGCATCGCCGGCAGCCGGACTGCCAGCAACGAGCCTCTTGCCATCAGCATCGCGTCGCGCGTTACGACCGGTACGTCCGAGGCCAGTGTTCTCGGACGTCACGGCGCACGGACGCGTTCTGATCGCGGGTCTCGCGGTGCTGTTGATGCTAGTGCTGCTCGTGTATCGTAGCGATCGGTTCCGAAGAGCGGTTGAACCTAGCCCAGTCCCAACGACCCCAGCAGCCACAGCGACTCCCCAAAGCGCCTTTATCGCACCGACGACAGCACCCACCCGCCAATTGGAAGCCACACACAGCATGCCGAGCGCGCAAGCAACGAGCACATCCACGCCAGCGCCAGCGACACCACCACGGCCAACGCAAACCACTCCCCCGACTCAGCCGCCCACACCGGCAGACTGCGGGATCCGACGCGTGGCGGTACCCGTGTTGAATGTCCGTGACAGGCCACTCGGCAAGCGTGTGCATAAGGTGTCGCAGGGGACCGAACTCAGCTTGACGTGCGAGACTCAGACGGTGGAGGCGCAGCAGTGGGTCAAAATTCGAGTGCGGGCCGATCCGACGATCGCCGGCTGGGTCAGAGCCGATTATCTCGAACAACCCTGACCGACTGCCGAGTGCTAGCGCATTGTGAGATCCTGCCTGTCACACCGATGCGGTACGATGATATCCTGGGCGCTTGCGCGAACGTGTTCAAGACGATGCCATGGACGATGGTATTTTCACCCAATGACAGGTGGCCGCTTTTCTCATAAGGGTTCCTCAGGAATTGCCGGAGACCTACTACATGGAGAGACTGCTAAAAAGTACCCTGATACCACAATATGTAGGGGCGAGGCTTACCTCATCGACTACAGCTTGTGTAATCATAGGACTCTATAGCAGTCTCATTTTCGGGTGGTTTCCCGTGTCACGCTTCATAATGTGCGGTATCGCTCGTTAACAAGGTGCTCAGATCATGATCGAGGAACAGGACCACAACAGCTTCAATACACCTCGTCTGTACTGGATTGAAGTGATACGCATCATCAGTACCACAACGAGGCCGAGAGTTCAGGCTCATTTGTTTTACAGTTGTCATTGTCACACGTGAGATCTTTCGTGAAGGCCATGCCGGTGTATCTCATTCCGATGGGGTTGCACCACAAATAGCGAAGTCGTACAATCAGCAATACAAAAAGTCATATCAGCCACTACGATAGTTCCCCCGGAGGAGATGCCCGTGGCGCGCACTTCCTCGTTCGGACAAGCGCTCCAGCAGCGCCGCAAAGCGCTCGACCTGACCCAGCAGGCGCTGGCTCAGCAGGTGGGCTGTGCAGTTGTGACCATTCAGCGCATCGAGCAGGGGACGCTGCGCCCCTCTCGCCAGATCGTGCAGCATTTGGCCGCCATCCTCGACATCCCAGCCGACGAGCGCGAGCAGTTCGTGCGTCTGGCTCGCAGCGTCCCTCTGCCGGATACGTCCGAGGCGCAGCTCGGTGCACCGACGCGCGCACCCTCGACCCGCTCACTGCTGCCAATGCCGCTGACCCCGCTCATCGGGAGGGTGCAGGAACTAACGAGCCTGGCGACCCTGTTTCTAGGCGATACTGTGCGCCTGCTCACGCTGACTGGCCCCGGCGGCATCGGCAAGACCGCCCTGGCTATCCAACTGGCGCACGCGCTGGCGAGCCACTTCCACGATGGTGTCGTCTTCGTCTCGCTGGCGTCGCTCAGCAACGCTGATCTGGTTATCCCCGCTATTGGGCAAGCGTTGGGCCTACGTGAGGCCGGCAAGCGCCCAATGGCCGAACAGCTGCACGCCCACCTGCGCACGCGCGAGCTGCTGCTGCTTCTGGACAACTTCGAGCAGGTGGTCGATGCGGGGACGGACGTAGCGGCACTGCTGGGCGCCTGTTCCAGACTGAAATGCTTGGCGACCAGCCGCATGCCGCTGCACCTCTCCGGCGAGCATCAGCAGCCGATTTCACCGCTGGCGCTGCCGCCGGCTGAACCGCAGGGCGTGCCTCGTGCCAGCGGAGGGAACGCGGCTGCTTCCGTAGAAGACGTGCAAGCCTTTCCAGCCATTGCGCTGTTTATCCGGCGCGCTCAAGCGGCGCGGCCTGATTTCGCCCTGACCGAGCAGAATGTCCCAATTGTTACGGCGATCTGCCAGCGGCTCGACGGTCTGCCGTTGGCGATCGAGTTGGCAGCAGCGCTGGTTAAGGTACTGCCGCTGCCAGCGATCTTGTCGCGGCTGGAGCAGCGGCTGCATGTGCTGGTGGGTGGCCCGCGCGACCTGCCACCGCGCCAGCAGACTCTCCGCACCGCGATCACCTGGAGCTACAACCTGCTGAACGCCGACGAGCAGGCGCTGTTCCGGCGGCTGGCGGTGTTTGTCGGTGGCTGGTCGCTAGAAGCAGCTGATGCGGTTAGCACGTTGGAACGTTCGAATGGTGCAACGTCCCAAGAATCCAGCGTGCTGAAGGGGCTGTTCTCGCTGGTCGACCACAGTCTGCTCCAGCAGGTCGCCAGCGATGACGAGGAGCCGCGTTACGCCATGCTGGAGACGATCCGCGAGTATGCGCTGGAGCGCCTCGAAGCCAGCGGGGAAGCGGAGGCCATCCGCCAGGCGCATGCCGCCTACTTCCTGGCGCTGGCAGAGGTGGGCGAAGCGCAGCTGAAGAGCGCCGGGCAAGCGCAGTGGCTGCTGCGGCTGGAGCGAGAGTACGCCAACCTGCGTGCCGCATTGGAGTGGGCGCTCGGCTGCGGCCAGCTTGAGATGGCCTTGCGTGTCTGCGGAGCGCTCTGGCATTTCTGGACCATGCATGGGCATCTGAGCGAAGGGCGGCGCTGGATAGAGCAGGCGCTGGCGCGTTCCGACCCCGAACCGATGGATCAACCCCCGATCAGCGCCTTGGCCAAAACCCTCGTCGGCGCCGGTATGCTCGCTTATCGTCAGGCCGACTATGGGCAGGCGAGGACGTTGTGCGAGCAGAGCTTGCGTTTGTATCGCCAGCTGGGTGATCAGCACGGCATCGCCACAGCGCTGCATGGGCTGGGGCGGGTGACAAGCCTGGGCGGCAACTACACGGCAGCACGCGCGATGTACCAGGAAAGCTTGGCAATCTATCGTGCCCTGCACGCTCACTGGGGCATTGCCTACACGAACCTCTATCTGGGACATGCGACCTATTTTGCGGGCAAGGTGCTGGATGCGCGTCCCCTAATCGAAGAAAGCCTGAACACCTTTCGCACCCTGGGGGCAACATGGGATATTGCCAACACCCTGTTCGTCCGTGCAGTGGCCGTTTTGCTAGCCGACTATGAAGCAGCTCGCGCAGCTGCGGAGGAGTCGCTGGCGCTCATGCGTTCTCTGGGCGACCGGCGCGGCATAGCCAGAGCCTCGCTTATACTCGCTCACATCGCGATAGAACGAGGCGACTATCGCTCACCCATCCGACCATTGCAAGAAAGCCTGGGTATTTTTCAAGAATTAGGTGAGCGCTGGTTTATGACAGAGTGTATGGCTGACGTGACGGGGCTCACCGCCTACCATCATCCAGAGCATGCCGCGCGGTTGTGTGGTGCGGTCTATGCCCTGCGCGATGGTCTTCACTCGCCGATCAGAGGATTCTATCGCTCCTTTTTGGAACACAGGCTGGTCTTGCTCCGTGCGAAGTTGGATGAAGCAACGTTCCACGCCGCGTGGGAGATCGGCCAGGCCATGACGTGGGACCAGGCCGTCGACTATGCGCTGGAGACACTGGACCTTGTGGATGCAACGGTGCAGCATCAGCTGAGCGGCCCTCCGGCTCCGACTTCGCCCCGGCCCGCCGGCAGCTATCCAGCTGGGTTGTCAGCCCGCGAGATCGAAGTGTTACGCCTGGTGGCGCTCGGCCTCAGTGACGCCGAGATCGCCGCGCAGCTGGTAATCAGCCGCCGCACCGTCAACACGCACCTCTCCTCGATCTACAGCAAACTCGCTGTCAAGTCACGCACCGCAGCTGTGCACCTCGCGCGCGATCATCAGCTCCTTTGATCGAAGCAGTACGTGTTGTCAGGCCTCGCACAATACGTATTTGGACACGTCTTTTTACCGATGCGCCTTAGCTGCCGATGGCGTATCTTTTCCGCATTCCATGAGCGCTCTGGCCGATGGATAGGGCCTGTCGCAAGCCAATGGTACTGTGTGTCAGAAAGGATCGATCGTCATGAGCACCGCCGATTCCGTCACTCTGACGACCACTTTCCCGGTCACCTGGGATGACCCCGTCGACGCTCGTCTGTTCTGGACATTCGACCGCATGCACTGGCCCACGCCGATTACACCCATGACCGGCCAGTACCTGGAATACATGTATGCGGATGGTTTCAACCGGGCAGCGCAGGCGTACGAGCTGCCGAGCCGCGTGTTCACCCGGCGCATCAACACCTACCATTACCGCGCCGTAGCGCCGCTGCTATCGGACGAGGAGCTGGCGGCCCAAGGCCAGCGCGCCGAGTACTCCCTGGCTGAAGCGATGCAACAACTCGGGGAGAACTGGCACCAGCACTATCTTCCGGAGATCAAGCAGCACCTGACATACTGGGAGGCTTTCGACCTGGGCATGTCCGCGCTGCCGGACCTGTTGAGCCATCTGGACGAGACCATCACCCGCATCCGGCGGGTCTACGCGATCCACTTCCTGGTCTACTTCCCGTTTGTGCTGGCGCCAAGCCTGTTCGAGGAACTGTATCGCGACCTCTTGGGCGACGAACAGGCGCTGGACGCCTATCACCTGCTCCAGGGTATCGACACCAAGACCCTCGAAGCCGATCGGGCGCTCTGGCAGCTGAGCCGAGCGGCGCTGGCTACGCCGGCTGTGCATGAAATCTTGCGGCTCCTACCCGCCGCCGAAGTGGTCGCCGCTCTTGAAACGACGCCGCTTGGGCAGGACTTCCTGGCTCGTCTGCGGGCATACCTGGATGCGTACGGCCGACGCAGCGACAAGTCCAACGAGCTGGACGCTCCGCACTGGATCGAAGAGCCAACGCCTGTGATCAGCCGTCTACAGGAATACATCACGCAGCCAGACCGCGACCTGGCCGCCGAGCTCACGGCACAGGCGGCCGATCGCGATCGGCTGCTGGCCGAGACGCGCACGCGGCTGCAAGGCTACCCGCAGCTGGTGATCGACCAGTTCGAGTCGCTGCTCAGGGCGGCACAGGCCGGCCTGTTCGTTGGCGAAGAGCACAGCTATTGGATCGATCAGCGCGCGACCTACCAGGTGCGCCAGGTGATGCTGGAGTTTGGCCGCCGCTTCGCCGCCGCCGGTGCGCTGGAGCAGGCCAGCGCTATCTTTTATCTCACCTTCGACGAGGCGCGTGCGACTGCTGAAGCGCTGCCAGACCGGGATCAACGCCGGGTCGTGGCCGAGCGTCGCGCCGAGATGGAGTACTTCCGGACCATCCAGCCACCGCCTGCGCTGGGAACGCCGCGGCCCGGCCCACCGCCCGCCGATCCACTGAGCAGGGCGCGAGACCGCTTCTTCGGCTTCAGCGCGTCGGCACAAGCGCCGTCCGAACCCACCTTCCTGCGCGGCCACGCGGGCTCGCCCGGCACAGCGCGCGGCCCGGCCAGAATCGTGCGCTCGCTGGCGGAGGCAGACAAGCTGCAGCCGGGCGATGTGTTGGTGGCCGAAACCACGATGCCCGCCTGGACGCCGCTCTTCGCTACCGCCGCGGCCGTGGTGACCGACACCGGTGGCGTGCTCAGCCACTGTGCCGTCGTCGCGCGCGAGTATGGCATCCCGGCCGTCGTCGGCGCCCGCGTCGCGACGCGCACGCTCCGCAATGGGCAGCTTATCGAGGTGGATGGCCGTGCCGGGCTGGTGCGGATCCTGGCGCAGACCTAATGGACAGTAGTGATTGTGTGGATCTGGAAAGAACATATCACAAACGCGCATAACCACGTGGCACCGGCCGATCGGGCGTCCATGCCCATGACGCTCGATGTGGAAGCTTTTTCGTTCCTTCACGCGGCATCCAAGGCCATGGCGGCCGTCGAAGCCGCGCGCCAGTTGGGGGTGTTCCGCCGGCTGGCGCACGGCCCGGCCGACCTGCCCACGCTGATAGCGGATTGCCGGATGGGCCGGCGCGGCGCGCTGTTGCTGCTGACCGCGCTGGCAAACCTGGGCCTGGTATCGGTGGCTGCCGACGGCGTCTACCACCTGACAGCGCCAGCGCTGATCACCGCCTCCGCGCCCGAGGATCACCTGGCCGAGCTGATCCGCAACGACTATACGCCGCGTGCGGGCGACACACCGGCCGGCGCCGAGAGGCTCTATCCAGACATCGTCGCGATGCTGGGTGTCTGGTTTGCACCTGCGGCAGAGCGCGCCGCCACGCGGCTGCATACAGCCAATCTGCGTGTCCTGGATGTGGGCGCCGGCGCCGCACCATGGAGCCTGGCCTTCGCGCTTCGCAACCCGGATTGTCGAGTCACTGCGGTCGACCTGCCGGCGGTGCTCGCCATCACCCGGCAGTGCGTCATCGTTGCCGGCTGCCAGGCTCAATACGAGTATCTGGCGGGCGATTGTTTCGGCATTGATTGGGAGAACGGCACCTACGATCTGGCGATCGCCGGCAATGTCTGTCATCTGTTCGACCCGGCGGCGAACCGGCGGCTGCTTGCGCGGCTGTTCCAGGCGTTGCGCCCAGGGGGCCGAGCGCTGATCTTCGATTTCTTGCCCAACGATCGGCTTGACGGCCCGCGTTGGATCGTGTTATATGCGCTTGGGTTGTTCACACGCACGAACAGCGGCCAGGTGTACCCCTTTCCGACCTATGCGAGCTGGCTAGAAGAAACCGGCTTTATGGACATCGAACGTATTGACCTGGGGGCGGCGCCGCCGATCAGTATGATCTGCGCCCGACGTCCTTCAGGAAGCTGATGATGCCATTGTGAGGAGGGGTGCGGTGGATATTGTCTGGCTCGGTCGAGGAGCATGTGGCGATTGCGCCTTGATCGGGGGCAAGGGCGCTGGCCTGTGCCACTTGGCGGCCGACTACCACGTCCCGCCGACCTTTTGTGTGACCGCGGCGGCGTTTACACGCTGGGCCGCCCAGGTCGACATCACCCGTGGGCGCCTCCCCGACCCACTCTACGTCCAATTGGAGCAGGCGTATCGCCAGATGGCAGCCGACAGCGCCAGTGATGCGCCGCGCGTGGCGGTGCGCTCGTCGGCGCTGGACGAAGATGGGCAGAGGGCCTCGTTTGCCGGCCAACACCAGACGTTGCTCAACATCATCGGCGTCGACGCGGTCGCCCAGGCAGTTGTCGGCTGCTGGGCCTCGGCGCGCTCCCTGCAGGCACTGGCCTATCGCCGCCAGCAGGGGCTGCCGCTCCACACCCCGATGGCCGTACTGGTCCAGCAGCTCGTGGTCGCCGATGTGGCGGCGGTGGTCTTCACCGCTAACCCCGTGACCGGCAGCCGCGGCGAGATGGTGATCAACGCCAGCTGGGGGCTGGGCGAGAGCATCGTGAGTGGTACGGTGACGCCCGACACTTTCGTGGTTCGCAAAGCCGACTTGGCAGTGACTATGCGCGAAGTGGGCAGCAAGGAGCAGATGACGGTGCTTGGGCTCACCGGTACACGAACAATGCCTGTACCGCGTCTTATGCGGCGCCAACCTTCGCTCTCCGACAATCGTGTTGTCGCACTCGCGCATTTGGGCCTCGCCCTTGAACAGTGGATGGGACAGCCAGTTGATGTCGAGTGTGCCTATAGCGGCGAAAGCCTGTACCTGCTGCAGTGTCGCCCGATCACGACGGTGTAGAGAGTATTGGAGGCCGCATATCTGTCGCCTCGCGAACCGAAAGGTTTCCTGCGCAGCAGTATCGGCCTTGGTATGCTGTGGCCGCGGGACATAGGAGCGATAGTTCAGCCGTTGCAAGACCTCCCAGTCACGCTGCACATGCATCTTACGCCCGAGCTTGTCAACCATCCACTTGGCGATTTTCGGACCGGTCCATAGCCCGCCATCAGGTGCTGGACCATCAAGCAGACTGCCTAGTTCAGCTAACTGCTCGGCAGATAGCAGCGAGGCCGCACCCGGATTAGTGTGGCGTCGATCGCCAATACCGTCTGGCCCATCGGCGTTGTAGCGCTGCACAATCATGCGATCCAGTTCTCGAAGTAGTCAGTACTTTGTACGACGTACTTGGTAGACTGTCCTTTAGCGAGCAGCCAGAGGATCTGCCACTGGCTGCGCGACTGGATCGCTTGCTTGGCGGTAACGCTGTTCCAGTTCGTCGTTTCATACTCCAAGAATACACCCGGATTTGGTATAACTGGAGGAATAGAGGAATGCAGCAATTCCTGCTGAAAGTCCTGCTCGGCAGTTGCTTCGTAGTGATGCTGACATGTAGTGCCGGGGTGCTCCTTGCAGCGCCTCATCAGCGGGACGATCTGATACTCCCAAGCGCTACCAAGGTCTGGATCGAGGGTGCAAAAGATTCCACCGCTGTATCAGCTATGCTGTTCCGCCGGGCACGACACTGGCCAGACTGAGCCAGCATCTTGTGCAACACGGTTGGCGCCGGCTCAGAGGGGACAACGTTGCCGATCCGCCTTGGGTGTTCGTGCGTGAAAGCTGGTTCGGCCTGCTGCGCGAAGTTGCGACCGCACACCTGGAGTCGATTGAACAGAGTAGAGTCGAAGTTAGGATCGACCTTTATTTCCGAGTCCGCTGGCCTCACCATCACGGCGTTGCGGTTTACCCTCGACCCAAACGATGCCGACTGTGCCGCCGAACCGGCGCCCATTCAACGCCACAAGTGGCTCTATCGGCTCGCGGAGAACGCGGTCGGAGCGATCGCGGGGTCCGATGGCGAGCTGCTGCGCTCAGGGCTGAGGCGATGAGGCCGGCATACACGGGTGTGGGGCTGAAACAACCGCAGCGCGTGGAACCTCGTGCGCAGAAGAGGTTCGTCTCATGGTAGTTCAAATGACCACGCATACACGCAGCCAGCGCCGCTTCGATCGCAGCATCAGACTGGTGCAAGTGAAAAGCTGGTGCGCGCTCCTTGTGCTGATTGGCAGTGTCACGGCCGGTCTCGCCGATCGAGGGAATGACCTTAGGAGCGAGATAGCTCTCCGAGTGGCGCTGCTGACAGCCCCCGGCCATGACCCACGCCGCCCAACAAACGTGATCGCGTCGTGGGCGGCGACACTTGATCACGCGCTTGGAGCGGATTGCCTCGCAGCTTCAGCGCACAATCGTCCATCCGCAGGGGCAGCCCCTTCGGAACATACGCAGTCAGGTGTACGGCATTAATCCGTGTCGGTCGCCTGCTCATCAGCTTGTAGTGGCTGGGTGAAAGATCTTCAGATCGCGTGCCGAGCGGACTGCCGCTCGTGCTCATGCGTATTCCCTGTTAGAGCGCTTGGAGCCTGGTGGGTCGTCAGAGGCGAAGCCTAGCGGACGAGGGGCCTCGCCATGTGTCATTTTGCGTGTCTGGGAAGGTTACGCTGAACTGACTCTATGGGTGCTCATCAAAGGCTAACTGACGATACCGCACATTATTGAATCTTAGCTATGCTAGGTATTACAATGAGTAACTGATTTACTTATACCAAAGCTAACCGTGTAAGAAGGATGTCAATCATTTTGAAATGTGCGTTCTGTATCACGAGCAGCACAATGCGATGTTCGCCCGCGAGACAACAGGTTATCAGTTCACCGCCTTGTGAGCGATTCCTTGTGCTCATTCCAGACTCGCTGTACAACATCTTCAAGTTCGTGCGGATACGCAAACGCATGCCTATCGGCGAGCCAACGACCGACGCAAGCCATCTCTGCGCGGATGGCGTCTATGACCGTTACGGTCTCCTCAGGTGTCCGTGACGGCAAGCCAAGGATGGTGTGCTGATCAGCAGTGAGCTTGCCATCCAAGCCCCTGTGCAGCGCCCCAAGCATGTGAAGTGTGAGCCGCGAATCGATATCTTTTCCCACCGCCTGCATGTACCATGCGCGTAACAGTGCCATGCGCTCCAAATAGAGGCCGACGAACGAAAAGTGATCGTATTTCCTGGCAAGCGCCTTCATTTGCTTGTGGGTCGTGATCCAGTAATCAACAAAGAATTGCCTGACCACGGTGCCATCAATCTCTCGGACCAGCACGGCGGCCGGGCGCGCAAACCCTTCCAACGTCGCTCGAAACTCTGCGTTGCGACAGGCGAGGATGATCAGTTTCGGCTCAGGATTCTGCCCGGTCGTATCTTGTACGTAGAAATCGACAATGGTTCCGTCTGCCAGGACCAAATGATGCAGCAGCGCCTGCTCCCCAAAGCGCATCAACAAACTACCGCATGGACGAATGGGCAGATAGTGTTGCCAGTCAGGGCTTGTCCATCTGTCGATGTGTCCAGGTTCGACCGCAATACGGAAATCAACATCGCTGTATGCGTCACCAAGGCCAGCAGCAAGGCTGCCGCCAATCCAGATAGCTTGAATGCTGCTATCTGTGGAGCACTTGCTGGCCATATCGCGGATCAGATTGGCATGCGGACCAGGCTCGAGCGGTCCGAGGTCTATGTCGCTCATGCAGGTGGCCATGCCGCTGAACAGCTTGCCCAAGCAGATACGTCAGCGGTGCTTCTTCGGCTCCGCAAACTACTCGCTGCTCAGTTGGAAGGCAGATGGCCCATTGTTCAGTTCGTGTCGTCGCATCAGAAAGCCTCCGCTTTGCTTTCTGAGTCTAGACGCCTGCCTTTGCTGGGAGTTCAGGGGCGAATTGGTAAGAGGGCTCCTGCTTTTGACGGCGCAGGATGGCAATGATGATGCTCCACGTTTCGTACAGGCCGTTTGCGGTGTATGGAAGTTCATGCTGTATGGCGCGATGCAAGCGTGCCAGTTTGTAGCACGGCACTCCGGCATACATGTGATGTTCGATGTGGTAGTTCATGTGCCAGTAGAGAAACTGCACAATCGGGTTGAGGTAAATCGTGCGTGTGCACAGGCGGAAATCTTCGACCTCGTCCCGTAATCCCACATGTTGGGTGTTGTTACACAAGAACAGCAGCAACCCGCCGTAAAATGGCGCGAG
>WNGF01021573.1_pt1 | contig 13459 bp, 18 predicted proteins | sample 5400641 | NCBI WGS metagenome assembly WNGF01 (sample SAMN13153371, study PRJNA577476) | soil metagenome | isolation source: 80 cm soil or saprolite under grassland replicate 2 | place: USA:California | collected 2016-06-15
TTCAATTCGACGCTGTCCGCGCCTCCTGCCAGATGCAGCAGCCGTTCGAGATCATCATCGGAGAGCTCGACGATTTTCTTGGTGCTCGAAGTCGCCATCAGCCCCTACCACTGCCTTTGCGCAGCACGAAGCGAATGTTTCGACGCCAGACGTGGCGCCTCCGGTTGGGAAAGTCCCCAACCGGAGGCACGGGTTCGGCTCGGCCATGGCTGCGCGGACCGCTTTAGGCGGTCAGCTCGCGTTCGCCGTATACGACGAGACCGTAAACAACCAGCGAGGCCAGCAGGATAATGATCAGCGACGTGATCGGGAAGACGAACACCCACAGCATGTTCGCCACGACCGCGACCCCGGCCGCGATGACGCCGATCCATCGTGCCAACTGCGAACGAAAGAAGACCCCGATGCCGGTGAGAACCAAGATGATTCCCAGGATCAAGTAGAACCAGCCCCAGCCGCCGAGCTTGTCGGCGTACAACAGTCCGTTGGCCTTGCTGTCAGCTCGATCGATTGCCCACAACCCGTCGACGATGTCGAGGAATCCGACGAGGATGAGCATCACACCGGAGTACGCGATCCAGCCGGTACCCGCTTTTTCAACCCGGGTTGTTTCCATCCCACCTCCAGTTACGGCGTCTACTTTTCTCCGAGGGTTGCGGTCGGCTTCGCATCGCCTGGATGCTCTTCGTTCTCACTGCCGACTAGGAAATCCGGGCCCGCAGCCGCCTCAGCCGCCACCCGAGCTCGAGTCCCATCCATACGGCCAAGGCCAACGCGAAGCCGATGACTGGCACCGGGGGAGGTCTCAAACCTCGCGATTGCCGCGCGTCCCCAAGCCGCAATGCCACGGTGATCATCGTGAACGCGCGGAGCTAGCTCGACTATCCGATTCGCGCAATGATCCAGACCAGTCGCAAAAGCTTTCGCGATTCCCCTCCCGAGCTGATGACAATTGCAGGGAGCTGACGCAGACTGGTGGCGCGCCCTCGAGAGGAGACCACACGATGCCGACCTATCCCCCCATTGCCGATCACGGCCTGATCGGCGATCTGCAGACTGCGGCGCTCGTTGCAACCGACGGCACCGTCGACTGGTTCTGCTGCCCACGCTTCGACTCGCCGAGCGTGTTCGCGTCACTCCTCGACCACGCCCGCGGTGGACGCTTCACGCTCGCACCGGTGGGCACGGGCCATGTCACGAAGCAGATGTACCTGCCCGACACGGCCGTTCTCGTGACGCGGCACCTGTCACCGGCGGGCGTGGCCGAGGTCGTCGACTTCATGCCGATCGAGAACCCCGGCGCCGAGACCGACCATCACCGCCTCGTCCGGGCGGTTCGCGGGATTCGAGGGCAAGTCGAGCTCGAGGCTCGAGTCGAACCGCGATTCGACTACGGGCGTCAGACGCACAAGACCCGTCTCGACGGCACGAGCGCAGTCTTCGAGAGCCCGTCGCTGACGTTGAACCTCGTCAGCACGGATCCAATCGAACAGCACGACCAGGACGTCCGGGCGAGGTTCACCGTCGGTGCCGGGGACCTGAAGGGCATGCTGCTCGAGTCCGGCGGCGTCGCCAGCACGATCGGCCACGGCGAGCTGGCGGCTGCCTTCGCCAACACGGTCGACTTCTGGAAACGATGGTTGCATCAGAGCACGTACCGCGGTCGGTGGCGTGAGGCGGTGGGTCGTTCGGCCATCACCCTCAAGCTCATGACCTACGCCCCGACTGGCGGGCTGGTTGCCGCTCCGACCGCAGGGCTGCCGGAGCAGGTCGGGGGCGAGCGAAACTGGGACTACCGCTTCACCTGGGTGCGCGATGCGTCGTTCTCCGTGTACGCCCTGCTGGGCCTCGGGTTCACCGACGAAGCCGCCGGCCTCGCGTTCTGGCTACGGAACGCGATCGAACAGGGAGCCGATAGTGACGCACCTCTTCGGCTCATGTACCGCGTCGACGGCAGCCCGGACCTCGAGGAGGAGGATCTCGAACATCTCGAAGGGTACGAGGGCTCGCGTCCGGTGCGGATCGGGAACGGCGCCGCCGACCAGCTCCAGCTCGACATCTACGGCGAGGCGATGGACTCCCTCTACTTCGCGAACAAAGCCGCCTTGGGTATCGGCGACCGGGGCTGGAGACACATCGTGCGGATCGTAGACTGGCTGTGCGAGCACTGGGACGAACCCGACGAGGGCATTTGGGAGACCCGCGGCGGTCGCCGGCCGTTCACATACAGCCGGCTCATGGAGTGGGTCGCATTCGACCGCGCCATCCGGTTGGCGACCGAATACGGCCGCCCCGCCGACCTCGACCGGTGGACGAAGGAGCGGGACGAGATCTACCGGTGGATCATGACCAAAGGCTGGAACGACGACCTGAAGGCATTCGTGCAGTACGAGGGCAGCGACGTCCTCGACGCCTCGCTGCTCCTCATGCCACTGGTCGGCTTCGTGGCTCCGACCGACGAGAAGTGGCAGTCGACCTTGTCGGCCATGGACAGGGTCCTCGTCTCGGACAGCCTCGTCTACCGGTACGACCCCAAGGCGTCCCCCGACGGCCTGCAAGGATCCGAGGGGACGTTCTCGCTGTGCACCTTCTTCTATGTCGACGCCCTCGCGCGGTCAGGTCGGCTCGACGAGGCGCGCCTCACGTTCGAGAAGATGCTCACCTACGCCAACCACGTCGGCCTGTATGCGGAGGAGATCGGGCTCTCCGGTGAACAGCTCGGGAACTTCCCGCAGGCGTTCACCCACCTTGCACTGATCAACGCTGCGATCAACCTCGACTACCAGCTCGACCACGGCGCCGGCCGCGTCGACGTCGTCTAGCCGGGGAACCGCGCCAGGTGGCTGACGATCTCACAATCGGAAAGCGCGCAGTCTCTCCTCGAGCGACGCTCGTACCGCTCGCGCTCGCCCAGTTCATCTGCAGTTTCGCGGGCTCGAACATGAACGTGATGATCAACGACATCAGCGAGGACCTGAACACCACCGTGAAGGGTGTGCAAACAACGATCACGATGTTCCTGCTCGTGATGGCGGCGCTGATGATCGCCGGCAGCAAGTTGACCGATCGCTGGGGACGCAAGCGCTGCTTCATCATGGGTCTCGCCGTATACGGGGTTGGCGCTCTCATGAGTGCAATCGCACCGGGTATCGGGGTTCTCTTCGTCGGCAACTCCCTGTTCGAAGGTGTCGGATCCGCCCTGTTGATTCCTCCCGTCTACATCCTCACGACCATGATCTTCACCGATCTCACGTCACGTGCTCGGGCTTTCGGCCTGATCAGCGGGATGGTCTTCGTCGTCATCGGCATACTCGAGGCCGACACCAACGCTCTCTTGACGGCGGTCTTCCTTGCCTTGGGCGGAGCGTTCCTTGTCGGGTTCTTCCTCTACATCAGGTCCGTAGAGCGAGCGGGGAAGGAACCGTTGCTATCCACGAGCCTCTTTCGGAACCGCACGAGCAATCTCGGCCTCGTGACGCAGAACATCCAGTGGCTCATGCTCCTGGGAGTGTCCTTCGTCGTATCTGTCTTTCTGCAGATCGTGCGCGGCTACAACGCCATCGAGACCGGCCTGGTCTTCACATCGGCGACTGTCGGCATTCTGGTGTCGTCGCTTGCCGCGGAGCGCCTCGCCCGCAAGTTCGCCCAGCGGACATTGATCGTGGCCGGCTTCATCGGCACGATCGCGGGAATCGTCCTCTTGATCGCCTCCGTCAGGGTCTCGCCCAGCGTGTTCGCCTTCCCGCCGGGACTTCTCCTCATCGGGTTGGGCGTCGGGGTCATGCTGACGCCCTCGGTCAACGTCGTTCAGTCCAGCTTCCCCGAGGAGCAGCAGGGCGAGATCTCCGGGGTCTCGCGGAGCGTCTCCAACCTCGGCTCGTCCTTGGGCACGGCGATCGCCGGCACCATCCTGGTCGCCGCGGTTTCGTCGGGCAACCGGGCGTACGTCTTCGCCATGCTCGCTCTCGCCATCATCGGCCTCATCGGTCTGGCGGCGGCCTGGCTCCTCCCCGCCAACCCAGCGCGGCAGGAGAGTTGACGATCACTGCCTCAAGGTCCTCGTTCGCGCGCTCGTGTCGGGACGTCGCCTGGCGCGGCTCGCACATTTCGCGTAATTCGCTTTGCCGCAGTACAAACCTCGAGCGTCCTGCGCGAAACTTTCATCGCCACGGCTCGACTTCGATCAGAAGGGGGTGGTCAGGCAATGCCGGACCAACCGGATGCGATGGGACCGATCAGCTATCTGATCGTTCAGTTTCCCGGGAACAAGATGACCGGCGAAGGATTCCCGATCCTCGTCGATCTCGTCGACCGAGGCCTGATCCGCATCCTCGACCTCGTGTTCGTCACGCGCGACACGGACGGCTCGATCCGAGCCATCGAGCTGAGCGATATCGATCACGACGGCCAGCTTGACCTTGCCGTCTTCGAGGGCGCGTCCTCGGGGCTACTCGACAGCAGCGACCTGGCCGACGCCGAATCGGTCATCGACCCTGGATCGTCGGCCGCAGTCCTCATCTTCGAGAACCGGTGGGCGACCCCGCTCACGCAGGCGATGCGGCGAGGTGGCGCGGAGCTCGTCGCTGCCGGATACATCCCGCACGACGCGCTCGCTGCGTCTCTCGACGCGACCGACACGTAATCAGCGAAGGAGGACATGACCGATGCCCGGACTCCTACGAGGTGTCGCCCGCACGGCGGTCGTCGCCGGAACCGCGACCGCGGTCTCGAATCGCGTCTCGCGCCGGCAGGCCAACCGTTGGGCTCAGCAAGAAGAACAGCAGTACGCGCAACAGCAGTACGCGCAAGCGCCTCCACCGGCGCCGGCCGCCGCGCCCGACACCGTCTCACAGCTGAAGGAGCTGGCCGACCTCAAGGCACAGGGCATCCTCACCGACGCCGAATTCGAAGCGCAGAAGGCCAAGATCCTCGCGTCGTGAACGGGCCGTAGCGACGCGTGCTCTTCCTCCTCCGCCCTCGTCAGACCTATATGCCGTACGCTTTACCCAGGAGTCGCGAACAACAGGATGCGTACAACCAGCAGCTCCGGCAGGCGTACGCGTCAACGCGCCGCGTCACCCCGTCTGGTCGTGGCCCGCTGGCCGAGGTGAAGGAGCTCGCGGCGCTCCATCAGTCCGGGGTGCTGACGGACGACGAGTTCTCAGCTGCCAAGGCCAAGGTTCTCGAGCTCCACGATGACGCGACATGACGTCGAACGCTCGGCGTGCAGCGACCCTCGTGCAGGCGCTTCACGCCGGCATCGAGCAAGACCGCCGCGTCGCAGCGGACATCTACACCGACGACGTGCGTGCATGGACGCCGGCCATGGCGACTGCCTCACTGAGCGAGCTCATGGTCGAGCTGGAGCGTCGGGACGATTCCTTCTCCGCCATCGAGCTGGAGGTCTCGCCCCTCGAAGTCGGCGGCGATTACGCATGCGTGGAGTGGAATGTCAGCATGACGCATACCGGTCCATTGGAGGTCGCCGGCGGAAAGGTCGTCGAGCCGACACGTGTGCGCGTGACGCTGAACGGCATCACGGTCGCGGAGTTTCGTGGCGACCGGATCTGCTCACTGCGCCAGTACTGGGACGAACTCTCGGTCTTCGACCAACTCGGCTTGCTGCGCGAGGGCGTCGTGCGCTGAGCTCAACAGGTACCGGCGCGGGCTGCTCGCGTCAGGAGGAGACGACTTTGGCCTTCAGCCGTTGGAACTCCTCCTCGGAGATGACCCCCTGATTCCGCAGGTCGGCCAGTCGGGCGAGCTCGTCGGCGCTGCTCGGTGCCGACCCCGCCACGTTGCGGATGTAGTCGCGCTGCGCTTGTGCCGCTTCGGCCGCGTGCTCACCCATCTTGTGGCCACGCGCGATCAAGTACACGAACACACCGAGATATGGCAGCACGATCACAAGACCACCCAGAGGGCCTTGGCAATCCCTCCGAGATCGCGGCTTCGGAAGATGTCTCCGAAGACGACGATGAGCAACCAGATCCAGATGAAGAACAGGAAGAAATAGAGGATGGACAGGAAGACCTGTCCCGATCCGGAATCCTCTGCGAGCGTCACCTTTCCCTCCGTTTCCGTCGCTTATCGATTCGCTAGGCCTTGCGTAGGCGGAACGCGAGCGCGATCTCGGTGATGCCCCGGAACATCGCCGCGAACCCGACCCAGAGAATCAAGAGCTGTGCACGTGCCGGGTAGAACTGCTGCGACACCCAGAACGCCAGGAAGACCTCGAGGATCCCGACAACCAGCAGGAGCCACCAAAGGTCATTGACGGGCTTGGTCGCCACGGCTTCACCGATGTCGATCGTGCCTTTGATGATAAGCACGAAGCCGAGCACGGATGCGAGCGCCCAGAAGGCGTCCTCGGGACGTATGAACGCCCAGAGCGCACCGAGTACGAAGAACGCCGAGAGCAACCAGTGGGCCAATCGCCAACCCACGCCCAGGACAGCGATCATCGCTTCGTTGGCGGCAGCGCCGAGGAAGACGACTCCCAGGATGATGCCGACCGCGGTGATCGACCGGTTGTCGAAGCGCAGCACGACAATGGAGGCCCAGAGCCAGATGATGCCGGTGACGAGGAACACCCACCAGAGGTCGCTGGCTTCGTCCCGCGCAACAGGTCCTGCCCTTCTCGTCGCCATGTGCCACTCCCTCCCTTTCGGCCGCTCGACGTCGTTGCGTCCGCCGCGCTCGAATGAACCGTAGCTGGCAACATCTGGCGAGTCGCGGACCGGCGAACTCGATCGGGGCGATCACGATCCGAGGATGCGCGCCTTTTGAGCCTCGAACTCCGCGACATTTGCCGGTACCCGCACGACCAAATGCGTGCGCGCCAGTCAGGCGAGGGCCCGCAGGGTCTCCGACGGCGTCTCGCCGAACGTCGCCCTGTAGGTCACCGAGAACCGGCCTAGGTGCCAAAAGCCGAACTCCGTTGCGACCTCGGTGACCGTGTGGTCAGCCGGCGTCGACACCTGAAGCTTGTGGTGAGCGCGCTCCAGCGCGCAGTGGATGAAGTAGGCCCTGGGGCTCGTCCCGAGCACGTCGCGGAACGCGTACTCGAGAGTGCGCCGGCCCACGCCGAGCGCCTGACAGATTTCCGTCACGGTCGTGCGGTACTCCTGCCGGCGCTCGACATACATCGCGGTGAGCTCGACGAGTCCCTGCTGTCGACGCCGGGCGAGCTCGTGACTGAACTCGTCGGTCCCATCGCGCACGTGCCCTGCCCGCTCCCTTTCTGCCCCAGTCTGGGCCCTGAGGGGTGATGTCGCTGCGGTACGAGGCGCGCGTCGTTAAGGGCGTCAGACGTGTCGTCCTGGTCGGCCCTGTGTTGCCGCCGCTACCGTGGTCGTGGAGGCGAAGAAGGGACAGGACGACGGAAACGAACGTCGCATCGAGTCTCCGCAGGCCGAGTACAGCGACAAGGCTGGTCGGACTCGGTCTGGTCGTCGGTGGTCTCTACGCGCTCGGCGCGGAGCTGCCCTTCTGGTTCCTTCGCGCTCCCGCCGCCGGCGTCGCGTTCTTCCCGTCGGCGGGCGTGACGCTCGCCGCGTTCGTGCTCACCGAGCGACGGCACTGGCCGGTCTTGATCGCGGTCGTCGCGAGCGCCGAGATAGCCGTCGACCTGCAGCACGGCCAGACGGTCGGGATGGCCCTCGGCTTTGCGCTTGCGAACGTCGCCGAGCCCATCCTCGGCGCCACGCTCCTCCGGCGCACCTACCGGCGCGACGCGTCGCCGCTTCGAGCGCTTGCCCTCTTCGTGGTGACCGCCGTTGTGATCGGTCCCATGCTGGGCGGAGCCATAGGTGGAGCCGTCGCCGCGCTCCACGGGACAGACACGCCGGCGGCATGGGTGGCCACGAAGTGGTGGATCGGTGACGCCCTCGGCGTGCTCGTCGTCGGCACACCCGTGCTCGCGTGGGCCGAACGGCTTCGCCACCATGTCGATCCTCCAACGTCGGTACGAGAGACGGCAGCGTTGACGGTCCTCGCCTCCACGATCACGCTCGTGCTGGTTCTCGTCGCGAACGAGCCTCTGGTTTACGCGGTTCTGCCCCTCCTGATCTGGGCCGCGTTGCGCGGCGGGGTCACACTCGTTGCGACGGCGGGGCTGGGGATGGCGTTCGTGGTCAACTGGGCGGCGGTCAGCGGTTATGCCCATCCGTCGTTCGTCGCTTCCGGCTCCCCGGACGACACGCTGCTCCTGGTTCAGCTGTTCATAGCGGTGACACTGTTATCGGCGTTGACGCTTGCAGCGAACGTGGCGGAGCGAGTGCGAGCGCAACGGGCACAGCGTGCGAGCGAAGCAGCAAGCCTCCAAGCTCGTCTGCACGCCCTTGACGCCTCTGCCAGCGAGCGTCGACACATCGCCTCCGAAGTTCACGACATCGTCGGTCACGCGCTCAACGTCGTGCTTCTCCAAGCTGGTGGCGCGCGGCGGCTTCTCGCCGACCGCCCGCAGCGCGCCCGCGAACTCATCGAGTCAATCGAGAGCACAGGACGCGACGCGTTCAGAGACCTCGACGCCGCGCTCGGGTTGGTCGACAGCTCACCAGTCGTTACGAACGGCCGGGGATTGTCCGACGTGGAAGAGCTCACGAGCGCCATCACCAGCGCGGGAGTTCCCGTCGACCTCACCCTCGAGGGTGATCCCCGACCGCTTCCTCGGTTGATCGATTGGTCCGCGTTCCGCATCGTCCAGGAAGCGCTGACCAACGTCCTCAAGCACGCTGGTGCTTCGCGTGCTCGCGTCACAATCTTTTATGAGGCGGATGCCCTGCGCGTCGAAGTGGTCGACGACGGACGAGCGCTTCCGAAACGTGACGGATCTCGGAGCCGGAAGAACTCGGACCATCGGGGGCAGGGCCTCATCAGCATGCGTGAGCGTGTCGCCGTGTTGGGCGGCGACATCGATACGGGGGAAGGGTCAAACGGTGGGTTCGTCGTGCGCGTCCGCATCCCGACCGAGCGAGGATCGCCGTGAGCGACGCCGTCGTTCGAGTGCTGGTCGTCGACGACGACGTGCTGACGCGCGTTGGCCTACGGACGATCTTGGACGCAGAACCCGACATCGAGGTTGTCGCTGAAGCCGCCGACGGCCATGACGCGGTCAAGCTCGCGGAGGAGATCACTCCCGACATCGTGCTCATGGACGTCAGGATGCGCCCGATGGATGGTGTCGAAGCGACACAACGCATTACGGCAAGCCGCGACGGTCGCGATGAGGACCGGCCCCGCGTGATCGTCCTCACGACCTTCGACCACGACGAGTACGTGTTCGGCGCGCTCCGGGCCGGTGCCAGTGGCTTCCTCTTGAAGCGCATCCGGGCCGAAGAGCTCGTCGAGGCAGTCCGTGTCGTCGCCGACGGCGAGGCACTGATGACACCCGAGGTGACGCGACGGCTCGTCGCCGATTTCACGAGTCGCACCGACGTGTCCACCGGCGCCGTCGAGGACGTGGACCGGCTCACACCGCGGGAGCGCGAGGTGTTGGTGCTCGTCGCCTGCGGGCTCTCCAACCGTGAGATAGCGAGCTGGTTGACCGTGAGCCACGAGACCGTCAAGACACACGTCAAGCGCATCTTCACCAAGCTCGGCGTGCGTGACAGGGCGCAAGCCGTGGTCGCTGCGTACGAAGCGCGCCTCATCGTTCCCGGTGGTGAGCCGGTCGAACCGCCGCGGTTGACGGCCTAGACGCGGGGCGCGCTTTCTGTTCGCGCCGCGCCCCGGCCCAGGAACTCGATCAGCAGCAACCCGACGACCACCAGCACTGCGATCACGAGCACGGCGACCGGCCCGGGATGGCTCAGCACAACCAGGATCACCACGCCAAGGCCGACGACCGCGACGCGCAGCGCGACGCGATAGGTGCCTACAAACCGGCCGACGGCGGTGACCTCGGCGTCTCCCTTGCCGCGGACGAGCCCGAGCACGCCCTCGCGGATGCGCGTCGCGAGCCGGCCGGGACCGGCCAACCAGGCGCCGATCGCCACCGCCAGTCCCACCGCGAACGTCGTACGCAGGGAGAGGCGGAGGAACTCGAGGATCTGGTCGAAGGCGGCGGCGTTCGCCTCCCGGCTGCGGCCTGCCTTCTCGACCGCGTCGAGATACCTGCCGCGCGCCAGGTTGAAGACAATCAGGACGAGCGCCATCGAGAAGGCGAGTCCGAGCGCCGCCCGCAGCACCGTGCGGCGCCGGTTGGGCGACAGCGCGATGGCGGCGGCGAATGCAAGCAGGGCCAGAATCGGTAGGAGATAGGTCACCCGCTTGAGGAGTCGAACTGCCGACTGGGCCTTCGTGAGCTGCTCGGAGTCGAACAGCACGAACTGCCCCTTCGTCTCGACGTTGTCGAAGATCGTGATCCCGCGGTCGTCGAGCCTCTTCTTGACTTGGTCCACGAGCGGACCCACGTTGAGGACCACCTGACCATTACGGGTCTGGACCGTCTCCGTGCCTTCCCCTTCGAGCACCGCGATGAGACGCGAATGGGCCCGACGATTGGCGTTCTCCCAGAACGTCTGGAACCGGTCGGACTGCGCGATCCGCAGCGTCGCTTCGCGTACGAAGGTTTCGAGCCCCGACGCGATAGACGGCGCAAAGGACTCGGCGCGCGGGAAGGTCGCCTTGATCTCGCCCTCGATGTCGACACTCGACACGAGTCTCTTCGACACACGGTCGGAGACGGCCTTCTGGATCGCCGGGTCCTTGGCGAGCGGCCCGACGGTATCGACGTACTGGTCGGTGTCGAGCATTGTGTTGCGCGCCCATAAGCCGATGACGGAGATCGGCGCGAGAACGCAACCGACGACGACGAGAACGGCGACGAGAATCCGTCGCCAGCGCGGCGCTCGGGCTCGCGACGGCTGATCCAACGTTGTGCCTTCGGGCGTACTCGTTTCATCTGACATGGCGCGGACAATAGCCCGGCGCGAGGCACCGGGCTCGCTGATGTGACTCGCACGCATGCGTATTCCGGATAGACGTCCGAAGAGCTGTCGCGTACAAGCAGGCGGATGCCGCGAGCACCGTCGTGAGTCGCGTCACGAATCGACTTGGTGCGGCGCGCGATCGCATCAATGCGACGCGCGAACGGATCGAAGCAGCGCGGCCGCGATCGAAGCTCCTGGATGCAGTCTTCGGCGTGGCGGAGCACGACGTCGTCACGGGGGGAGGGGTCCTCGCGGGTGCCGTCGCCTTCCGGGCGTTCATGTTCATGGTGCCCTACGTGTTTGTGCTGGTCGCGTCCCTGGGCTTCGCGGCCGGGCAGTCGAATCGGCCGCCTACGGAGGTCGCAGCCGACTTCGGAGCGGCCGGGCTCGTGGCCAGCGGGGTTCGGAACCTCGCGCACGAGTCGTTCTCGACCCGGCTGATCGCGTTGGTCGGGGGCCTCGTCGCCGTGTTCTTCGCTGCCAAGGCCGCGGTCAAGACGCTTCAGACCGTGCACGGCCTCATCTGGGGAGTCACGCTCTCCAAGCCGGCGCGGGCTGTACGCCAGGCGTTCGGCTTCATCCTTGTCGTCACCGGCGCCGTGGTCCTCGCCCGCCTCATCGCGGGCCTCCACGCCTCGGTCGCCGGCGTCGTGTTGGTGCCGCTGTTCATCGGCGTTCCCACGGCGGCTTGGTTGCTGGTGTCGATGCGGGCGTTGCCACACGCCGACGGTGCGACGTGGCACGACCTCCTGCCCGGGGCGATCGTCGTTGGTGTCGGCGTCGAGGTCCTGCACCTCATCACGGTTGTCTGGATCGGCCGCCAGATCGAGGCGAAGTCCGAGACCTACGGTCTGCTGAGCACGGCCCTCGCCTTACTGCTGTGGGCGTTCGTGGTCGGGCGCATCCTGGTCCTCTCCGCGGTCGTGAACGCGTCCCGCTGGTACCAAACCCACCCGCCGCGTGGGATCGCGGCCGGCGGCGACAACGGCAGTTCCTCCAAGGCTCTCCCCAAAGACCACTAGCGAAAGGGTCGCGTTCATCTGGATGTTCATCGTGGCGTTCGCCGACATCCTGTCCCGCCACGATCTTTCCGGTTGGGTGAAGGCGTTGTGGATCATCTTCATCGTCTTCGTGCCGTTCTTGGGTGTACTCGTGTACCTGATCGCGCGACCCCCGGGACCAATCGGCCGGGGCGGTGCGGCGGCCTCGCCACCGGTCTAGGAAGTCAATGTCGAGAGCCCCGTTGCGAGGGCAAAACCGAGAACCGCGGCCAAGCCCGCCACGCGGCCAGAGGTTTCCCTCGCTTCGGGGATCATCGAGTCGATGAGCATCACGAGCAACGCACCCGCCGCGAAGCCGTTGACGGCACCCCTGAAACCGCCTGCGGTCGCGTCCGCCAATGCATAGCCCGCCGGGGTCGCCAGAGCGCACAGCAGCGCCACGCCGACCCACAGCCGGGCGATCTGCCCGCGGCTGTGTCCCGCGGCACGCATGCCGCTTGCCGACCCGATCCCCTCGGGGAGGTTCGACACGTAGATCGCTACCAGCAGACCGATGCTCACGCCTTCGCCCGCCGCCAGACCGATCCCGAGCACGAGCTGCTCGGGGATGCCGTCGAGGAATGCACCGAGGGCCAGCGCGGTGCCGGCCTCGCCTTCGGCTCCTCGCGCTCCCGCTCGCCCTGCGGGTGCCCCCCGGTCGATGAGGAGGTAGCCGACGAAGTACGTGACAGCACCGACCGCGAGCCCGAGCGCGACTGGGCGCGCGCCACCCGCCCGTATGCCCTCGGCTGCGAGCTCGAAGCTGACCGCGCTGATGAGTGCGCCGGCCCCGAACGCGAGAACCAGTCCGATCAACCGGCCCGGCCACGTTCGTGCGACTCCGAGCAGCGCACCGAGCACGAGTGACGAGGCCGCCACCGCTCCCCAGCCGAGCGCGGCTGCCATTGCTCAGTGGGCGCCGCGGCTGGTGCTCATCGGGGCGGATGCTACGTATCCGACGCGGCGCCTCGCCTGAATCGAGCGAATGCATCCGCAGTGTCTAAGGTCGATGCGTGGCCGAGAACGTGGCGCGGAAGCTCGTCGGCGCCCACCTCGTCCATGGGGAGATGACGCCGGGAGCGGAGATCGGCATCCGCGTCGACCAGACGCTCACCCAGGACGCCACCGGCACGATCGTGATGCTCGAGCTGGAGGCCATGGACCTCGACCGCGCGCACACCGAGGTGTCGGCGCAGTACGTCGACCACAACGTCCTCCAAACCGATTTCCGCAACGCCGACGACCACCTCTTCCTCCGGAGCGCGTGCCGGCGGTTCGGGCTGTGGTTCAGTAAGCCGGGGAACGGCGTCAGCCACCCCGTGCACATGCAGCGCTTCGGCGCGCCGGGAAAGACCATGCTGGGCTCGGACAGCCACACCTGCGCCGCCGGATCACTCGGCATGCTGGCCATCGGTGCGGGCGGGCTCGAGGTCGCGCTCGGGATCGCGGGGGAGCCCTTCTATCTCCCGATGCCCGAGATCTGGG
>WNGF01023243.1_pt1 | contig 13457 bp, 9 predicted proteins | sample 5400641 | NCBI WGS metagenome assembly WNGF01 (sample SAMN13153371, study PRJNA577476) | soil metagenome | isolation source: 80 cm soil or saprolite under grassland replicate 2 | place: USA:California | collected 2016-06-15
ACGTCCGCTTCAAGAACTATCGGCCGTCAGAAGTCTTGAGCTATCTCTCGATCATCGAGCGAACCGACTCGCATAGCGTCAGATTCATGGGCAAGGACATGATCGAAGTCTCAAAATTTCTGGAGTTCATCATGACTTACAGCCCGTCATTGGAACCCTGATACTCACATCTGAATCTGAAGTCAGGACACTTTTGAAAAACCGGCATTGGTTTTCGCCGCGTTAGCGGCGGCTGACTTTAGCCCGGCGTTTCAACGCCGGGTAGCAGTGCGGAAATCACCCCCGTCGCGTAGCGACGGTTGAAATTGGGACCGTTACCTTAGAGTTTCAAGCGTCGCTACGCGACGCAAATCCCCTTGCTCACTCACCCAGCCCTGAAGGGCTGGGCTAAAGTCAGGCGCCGCTAGCGCGGCGAAGAGCAGGAGTTTCCCGGTAAAAGCAAATCTGTCCTGACTTCAGCATCTGAATCATTTGTAAAACACGACATCCGACGAAGGAATACGAATCCGGCGATCGCCGGCGCTAAAGCGGAGCGATCAATTGGCGCACCATGTGTTGTTTCATTGATTTTATGCAACATCTGGTGTATACACCGTCCACAGTCATTAAGCGAGAACTGAAGTCATACTTATTGAAGTCATACTGATTAAGGATGAGCGGCAAGTCTTCAAGAAGAGGATTCAAGAAAGAGACTTTCGAGCCTATCACCGGCAAATCGTCATAAGTGTGACATCACACCATCACTCGATTGGAACCGGCTGGGCCAAACTGAGGAAACGTTGTTCATCGCTGACAGTCCTTTTCGGCGCCCTCTTCATCCTCCACCTTCCGTCCTCAAGTACAACCGCTCAGACAACCACCTCAACGATAATAGGGACAGTGACGGACACTAACGGGGCGGTGGTCGCCGGCGCAGAGGTAAAGGTGAGCGGGACGGCGCTTGCGACTGAGCGCAGCGCCACGACCGACGCCGGAGGGTCCTACCGTCTTCCGGCATTACCCGCGGGGACCTACAAACTGAAGGTTTCAAAGGCAGGCTTTGCTACCACTAACGCAAATATCGAGTTGACGCTCAATCTTGTCCTGACGGTCGACGTGCAAGTGAAAGTCGGAAATGTCGGAGAAGTGGTCAACGTGAGCGCAGAAGTGCAGCCCTTGCTGGAACCGAACGCGTCCTCCACCGGCGCGACCATCATGCCGCGCCAGATCATGGAGCTGCCAGTCAACGGGCGAGACTACCTTGACCTGATACAACTTGTGCCCGGAGTAGCCATCAACCGGCAAGCCGATCCCGGCAGCGATAACCTTAACCCTGTGCTGGGCGAGCGGAGCGGCAATAACAATTTTTTGATTGACGGACAACCGAACAAAGATACCGTCAACGGCGGCGCCGCGGCACAGTTTAATCAAGAGACGATTGCCGAGTTTCAGGTGCTGACGACAGGGTTCAAGGCCGAATTCGGACAGGCCTCGGGAGCGGTGATCAATGTGATCACCAAGAGCGGCGAAAATTCCTATCATGGCGTCGCATCGCTTTTTCACCGCAACGAAGCTTTCGATTCGGTCAACTCGCTGGACCCAGCGGTGACGGATCCCCTGCATCTGCGGAGATTCGACTACAGCCTCGCGCTCGGCGGGCCGATCATTAAAAAGAAAATTTTCTTTTTCGGCTCATCGGAGCGGATCACAGAAGATCGGGTAATCGATTTCAAGTATCCGGACCTCGGCCCATCGGCCGGAGCAGCGACCGTTCTCCAGCTTCTACGCAACCAGGAGAATCCATTCGATATTCCACAGCGCAACCGCGCAATTCGGAATTTCTTTAAGCTTGATGAACAATTTGGGCGACACCACTTAGACCAGGAAGTTAACTACACGAACGAATACGCCAGGGGCGCCGTAGTGGGACTGCCGACCGGAGCGGGACTGCCGACAACGCGAACCAGCACAAGCGCCCGTAATTTGCTGCTAGGGTTCGGCGATACGATGCTGCTAGGTGACCAAGGCAATCCATGGCTAGTGACGCTCCGTGGTTCTTATCGCGGCAGGCCGTCCGATTCGCAGCCTGCCCACCCGGAGTTCACTGGAACCACCCTTCTAAATGCCTTCCCCGCGCAGCAGATCTGCCCTCCGACGTGCGGCCTATTCAGCAATCTTCCGGGGATAACATTCGGTAATTCGACGACGCCTTCGAATCTGTTCCAGAAATATACGTCATTGGCGGCCAACACGAATAAACGTTTTGGCGCTCATGACTTCAAGTTCGGGTGGCAGTTCCTGCGTACGAAGGTTGACGGACTGGATTCTCGAACCTTAACAAACCAGCTCTTTGCCACTATCGATGACTACATTAACCTGGGTCCCGTAAATAGCGGCGTATTTTTGCTTCTGGTGGGTGGCGGACCCACGCCGGAATCCAGCGAAATTCATTTGCGCAACAATTACAACGGGGTGTATGCGCAGGACGATTGGAAGATCAGAAAGAACCTGACGGTCAATCTTGGGCTTCGCTGGGATCACGATAGCGAGTTCGAGGCGCAGAAAAACTTCTCGCCGCGGCTGGGCGTTGCCTGGGCGATTACGCCAAAAACTGTTATTCGTTCGAACTTCGGCATGTTTTATGATCAGTTCCGTTTGGGATTGGTGCAACAGATCCCCGCGTTCGGCGGCAGTGACCGGAGAATTGTACAGTCGTTGTACTTTCCCCGCGGGTTTTACGGGTCGCCCAGTTTAATCTCTATGCTGGCCTTCGCCGTCGGTCTTCCGGGCCCGTGCATTTCGAATCGCCTGACCGATGCCCAGATCGCTGCCGGAGGGGTGAGGTGTCCTATCGGCGGCGGGCCGATAGTCGGCGTTGACAGGCTGAACAACATGGTTGCTCCCGGGCATGCTCCCATACCGGCCAATGCGATCATTAATATCAGCAATGTGCAGGCTCTTACCGGGCTAACTCCGGCTCAATACCTGACACAGGCCGCTGCGGCCATCGGCCAACCGGCAGGATACTTTGAATGGGGCCAATTCGGAGTGTTGAATAACCCAATTATCCCGCCGCAAGCGCAGCCTACATCTGTTGACAGCACATTCAGGACTCCACATACGCTCGGTTTCAGCATCGGCGCGCAGCGTGAGATAACTAAAGACATGGTGTTCGAGGCAGACTACTATCACCGCGAAATACGCAATCTTCTGGGCGTAAGGCTGAGCAACCTTGCTTTCAGATCTCGTGTTGCGGGAATCGGCCGCAGCTTTGACCCTCCGAATACCACTGGAGAGATTCGAACATTCGGGCCGTTCTTCGAGGGTAAATATGACGGGTTGGTTCTGAACCTTACTAAACGTCTCAGCAACCGATTCCTTCTCGGGGCGAATTATACTTATGCCAAAGCAACCGACAACTCCCTGGGCATCTTTACGAATCCGACGGATCAATTCATCGGGGTCGCTCCGGTCGTTACTGAACCGTGCCCAACCTCGAATCCCGGCTGTACGCCGCAGACGAACGCGAACGGATCGTTCACAAGCAGAAACGGCAATTTCGTTGCACAGGCGGGAACATTTGTAAATGGCCCGGATCTGGACAAAGGCCCGTCAAGCCTGGCCCTGGATCATATTTTTCAGGTCAACGGGCTCGTGGATCTTCCGTGGCAGTTTCAGATCGGCGGCATCCTTCGGGCGCAGAGCGGCTTTCACTTCAGCCGTTTCGACGCGCTCAATAGAGACCCGGACGGCAACGGTAATTTCAACAGCATCGATTTTACCGCCGGGCGGAATGCCTTTACCGCGCCGGCATTCGTTAATCTCGATATGCGCTTTTCCAAGCGTTTCGACATCGCAGATCGCGTCAAGGTACAGTTGCTGTTCGAGTTCTTCAATCTGTTGAACCGTCAGAATCCACGGTCTGTCCAGAATCGTGAAAATATAACGACCGAGCCTTTCGGCTCGACAACACAGGTGCTGCCGGGACGCGAAGGGCAGGTTGGACTCCGAATTTCGTTCTGATCATTCGTTAACGGCGATTTGGAGGCCTTCCTCATTGCGAATTACAAATGCTTAGACAACCTAGAGAGGTTTTCAGATCAGTGTACGGGTTCATAGAACGCGGATGAAGCTGATAGAGCGGATTGAAGCTGACCTTTTTTGGTTTTATCCGCAATGATCCGCGCCCGTCCGCGTCATCAGCGTTCTATTGACGCCGTCCATGCCCTGAAACTGCTTGAGGAGAATCCGGCGCGGCTGCCAGCCGCGCCCGGCGCCGATTGACCGCGTGTCGAATGATCAAGACAAACGAGAGGGGGCGAAGAATAAATGATCAATGCCATTACGTTTTTGGCGCGCTCACTTGCGCTGGTCTGCCTCGCGGTCGTCGCGGCCGTTAATGCGCAACAAGCTCCGACCGCGCCGCTCACCGGCTCCGAGGTGATGGTTCCGATGCGCGATGGCGTGCGACTCTACACGCAGATCTACACGCCGACTCAAACCGCTGAAAAACTTCCGATCCTGTTCCTGCGAACTCCTTACGGCGCCGGCGCCCTCAACCCGCAGCGCATCGCGACTGCGCTCCAGGAGGTAACGGCGGACGGCTACATCATCGTCACGCAAGACATTCGCGGGCGTTTCAAGTCCGAAGGGCAGTTCGGCATGCTCCGGCAGCCGCGCGACCCGCAAGACAAGAAGGCCATTGACGAAAGCACAGACGCTTACGACACGATTGAATGGCTGCTCAAAAACGTTCCGAACAACAACGGGCGCGTCGGCATGGCGGGCACAAGCTACGGCGCATGGCTGACCGTGATGGGTATGCTCGATCCGCATCCGGCGCTCCAGGCCGCCGTCCAGCAAGCCTCCCCGGCGGACATGTGGATCGGCGACGACTTCCATCACAACGGCGCATTCCGGTTGAGCTACGGTTTCGAGTACGCCTACATGATGGAGTCGTCGAAGGAGATCACGGACGTTTCGTCCGTAATCGATCGCTTCGACGCGTATGAGTGGTATCTGGGACTGGGGCCGCTCTCAAATGCGGACGCGAAGTACCTCCAGCATCGGCTCCCGACGTGGAACGACTTCGTGAATCATCCCGACTACGACGCGTTCTGGAAACGGCAAGCCTTCGCGCCGTGGCTGAACCGCGTGACGACGCCGACGCTCAACGTCGCCGGCTGGTGGGATCAGGAAGACTTCTACGGCCCGGTGAAAATTTACGAGTTGCTCGAGCGGCGCGATACGGCGAACAAAAACTTCCTCGTCATCGGCCCGTGGAATCACGGCGGGTGGTCGAGAGGCGACGGACAGAAGCTGGGCCGCATAGATTTCGGCAGCGCTACGGCAGCATACTACCGGCGGGAGGTCCTGGCGCGCTTTCTGGCGTATCACCTGAAGGGAAAGGGCGACCTCAATTTGCCCGAAGCCTTGACGTTCAGAACCGGGGCGAATGAGTGGGTCAGGCACGACGCGTGGCCGCCAAAACGCAACGTCGTCGCGCGCCGGCTCTACTTCCAGGCGAACGGAAAGCTGTCCTTCGATCCGCCGCCGGAGACCTCCGAGCCCGCGTTCGATAGTTACATCTCGGACCCCGCGAACCCCGTGCCCTATCGCCCGCGTCCGATTGATGTGCGTTCGGGATGGCCGACCTGGCTGGTCGAGGATCAGCGTTTCGTGGATCATCGGCCCGACGTGCTGACGTGGTCGAGCGATCCGCTGAAAGATGATGTCATCGTGTCAGGAAAGATAGTCGCCAACCTCTTCGCCTCGACCACAGGCACGGACAGTGATTGGATAGTGAAGCTCATTGATGTTTATCCGGAGAGGTATCAGCCCGATCCGAAGATGAGCGGCTTTCAACTGATGATCGCGGGCGATGTGCTGCGCGGGCGCTACCGCAACAGCTTCGAGAGGCCCGAGCCGATCGCGCCGGACCAGGTGACGCGTTACGAGATCGGATTCCCCGCCAACGACCACGTTTTCCTGAAGGGACACCGGATCATGGTTCAAGTGCAGAGCACCTGGTTCCCGGTGATCGACCGCAACCCCCAACGATTCACGCCGAACATCTTCCTCGCGCAAGAATCGGACTTTCAGCGCGCGACCCAGCGGGTGTTCCGCTCCGTTCTTCAACGCCCCGACTGCTGTTGGTGTGATTCCCGGCGCAACGCCAAGATAGACAACGTCGAGTTCGGAGAACCAATCATGAATAAACTCGGACATCAGAATCAGCTTCGAACTTCGCCGCGCCAACAGCTCCTGGTAACCATCAGCGTAGCGGATCAAATGATGTGTGCGCCTTCGGTAAGCGAGCGCAATTTTTCTCAATAAATTCACGCTCGTCCAGCAGAACTGACCCGGAGGCTGGCATACAGGCTGCGCACCGGGTCGTCTTGTTTTGCTATCACAGAAATTGCTGTATCTTCCGGCAAGGCAGGACCGGCGACGTGGACCTGGCCTTCAATGACTCCCTTCCCTTCCACAAAGACGACGTAAAAGCCGCCGATCTCCTGTCCGTAATCGATCTCGATGCCGTTCGAGACATCCACTCCATTTCGTTCAACTTTCAAGATCTGCCAGGGATAGTGTTCTGGCTTCCATACCAGATTTAATTCCGCTGCATAGAAGATGAGCTTTCCGGGTGGCAATCCGGTGATTTGAAATCTTCCGTCGGATGCCGGTGTGACGCTCGACCATTTTGGGTATCCTCTCTTGGACGTCTGCTTGACTTCAAACGCCAGACCTGAGGATATCAGCCTCTCCCGCGACTGTTCATCCACCACACCTTGAAAGATGACCGTGCCACTGACAGACGCGAGGCGATAGACTTTTAACTCGACCCCCTCGACATTACTATCGGCGATGTCGAATGTTGTCATTTCGGCATGAAATTGTTTGTTCCCATATGAACTTGCCATCTTTGTCAAAGTCGACAAACATGAAATGGGTCTGGGTGACGTGCTTGAGCTGCGTGGTCCCCTCGGGGATCTTGACCTCATTGCCGCGAAACTTGGCCTTGATCTGTTTCCACGTGCCGACCAGCTTGTTCTCCGTCATCGCCTCCGCCTTCTTCTGATCGTCGGCGGTCGAACGCCCGGATGTGTAGGCGGCTACAGCGACCAGGGATACCAGGACCGCCATCGAAATTTGCCGCATCCGTAAGATCTGCTTGAGCTGAGTCGTCAACAATCCCATAACTTTACCTCCAGGATTTTAAATCCTAGCAAATTGCTCCTCGGTAAACCGTGCTTTCTTCATCTCAGGTTGAAATTGGTAGTGAGGCCGCATTAGACACGCTGGCGGAAATCGCCAGCAATCATTTTGTGGCAAGGCGCGCAATGCTGTTGCGAATGGCGGAAAGAGCAGCACGAAACGGCGGGGCTTATAGCGCCAGGCTTACAGAGATTGACCGAGACTGGCCTCGACTTTCTGGCGATAACTGCGGCTGAGTTTCAGTTCAGTGCCGTCGTGTAGCACTACCAGAAAGTCTCCATGTGAATGCGGGTGAAGCTCTCTGACTTTTTGCAAATTGACGATCGTCGAACGGTGAATGCGTAGCGAAATACGATGCAACCACGTTTTGTCCGCGGTGTGAACCTGGACATAGACGCCTGCGGCTTCGATCCAATCAATTTCTTCCACGCGCAAAAATAGGAGGCGCCCGCCATCTTTGATCATCAGGCAATCGAGCGGAGCGCTGGTATTTTGAGGCTGTTTAGGCTGGATTTGATCCAGCAATGAAAGGATCCGATGACTCAATTCTTCTCGCCGGTTCGTGCGTACGAACGACAAAACGCGCGCCAGGCTGCGCTCAAAACGTTCATCGCTGAAGGGCTTCAATAGGTAATCGAGGGCGCTGACCTCGAACGCCTTCAGCGCATACTGATCATAAGCCGTCACGAAGATGGTGGCGGGCATTTGCGCAGCGCCGATTGCATCGACGACGCCAAAGCCATCCAGCCCCGGCATTTGAACATCCAGCAATAACAGATCAGGTTGCAGGGCGCGGATTTGCCGCGCCGCTTCCGCGCCGTTCGAGCACTCCGCCACAATGGCAATTTCAGGCTGCTTTTCCAACAGCTCGCGCAAACGGCGGCGCGCAGGTTTTTCATCATCAACGATGATCGCTCGAATTTTTTCCATGCGCGTATTCCTCTGACTCGGCGCCGTTCGTGCGAAACGGCAGAATGATCTCGACCGTGACGCCGCCGCCTTCAGCATTGCTCACGGTCAATCGATGCGCCGCCGGATAAAGCTGATCGAGCCGCTGTTTGGTATTGGTCAATCCGACGCCGGCGTGCGCATCCCAATGCCAACCCGCAGGCAAGCCGGCGCCGTCATCGCTGACTTGCAGGCGCAAATTTCCATCCTCTCTGGCGGCCTGAATCCTCACGCAAACCGGCGTCGTCCGCTGCGCGACGCTATGCCGAATCGCGTTTTCAACCAGGGGTTGCAGGATCAAACTCGGCGCCAGCGCCGGCAAAGTGTCCGGCGCAATCTCCATCCGTAACTGTAAATGGTCCTCGAACCGCACGCGTTGAATCGCCAGGTAATGGTCCAGCACTGCCAGTTCCGCCGCGAGCGTCGTTTCCTGGTCTTCGGAATGTTCGAGCGAAAAGCGCAGCAGGTCGCCGAGATGTTCGATCATCTGCCGCGCGCCGCGCGGGTCTTTTTCGACGAAGGCTGAGATCGTGTTGAGCGCATTGAAAAGAAAGTGCGGATGAAGTTGCGCTTTCAGGTTGAGCAAGCGCGCTTCGGTCAGTCGCTGTTCCAGCTGCGTCGTCTTCAATTCAAGCTGCGCCGCTTGCAGCTTTCGATCCTGCGATTCGCGGTTGTAATCCCAGGCCAGCCAACCGCCCGCGATCAGCCAGTAGATCAAATAATTCCACTGAAACGCTCCGCCCAACGTCTGTTTGATACTCGCAAAAGCGAGCATCGGGTCGCTCGTGATTCCCGCCGCCGATCTGCCACGAACGAGCGCATCCGTCAGGTCGGCGACGAAAAAAAACGCGGCGGTGACCAGAAAGCTTATCGGCAGATGCAGCAACAACCGCTGTAACAAAGACCGTCCCGGCGCGATCCAGCGGGCGATTCGAATGATCACAAGCGAAAGCGCGCCCCACGTAAACCACCACACCATTGCGCCCCGAAGCGCTCCGAGATACGAGTCAGCAGGCCCACCCATGCCGGTTTGGCTGAAATAGATGCGGGTGGAAAAGAAAAGACTGACGACCATGCAGCAGCCGAACCACAGCAAAAATTTTCGAGTCAGGTTACGCAAATTTGCACCCAAGCCGGACCATTCTGATCAAGTGATTTTTCATTCTAACACATTGATCTGGCGACACTGATTTGGAAGCGACGGCTTGGCAGTCGATCTTCGGACGGCCGACCGGAGCCTTCGATTTCCATCGCCAATATATCCGAAAGCCTTGTCTGCGCCATTTGATGAGGGTCTCTTGTTTGACGATGATCAAGACTTCCCGCCAATTCTTCCGGAGTTGCGAGAGGCGCCCAGAAGGATCGATCCCGCCGAGCTACTCAATGCAGGCGAGGGTGGTTCAATAGCGCGCCGCGCATTTTAATCGAAATGTTGAGGCTGATCAGCAGGTTCAACCGTCGCTGCCGCGACTGAGTGCGGATACGTTCCTGGTCCCGGCTTTGAAAAGCCGGGCTAGGTTCACGTGGTCGCTGCCGCGACCGAGAAGGCGGTTGCCTGCTCGGTCGCCACATTGGCAATCGTTGTAAAGCTGGCGCCTGAAGCTCAATAAATCGAGCCACGCAAGATCGGCACAGTACCGCGCGCGTAAGCAAGCGGTTGACTGATCAGTCAGCCGCTTGCTTACGCGCGCGGTACTGTACCGGTGTACCAAAATGACTTTAAGGTATCAACTTCGAGATCAATTCTTTCGCCTTTTCCTCCAACGCCGTCACCGCGTGATGCGTCGTCTCGATCAGCGCCAGGCCCGCCACCTCACCAGCCAGAGACCTGTGATGTTTAGCCACCTGCAAGATCAATTTATGCAACCTGGAAAGCGGACGTTCGAGCAAGGAGTCGTGCTGCGGCGCCGGAAGCGGTTCTATCTTCGGCGCGTCCTCGCGCGGCCGACCGAGTGTGATCACTTCGCCGACATCTATCGCCGCGCTCACCCGATTGCCCAGCGTCGCAGGATTCCCCTGTGCGTCTTTCAGCCCGAAACAGTTGATGACTGTCTTGATGATTGAGGTGTGGTCGAAAACCGTGTGACAAATTGCGCCGGGCTCTATGAGCGGCGAGACAATCACGGCGGGCACACGCACGCCGAGGCGATTGAAAGTAAAGCCGCTGCCGCCAGGCGCGCCAGGCGGAATCACTACGTCGTCAGGAGGCGCAGCGGAGGGCGGCGCCACGTGATCGTAACAGCCGCCATGTTCGTCGAAGGTAATGATGAGCAAAGTATCAGGCCAGCCGGGTCCGTCGCGCAGCGCCGCGTAAACATCGTAGATCAATCGCTCGCCGTTGAGCAGGTTCGACGGGCCGTCAAGCGCGACCGGGAGATAAGACGGATGCATGTCGTTCTGCGGCCCATACAACAGGCTGTCAAAATAACGCGGCTCAATGAACGAGTAACAAGGCAATCGCCCGTTCTTTGCGTCCTCGTAGAACCGGTCCATATGAAAGAAGCGGTTCTTCTGCCGATTGAGGCTGGCGTACGGATGAAGCTGCTCATTGAGCAGAAAGGCGAAGCTGGCGAGCAGGCTCTCACCGTGGTAGATGCCCCAGTTCAGCCCCGCCTCTTCAAGCAAATTGAAAATCGTCTTCTCGTGGTTGATTTCGACGCCGATATCCCACTTATGCTCGCCTGTGGACCATTCGTTATAAACGTGTCCGCTCGACGTGCCCGAATGGACGAACGAACGGTTGGGAAACGTTTCGGTCGGAACCGAGGAGAACCAATGATCGCAGACGGCGTAAGCGTTGGCCAGCCCGTTAATCACCGGCAGCGACTTCGGCCGGTAACACCGCATGATGTCTCCGGGGGTAGTCGTAACTTTCTTATCCGGGTGAGCCTTCTTGTACTCGTTGATGGCCGACGCGTAGTTAAGGGCGAATCCTTGCATTGAAGGCGGTCCTGACGGTTCGGGAGGTGGCTTCGACGGATCGGGCGGAGGGTCATCATTGTACATCTGGCGGTAAACGTCGGCGAACGCTTCATTCGGGTTCGGATGGGGAGCGACCATATCGATACATTCAGCCACCTCCGCGTCGCCTCCCGGTACGGGATTCGTCAGGAATTTACCCGACACTCCCTCGAATGACTGCCCCCGCGGCGCACAGTCAAACGGCGGTTCGTTCTTGGAGTCGTAGAGCCAGCCAAGCACATTGTCGAAAGACCTGTTTTCTAGCATCAAGACTACGACGTGTTTTATTTTGCTGAGTGGGTTATTGACTGTGGACACAAATGACCTCCGGATTAAGATGAGCTTTCGGCGCCCCAGTACGGCAATGTGTGCCAGCGCGCCGGAGGCTCATATAAGAATTGCAATGTCAGACCAGGGCGCATGCGGTTGTTAGGCCGCTTTCGCTGATAAACTACCTACATTTAATCATGGGGTCTATCATCAAATCTAGCCTCGTGATCACCATTCTCTCATACTCCCGTTTGAACTTTTCGCGTTCTATCGGATGCACATCGTGGTTCTCCACGATTACCTTTTTCGTGTGTGCGCTGCGCCGTCGTGTAACTGATCAGCCCGTACAAACCGACCGCGGCCAGGATCAGCGCCAGCGCCGCGAATGAACCGAGCAACATCAGGTTGAAACGCCGCTGGGTGATCGTGCGATCAACCAGATGATCCATCGTGGCGATGCTCAGAAAAGTCTGCGTCGGGTTCCCTTCCCGAATCTTTCCCTTGATTGCGCTCAATTCCTTCAGCGGGTCGCCGGTCGTGCGCACAACCCAGGTCACCAGAGAAGCCGGAGACTGCGCGTAAGGCAGATAAATTTCGAGACGCGGCGCGCTGTCCAGACCGTTGGGCCGCACGTCGCCGACGACGCCGACAATCTCACAGGTCAGGGCTCTGCCGGAGACCGCGAAAGTTATCTTCTTGCCGATCGGGTCCTCCGTCGGCCAATTCCGCACGGCCATTGAATTGTTGACCAGCGCGACAGGGGCCGCATCCGCCTTGTCAAACTGATTTAGTTCGCGCCCGCGCAGTAGCGGTACGCCCAGCGCTCGCAAGTATTCCGGCGTGACGTTGATGACGTAAGCCGTGGGGTCCTGTCCGGGCGCGGAGGCGCGGCCTTCGATCTTCACGCTCGCCGGCGTGAGTACCTGGTTATCGTGGAAAGGCAGCGCCGACGTAATCCCCACGGCCTGCACGCCTGGCAGCGACTGAACGCGCGGCAGCGTCTGTTCGAGCAGCGCGATGCGCTGTTCCGCGTTGCGATTCCTACCGATCATCGTCTCCAGCGCCAGCGCGCGTTCTTTGGAACAATTGCTCCAGCCACAGAGGCGCAGAGGCACAGAGAGAAAGCTATAAAGGTCAATGGAGACGCCTTTTTCTCTTTACCTCCTCCGTGGCTGCGGTGGCTCTGTGGCTAAACCTGTAGCGATTGCCCGAAGCCGAGCACGTGGCCGTCACAATCGCGGATCGCAAATTCCTTCATTTGATATGCTTCCTGGATAAGAGGGCCATACGCCACATCAGCGCCTTTCGCGTTGAACTCCGCGTGCAGAGCCTCCGCGTCATTGACCCAGAAGAAGGCGTCCCAGGTTCCACCCTGCTTTTCATTCGGCGTGATAAGTTCGGGCGCCGAAACCTTCCGCAGCATTATTGCGAGACCGTCGCGGCTACAGATGGCGAACTGGAGAGGGGTTCCCGCCGAGTATTCACATCGAAAGCCCAGCGTTTGCTCATAGAACGTCACCGATCGCTCTACGTCGGAGACGGGAAAATACGGCGCGCCGCGGAGCAGTTTCCCTGTTTGATTCGAAGACATACGTAACCTCCGTAAATGTCGGCATTCTTTGCAAGTGAAGCTGCGGGAAGCTGTAGCGCGAACTGTCCAGTTTGCGCCACTCGTTCACTCGACCATTGCCAGAAATTGCGCAGACCCGACAGCCCGCATATTTCCTTCACTCGCCAAGTAATGAAGCGACGCAAACTGGACATTTTGCGCTACGATTGCCGAATCATTTGCGCCAACGGCAAACCATTTGCACAGGTCGAAATTATTCGCCCCGTAGCGCAATCATCGGATCAACCTTCGTCGCCCGCCGCGCCGGGACATAGCACGCCAGTTGAATTGGCCTGATCTTGCGCATTGAAGAAGCGTCCCGCGATCAGCGGGACGCCGAGCGTCCGAAAATAGTCCGGGCTGACTGCGCGTCTCTCGGCGATGGGAGCCTGGCCGGGAGGATAGGGGTCATGTCCTTCGATGTTGAAGCCGTCGTTAAAGCCGGTTTGCTGCAACGGCAGAAGGCTGATGA
>WNGF01007265.1_pt1 | contig 13451 bp, 22 predicted proteins | sample 5400641 | NCBI WGS metagenome assembly WNGF01 (sample SAMN13153371, study PRJNA577476) | soil metagenome | isolation source: 80 cm soil or saprolite under grassland replicate 2 | place: USA:California | collected 2016-06-15
CGAGCATCCATCCATCGCCGTGGCCGTAACGGTGACCGTCGCCAGCTTCTACCGCTGAGTGAAATACGTGCTCCGGTGTTCCGTGCCCGACCCAGACTAGCTTGAGCGGCTTGGTGAGCTTCTTCCGTAGCTCATCTGGGAAATGCGTGTGCGAGACATGCACGTCCGCATCGAGAGCATCGTCGAATTGTGTTCGCTCATGTAGGTTGCAGAGGATCGCGTTGATTCCGGCGGCCTTCTCTGCTTCAACGAGCGACTCCGCAACGCGGTGCATCCCCGAGCGATTATGCATTGACCAGTGCGCGACCTTGAGCGTCAAATCCTCCGTCCTTTCATAAAAAAATGCGAGTGACGAGCGAGATGATTGTCGTCCGTGTCGGATGCGCTTTTAGATCGAGCGTGATCGAAACGCTTCCGCGCTTAGTTCGCCAGACTAGCGATCCGCCCTCGCCCTCGAGCGTGAACCCAAGCCACGTCAGCAACCGAAACGCGCGGTCGCCGCACTGGGCGCAGGCCATATCAGCATCCAGAGCGCGAAACGCAGCGGGACAGAACGGTCGACGTATTCAGCGAACAGCTCGACGCCTTTGAATCGGCCGAAGACGTCAGGAGCGATTGCGAGGCGATCTTGGAGTCGGATGTCGTCTGCAGCGTCGAAGTGACGACGCTGTTGCTCAGAGACTTCGAGTCCGCCGTCGAAGTCAGGAGCGACTGCGATCCGACCTTGCTTGTTGCGTTGGAAAGATTTGTAGAAGCTGAGACTGAGACGGCTACCCACATAGTGTTTTACCTCCGGCGTTTGCGCCGTGAAAAGTTGATGAGATTCAGCATCCCGAGCGCGAAACGCAGCGGGACAGAACGGTCGAGACATTGGAGCTCTGGGAAAGGTTTTTGCTCGACGACGTCGAATCTGCCGTCGAGACGTTGAGCGATTGTGAAACGTCCTTGCTGTTCACGGTGGTGAGGTTTGTAGAGATAACCACCGAGTCACTGACGGCCTTCGAATCTGAAGCGCTAACGATCTGGCTCTGAGACGTATCCTTGCTGTCCGATGTCGTCTGTAGCGTGGAGATCACGACCGAATCGCTGACGGCCTTGGAATCCGATGTCGAGATCAGCAACGATTGCGAGGCGTCTTTGCTGTCGGACGTGGACTTGCTAACAGAATCGAGCGTTGCGGCGCTCACTCCCTTCGAGTCTGCCGTCGAAATTAGGAGTGATTGTGATGTGTCTCTGCTATTGGTGGTAGTGAGGTTCGTCGAGATAACGACGCTGTCGCTGACGGCTTTCGAGTCGGCAACGCTGACCAGCAAACTTTGGGACACGTCTTTGGAATCGGTCGTGGTTTGAAGCGTGGACGTTACGACAGAATCCGAAACGGCCTTGGAATCTGCGACCGAGATCAGCACGGATTGGGACGTGTCCTTGCTGTTCGCCGTAGTGAGGTTTGTAGAGATAACCACGCTGTCGCTGACGGCTTTCGAGTCGGCCACTGAAATCAACGTGCTCTGAGAAGTATCCTTTGAATCGCTGGTGGATTGAAGCGTCGAAATGACAGCAGAATCGCTGACCGCTTTGGAGTCGGCCACAGAGGCGCGTAGACTGGCGCTTTCGCCCTTACTATCTGCCGTTGACGTAGTGACCGAGTCGGAGACCGCCTTCGAGTCGGCGACCGATGCCGCTACCTCGATGTCAGTCAACGTCTTGTTCGTGATCGTGGCGGCGATCTGATCGCCTACCAGAACTGTGCGCGCGCTCGAACCTTCCTGCGCGCGTGTGATCGTGAGTGTGTCCGTCGTGACGTTGGTCACGCGGACAATCTCCGCATTGCTCGATAGCGGGATTGATCCCGCCGGCCAGATCGTCGCGTTAAACGGAACGGTCGGGAAATTCGTCCCATCGCCGGTCGCAACAATCAGCGACATGCCGGATGCTGCGGGAGTAGGCGCGGTCGCGATGGTGCTGTACGAGAAGTTCTTGTGGAGATCAGCCATTTACCGTCTACCAGTTACGCGACTGTGATCGAGAAGATCCCATTCGCGTCGAGCGTGAGCGTGAACGGTCCGCTGCTGGCGCTTTTGTTCTCGCCGAAATCGACGTAAGAGATAACAGGGCGCGTCGCGTCGGAGCCGGGCGTCCGATCATAAAAAACAGCGTGCCGGGCCGTAACTGTGACGTTGAGAAACTGAGGATTCACTGAGGTAAATTTGAGCTTCTTGGTCGTGCCGTCATACGATACTGTCTTGCCACCGAGCGACAGACCGCCTGGGGCGTAGTTTGTGCCGCTGGCTTCGTACGCCTTCACATCTGCCCAAAACTCATGGTTATCCTGACTCGGCGTGTACGTGTCGGCCAGCAGCGCAACACGAATGTCGTTCGCGAGAAAGCTGTCGCCACTCGTGTGCTTCGCGGCGGTTCCGTAAAGGCGCGCGGTTACGCTCATCAATTCTCCATAGCTGCGGCGATCACGTCGCCACGTTGATAATCACCGGCCTTAATCCATCCACGATTGAGCGTGAGAAGTTCGGAACCGCTCGCGATGTTCAGCACTTGGCCCGCGTCGGTTGGGATGCTCACCGTTCCGAAACCGCCCATGCCGGTGGATGGCGAGGCCGGAGGGGCGGTCGAGAGATTCGCAGCTTCGTCCGTCATTGAGTTGACCATGTCCTCGGCTTTCGACCGATCAAAGTCGACCATCACGAGCATCTCGACTGCCCACGTCGGGGTGAGTTGCTTGAGCCGCAACTGATTGCCGACCATGCCGATCGCCATGATCTGCGGGCCGGAGTGCGGCAACTTGCCGATCTCGCCGGCCTCGGAATCCATGACCGGCCACAACTCGCGTGGCTGATTCGGCCAATTGACCAGCCCAATGTCGTTGAGCCAACCCGAAGTCCACGTTTGATCGAGGAGCTGCGATCCGGGAGGCGTTTTGTCGTACGCGATCCCGATGCGTGAATCTTCGAGCGCACGCGAGCCGCCAGTTTTGTCCTGCGTCTGTTGCGTGCCGTGAATCTTTCGCTGAATCAGCCCGTCGTGATACCGGACGAATTCGAGTTCGCTCTTGCCGGCCGCGCCGTTGGCGAGGACCGTGAGGTTCGGAAATGTCGTCGTCGTCCGCGCGTTCGGCGTGCGCGTGATGACGTAGTACTTATATTGCTTCGAAATGTTCGCCTCGAAGTCATCAAACTCCTGACCTTGCAGTGAGTCTCCCACTTCGATCCAAGGAATCGGCCGGCCGAGCACTTCGATCGACTGCAGAAGCATCTCGGTGACGTTCTGCACGTACCAGCAAGACAAGTAAATGTCCCGCAGGTCGGATTCGCCGTACGCAGTGAAAAGTGATCCCCACCGCGCAAAGAAGACGCTGCGTTCCCACGGCTGCCCGCTCTGATCGACCCGGACTCCGTTCCACGCGCTGCCCTGGATGAGAAGATACGGCTCCATATTCGGGCCGAACTTCCAGCGCCACGGATCGATATTGTACAGATCGAACGGCGCGATCACGCCGGTCTCGGGATCCTTTTTCCATCCCGCCTTGCCGATCGCCGAGAAGCCATACCACCTGGATCGCAAAATCCAGAGGTTGATGATGTTTGTTCCGTTGATGCGTTTGAAGATCGAGCGAACGTCTTTCGCGGCCTGATCCGAGAATGCGTCGCCGGGTTTCCCTGCCTTGATGCGCCGGTCAATCGCGTTGACCCGATCTTCCCACTGCGAGCAATCCGCTGACAGCGAAAGATTCTGCTGCAGCATCAGGCGGTAGAACGCCGTGCCGTATGACCCGCCGAACTGGCGGAGGACCGTGTCAGGATTCTGGAGCCTACCGTTCCAAACGGCATAGGGCAGAACCATCGAGACGGCCGCCGTACGAACGACAACCTGATCGGGCATCGATTCAATAACGGGCGCGGCTTGCGTCGGCGCCGGAGTGGATGACGGCGCGAGATTGCTCGATGGAGTTGCCGCGGCCATCGAAGGCGCGGCGTATCTCGCCTTCCGTCGTTCTTTTCGATTCAATGAACCCCTCGCTGACGGTTAGGCGTTAGGAGATCGATTCTTTGGCGCGGCGGATTCGGAATCCACGTTGTAAAGATCGAACGGCGCGATGACGCCGGTTTCGGGGTCCTTTTTCCATCCCGCCTTGCCGATGGCGGAGAAGCCATACCACCTGGAGAAGATCGAGCGAACGTCTTTCGCGGCCTGATCGGAGAATGCATTTCGATTCAATGAACCCCTCGCTGACGATTAGGCGTAGACTTCATTTCTATGGCTGAACATCGCCTTGAAATAGACGGCATGATTGCGCGATGCGCCTGCGGCGCGGTCGTCTCGGATTTCTCCGATCCGGCGCTTGGTCACGCAGGGGCGATCACGCTTCAGAAAGTGGGCAGGCGATGACTTCCAACAACATCTCGCCGCCGTGATGCGAAACGAGACAATCAAACCGTCATCTTCGGGACGCGAATAGGCTCTCCGCCAATCGATGGGACGCCGTCGGTGGGCTTCGGACTGAACTCGCGACCGAGCGGGAACATCCTCGACAGAAAGTAACGCAGCGTGTCGCCGGCATGCCCGCGCTGCCAGCGCTTCGATGTGTCACCAGGACGACGGCCGTATTTCTGAATGTCCTTGCCGGTCTTGTCCCAGACGTTCGTCAGCAGATCAAGCCGGAGCTCTTCGTTGCGTGGATGCAACCACCACGAACGCACTCCGAGAGCCGACAAGCATTTCGCGCTGACGGCAAACACGGTCAGGGCGACGAGCGGATTGCGCTTGTCCGGTACGTCCTTCGAGTAGCGCCCTTTGAGCGCCTCTCGCATGACCTTGTCGACGATTTCCCAATCGTTGCCGGACATCTTTTCGTACGACGATGTCGCATCGCCGAAGAAGATGATCTTGGTGCGATGGTTGAGCAGCCCGGCGAACGTCTCGGGCATGTTCGAATGATTGCCCTTCGGGTCATTCGTGAGCAGCATCGTGCAGAGCTGCTCGGTGTTGATCCCGCCGACATGAAAGAACGTTCCGAAGGTGCCGACCTGTTGAATGCCCGGCCGTTCGTGTTCGCTCGGATGCTCGCCTGGCTTCAGCGGATGATGGAACGTCGCTACCGCTGGATCTTTGTTGAAGTCGAGACTGAGGTAGAGCGTTCGGTTCGGATCGTAATCGAATTGGTCTGTATCGTTAAGATGTGAGTACGCGCCGTAGACTCGACCGATCTTCGTGCGCGTGAGCGCTCCGCCAAGCCGTCGAGCTGCCGTCTCATGATCGAGGCGCGCCAGTTTGCGCGCAACGTAGCTTTTCCCGACCCGTGTGTTGTCCACGGTCCGCGAGGGGATCATGATCGCCGGGCCTAGGCCGGAGATGAGATTCGGATAGCCCTCTTTGGTATCGTCGCTCGTCCACGCATTCGGCAGCGCGCTCGCTTCCTTTTCGAGCGTGTCGAACATCTCCCAACACCAGTGATCTGGAGACTCTGGCGGATTGCCGTGCAGAATCTTGGTGTGTCTGTGTCCGAGCGATTCCGAGCATTCGACGCCGTTCTCGCTCTCGCCGCACCGGACGCGTTCATCCAGAAAGTCGAACGCTTCGCGGCTGAAACCCTGGAGCGTGAATTCCTCGATGGCGAGCGAACCCCACTCGGAGCTTCGATACTGTTCGTAAGCCTTATTGTGAACCGTGCCGAGTTGCAGATGTAACCCGCACGGCCAGATGCGCATGTTCTCGTAGCGATCTTGCCGCGGAGGATATGGAACGCAGCGCTTCTCCCAATCCGCGACCCACGCTCTCGGTGGCCTGGTCGAAACCGTGCGCTCACGATTCCTGACCAATGGAACCGTGTCCAAAATCTTGTCAATGACTCGGCATACACCGCGGAGTCCGCTCGTGGTCAGCGCGAACAGGGCATGTACTTGCCCCGTGTCGGTCTGCATCCGATCGATGAGCCACAGCACGAGCGACGTTGTCTTGCCCGAGCCCACACCGCCCACGGAGATGATGAGATCCTTCGTCTTCATGGCGAGGAACTCGATTTCTTGATGTGGGAAAAGAACGAGGCTAGTTGAATTCGCCGCTGTCGGAACCTGTTGCATTCTCTGTCACGAGATCGGACATGGACTTGCCGCTGGTTACGACGCGGTAAATCGAGCTGTCTCCGTCCGCCGGCCGTTCGCCTTTCGCTGCTGGTTTGATTTCAGCGCGCCTCTCCGTCAGGAGAACTTCGAGCGCAGAAATCTTTTCGCAAAGAATCGCCGCGTCTTTGGATGCCTTCTGCCGCGTGCCGGCCGGCCACTTCGGTTGTGAGAAAGGAATCGGGATTCCGCCCTTGCCCACAAGGTTCGTGGTGATCTCCGTCTCGTCGCCGTTTTCGTCGGGCTCGCCGTCGGCGATCATTACCTGCCGATCGCGCTCCTTGCGAAGAAACGCCAACTGCCGCTCAAGTGCGTCGATCGCGTTGCCGAGCAAGGCCGGCCTCGCATCTTCGGAACGGTCAACGTCGAGTTCTACGCGAAGCGCGGCGACGTCGGATCGAACCAGCCGCGCAGCAGATTCGAGTGACTCATCGCTCGTCTCGATCGTGCCGTCCGCGACGAGCTTCGCGGCAATCTCACGAGGTTGCAGCCCTTCGCGGATGTACAACTCGCGGACGCGCTTTTGCCGCCTCGCAATGTACTGGCGCTTAGAGTCCGCCTTTCGTGCGTTTGATTTCATCGGATTGGAAGGTGCGCGGAAAGATTCGCGCTAACGAGAGACGAGCGAACTAATTGAGCCAGCATGCCCTTTCAGGAATTTTTCCGTTTTCCCAAATACCCCCGAATCTTTTCGAATTGACCGTGTGTGTGTGCCGAATTGCGCGGTGCTGTAAACGGAGGGCCGGCTGGGCTCTTGCTTTTCTGAAACGTGCGGCCGATTTACTCAGGCAGTTCTCTTCGATCGCGACCGTGATAGGCGATGAGATGATCACGAAGAGAGGACCACGAACGAAACGAGCGGATGTTGCTCAGCTTCAGCTCATTGCAATCTGCACATGTCATCTTCGAAGGCGGAACGTACTTCCCGTCCGTCGTCTTGCCGCCGAACTTGAATCCGTCGGTGGTCATATGGTCCTTCACGGAACGGAACATCTGACGAAGCGACAGTCCGCCGTCTTCCTCTCCGATCAGAGGAACGTTCGAGGGTTCGACGCGTGGCGCACGGAATTGGATCGGACGATCTGTGTTCACGCCGCAACCGCCTCGCGCATTGCAACAACGATGCTCTCCGCGCTCGGAGAATCAGATGGCACTGGCGTAACGCCGCACGCAGCGCACTTGCGCGGCGTCCAACTGGCCACAAACGCATCGCCGTACTTAATGATCACGTAGTACGCTATGCCGAGCGAGTGCAGCGCGCGCTCAACGACATCAAAGTCGGAGTTCGTAAGAGTGACGGGGACCGAGACGAATAGGATGTCAACATCTACGCTGTCAACAGCGACTCTCGTTTCAATCGATACGTCATCTACCTGCAAACGTCGCTTCCCGTCATCGTTCAAGTGTTGCGGTGCGAGAAATACTTTCGCGCCTGAGTGCTGCTGGCTGTCACTCGCAATCAGTCCGAGAATGCGATCGACAACATCGTCGTGCCCGGCCTTGAACCCCTGCGTTTCATGCTCGTCCTGGTAAACCATCGCGCCATCGATGGGCAGCGACAGAATCACGATTCCGTCCTGATCAACTACCGTCACCTTCGAGACGATCCGGTTGCAGATCGCCGAATGGTTGTAGCAATTCTCTCCGCGACTCCTGTACCGTCTGGATCGATTCGTCGCCCGCCTGGCGATCTCGTTCGCCTTGGCAATTGCTGACGCACGCTGTCCAGTTCCGAATTCCAGCCGGCGGTTTCTCGTTGGCGCGAAAGCGAAAACACGATACGGAGCCTGCGCCCACAGTTCGTAGAGCGTGGCCGTGTGTTCAGGCAGAGTCTTCTGGCCCATTCAGTGCGAGCGCTCTTTCGCGGATTCGAACCACCATTCCGGAGCGTCGAGAACCTTGCCGTCGATGGTCAGTATTTGATCTTCGCGAGGTGGGACGGAGACTTGCTGCATCTGGTAGACGTGTCCGTTGTCGTTGATCCAGACGATGCCATTGCCAGCAGCGGGATGACCGCAGATCACGATCACGATTGGTCCTCGCTGAACGGTTCGCCGAAGCAATAATCCCGCGTCCTGGATGAGTCTGAGCATGCGAGATAGATCAACTCAATCCCTTCGCTGTAGAGATTTGTGTGGGACAGTCGGACGCGCTCGGGCTGATGCGTTTCGATGAACGACCGCGCCGCCGATCTTTCGGCCTGCGCCAGCTTCAGTTCTTTGCCGCTCAATTGCTTGCGGCGCGACGTACTGCCCAGTTGTGAGTCGCGAAAGTCTGCGCGGGCGTGAGCCTGATGAAGTGCGGTCGCTAGATGCGCGACACGAAGCACACGCGGGACATGTTGGCAACGCGAAAGGCGAATCGCGCAAATACCACAAGCGCGAGAAACACGCGCAAGCTTCGTTGCGATCGTCAGCTTCCAGAGGCCGAGAGCCTGCGCGCCCCGCGCGGCGGCAACGACGCCGGCCTGCACCAGCGCGGCCTCGACGCATCGATATTGCGCGTGATCGAGTTCGACGTAGAGCCTGATCGCGTTCTCGACGTCAACGCGCATCTGCCGCCGACGGAGTTCTTCGCGACTGTCTTGAGCCAAGTCGCTCTGCGTAGCATCACAGTGCACGAATTCGGCTGAGACTTCGATGGTTACGTCACAGCCGGTTGCGACATTCATTCTGGTCTCCGATCGCGAAGCGTGCGCTTCATCGCTGCAGCTTCGACGGTTCTCTCTTCGGTGATGATGATTCGCTTGCAGGAAAGGCAGCGGTGGGAACGGACGGTCACGTCAGCGTCAGGCAGGTAGGCCACGTCGAGCAGCTTCGCTTTGATTGGCCCGCACTCTGCGCATCGCCTGACCATCGTGACGCGCCGGAGAATGCGCGTCGATAAAGGAGATTCGGAGCATGAAATGCGCGCGATGCACGTTGGGCGCGAAATGCGCCGAATGCACGGTTTGGGCGTTACAATCCGAAGCCGCGCGCGCCAGTCGCGTGCCGGCGCTCAATCCAATCCTCACACGCCTTCACGATGATCCAGTTCAGTGAACGGCCCTCCACGCGCGCGAGTTTCTTCATTTCGGCGATGAGCCTCTTCGTCGGGAACCGCACTGACATCGTATGGCCGTCGCTCATCGAGCCACCGCCCGCGCACACGGCTCGCACATTGCGTCGGATCGCATTCCTTGGCCCTTGATTCGGATCAAATAGCCAACTGCGCGTCTACCACAGCCGCGCACGCAGGACGGGCCGAGCTTATCTATTCCAAGCCATTTATCGAATCGCTGGAATCGATACGTGGTCGGCAACATTGCGGAAGCCTTCCGCTGTGCCGCGATGCGCTTCCGATACGCGCTCACATCCGATCGGCCGCACAGCTCGCGCATCACGCGCTCGAACTTCGCAGTATGTCCCTGCCCGCTGACGAGGTGCGCCAACTCGTGCCACATCAGCAGAGACGGAGTACCGCTCGGCTTCCGTACACGTTTCGGCGATAGGACGCAAATCCATCCGCGAAGAGCGTCTCTCTTGCTGGTATGCGCATGCGCCTTCCGGCGAAAACGAGAACCATCACCGCGCTCCACGCAGCCGCCAACGAATAGCCCCTTGAACTGCGGATATTTCGCGAACTCCTCAAACTGTAGCTGCGGCATAGCCGACTCCTATCGATACCAACATGATACCACATTGATACCTCCGAGTCAAGCGCCGCTAAACCGCCCTTTACCACGACGCTAGTTCATCGCGCCTTGGGCGCGGAGGAAGAAATGCACGACTTCGATGTAGGGGATCTTGAACCGCCCGCGACCGAACGGCAGCGCGCGGAGCGTCCCTTCCTCGATCAATCCAACGATCTGGCGCGTGTCGGCCATGAGGTAGTGCGCCAGTTCGCGAGCTGTAAAACACCGGACGTGCGGAATGTCAAAATCGTCCGGGGTGAGAAGGACACCGACAGCGACCACCTTGAAGGGCAGAACCTCTGCGGGCTGCTCGGACGCCGCACGGCGCACTGGCATCTTTATCGTATGAGATAGGGGCCGGAGGACGTTGGCCGGCGACGATCTTGAGGTCAAGTGTACGACGTGATGTGGATTTACGCCAGATGACAGCGTAGAATCATCCTCCATGAAGTGCCAGCATTGCGGCGGCGAGATTCCGCACAAGATTGTCTTTTACCGCGAGACCGACTTCGCAACGCTCAGTGAACAGCCGCCTGCGCCGAAAATCATCATCCCACTCACGGGAAAGGCAACGCTTACTCTTGACGGCTACGAGGTCGATCTGACGAACTGCGATACTGCCCAGAAGTGCGCTGATGCGATCACGGCGCAAACGCGCGGCTACGCGACCGGCTTCGTCACTCCACAAGGGGCCTTCTCGTACACGAGACGCCCGACTAAATCAAGCGTGGAGATCGTCAGTAGGCGGACGGAGTGATGTCCACGTGAATCGACGGAGATTTTTCGCGTTAGAATTTCGCCATCAGTTCCGTCATCAAATCGTCAGCCTCGTGCGCGGTTCGCGCATCCGCTTCGGACTTCTGTGGACTTGGCGGACGTGACGGCGTGCGGTTGAAGGCTGGACAAAGCCCGATCAGAGCCAGAGCAAACAGCGCGGCACATCCCCACGTCAGCGGACTTGTGCGATTGAATTTGCGACCGCACTTCGGCATGACGCAGCCGCACGCGACACCTGATTCCCGCAATCGCGGCAGGTGAGCAGACTCATTTCACCGCGGCGGTTCCCAGCGCCAGAGCTGCCCAACGAGCCATCCGAGAAATCCTGCGATGAAGATTTCGTCGATCGGCTGCTCTCCGCCGTGCATCAGGACGAGCAGGGTGATTGCCGCAGCGCTGGCGATGACGAAAATCAGGTAGCGATGAATCACCGAGGACGGGGGCATGTTGGGCTGAATCTCTCTCTTGCTGCTGACTGGTTCCACTGCTTCGGTGAAATTCCATATTGGCTTCCTTCCGCCTGCGCTGCTCGTGACGGGGGTCACATCATCGCTTTGCTGCCAAGGGGTCGATTGTCTCCTCATCGGATTGAGGTTCCTTCTGCTTGCCCTTCACTTCGGGCTGCGCAGAAGGTAGTGATTCTAGACGCTCTTTTGCTACCCTTCCATCATTAATTGTTTGCAGCAGCCACTCGGCGAAGTCGAGGATGCGCGCCTGCTCTTCGTCGGGAAGCGTAACGAGGGCATCCACGGCACTCCGAACGCGCGGATCGCTGTCGTAGGGCGTTTGTGGTCTCGGCGGCGGTAGGCGCCCCGTCAACTCATCGGGAGTAACGTTTAGCGCGCGTGCCAGCTTCTCGATTGTCTGAGACTTCGGGTAACTCCCACGCGAATCGTTCTCGATCGAACTGACGTAGGAGCGATCGAGCTTTGCCCGTTTGGACAGCTCCGCGCCCGACATCCGCATGGCCGTCCGTCGGCTCCGAACGTTTGTCGCTAGACGTTCCATATCCTCACTCGTAGCCATGTTGCCGACCAACGACAACAAAATATCTCCTAACCCCTTGACAAAGGTTCCACGGGGAACTATTGTTGCTGCTGTCTAACTTCGACAACATTATGACGACGACAAAGCGGGCACCAAAGTACGCATCACTCCTCGACTATTGCCTGGAGACTCGCACCCGCAAGGTGAGGCTCGCCGCCGAACTCGGCTTCTCGCGCTTCCGCTTCACTGCTCTGCTCTATCCACACCTGTATCCGGTTGCCCTGACCGGCGGCGAGATTGATCGGCTTGCCGAACTTCTCAATCAGACATCCGATTACGTCCGCAAGTTGTACCAGCGCGCCGCATAACATCAGGACGGACAGAATGACGACTCTACATCCATCCGTCAGTACGCCTCGACCGATTCAGCGCACCATCGAACACGTAAGCGTCGAGCGAACGCTCGCCACCCTGCGGGCCTTCGTCTACGGCACTGCGACCCAAGCCATTCGTCGGTGTTTCAGTGGCTCCAACCGCGCGATCGAGAGGAAGCTGCGCTCGGAACTGAACGTCTCGCTGCCCGACCTGGTGCGCCTGGTTCAGCACCGCGATGGTTCCTTCGCTGCACCTCTCTTTCGCGCCATGGCAGCAGACGCAGGAGTTGAGCATCGAATCTCAATCTCGGACTGCGCACCGGTAGAACGCCCGCAGTCACTCGCACAAGCAGAGAACGAACTGACGTGCGCGTTCTCAACGTTCTTTGCCGATGCCGATGCCGTTCGCCGGAATCGCCGCGCATCAAGCATCGAAATGCGCCGATTGATCGAGGAAGAAATCGGGCTTGAAGCACGCAGCCGGGCGATCCTCAACGCGCCGGAGATGGGAGCAGACAATGCCTGAAGCCCTGACCATCTCCCTGAACGGTTGCGGTCATCGCATCCGCACCGAGCAGACCGATGATCAGGCCACCTTCATTGGAACCATCCTGCACCAAGTGCTCAACGATCCGACCTCGCCCACTCACACGCCATCATTCATGTCCATCATCCAGAGCGACGGCGAGATGTACATGGTCGGCGCGCCGAGACTCCGGGCGGTCGATAAATCGAAGTGGTTACCCCAACTGACAAACGCGATCAACAGCTATCAGGAGTACGTCAGGACCGGCAAGTGGCCGGGCAAGTCACAAACGTAAAGCGTCCAAAAAAGCGGCCTACACGCCGCGCGCAGTTTCCAAACAACTCAAGGCAAGGGCATCGGATGCACACCGAAAGGGCCAACGGCTTTTTAGAAATTCAAGACGCGGACGACGCGGTGCGCCCTTCCCCTGCCGCATCGTCCAGCGGGTCGCTCGCGCCGACCGAAACCAATAGCGCGGCATCCTCCTCTCCGGGACCGGACGGCGGTGACCTACACCATCGCCGTCCGCTCTTTTTGCGAGGCCGATTTCACGACGCACACAGCGCGTTTCCATCGCTGCGCGGAGCATTCTTCATTCTTCGCCCAGGCTTCGACGGGAACTCATACTTCCTGATCGATCTGTACGACGATCACGGCCGGCCGATGAAGCGTGGGTTCATCGCCTCGCGTGACGAAGTGTTCAGCGATGAACCGAGTCAGGAGATCGCGTGAAGGTAAAAAATCAAAAAGAATTCGATGCCGCTCTAGCGAAAGGCGAGATTCCAGAAATCGAAAACGACGCGACATACGACGCGACGCTAGCGAAGACGGTGATCGTATGGGGATCATCGCAGGCGACGATCAAGACGTGGGAATCATCGCAGGCGACGATCGAGACGCGGGGATCATCGCAGGCGACGATCGAGACGTGGGGATCATCGCAGGCGACGATCAAGACGTGGGAATCATCGCAGGCGACGATC
>WNGF01007266.1_pt1 | contig 13451 bp, 9 predicted proteins | sample 5400641 | NCBI WGS metagenome assembly WNGF01 (sample SAMN13153371, study PRJNA577476) | soil metagenome | isolation source: 80 cm soil or saprolite under grassland replicate 2 | place: USA:California | collected 2016-06-15
TGGTCAGGAGCTTACGCTTACCGCCCATAGCGGCGATCCCAAGCAAGGCTTGAGTTTCGTGATCAGCGATCTGACCAGCAAGACTGAGACATATCCTGGCGGCAGATTCCTTGAGACGGATGCGGTAGCGGACGGGAAGGTCGTCCTAGACTTCAATCGCGCTTACAGTCCGCCCTGCGCGGTGACTCCCTATGCAACTTGTCCCCTGGCCCCGAAAGAAAACAGGCTGGCAATAGCGATTCCTGCAGGCGAAAAATACGACCGCAAGCACGGACATCATTAGAGCAGTCAGCCGTCAGTTCTCAGCCGTCAGCTAAACCGTTCGCTCGCAAACAGTGGCCCCAGCTGGTAGCTGACGGCTGACAGCTATTTCGTTAACGACTTGAACGCGTGTGTCGACTGGTTCTTCTGAAAACCCCGAATACACCAAAGAATGTTCGGTTCTCCCCGCGGAAAGCGTGGCTAGGATGGGTTGTTAGTGGTCAGTAAAATCACCCTTAACGGTGACTGACCACCAGCCACTGCTCACTGACCACCGTTCTCCGGCGTAAAATAGAGGATGACCGGACTGGTGAGGCGGATTCAGTGATTCAAGCCCTGCTGGACAGGAAAATTGCCAAGCTGCCGGAGACCGTACGGCTTCAGGGGCGAATTCTGTTTTTTACCGAAGACCCGGAGCTGATCAAGCGTCAGCTTGCAGGAGAAGACCTTCCCTGGGATACGAAAAATCCGCAGAACAATCCCAAGCTGCGCGACGATATTTCCACCGACGAGATCACTCCCGCGCACATCTGTTTTTTCTTCGACGAAACTCTCGGTGAATTTCCTTACACCGGCCTGAAGTGTGGCAATGACGTTCCAATTCAACGCGGAGACGTGAAACGCGGAGGTTTCGTTGCAGCCGTGAGCGGCAAGCGCCGCGGCAAAGGATCGAGCCGCGAGCAATCCCCTTACGCCGAACTTTGCGCCGGCATCAAGCTTGTGATCGCCGAGAATGTTGAGCGGATTTACAAGCAGAATTGCCAGAATCTGGGTGTGCTGACTTCTACCGATTTCTCGTTGATTGATCGGATTCGGGCAGGCGCCGAAATGTCCTTAGCGGAATTTACGGCCGGCGAAGATGAGATCACACGGCAAATTATCGAATACGGCGGACTCTTCCAATTCAACGTTGCGCGTTTGCAAGGGAAAGTGTCATTGCCTCGGATTGAAAACGCGGGCGAGGGCGCCCGCGCCACACGGGCAATGACTTTGGCAGAAAAGATCTTTGCGAGTCACATGATTCGATCAAGTGTGGGGACGGGCGCCCCCGCCCGTCTATCCGAGCTTAGCTCGGAGTCTCAAATCGGCGTCGAAGCCGTCAAACCTGGCGATGCTGGTTTTGCCCGTACCGACCTGCGTTTCAGCCACGAGTACGTCACCCCCATGGCTGCTATCTTTTTCGACCAGTTGGTCGGCAAAGATGCTCCGGTGAATGATCCCGACTCTGTCCTCTGTTTTCGTGACCATCTGACTTTCCTGGACGAGGTGCTGTCCGAACAGAAGCGCAAGATGGGCTTGCTGGATCTCGCCACTCAACTAAAGTTGAAGCAAGGGGACTTTGCATCACGCAAGGGAATCCGGCTGCACGGCGAATTGACGGATCGTAAAGGTTCGGAAGGCATTTGCCATTCGGTTGTGCTGGAAAGTTATGCACTGCCTGGGCAGTTGATCGTCGGCTCCGACTCCCATACTCCTCACTCGGGCGCGATTGGCTGCGTAGCTTTTGGTATTGGCACCACCGACGTTTTCAATTCCTGGATCACCAAGGACGTGCGGGTGCGCGTACCGGAGTCGGTGAAGATCGTTGTTCGAGGCAAGAAGCATCCGAATGTCGCCGCGAAAGATTTCATCCTGAAGATCCTCTCTCTCGATTACGTTCGCAGCGGCAAAGCGCTCGCCAAGGTGATCGAGTACTCCGGCGAAGCGATAGAACAACTTAGCGTGGACGAACGCGCCACCATGACCAACATGGCGGCCGAAATTGGAGGCTTCACCGGAATCGTCGCACCCGATCAAAAAGCCGTGGAATTCCTAGTCGAGCGCCGTGGTATGAATCGCAAACATGCAGAACGAATGGTTGAAGGTCTGAGCAGCGATCCCGATGCGCAGTATGCCCACATCATCGAACTAGATGCCAGCGAGATTACACCCATGATTGCCACCCCTGGCGATCCTGGCAACGGCAAGTTCATACGTGAGCTGAACACTCCCATTCCCATCGAACTCGCCTACGGTGGAACCTGCACCGCCGGCAAGAATGAAGACATGGACATGTATGCGCGTGTGCTGGCTGATGCGCTTCGACAAGGGAAACGCGTCGCCGATTCAGTCCAGTTCTACATCCAGTTCGGTTCACAGGAGACGCGGGAATACTGCATAAGAAAAAGGTACTTGGAAGTTTTTGAGAAGGCCGGGGCACACATGATTGAGCCGAGTTGCGGTGCTTGCATCAACGCCGGCCCTGGCGTAACCACGAGGCCAGATCAAGTCGTCATCAGCGCCCAGAACCGCAACTTTCCTGGCCGCAGCGGTCCGGGACAGATGTACTTGGCAAGCCCGCTAACGGTGGCCGCCAGCGCGGTGGCCGGGTACATAGTCGAATACGAGCCGAGCCAGCAGCGCGAATTGGTCTCGGCCTGAATCCTCCACCAGCCGACACGCGCGCTATGCCGCGCCGCTCAATTCTTGCTAAAATGAACCTGTTCCGAACAGTTGAACGGAAGTTTAGGAGACACATACTCATGGCCTATGTCATAGCAGAACCGTGCATCGGCACCAAAGACCACGCATGCGTGGACGCCTGCCCGGTAGATTGCATTCATCCCAAGAAAGAAGATCCGAAGTTCGCCACAGAAGAAATGCTCTATATTGACCCGGTTGAATGCATCGATTGCGGCGCCTGCGTCCCCGTCTGTCCCGTGTCGGCCATCTTTGCTTTGGATGATCTGCCAGAAAAGTGGAAGAGCTACGCCGAGAGGAACGCGAAGTATTTTGGAAGATAGCTGTCGGGCGTTCAGCCATCAGCTCTCAGCCGTCAAGAAAATCCCCTCATCTTGCCATTCCGAGTTGTCGAGCTGCGAGACAACGAGGAACCTGCTGTTCTCCTGACAAGGGCGCGAGTCTTCTTATCTCGCCGTATGGGCACGTCGGAATACGATTCAGCTCTTTTCAGAGGAACTTTCCGATTGTTAGCCGAGAGCTGAAAGCTGACGGCTGATAGCCGCTTCCGCTATCCTCCTTTCATGCCGCTGAAGGAATCGGAAGCGATCGTACTGCGCACGTATCCGTTTCGTGAGTCCGACCTGTTGGTAACGCTTTTCACGCGGCTCGAAGGAAAAGTTCGAGGGGTGGCTCGCGCGGCGAAGAAATCACGGCGCCGCTTCGGCGGCGCGTTGGAGCCACTCACTTATATCAAGGTGGCGTACGAGGACCGTGAGCGGCAGGAATTGGCGCGGCTCGATTCCTGCGAAGTGCTGGATTCGCCCCTAACCTCTGAAGTCAGCTATCCGCGGGCTGTCGCGCTAGGCCACGTTGCTGAGTTGCTGGACGAATTGCTCCCCGACCGCGAGGCCAACGACGCCGTTTTTCGTCTGGCGCTTTCTGTACTGTCGCAGCTAAGAAGTAAAGAACTCTGGATGCCAATTACGTATTTCGACCTGTGGATGGCCCGCCTGATGGGATATCTGCCGGAGCTCTCTGAATGCCTTGCCTGCGGACGCGGCTTGAACGGCAGCCGGGCGTTTTTTCATGCTCTCACCGACGGCCTTTTGTGCCCCGAGCACAAACGCCTGGCTTCGTCGGAAATGTCAGCGGAGTCGCGCAAGCTTGCGGCACAGATGCTGCGTGTGCCGTTGTCGACAGTAGGTCCTTCTGGTGGACAGAAATCAGCTGTGGACTTGAGGAAATTCCTGTTGCAAACTCTTGAGCGGCATATTGAGAAGAAACTGGTGACAAGGGGGATGCTGGAAAGGCTCAAGGAATAGCAGGGGTTAAACTCTGGACTAAACGGGCGGGCGCTTTCAGTTTCTCGGGTTGGATTCTCTTTCCAATAAATCTCCGGAGGATGGGTGTGGCCTGGAAACGGGAATATTAAGAAGTCAAACCAACTCAATCATCACCCGGTGGCCGACCAACGCCGCCGCTCGTTGCAGGCTCGACAGTGTTATATCTCGCCTCGGATCGAGAATGCGATCCACTTGTGAGCGACTGGTCTTGAGCAACGCGGCAAGGCGCGCTTTAGAAATCTTTTTCTTCTTCATGGCTTGGGCGAGCTGCCAGGCCACAACTTCCTTGATCGCTTGTGCCTGCCCTTCCTCGAAGATGTTTTCTTTCCTCAGGAAGTCGTCGATACTCGATCCCAGATGTCTCTTGCTCATCGCTCCAACTCCTTCTGGCGTTTGTGGGACAGTGCTAAATCATCGTCCGGCGTACCTCGCGTTTTCTTAATAAACCCGTGCAGGGCTACCAAGTGGTTCCGGTAAAAGCAAATCAACACGCGCGCCGCGCGATTTCCTGGCAAACCGGTTCGCTTCCCACAGACCTTTTCCCATTGGACGGCACAGCGGCATGCCAACCGGCCAACGCCACTGCGTCCGCAACAGGTCTCTTCCGATCGCATGACGCTCTGGCTCGTCCAATCCTTTGAGTCAGTCGCGCACCGGCTCGGTACCGGCGCTCGTGCGGAAGAAGACCAGAGGGACTTTCTGCGGCGACTGCTTTTTGGCCACCGGCTCAGTGTACCACATAAGGTACATGAGCGCTGCGGATAATCATTGCGCGATTGAGGCTGGCGGCTCAGAGCTGACGTCGGCCATCTCCTTCCGTTACAATCGTTGATTAACCTGCACCGTCCTATGGCACTGTAGGCAGCTTCTTGCTCTTCGCGGCGGGTTTCCAGCGAAAGGTTCGAGTCGGCTAGGAGCTAGCAGCCAGGAGCTGGCAGTTCTCATTCATGAATCCTTCTACTCCCAACCCGCCGACGTTCCAGGAGCTCATCCTACGCCTGCAAACCTTCTGGGCAGAGCGCGGATGTGTGTTGCAGCAGCCGTATGACATCGAAGTGGGTGCGGGGACCATGGCTCCAGAGACTTTTCTGCGAGTGCTGGGGCCGAAGCCGTACAAAGTTGCGTACGTGCAGCCGTCGCGGCGACCCGCGGATGGGCGGTATGGTGAGAATCCCAACCGGCTTTACAAGCATACCCAATTGCAGGTCATCCTGAAGCCTCCGCCGGAGAATGTGCAGGAACTTTACCTGGAATCGCTGGGCGCCATGGGAGTTGACCTGCGGCAGCACGATATCAAGTTCGAAGAGGACAACTGGGAGGCGCCAACGCTGGGCGCTTGGGGCATCGGCTGGCAGGTCATGCTCGACGGCCTGGAGATAACGCAGTTCACCTATTTCCAGCAATGTGGCGGAGTAGATTTATTTCCCATCTCGGCGGAATTGACCTACGGACTGGAACGGATTGCTGCCTTTCTGCAGGATGTGGATTCCATCTATGACATCGTGTGGGCGCGTGAACCAGAAAGCGGTCTCGTAATAACTTATGGCGACGTGCGGCTGGCGGATGAGTTGCAACTCTCGGTTTACAACTTCGAGATGGCCGACGTCGCGAGTGCCTGGAAACATTTTGACTTGTACGAAGCAGAGTGCAAAGGTTTGCTCGACCAATATTCCGAATTGAGCAGAAGAAAGGGAACCGCGACCGAGAAAAAACGGTTCCCGCTGCTCGGAGGGTACGAGCTTTGTCTCAAGTGCTCACATCTCTTCAACATTCTCGATGCGCGCGGAGCGATTTCCGTGACCGAGCGCGTAGGAGTGATTGCTCGGGTGCGGGCATTGGCTGTGGGGATTGCCAAAGCGTGGGTGGATCAACAGACGGAAAACGAAGCGGCCTCTGTCGAAGAGCCAGAACCTGCGTTGCAGACGAAGTCTGATGCGAAGAGTGAACCGTTGCCAGTCGGAGGATGAGAGCTAGAACCGCAAAGGACACGAAGGAGCACTAAGGAATTCCTTCGTGAACCTTTGTGCCCTTGGTGGTTGAATGCTCTTGAGCAGTACCGGGAAGATCAAAGGACCAATGCCAGATTTCTTACTTGAAGTTGGCTGCGAAGAGATTCCAGCGCGGATGATTGCCACCGCACAGGAGGAATTGCAACGGCGCCTAGTGGAGTTGCTGAATCGCGAGCGCCTATCCGCGGCGGGCGCAATGAGCTATGTTGACACTCCCCGACGATTGGCGGTCGTCGCGCCCGGAATACCTGCGGCGCAGCCGGATGTCACCGAGCAGGTCACTGGTCCTTCCGTGAATGTGGCATTCAAAGATGGTCAACCTACCCCGGCTGCACATGCCTTTGCAAAGAAAGCCGGTATTGAAGTCGGACGTCTTGAAACGATAACGACTTCAAAGGGAGAATATCTTTCCGCCAAAATCACCAAAAAGGGCCGCACGGCGGCAGAAATTCTGGGCGAGTCCCTTCCCAAAGAGATCGCTTCGATCAATTGGCCGAAAAACATGTACTGGAGCAAAACCAGCGAACGCTTCGTCCGTCCAGTACGTTGGCTGGTCGCGATGCTGGATGATCAAGTTGTTCCGCTGGAGTTTGCTGGAATTCGAGCCAATAATCAGTCGCGCGGACACCGGATTCTGTCGCCCGGAAGCGTACCGATTCCCGGTGCCGGGGATTCTTATGTCGAAACTCTTCGGCGGGCGAAGGTCCTAGGTCGGTCGGAGCGTGAGCAACAGATTCGCAAGGCGCTTGACGCTGCGACTCGCGCCATCTCGGGCGCGCGCTGGCGCGAAGACAAGACTCTGCTGGACATAGTCGTCAATCTAACCGAGTGGCCATCGGTTGTTTTGGGTAGCTTTGATCGAGAGTTTCTGGAATTGCCTGAAGAAGTGCTGGTCACGGTGATGCGCGACCATCAAAAGTATTTTGCGGTTGAAGACCGCAATGGCAAATTACTGCCGCACTTTTTGGCGGTGCTGAACACCGACGCCGATCCCCAAGGATTGATTCGTCATGGCAACGAGCGCGTGCTGCGCGCCCGCTTTAATGACGCCCGGTTTTTCTGGCAGACCGACCAAAAGCATCCGTTGCGCGAGCGCATTTCATGGCTGAAGGACGTCACCTTCCAGAAAGATCTTGGCAACTATTACCAGAAGACGCTGCGCGTGCAGCGATTGTGCAGTTGGCTTTGCCAGAACATTCGACAGGATGGACTAAAAGTCCGGCCGGGCGTCGTGCATAAGGCAGCCTGTCTCGCAAAGACCGATCTCACGACAGAATTGGTGAAAGAATTTACCGAGCTCCAGGGAATTGTCGGCGGACTTTATGCTCGCGTGCAGGCATTGGACCGTGGCATGCCTGATGCCACGCGGCAGCTGATCGCCCAGACCATCTACGATCAGTACAGGCCAGAATCCGCGGAAGATTCAGTGCCGATTACGGTTGAAGGCGCGGTGCTTTCGATTTCCGATAAAGCTGAAACCATCGCTGGTATGTTCGCTTTAGGCCTGCACCCGACGGGATCGAAAGATCCGTTTGCCCTGCGCCGCCAGGCGAATGGCATTGTGAGGACCATTGCTGAGCACAAGCTGCCGATTGGTATCGCGCAACTATTCCAGTTCGCCCGCGAAACCTACAAGGACTCTGCGGCAGAAAAGAAATTTTCGCGCGAGGCCAAATACGAAGATTCGATTCGCGCATTCTTCCGCGAGCGGCTGGAGTTTTATTTGCGCGATCAGCTCGGATACAAGTATGACATTGTCAACGCGGTTTTGGCCGCAGGTGCAGACGATGTCGTGGATGTGGTCGCGCGCGCCGAAGCGGTTTCACAAGTACGCGGCTCAACCGATTTCAAATCCATTTCCGTGGCATTCAAGCGCATCAAGAACATCTTGCGCCAAGCCGATGAAACCGGGAAACGGATTGGTTCGGTGGTCGATCCGAGTGGGTTCCGGGAGGAACCGGAGAAGAGTCTTGCGGCACAGATTCCCGAAGTTGCGCACACCGTAAACACCTTTCGGCGGGCTCATGATTATTCCCACGCCCTTGCCGAAATTTCCCGGATTCGCCCCGCAGTGGACGCATTTTTCGATAAAGTAATGGTGATGGTCGAGGACGACCAGCTGCGTGCCAATCGTCTCGCACTTCTTCAGTCCTTGTTGAAAGAGTTTTCAACGATCGCGGATTTTTCTGAGATTGTGACCGAAGGCAAGCCCAGCTCCGGAGGAGCGGCATAGGTTAGCCCAGGGCGTAAGCGCTGGGTCAGCAAGAGCATGATCGAGTCCAATAGGGACGGCACAGGGTTCAGTCATTCCTAAGCTGGGGAACGGCAGCTTCCTTGATCGCATTCGCTCCTCAGAATGACACCGCTTAAAATAGATCGTTGAGTGAAATCTCGTACATAGAAAAGGAAGAGCACTCATATGGCGACATCAACGCTTCCAGAAACTGAGATTCAAGAAATCAGTAAGGCCACACCGAAAACCGCGACCAAGTACGTTTACTTTTTCGGAGACGGTAAAGCTGACGGCCACGGAAAAATGAAGGACGAGCTCGGCGGCAAAGGCGCTGGACTTGCCGAGATGACCAACGCCGGATTGCCCGTGCCTCCGGGATTCACCATTCAGACCGAGGCTTGTCGCGAGTACATGCGGAAGGGTGGCGTCTCTGCGGACGTGGATCGCCAGATGGAAGATGCTTTGCGCCGGCTGGAAAAATTGCAAGGGCAGCAACTCGGCAAAGGCGAGAACCCACTGCTGGTCAGCGTTCGCTCTGGCGCGAAATTCTCAATGCCTGGCATGATGGATACCATTCTCAACCTCGGCCTGAATGATCAGAGCGTGGAATCGCTGGCGAAACTCAGCAACAATCCGCGATTTGCGTATGACTCCTACAGGCGCTTGATTCAGATGTTTGGCAGCGTTGTGCTCGACATCGAGAAGCACGCCTTTGAAGAAGTGTTCGACGCCAAGAAGAAGCAGAAGAAAGCGAAACTCGATACCGACCTGGACGCGAAGGCACTGAAAGAAGTCATCGCGGAATATAAGAAGGTCGTCAAAAAGCACACCAAGCACGATTTCCCGCAGGACCCGCATGCTCAGCTCATGATGGCCCGCGACGCGGTGTTCCGCTCCTGGCAGAACGATCGCGCCAAGCATTACCGTCGAATTAACAATATTGACGACATGCTGGGCACAGCGGTAAATGTGCAGGCCATGGTCTTCGGCAATCTCGGTGACACCAGCGGCACGGGCGTGGGATTCACGCGGAATCCTGCGATTGGCACCAAAGAATTTTATGGCGAGTTTTTGATGAATGCGCAAGGCGAGGACGTAGTCGCCGGCATTCGCACTCCGGTCCACATTCTCGAACTGGAGAAGGTGATGCCCGATGTCTATAACCAGCTCCGGGAGATCACGACCCGTCTCGAAAAGCATTACCGGGACATGCAGGATTTCGAGTTCACCATCCAGGATGGCAAGCTCTACATGCTGCAAACGCGCAACGGAAAGCGTACGGGAATCGCGGCCGTGCGGGTAGCGTTGCAGATGGTGGAAGAGGGACTGATCACCAAGGAAGAAGCGATCTTCCGAGTGGAGCCGAATCAGCTTTACGACTTTCTGGTCCCGAGACTGGATGAAAAGAACGCAAAAGTTGAAGTGCTGGCGACTGGACTTCCGGCATCGCCTGGTGCGGCTGTCGGGCAGATTGTGTTTACTGCAGACGAAGCTGTTGAGAAGGCTGGTCATGGCGCGACCAAGAACCCCGTGATCCTGGTTCGCGCGGAAACCACCCCGGAAGACATTCACGGCATGGAAGTCGCTGCGGGCATTTTAACTTCCCGCGGAGGAATGACCAGTCACGCAGCGGTAGTCACGCGGGGTATGGGTAAATGCTGCGTAGCCGGCGCCGGTGACATCCACGTCGATGAGAAGAAACGTGAAATGCACGCGAAAGGGCAGGTCTTCAAGGCAGGCGACTGGATTTCACTGGATGGAACGACTGGCCGAGTCATCAAAGGCAAACTCAACACTATTCCCCCCAAAGCTGACGATCCCGAGCTGTTGAAGTTTATGGGTTGGGCGGAACCCTTCCGCACGCTCCGAGTTCGCGCCAACGCTGACATTCCTCGCGATGCGATTCAGGCGCGCGCATTTGGCGCAGAAGGCATTGGCCTGTGCCGTACTGAGCACATGTTCTTCGCCGAGGACAGAATTCCACACATGCAGGCAATGATCCTGGCGAACAATGAGAAAGACCGTCGGGCCGCTCTGAAAAAGTTGCTGCCCATGCAGCGCTCGGATTTTATCGGCGTATTCCGCGCCATGGACGGTTTCGCAGTCACCATTCGGACACTCGATCCTCCACTGCACGAATTCCTGCCGCGCCGCGAGGAACTGATGGTGGATATCGCTATCCTTCCTTACGCAGACACGAAGGAGAAGAAATCTCTGGTCGAAAGATACGGCCGGTTCGGCGCAAAGGGAGCCAACGACCTAAAGAAAGTACTGCCCACTTTGTTGCGCAGGGTGGAAGAACTTCATGAATTCAACCCGATGCTCGGACATCGCGGTTGCCGCTTGGGTATCACGTATCCAGAAATCACGGAAATGCAAGCGCGTGCGATCTTCGAGGCCGCGGTGGCTGTATCGAAGGATGGGGTGAAAGTTTATCCGGAGGTCATGATTCCGCTGACGGCGACGCTGAAAGAAATGGCGAACCAGGCAGCCATCGTGCGACGCGTAGCAGACGAGGTGTTCAAAGAAAAGGAAACCAAGGTGGAATACCTGGTCGGTACGATGATCGAGTTGCCGCGCGCGGCGCTCGTAGCTGACGAGATCGCCAAAGAGGCGGAGTTCTTTTCCTTCGGCACCAATGACCTCACGCAGACGACATTCGGCTTCTCTCGAGACGATGTGAACAAGATACTGCCCACGTACATCGCCGAGGGTATTCTGAAGCAAGATCCATTTGCAGTGCTTGATCGCGAAGGTGTCGGTCAGCTGGTCAAAATGGCGACTGAGCGCGGGCGCAAAACTCGTTCTAACCTCAAAGTCGGAATCTGCGGCGAGCACGGCGGAGAGCCTTCCTCAGTGGAGTTCTGCCATCAGGTTGGACTGAACTACGTCTCCTGCTCGCCGTTCAGGGTGCTAACCGCGCGATTGGCCGCTGCTCAGGCCGCAGCAAGCGACAAACTGAAGACCGAAGGCGGAAGGACAAAGTAGTAATCTCTTCCTGACCTGATTTCACGCAGTCAGGTTTAATGCGAGCGTCATGGCCGTTCCACCGCTTTGCAGAGGCGGACGGAGAGAATCCCGCTCGATAAATGTACTACGCGTGCCGTCGCAAACTTCCCGCGAGTATGACCGGCCAAAAAAGCAGGGGCTCTTTGGCCCCTGCTCTTACGCAATTTACTTCCACTACTGCGGAATGAAGCTACCGATGAACGTGCCCCAGTTCGCATTCACCGTTCGCAGTGCATTCGGGATGTACTCGTTGCCCATCCAGATGGCGCCGTTCTCATCGGAAACTGCGGCGGAGTAGTCGCCCCAGCGTCCAACGCGGTTGCTGGCGCCGAATTGCGCGTACCCGCTGAAGCCGTCGTCCGGCAATGCACCCGCGCCCGAAATCCGGATTGCACCGGTGCCGTTCACGTCAATGGGCGCATACCCTGCGCTGGGGAAGAAGTCCAGTCCAACCACGCTGAACGCCACCACGCCTTTGCCGCTGCTGTTGACCGCCACCGACGGAAACAGCAGGCTTTGCTGACTGGGATCGTTGATCGCGATATAGCCCTGGTTGACTACTGAGGCCGATACCGCTCCTCCACTGACGGCAGGCGACAGGATGAACCAGGCCGCCGCCGTGCGCACCGGGCCATTTTGCGTTTTCGCCGAGGTGCTCAGCGCCGTCCACAGCTTGCCACCGGCAAAAACGACCTGTTGCATGCGATCATCATTTGCAGAGACCAGCTCCTCATGGTCCTTCAGCAACGTGCCCAGCAGAAAGGGCCCGGGTTTTTGCTGCGCCTGTGGCGGAGCGCCATAGGATTGCGTGTCCACCACTGCGTTGACCAGCGACAAGGTTGGCGACGCAGTATCCAGCGTGTCGGTGCCGGTCAGCGCCCAGACCACCAGGCGGTTATCCACCGTGTTGGTGAAATCCAGCGCGCTGAGGAAGTACTCCGTGTTGGTGGCGAAACTACCGCCAGGCGGCACCGTCGCCGGCTGAATCGAGAAGGCGAACGGCAAGCCCGCTTCCGTCAAATTGCTGAACCGGACCCCAGTAATCGCGCCCGCACTCGCCGCTTCCAGCGCCGTCTTGGAGAAGGCATAGATGTTCGCCCCGCTGAAACTGAAGGTGGACAGCGAGAACCCGTTGGTGCTGACGTAGAAGCCGTTCGCATCCGCGCCGATCAGCGGTTGATCCCCAAAGCACGGACACGCCGCAAAAGGGCCGCCATCGTTGGTCACATCCAGGGTCAGGATTGTCCAGTTGCCCGTGGGATCGTTGGTCTGGCTCACCGCAATATAAACATTAACCGGCGTGATCAGCGCACCGGTGTCTGACTTTTGGCTGAGCACCAATGCGGTCAGGAAGAATCGCTGCGTGGGCGCGTCGTAGTACACCCGGGGGTCGGTGGGCTCGGGCCCGAAGACGACCGGTGTTTTGGTGCGATCGATCTCCGGCGGCAGGCCGAGGAAACTACTCAAAGCGGCCGTTGGGGTCAGAGCCGTTCCCGCGTAGTTGAACACCCGCACGGCGTCGTTCACCGCCTCTACCACAAAGCCATTGCCCACCGCGAGTCCTTGGTCTGGGGGCTCAAGGCTGAACTGGTTGCCGTTGTTGGAGAGCCGCTGGTCGCGATGCGACAGCGCGTTGAAGCCGGTAAATACGTCTCCCGTGGTAGTGGCGAAAGCACTCCCGCGCGGCGTGGGCACATGCGCCGAAGACACACGCGACGGCGAGATCGCTCCTGTGATCTGCGGCTTGGTAAATTGCTCATCTACTTCTGGCCCGATGAAGACCTCATTTCCCACCTCCGCTGGCGCCGATCCGGGCTGAGCCGATAAGTTGGTGACTCCCGCTACTGTGATCTGCCGGGTTGAGCGATTCTGCGCGCACAGTGTGGCGGTCACGCAGAGTACGACGAAGGTGGGCCCGATTAGCCGATTCGACCGCATCATGACTTGCTCCTTTTTTGTGTCTGTGGGGATTTATTATGTGGGGGAAGATTTACCGAGCGGGGCAGCCGTGCAGATATCCCTGACATTTAAATCTCTGGATTCCTAAGCCTACTGTGTCAACAGCCCAGCAGACACTCGGAATCATTAGCCGTTCCAGTAAACCCCAAACAGGGTAACAGGGAAATCGGCTTCCAGCAAGGCTTCTGGGCAGGC
>WNGF01013411.1_pt1 | contig 13451 bp, 10 predicted proteins | sample 5400641 | NCBI WGS metagenome assembly WNGF01 (sample SAMN13153371, study PRJNA577476) | soil metagenome | isolation source: 80 cm soil or saprolite under grassland replicate 2 | place: USA:California | collected 2016-06-15
CGCGTGCTCGGCGGTGAGGAACGGGCGGCGGACGACGTCGCCGAGCTGCAATGGTTCGCGGCTGACGAGCTGCCCTGGGACGAGCTCGCCTTCCAGGTGAACGAGAAGGTGCTGTCGGCGTGGCTCCGGCACGGGCAGTAGCATGGCCGGGGTCGGCCGACCCCCACCGGGAGGAAAACATGCACTTCTTCGAGCGCCTCGAGCCCATCCAGAAGCGGTGGGACGTCCTCAACCATCCTTTCTACGCCCGCTGGGAGCGCGGCGAGCTTTCCCCGGATGAGCTCGCGCACTACGCGGGCGAGTACCGCCACGCCGTGGTCGCTCTGGCGGAGACCGCCGCCGTCGCCGGCGAGCACGCCGAGGAGGAAGCGGCCCACGTCGAGCTGTGGGACGACTTCGCCCGCGCGGCCGGCGCCGACGCGCCCAAGCCGCCGCAGCCGGAGACCGAAGAGTGCGTCCGCGCGTGGACTTCGGCCTCCGACGACGTCGAGGCGCTCGCTGTTATGTACGCGATCGAGTCCGCCCAGCCGGCGATTGCGGCGACGAAGCTGACGGGATTGGTCCAGCACTACGGCTTCGAAGAAGGGCCCGCGACCGAGTACTTCTCGGTCCACGGCGAGCTCGACCACGAGCACGCCGCCCAGGCACGTGCCGCGCTCGAGGCGCGAGCAGGAGCCGAAGACACCGAGCGGCTGCTGGAGGCCGCCGAGCGGGCACTGGCGGGCAACTGGACGCTTCTGGACGGCGTCGAGCGAACGTTCAGCCGCGCCGCGTAAAGCTGACTGGCATTCGGACTAGTTAGGCGGCGAGGCCGAGGGACTTCTCGAGGGTGCTCTTTGGCTGAGCGCCGATCGCGGCGGCCGCAGGCTCGCCGTCCCTGAAGAGCACGATCGTCGGAATCGACGCAACCCCGTAGCGCATCGCCAGCCCCTGCTCCTGGTCGATGTTGACCTTCACGAGCTTGAGCTCGTCGCCGTGCTCCGCGATGATCTTGTCGAGCACCGGTGCGACGGCGTGGCAAGGCCCGCACCATTCGGCCCAGAAGTCGACGATCACGGCCTTCTCGCTCTTCAATACCTCCTGCTCGAAGCTCGCCTCGGTCACATCGGTTGCCATCAAATGTCTCCTCCCGATTCCTTTGGTCTCACTTACCACAACGCGCCTTAGCTCAAAACTCTTCCCCACCTAGAATCGCAGTATGTTCGAGAAGCTACCCGCGATCCCCGATCACCCCGCGCTCGAGCGCACCGTCCTCGAGCTGTGGGAGCGCGAGGGGACCTTCGACCAGGTGCGCGAGCGCAACCGCGGAGGCCCGACCTTCTCGTTCATGGACGGGCCCATCACCGCGAACGGGCCCGCCGGCGTCCACCACGGGATCGGGCGGACGCTTAAGGACGTCTTCCAGCGCTACAAGGCGCTGAACGGGCTCGACCAGCGCTACCAGAACGGGTTCGACTCGCAGGGACTCCACGTCGAGGTGCAAGTCGAGAAGTCGCTCGGGCTTAACTCGAAGCGGCAGATCGAGGAGTACGGGCTAGACGAGTTCGCGCACCGCTGCCGCGAGTTCGTCGCCCACTTCGCGGGCATTATGACCGAGCAGTCGAAGCGGCTCGGGATGTGGATGGACTGGGGCAACGACTACTTCACCTTCTCGGATACGAACATCGAGTACATCTGGCGCTTCCTGAAAGAGGTTCACGCGCGCGGGTGGCTGTACAAGGGTCACCGCTCGACCCAGTGGTGCCCGCGCTGCGGAACTTCGCTCTCGAAGCACGAGCAGGCCGGCGAGGAGAACTACGCCGAGCTCGAGCATCCTTCGCTGTACGTGCGCTTCCCGCTGCACGGCCGGGAGGGCCAGTCGCTCGTCGTCTGGACGACGACGCCATGGACGCTTCCTGCGAACGTCGCGGCGGCGGTCAAGCCGGACGCCGAGTACGGGCTCCGCGGCGACGGCGACTGGGTCGCGGTCGAGCGCTACCCGGAGGAGCACTTCGAGGAGAAGGTGCGCGGGGAGGAGCTGGTCGGGCTCGAGTACGAGGGCCCGTTCGACCACTTCCCCGCCCGGGAGGGCGTCGTCCATCGCGTCATTCCCTGGGACGAAGTCTCAATGTCGGAGGGAACCGGGATCGTCCACATCGCTCCCGGCGCGGGCACCGAGGACTTCGAGCTCGCGCAGGAGCAGGACCTGCCGGTGTTGATGCCGATCGACGAGTCCGGTCACATGCTGCCCGGCTACGGGGAGCTCGAGGGGCTGACGACCGAAGAGGTCGAGCTGCCCGTGATCGAGTCGCTGCGCGAGCGCGGCCTGCTCGTCGAGGCGGGCTCGATCGTCCACCGCTATCCCGTCTGCTGGCGCTGTCGTACGCCGCTCGTTTTCCGCGTCGTCGACGACTGGTTCATCTCGGCCGCTGAGATCCGCGGCCCGATGCTGGAGGGGAACGCGACCGTCGAATGGACTCCCCCGCAATACGGCAAGCGCATGGACGACTGGCTGCGCAACATGGGCGACTGGAACATCTCCCGACGGCGCTACTTCGGCCTGCCCCTTCCGTTCTACCCGTGTGGCTGCGGGCATCTCAACGTCATCGGCTCGCGCGCCGAGCTGGAGGAGCGCGCCGTCCGCGGTCTGGAGCAGCTCGAGGAGCTTCACCGCCCGTGGATCGACGCGGTGGTGATCCGCTGCGAAGAATGCGAGGCCGAGGTGGAGCGGATCCCGGAGGTGGGGGACGCCTGGCTGGACGCCGGCATCGTCCATTTCTCGACGCTCGGCTGGAAGAACCCGGAGTGGATCCGGGGCGGCTACGCGATGGGCGCTTCCAAGGGCATTTCCGGCGCCGACCTGCCCGACCACGCGTATTGGGAGAAATGGTTCCCCGCGGACTGGGTCTCGGAGAACCGCGCCCAGATTCGCCTCTGGTTCTACTCCCAGTGCTTCATGGCGATCACGCTCGACGGCCGCCAGCCGTACCGGAGCGTCCTCACGTACGAGAACGTGGTGGACGAGCACGGGGAGGAGATGCACAAGTCGTGGGGGAACGCAATCGACCTCGACGAGGCGCTCGAGCGGATGGGCGCCGACGTGATGCGCTGGCTGTACTGCGTGCAGAACCCCAGCCAGGAGCTCCGGTTCGGCTACGGCATGGCCGAGGAGGTGAAGAGGCAGCTCCTCACCTTCTGGAACTCGGTCTCGTTCTTCGTCACCTACGCGAACATCGCCGGCTTCGATTCCCGGACGGAAGGCGGCGAGCCCGATGTGCTCGACCGCTGGCTGGCCTCACGCACCGCTCAGCTCGTCCGCGATACGACGGACGCGTATGAGCGCTACTGGACGCTTGACGTGATCCGAGCCTTCGAACGCTTCGTGGACGATCTCTCGAACTGGTACATCCGCCGCTCGCGGCGACGCTTCTGGGACGGCGAGCCGGCGGCCCTGCGCGCGCTCTGGGAGGCGACTACGACCGCGCTGCGGGTGATCGCGCCGGTGATGCCGTTCCTCGCAGAGCATCTCTGGCGCAACCTCGTCTCGGCGGACGAGTCGATCTTCCTCGCCGGCTGGCCTGAGACGGGCGAGTTGGACGAGCAGCTGCTCGCGGAGGTGGCGGAGGTTCGCACCGTTGTGACACTTGGGCGCCAGGCGCGCGACGCCGTTCGGTTGAAGCATCGCCAGCCGCTCCGCAGGCTCGTCGTGCAGGGGGCGAACTTGGTGGAAGGGCACGCGGACGAGATTCGGGAGGAGTTGCGCGTGAAGGAGATCGAGGCCGGCGAGATCGAGGCCACGGAGCTCAGGGTCAAGCCCAATCTGCCCGTGCTGGGGCCGAAGCTCGGCAAGGAGCTCGGCGCCGTGCGCTCAGCGCTCGAGGCCGGTGATTTCGAGCAACTCGACGAGGGCCGTTTCCGCGTCGGCCCGCATGAGCTCGGGCCGGACGAGGTTCTCGTCGAGAGGCGCGGGAAGGAAGGTTGGTCGGTCGCCTCGCAAGACGGCATCACCGTCGCGCTCGACACGACGCTTGATCCGGAGCTCGAGCTGGAGGGCCGCGTCCTCGACCTGATCCATCAGGTCAACTCGCTGCGGAAGCAGGAGGGTTTCGAACTGACTGATCGCATCGTGCTGACGCTTCCGGACACGCAGGCCGACGTGCTCGAGCACGAGGAATGGATCAAGCGGGAGACCCTCGCCGAGCGGATCGAGACCGATTCGGTCGAGACCCCGCGGATCGCGAAGGCTTGAAGCCAAGTAACACAGTGTCACTTTCTTTCGGGCGGCAGATCGCCAACGAGAGCTGCGAGGAATGCGGTCGGCGGTCTCGTGCGGAAGCTGATGTCGAGCAGGACCCGAGCTAGGTTCGTGGCGGGGCGACCCTCACGGATCTCGTGGACCGTTCGACGGACTTCTTCATAGCTGGGACGAGGGAGCCCGAGTTCGCCTGCGACTAGACCGATCCTTCTGTTCAGCTCTGCGATCGAGAGGTGCGGCCTGTCGAGACGTTCGATCGCCGCGACTAAACGCGAATCAACCCGGGGCGCGATAGCGACCATCCGCGAAGTGTTGGTTCTCGATTGTCTCGTCTCTCAATCAAGAGTGGTCGAAAACACAATGCGACCGCGCAAGTAACACTGTGTTACTAAGTCGTTTATTGAATCGTTAGCTCTGCACCTCGGCGAGCTTGAGCTCGCGGCGAAGCTCGACGGGAAGCCGGAACTCGACGTCCTCGTCGACCATCTGGTGCTGCTGGATGTCCGTGACACCGCGGTCGCGGAACCACTCGCACACCCGCGTCACGAGCCGCTCGGGGGCGGAGGCTCCCGACGTCAGCCCGACCGTCTCGACACCTTCGAGCCACCCCTCGTCGATCTCGGACTCGTCGTCGATCAGGTAGGACTCGACGCCGGCCGCGCGGGCCACCTCGACCAGACGGTTCGAGTTCGACGAGTTGCGCGACCCGATCACGAGCAGGAGGTCGATCTCGTCGAACATCTCCTTGACCGCCCACTGCCGGTTGGAGGTCGCGTAGCAGATGTCCTCCTTCTTCGGCGCGTGGATCTCCGGGAATCGGCGCCGTAGAGCGGTGATGATCTGGCCGGTCTCGTCGACGGAGAGCGTCGTCTGCGTGATGTAGGCGAGCCTCGCGTCCTCCGGCACCTCCAGGCGCTCGGCCTCCGCCACGTCCTGCACGAGGAGGATCGAGTCGGGCGCTTCGCCCATCGTGCCCTCCACCTCCTCGTGATGTGCATGCCCGATCAGCACGACCGTGTATCCCTCGGCGGCATACCGGCGCGCCTGAGCGTGAACCTTGGTGACGAGCGGACAGGTTGCGTCGATCGTCTTCAGCGACCGCTCCGCCGAGTTGGCGTGCACGGACGGAGCGACGCCGTGCGCGGAGAAGACGAGCGTCGAGCCCTCGGGAACCTCCTCCTCGCTGTCGACGAAGATGGCGCCACGCTGCTCCAGCTCGCGGACGACGTGGATGTTGTGGACGATCTGCTTGCGGACGTAGACGGGCGCGCCGTATAGCTCCAGGGCGCGCTCGACCGTGTCTACCGCCCGTTCGACGCCGGCGCAGTAGCCGCGAGGAGACGCAAGCAAGACGCGCTTGACCACCGTTCCATGTTACTTCGCGGTTTCACGGGCAGGAGTCCACGCCCGCTCCGCCGTATGATTCTAGGGGGAGAAATCGTGAGCCTTCACACGCAGGCGCTCGTCTTCAACGGCGTTCCGCTGGTCGTCCTCGCGGTCCTCTACCTCGGGGTGACTGCCGCGCTCGCGCCGCTCGTCTTGCGGGAACGCGCGCGAGCGACGGCGCTCGAGTTGGCATTCGTGTCTCTCTTTCCTGCGATCGGGATCTTGACCGGGCTGCTCGGCGCGCTCGTGCTTGCGCACGGCGAGGCGCTTGGAGGGCACGTCTGGGTCTCGCTCGTGGCGATTTTCGTTGCGTTTGTTCCTCCGGCCCTGGCGCTCTACCGCTGGGGCGACCGGGGCGTGCTTGTCGCAGGTTGGTTCACCGCTCGCGAGGCCGAGCAACGGGCCACGGCGCGCGACCGCGAGCTCGACTCGGTTGCGCTCGTAGCGCACTCGCTGGCGAGAGCCCCGGACGCCGAGGCGGTCGGTCGGGCGTTGATCGACCAGATCGTCTCGCTGCTCGAGGTCGACTTCGTCGGAGTGATGGTCGTCGACCAGGAGCGCCACGAGGCGCGGGGCCTGCTCGCCCGCAGCGGCTGGAAGGAGCTCGAATGGTTCCCCGAAGCGAAGATCGACCTCGAGCGCGAGATCTCGGGGGTTGCACGGGCGGTTGCGGAGTCTCGCCCCATCGTTGTCGACGACGCCGAGGCGTCGCAGATCGTGAGCCACCGACTCGTCGAGGCAACGGGCGTGAAGAGCGTCGTCTTCGTGCCGCTCGTCACCGAGCGGCAGACCGTCGCCGTCATGGTCGTGGGAACGACGGGCGCGAGGCGCGAGTTCGCCAAGAGCGAGCTCGTGCTCCTGCAAGCCGTCGCCGGGGAGGGCGCCCTGGCGCTCGACCGGACACGGCTGCTCCGCGAGAACGAGGAGCGCCTGACGCACCTCTCGGCGCTGCTGGCCGAGCAAGAGCGCCGGGTACGCTTCGAGCAGGGCTTCTACCGAATCGCCTCCGTCCTCGCCGAGCCCCTGTCGCTGGCAGAGACGCTGGACGCGCTCGCGCTGGCCGCATGCGAGGCACTCGGGGGCGATTTCGGCGCGGCGCTGATGCCCGATTCGGCCGGACTGGAGCTCGCCGGCTCTCACGATTTGCCGGGCGAGCTCGCGGAGATCTTTCGCGGCGGCGTCCCTCCCGCGGCCGCGGTGCTCGCGGACTGCAGCGCCCGGGGAGACGTTGTGGCGGCCGGGGACGTGCTGGAGGACGATCGTTTCGGACCCGAGTGGCGTGCCGCAGCCCGCGACCTGTACCGCTCGCTGCTCGCAATTCCCGTCGATACCGAGGCCCCACAGAAGCGCGGGCTCGTCCTTGTCTTCTTCTCCGAGCAGCGATCGTTCAGCGACGAGGATCTCGAGCTTGCCCGTCATCTCGCGCACGCCGCGAAGGGAGCGCTCGAGCGAAGCCGCATGTTCGAGCGTGAGCGTGCCTCGCGGGCCCTCTCGCAAGAGCTTGCGAGAACCGGAAGCCTGCTCGCGACCGAGCTCGAGCCTGCGCGCGTCCTCGCCGAGGTCGTCGCGCAGGTGCCGCGGCTGCTCGGTGCGGATTCGTGCACCGTCGCCGTTCTCGACGACGACGAGCTGCGCGTACGGGGAGTCGAAGGCCTCGATCTCGAGGAGGTCGTCGGCAAGGGCGGCCCCTCGACCTTCGGCTTCGCCGGCGAGGTCGTGCAGTCGGGGGCGCCGGTGGCGGTTGCAGAAGTTGCCCAGGACGATCCTCGCCGGGAGGTCGATCCCGTCCTCGCCGCGGGCCGCACTGCCTACCTCGGCGTTCCTCTCTCGGGGGCTGAAGGCGGGCTCATCGGTGTGCTCTCGGTCTACTCGCGCGAGTCTCGCGAGTGGCAGGAGGAAGAGGTCGAGGCGCTTCTCGCGATCGCGGGAACCGCATCGGCCGCCCTCTCGAACGCCGAGCTCTATCAGCGTGTCGCCGAGGAGAAGGAGCGCAGCGAGGCGATCCTCGCCAACGTCGCAGACGGGATCATCGCCGTCGACCGCGATGACCGTGTGGTGCTCTGGAACGCGGCCGCCGAGCAGATCACGGGCGTTCCGCGCGAGGAGGCCGTCGGCCGCCGGAGTGTCGACGTGCTGAAGCGCAACCTCGCTGCCGCGGAGGCGGGTGAGCATGCCAAGCGCATCCGCTCGATTCCGCGGGGCGGCGAGGATGTTTGGCTCTCGCTCACCGAGGCCGTCATCCTCGATCCGGCCGGCGAGGCCTCGGGACGGATCTACACCTTCCGCGACATTTCGACCGAGCGCCTGGTCGAGCAGATGAAGTCCGATTTCGTCTCCACGGTCTCTCACCAGCTACGAGCGCCGCTCACGTCGATCTACGGCTTTGCCGAGACGCTGCTGCGCAACGACGTCCTCTTCGGCGAGGAAGAGCGGCGCACGTTCCTCCGCTACGTGGTTGCCGAGTCGGAGCGGCTGGCGGCGATCGTCGACACCCTCCTCAACGTCGCGCGCCTGGAGGCCGGGGACATGACGGTTGATCTCGCGCCTATTGACCTCTGCGCCGTTGTGAGCGAGGTGATCGACACCGTCCAGCAGACCGCTTCGGGCAACGGGCACGAGTTCGTCGCCGATCTTCCCATGGAACCGCTCACGGCCGACGCCGACCGTGAGAAGCTGCGCCAAGTGCTCGCCAATCTCCTCGACAACGCGGTCAAGTTCTCTCCGCACGGGGGGAAGGTGACGGTTTCGGCCCGCCGAACGGGGGAGAGCGAGACGGTCGAGATTCAGGTCACGGATGAGGGGATGGGCATCCCCCACGCGGAGCAACAGCTGATCTTCTCCAAGTTCTATCGCCGGGCCGACTGGGCCGACCAGGAGGGCGCCGGTGCCGGTCTGGGCCTCTTCATCGCCCAGGGCCTCGTTTCTGCGATGGGAGGCGACATCCGCGTGTCATCGATCGAGGGGCGCGGCGCAAGCTTCGTCTTCGAGCTTCCCCTGGCCGCGGAGGCTCGAGCGTGACGCGCGTCCTGGTCGTCGACGACGATGCCCCGATCCGGCTGCTCTGCCGCGTCAACCTGGAGGCCGAGGGGATCGAGGTGCTCGAGGCCGGTGACGGGCGGGCGGGCCTCGAAGCCGCGCGGAAGGAGCTCCCCGACGTGATCCTCCTCGACGTGATGCTCCCGCAAATGGACGGCTGGCAGGTGGCCGACTACGTGACGAAGCCGTTCAATCCCGTGGAGCTTGCGCCGCTAATCCGAGACCTGCTCGGAAGGGTGGAGCGCGGCGAGCGGGATGAGCTCCGGCGCCAGAAGTTGATTCAGCTTCGCGCACTGGCCGACGGCCACTGAGATCGTCCCTGGCCGGCGTCTCCTCCCGGCCGGCGAAGCCGGCCTACGGAGCCGCCTGACACTGCTGGCTGCAGGATGCTGCGCCGTCGGCGCTTGGCCGTACTACTTGTACTGTCCTGCGCGCCGCCGGCTTGCCTCCTTGGCCAGCGGCGTCCCAGGAATGATCTCGCTTTCGCCGCGGGCCGTCTGAGCGAGAACGATCCCGCAGAGGACGACCACTCCGCCGACGAGCTGCACCGCGGCCAGAGACTCGTCCAGCCACGCCCAGGCGACGATCGTGGCCACGACCGGCTCGAGCATCGCCAGGATGCTCGCGCGCGTAGCCGGGATGTGCCGCAGGGAGCCGACGAACAGTCCGAAAGGCGCGATCGTCCCGAGCACGACCATCCAGGCCATCAGCACCCAGACGGGCACGTGACTGCTTGCGAGATTGCCGAGCAGCGAGACGCGTTCGGTGACGATGTGCCCGGGGAAGGTCCACCACGGCTGGATGCACGCGAAGAAGAGCGCGCCGAAGAGGAACCCGTATCCCGACAGCGAGACCGCGTCGCGGCGTTTCACGCCCTGCTCCGCAAGGAGGATGTAGAGCGCAAAGGCAAGCGCGGCGGCCAGAGAAGCGGCAACCCCCACGCCGTTCAGGGGTGTCTCCGTTCCTCGCCAGATCTGGACGACGAGAGTCAGGCCGCCGAGGGCCAGCACAAGCGCGATCCAGATCCGGCGCCGCACCGGGCGGCGCATCCCGTAGCGCGCCCAGAGGGCGACGAGCAGCGGCGCGAGGTATTGGATCAGGAGCGCGATCCCGATCTCGAGCCGGTGGATCGCGAGGAAGTAGAGCCACTGGACGAACGCGAGCCCGAAGATTCCGAAGACGGCGAGGAACACGAGCTCTCGACGGGTCGCCCGGAGGATGGAAGGACGTGTCAGCAGCACGACGAGCATCACGCCTGCGGCCGCCCCCGTCAGGCGTACCTGGGTCAGCCGGAGCGACGAGAGGCCCGAGGCGAGGATCACCTTGGAGACGACGCCGTTGACCGCGAACAACGTTGCCGCCGTCGCCACCATCGCGTAGCCGATCCAGGGCCGGCGGCGCGATGCGGCGGCCTCGTGCGGGAGCGGCGGGAGCTCGGTCACCGGGCCGACGCTAACGCACGTCGGCTCCGCCCGATTCGTTGGCTATTCTGACAACTATGTATCCGCTCTACCTTCGTGAGAAGGCGCGCCGGTTACGCCGTGAGAAGAAGCTGACGATCGACGAGCTGGCCGAGTGCCTCGCTCTTTCTCGATCGACGATCTACTACTGGGTGCGGGACATTCCCGTTCCACGAAAAACGCGGGCGCAGTGGCCGGAGTCCGCGCGCCTCGCGGCTGGCCGCGCAGTGCGGAAGAAATTCCGGCTGCTTCGCGAAGCGGCATATGCGGAAGGACGCGCGAGCTTCGCGGACCTCTGTGCCGACTCGACGTTTCGGGACTTCGTGAATCTCTACATCGCCGAGGGCTACAAGCGATGCCGCAACTCGGTTTCGCTAAGCAATTCGGACCCGGCCGTGATCCGACTTGCGACCCACTGGATTCGCCGTCTTACCAAAAATCCGATCGACTCTCGGGAAGGAACTGGCGCTCGCGTTACGGAGTTTTCTGCGTTAGATCGAGCGACACGTATCTGCGGGCAAGGCTGGAGGCATGGATGGATTGCCTGCGAGAACAGTGGATAGACTCGTTGAATACCGGGGTGTAGCTCAGCCTGGTCAGAGCGCTCGGTTTGGGGCCGAGAGGAACGCCGGTTCGAATCCGGCCACCCCGACCTACCGCCTAGGCTTCTTTTGTGCCGAGCGCCATCGTCGTCGGAGCAGGGATCTTCGGATCCTGTCTCGCGTTACGCCTCGCGCGCTCGGGTTGGGAAGTCACCCTCGTCGACAAGTATCCGCCCGGTCACGTTCGCGCCGCGTCGGGCGACGAATCCCGCTTGCTTCGCTTCTCCCACGGCGACGCGACCTGGTACACGCGCTCCGCCCGAAGAGCGCTGGAGCTCTGGCGGGAGCTCGAGGCCGAGAGCGGGGAGAGGCTCTTCGAGCAAACAGGTGTCGCCTGGTTCGCGCGCACGGAGGACGGCTGGGAGGCCGAGAGCGAGCGAGTGCTTGGCGACGAGAAGATCCTCGTCGAGCGGCTTGACCCTGAGGCCGGGAACGAGCTGTTCCCGAGCTTCGATCCACGCGGGCTCTCTTTCATCCTGCTCGAGCCCGAGGCCGGAATCCTGCGAGCACGGGACGCCGTCCACGCCGTCGTAAGGCTCGCAGTCCGCGACGGCATGCGGCATGTCGCCGGCACTGCGCGCCCCTTGGGAGAGGGAGTCGAGGTGGACGGCGAGACGCTGCGAGCAGACCGCGTCGTCTGGGCCTGCGGCGCCTGGCTCGCGGGGCTATTCCCCGGGCTCGTCTCGCTGCGGGTGACCAAGCAGGACGTCCTCTATTTCGGAGCCCCGGCCGACTGGCAGACGCCGCCCGTGCCGGGCTGGGTGGAGTACGACAGCGCCTTCTACGGGCTGGGCGATCTCGACGGGCGCGGCGTGAAGGCATCCCCGGACAACGAGGGGCCGGAATTCGACCCGGACGGGGACGCACGGGTCTTGTCTCCGACCTCGGATGCCCGGACGCGCTGGTACCTGTCGTCCCGCTTCCCGGCCCTGGCCGATGCGCCGCTGGTCGGCAGCCGCACCTGCCCCTACGCGCTGACGGCCGACACCAATTTCATCGTCGCCCCCCATCCCGAGCACGAGCGCGTCTGGATCCTCGGCGGAGGCTCGGGGCACGGGTTCAAGCACGGTCCGGCGCTCGCCGAATACGTGACGGCCCGGCTCGAAGGGGAGGAGCCGCCGGACCCAAAGTTCGGTCTCGGCCCGCGTGAGGGAACATCCAAGCTCCGAACTGCGGGAGCCCACGCGCGATGAGCCGAGGCTTCGCAGCTCTGCTGGCACTCCTCGCGGCGGCCGCCGCCGGCTGCGGCTCCCACGCGCCGAACGCGACGACCACGGCCACACAGCCCATGACGACCTCGACCCCCTCGAAGCCGCCCGACCCGCGCGCGATTCGTGCGAACGAGCTTGGCTCGATCCCCGTATTGATGTTCCACCGCGTCGTCCAGGGGGGCGGGGAGTACGACCTGACCTCGAAGGACTTCCACAGACAGCTGCAGCTGCTCTCTGACAGCGGCTACGTTCCGATCCGGGCAGAGGACTTCGTGAGCGGCCACATCGATGTGCCGGCGGGAAAGACGCCGGTCGTCCTCACCTTCGACGACTCGAGCCGCGAGCAGTTCTCCTATCTGCCCGACGGAACGATCGATCCGAAGACGGCGCTTGGGATCCTGCTCCGCTTCTCCGCCAAGCACCCCGCATTCCCGGCGACGGGCACCTTCTTCGTCATCCGCTATCCGTGGGGCGGCGCGCCGAACGGCTCGCAGATGCTCGCGAACCTCTTCGAGCGGGGTTTCGAGCTCGGCAACCACACTCTCGACCACGTCAACCTCGGGCAGCTGGGCCCGGACGAGGTCCAGCGCGAGATCGTGCTCGGTCAGCAGCTGATCACGGACGCGGCTCCATCGGCGCAGGTGCGGACTCTTGCGCTGCCCTACGGCATCTACCCGAGCCCGCATGAGCTGGCGATCAAGGGGAGCTGGGACGATCAGTCCTACCACTACCAGGGAGTGTTCGAGGTGGGCGCGGGCCCGGCGCCGTCGCCGTACGGGACGGCGTTCGATCCGCTCGCGATCCCCAGGATCCGTGCCTCACCTTCGCGGAAGGAGAAGGATCTGTCGAGCGGTTACTGGCTCCGCTACCTCCTGCTGCATCCGGAACAGCGCTACATCTCGGACGGCGACCCGAGCACGGTCACCGTTCCCAAGGTGCTCGCGGGCGGCGTCGCGCCGAAGTTCCGCGGCCGCGTAAGGACCTACTGAGCCGGACCAGAGATTCGCCGAGCCGGTTTCGCTTTCGTCCACCTCTCCGGCCGACTTTCCGCTTGCACGTACAGCCGCCCGGTGAAGCTTCGTCCTACTCGCGCTCCGTGCTCGGCGCAAGGAGGATCTAAGCGGGTCGGCGCGGACAAGTCAAGAGGGTCGAACGACAAATCGTCCGCAAATTGCGGGCGAACCTTTCGGGCGCTCCTTGTGGGAACATCTCCAGGATGGCAGATACGGGGAGAGCCTCGGCCGAGCACCGGGAGGAGCGCAAGGTCGTCACCGCGGTGTTCGCCGACCTTGTCGGATCGACGGCTCTCGCCGAGCGTCTCGATCCCGAAGGGGTAAAGCTGATCGTCGGCGAGGCGGTTGCGCGCGTGGTGCATGCGGTGGAGGAGTTCGGGGGAACCGTCAAAGACCTCGCCGGAGACGGCGTGCTCGCTCTCTTCGGTGCTCCGACAGCGCATGAGGACGACGAAGAACGGGCCGTCCGCGCCTCCCTCCGCATCGTGGAGGAGATCGAGGCGTACGGG
>WNGF01007267.1_pt1 | contig 13450 bp, 9 predicted proteins | sample 5400641 | NCBI WGS metagenome assembly WNGF01 (sample SAMN13153371, study PRJNA577476) | soil metagenome | isolation source: 80 cm soil or saprolite under grassland replicate 2 | place: USA:California | collected 2016-06-15
ACCTTTCGTCATAGCTGTTGGTGGGCGGGAGAGGTAGCTAGGCGCTCTATGGATCTCACGCGCGTGAAAGTGAATATGCCGTGAGGGTCGCGGTCTGCGCGCCCCAGGTGCCGTTTACGCGCGGGGGAGCGGAGATCTTCGCGGACGAGCTGGTATCCGAGCTCCGTGCGCGCGAGCCCGAGACCGATCTCGTCACGATCCCCTACAAGTGGTATCCGGGTGAACGCGTTCTCTCGCAAGCATTCCTGTGGCGGCTCCTGGATCTGACGGAGTCCGACGGCCGCGCAATCGAGCTCGTGATCGCGACCAAGTTCCCTTCCTACGCGGTTCGTCACCCCAACAAGGTCGTCTGGCTGCTGCACCAGTTCCGGCAGGCGTACGAGCTCGACCGCACCGACCTGGGCCAATTCGGCGAGAGCGCGGAAGAGCGCGCGGCGCGGCGCGCCGTGCAGAGGCTCGATCGAGTCGCCCTCGGCGAGGCGCGCAAGCTCTTCGCGACCTCGCGGAACGTGGCCGAGCGCCTGAAGACTGCGACCGGTCTCGAGGCGGAGGTGATGCCGCATCCGCCGCAAGAGCTGCCCTACCGGACCGAGAGCTACGACGACTTCGTCCTGTCCGTCGGCCGCCTCGATCGCGCGAAGCGGCACGAGCTGCTGCTCGAGGCGCTTGCCGCCGACTCGACCCTCCGCTGCGTGATCGTCGGCGACGGCCCCGACCGCGACCGGCTCGAAGAAGTCGCACACAGGCACGGACTCGACGGGCGCGCCCAGTTCGCGGGGCGTGTCGACGAGGAGGAACTCGCCGCGCTCTACGCACGCTGCCTCGCCGTCTACTACGCACCGGTCGACGAGGACTTCGGGATGGTTCCGTACGAGGCGTTCCTCGCCGAGAAGCCGGTCGTGACGACCACCGACGCGGGCGGCCCCCTCGAGGTCGTCACCGATCGTCGTACGGGGCTCGTGTGCGAGCCGCGTCCGGCCGCGCTCGCGGAGGCTTGCTCCTGGCTCCGCGCGCACGTCGACGATGCGAAGGCGTGGGGTCGGGCGGGCAAGGAGATCGCGCGCCGCATCTCCTGGGACGAGACGATCGCCCGATTACTGTCGTGAGAGTCGCGTTCTACTCGCCGCTCCCGCCGGAGCGGTCCGGGATCGCCGACTATTCCGCGCTGCTGCTTCCGGCGCTCGCTCGTCTCGTGGAGGTCGAGGTCGTGCGCCGCGGCCGCACGCGCCCCGTCGCCGCCGACGTGGCGCTCTACCACGTGGGGAACGACCCCGAGGCGCACGGCTGGATCGTCGACGCGCTGCGACGCCGCCCGGGCGTCGTCGTGCTGCACGACTTCGTCCTCCACCACCTCGTCGCGGGCCTCACGATCGGTCGGAAAGACGGGCCGGCCTACCTCGCGGCCATGGAGCGCGACGCCGGCGTTCCGGGGCGTCTACTTGCCCACGGCGTGCTCGACGGACGTGTGCCGCCTCCCTGGGAGACGCGACCCGACGAGTTTCCGCTCGCGCGCGAGGTGCTCGAAGGGGCAACCGGGCTCATCGTCCACTCGCGCTACGTCGAGGAGCGGGCGCGCGCGTCCGGTTTCAAGGGTGCGTTGTGGCGGGTCCCGCATCCGGCCTGGCCCGCGCCCGACATCGACCCGGCGCCGGTGGAGGGCCGCCCGCTGTTCGGTTGCTTCGGGCACCTGAACGCCAGCAAGCGCATCCCTCAGCTCGTTGAGGCGTTCCAGCTCGTCCGCGCGCGGCATCCGAACGCGAAGCTGCTTCTCGTCGGGCCCGCTTCACCCCACTTCGACGCGGATCGCCTCGTCGGCGACGGCGTCGACCGGCTCGGCTACGTCCCCGAGCAGCGGCTCTGGTCCCTGATGGCCGCCTGCGATGCCTGCATCTCTCTCCGCGCACCGACGATGGGGGAGACCTCGGGCAGCGCGGTCCGCGCGCTTTCGCTCGGGCGGCCGCTCGTCGTCAGCGATCTCGGCTGGTTCTCCGAGCTGCCGGATGACGTCGCGCTGAAGGTGCCCGTCGACGAGGACGAGGTTCCGGCTCTGGCGACGTCGCTCGAGTTACTCGCTTCCAGCGAGGCGACGCAGCGCGCGATGAGCGACGCCGCGCGCGACTACGTGCGTCGCGAGCACGACCTCGACCGGGCTGCGGACGCATACGTGGCCGCACTGGAGGAAGCCGCCGGCGGAGCCGCGGTTGCGGACGCGGTCGTCGCCGACGTGGCGAAGGCCGCCGCGGAGATCGGGATCGAGCCGGGGACACCGTTCGCGGCAGAGCTCGCCGGCCGCCTCGACGAGCTCGGCCTCGCACGCAACGGCCGTCCCGAACCGGCACCTTCGCCGCCGCGCAGCCGTCTCGCGCACGTCCCGATCTGGGCGTGGCTCGTCGTGCTCGTCGTTGTCTCCGCCGTCTTCCGCTATGGGCTCTCGCGCCGCGTCGTCGCGCCCTGGATCATGGTGGACGAGCTCATCTACTCGGAGCTCGCCAAGAGTTTCGCCTCGACGGGCCACTTCCTCATCCGCGACGTGCACCACGGCGCCTACGGAGTGGTCTACCCCCTGCTGATCGCTCCTGCCTGGCGGCTGTTCGATTCCGTGCCGGATGCCTACGCGGCGGCGAAGATGATCGGCTCCGTCCTCATGTCGCTGACCGCGGTCCCGGCCTACTTCCTCGCCCGCCGGCTCATGACGCCGTTCCTCTCCCTCGTCGCCGCCGTGCTCGCCGTCGCCGTGCCGTCGCTGATGTACACGGGGACGCTGATGACGGAGACGGTCTTCTACCCGCTCTTCGCCTGCGTCGCGCTCGCGCTCGTCCTGGCGCTCGAGCGACCGACGCTGTGGCATCAGCTCGGACTGCTCGCCGTCTGCCTCCTCGCCTTCCTGACTCGCTCGCAGGCGATTGTGCTCGTGCCGGCCGTCGCGAGTGCTCCGGTCGTCCTCGCGTGGTTCGACCGGCGCCGCCTGGCGCGGGTCCTCGCGGAGTTCCGCGTGCTCTACGGCGTCCTGCTCGCGGCCGTGGTCGCGGTCCTGTCCGTCCAGCTTGCCCGCGGCCACTCGCCCTACGACGTGCTGGGAAGCTACAGCGTCACCGGTCACGCCGACTACCGGCCCGGGCAGGTGCTCAAGTGGCTGCTGTACCACGTCTCGGAGCTCGATCTCTACGTCGGTGTCGCGCCGTTCGCGGCTCTCGTCTTGCTCTCCGTGCTCGGGCGATCGCTCGACCGGCCGCTGCGCGTCTTCCTCGCGGCCGCCCTGCCGCTGTGCGCGTGGCTGCTGCTGGAGGTCGCCGCGTTCGCGTCGGCCCTGTCACCGCGCGTGCAGGAACGGAATCTCTTCTACGTCGCCCCGCTGTTCCTGATCGCCTTGCTTGCCTGGATCGAACGCGGTATGCCCCGCCCCGCCCGCGCGACTGCGGGGGCAGCGGTCCTGGCCGCGGCCCTCCCCGGCGCGTTGCCCTACCACCGCCTGATCGACGTTCCCGCGGAGTCGGACACGCTCGCTCTCCTCCCATTGTGGTGGCTTCAAGAGAGCGTCGTGGCCCTCGACACGATCCCCGTCGTGGTCGTTGCCGCCGCCGCCGTCGTGGCGGTCCTCTTCCTGACGTTGTCGCCGCGCTACGCGCTCCTCCTGCCTGCGGTCGTGCTCGCCTGGTTCGCCTTCGCGACGGAACGGACTGAACGCTTCGGCCACGGGTTCCCGAAGGCGTCCGTCGGGGCGCTCTTCCAGGGCATCACCAATCCGCGACGGGACTGGGTCGACGCAGCGGTCGGACGGAACGCGGACGTCGCGTTCGTCTTCTCGGGTAGCCACCCGACCGAGCAGCCGCTGACGCTCTGGGAGAACGAGTTCTACAACCGCAGCATCGGACCGGTGTACGACCTGCGGCAGCAGTCGATGGGCGGATTGCCTGAGACGCCGGTTCGAGAGCGCCCCGACGGCGTCCTGCTCGCCGACGGCCGCCCGGTGCGTCACGAGTACGTGCTGTCGGAGGAAAGCGTGCCGCTCGCCGGCTCAGTGGTCGCGCGAGACGCGCGGAAGGGAATGGTGCTGCGGCGAACCGACGGGACGATCGCAATCGCGTTTCGCATTTCCGGCGTCTACGCCGACGCGTGGTCCGGGCGTCGGGTGACGTACACACGGCTTCGCTGCAAGGGAGGAAAGGTCACGGCAGCCGTAGCCAGCGATGCTCGCCTCTTCTCGCGTGCGCAAACGATCAGCTCGCTCGGGCGCAGCGTCACGTTCGCGCCTTCCGAGTCGGCGGATCTCACCGTGCCCCTCCACCCCCGCGACGGCGTTTGCCGCGCCGTCTTCACCGTTACGCCGACGGCCGTTCCGGCGCGTGTCCGGCCCGGCAGCACAGACACGCGCGTTCTCGGCGCGCGCTTACTCGCTTTCCTCTACAGCGCTCCGTGAGGATCGCCTACGACGTCACGCCCCTCTCGCATCCGCGGACGGGCGTCGGCAACTACATCCTGGGGGCGCTGAAGGGAATGCTCGCCGCGGGAGGCGGCGAGCACGAGTTCGTCGCTTTCGGCCCTGTGAGCATTCGCGGACGCAGCCTGCTGGACGAGACCTTGAGAGAATTGCCGCTGGAGAAGCGCCTCGTCACCGTCCCGTTCGCCCACGCGACGCGGCGGGCGTGGGGCGCGCTCGGACAGCCGCCGGCCGAGCGGTTCCTCGGCCCCTTCGACGTCCTGCACTTCAGCGACTGGATGGTGCCGCCGCAGCGCGGAGGGGTGCGCGCGACGATGGTCCATGACCTCGGCCCGCTGCGATATCCGGGGCGCTTGCATCCGCGCACGGTGAGGATGCACAGCCGAACCGCGCGGGAGGCGGCGGCCTGCGACGTCGTCTTCGCGAATTCGAGCTTCACCGCGAACGACGTCGTCGAACGGCTGGGGATTCCTCTCGAGCGGATCCGCGTCGCGTATCCCGGAGTGGGCGATCGGTACCGGCCTGACGGAGAGCGGCGCGATCTCGGGCGGCCCTACGTCTTCACCACGGCGACCGAGGACTGGCGCAAGAACCGCGGCACGCTCGAGCTCGCGATGAGGCTGCTCGACGGCGACCTCACCCTCGCCGCGCTCGGCCACGGCGGTCTCGGCTACGTGTCGGACGACGAGCTGCCCGCCCTCTATCGCGGCGCCGAGGTCTTCGCCTATCCCTCGCATTTCGAGGGCTTCGGGATCCCTGTGCTCGAGGCAATGGCGTCCGGCGTCCCGTGCGTCGTCTCGTCCCATCCGTCCCTCGACGAGGCCTGTGGCGACGCGGCCGTGCGCGCGGACCCGGAGAGTCCCGAGGACTTCGCCGACGCGATCCGCGCCGCTCTGGCCGACCGCGACGATCTGGTGACGCGGGGACTCGAGCATGCGCGACGTTTCAGCTGGCTCGAGACCGGCCGGATATACCTGCAGAGCTACGCTGACGCGCTGTGATCCGCGTCGCGATCGACGTCTCGCCGCTCGTGCAGACGCGTGCGGGCACCGCCCGCTACCTCAAGGGGCTCCTGCGGGAGCTGCGTCGCCGCGACGACGTCGCGGTCTCGGCGCGGTGGTTCGGGCGGGGCGACCGCCTCTCGACGCTCTCGCGCGACGCCGTCTGGTATCCCTTCGTTCTCGGACGCAACCGCGACTCGGACGTCCTGCACTGTCCGACGTACCGAGGCCCGCTGCGGCCGCGCCTGCCGCTCGTCGTGACGGTTCACGACCTCGCGGTGCTGCGCCACCCGGATGCTTTCAACCGCTGGACGCGTACCTACAGCCCACGCGTCGTCCCACGCGTGCTGCGTGCGGCGCGACGCGTGATCGCCGTCTCGGAGTTTACGCGCCGGGAGCTCGTCGAGCTCCTCGACGTGCCGGAGGAGAAGATCCGCGTCGTCCCGAACGCGGTCGAGCCGGAGTTCACGCGCGAGGGGCCGGCCGCCGACGGTGACTACGTTCTCGCGGTGGGCACGCTCGAGCCGCGCAAGAATCTCCACCGGCTCGCCGACGCAGCTCGCCGGACGGACGTCGAGCTGCGCGTCGTGGGCGCGCGCGGCTGGGGTGGGATCGAGGTCGGCGGCAACGGCGTCCGCTGGCTCGGGGAGGTCAGCGATGCCGAGCTGGCACGTCTCTACCGCGGCGCGCGCTGTGTCGCCTACCCCTCGCTGTACGAGGGCTTCGGAATTCCCGTCCTCGAGGCGATGGCGTGTGGCGCGCCGGTCGTCACCACGCGTGGCACCGCGATGGAGGAGGTCGCCGACGGCGCGGCTGTGCTCGTCGATTCGCACGATCCCGCGGAGATCGCGGCCGGGCTCGAACGCGCCGCTGCGGAGCGCGAGCAGCTCGTCGAGCGGGGGCTCGAGCGAGCGCGCGCCTTCCGCTGGGACGCCGTTGCGGACGCAACCGTTGCCGTCTACGGGGAGGCGGCGGAATGACGAAGCCGCTGATCCTGGTGGACGCCGACGTGCTCGGACGGCGGCGCACCGGTGACGAGACCTACGTCGAGCAGCTGCTGCGCGCGTTGCCCGAGGTCGCGGGGGATCTGCGGCTTGCGGCTCTTACGCGTGACCCGGCATTCGTTCCCGCCGGGATCGAGCCGGTCCACCTGCCGGCGAGAACGCAGGAGCTGCGCATGGCGATCGGTGTGCCGAGACTGCTGCGACGGCTTCGACCGGCCGTCGCCCACTTCGTTCACGCACTGCCGCTCGCGTGCCCCTGTCCGGCAGTGGTGACGGTGCAGGATCTCTCGTGGGAACGGGACCCGAGCGTCTTCGGCTTCTGGGACCTGGCGACGTTCAAGTTCTTCGTGCGCCGCGCAGTGCGCCGAGCGCAGCGGGTCATCGCCATCTCCGAGCGCACGAAGCGCGATCTCGTCGAGCTCTACGGCACGGCGCCCGACAAGATCGTGGTCACGCCGCTGGCGCCGGACCCCGCGTTCGTGCCTGCCCCGAAGCGGCCTGTCCGCGACAGCGGACCAGTGGAGGGCAGTCGGGGGAACCGGGAGGTTCCCCCGACTACGGACGAGGCGTCAGACTCCTTTCTGCTCTTCGTGAGCGCGATCGAGCCGAGGAAAAATCCCCTCGCCGCCGTCGACGCGGCCAACGCCGTCGGGCGGAAGCTCGTCGTCGTCGGGCCAAGGAAGGACGAGGAGCTCGCCGCCGAGCTTGCGCGCCGCGGCGCCGACGTGCGCGGCTACGTGCCGAAGGAAGAGCTCGTGCGCCTCTACCAGCGCGCCGCCTGTCTGGTCTTCCCCTCGCGGTACGAAGGGTTCGGCCTACCGGTCGTCGAGGCGATGGCGTGCGGGACGCCCGTCGTTGCGGCGCCGGAAGCGGCGATGCAGGAAGTGGCCGGCGACGCCGCCGTTTTCACGGACGATCTCGCCGACGGCGTCCGGCGTGCCCTCGCCGAGCGGGAGCGGCTGTCGGCGGCCGGGCTCGAACGCGCCAAAGCTTTCTCCTGGCGCGAGACGGCGCGCCTCACGGCCGACGTCTATCGAGGGGTGCTCGCCGCGTGAAAGCTTCCGGAATCTTCGTCGTCACCGGCGCAGGAGAGGCCGCGCTCCTCCGCGACTCGCTGCCCGCGCTGCACCCGCAGGTCGACGAGCTCGTCGTCGTCGCAAACGGCGCGAACAGCCGACCCTCGGGCATCCCCGGGGACGTGCGTGTGCTGGAGAACGACCGCCCGCTCGGGTTCTCCGCGAACGTCAACAAGGGCATCGAGGCGACGAGCGGCGAGTACGTCGTGATCTCCAACCCCGACGCCGTTCCGGAAGCCCAGTGCGTGAGCGAGCTGGTCGCGTTCGCGGACGCCCGTCCGCACTGCGGCATCGCCGGCCCGAGGATGCTGAATCCCGACGGCACGCTGCAGGCGTCGCGGCGAAGCTTCCCGACCCTCGGCGGAACGATCGTGCGGCGGACGCCCCTGCGCGCACTCTTCCCGCCGCTGCGGTGGCAGCGACGTCACTACCTGCTCGATGCGCCGACCGACGAGCCGCTCCAGGTGGACACGATGCTGGGCGCGTTCCTGCTGATGCGGCGCACGATGCTCGACGAGATCGGCGGCTGGGACGCCGGTTACAAGCTCTACGTGGAGGACATCGATCTGAGCTACCGGGCCATGAAAGCGGGCTGGGAGCGATGGTGGGTGCCGAGCGCCGTCGTCCGACACGAGTACCAGGCCGTGATCGACAAGCAGTTCTTCACGCGCCGGAACCTGTGGCACCTGCATGCGATGCTGCGCTTCCTGCGCAAGCATCCGGAGCGGCTCTTCGCCCTGCGGTGAGCGAAACCAAGGCGCCGACTCGGCGGCGCCGCAGAGAGGCCGAGCGGGCTCGGCCCGCGCGGCCGTCTAAACCCGCTCCTAGGATCGACCCGATCTGAGCGACGAAACCCCATCGAATCAGAAATACCGCGGCCAGGCCGAGCGCTGGACGGAGGACGCGTACGCTGACGCGCACGCGTATCTCGCCCATCGCGCTGAGCTGATCATCTCGCTCGGGCCGCCGCTTCACGCCGGTGACACCGTCCTCGATCTCGCCTGCGGGGACGGAGGCCTCGCCGAGCATCTCCCGGGCTTGCCCTACCACGGTGTCGACGCGAGCCCCGAGATGGTGGAGGCGGCCAAGCGGCATGGGCGCGACGTCGTCCTGGGTGACCTGAACGACTACGAACCGCCGGAGGCGGTCACGGCGACCACGTGCTTCCGCGCGATCTACTACGCACGCGACCGCGCAGCGTTCTTCCGCCGCGTGGCCGGTTACACGGAGCGCAAGCTCGTCCTCGACCTCAACCCACGCCAGTACCGGCTCGAGGACGTGCGTGCCGACCTCGTCGCAGCCGGGTTCGACCGGATCGCACAGCGGCCGTTCTTCTCGCCGCAGCGCGTCTCGCTGCCGGCCCCGGCCGCAGCCGCTATGCGCGCGCTGGAGCGGAGCGGGCCGTTGGCCCGCCTTCTGCTCGCATTCCGCTTCAGCTACTTGTGCGCAGCTTTTCGCGGCGGCAGGAACACGTAGCGCACCTTCGCGCCGAGCTCGCGGTTGTCGCTTTCTGTCTGCGGCGAGAGCTCGAGCGGCACGAAGGTCGGTGAGATCGTGACCTCGACCCGGAAACGCGGTCCGGGGGCGTGGAAGACGACGGGCACCGTCTGCTTGCTGTGGATGTCGAAGCGCTCGACGGCCGTCGGCTTGTCGATGTGCGGCTGGTTGTCGTCGCCGATCACGATCGGACCGATCTTGACCGTCACGTGGCCCGGCTTGTCCGGCCCGCCCCACTCTTCCCGGGAGACGAGGACGCGGATCCGGCCCGCGCGATTGCCTTCGGTGGAGTAGCGGGTGTACGAGCTGACCGAGCCGGTCCATCCGTCCGCGAAGACACCGGTGACGGCGCCGCGCAAGCGCAGCGGCGGAGCGATCTTGATCAGCCGCCAGCGCTCGAGCCCGCCGCCGGCTCTGTGCAGATGGCTCGCGACCTCGGTGCCGACGATGTCGATCCCGCTCTCCTCGACGGCGTAGGGATAGCCCGGGTCGCGCGAGAGCGCCCCGTCGGAGCCGCGAGGATCGGGTGTGGGCGCTGGGCCGGGTCCCTGTGCGGTCCCGTCGAGGCTGAAAACCTTCTTGATCGAATGTGGATTCCAGAACTCGAGCAGCCACTCGCCGTTTTGATCCTTCATCTGCTGGCCGATGTAGAGCGTCGGCGCGCCGCCGGTGTGATCGTCGACCCAGGTGAATGGTCGGCGAATGTTGTCGACGAAGCGGTCCGATGCGCGATTCGACGCAGAGGCGAAGGCGAGCTCGCCCGTGAGATTCCACGCGACCACGCCGAGGCCGATGCCGACGGCGAGCCAGGGCGTGCCCCTGCGGAGAAAGCGCGGCGCGAGCAGGATGGCGACAGAGAAGGCGAGCAGCGCCAGCAACCCGATGCGGGCGCCCTCGTGATCGAGCTGGAGGTAGCGATTCGCCTGTTGGATGATGGCGAGCCCGGGCGCGTTGTAGGAGATGTCCTGCCCCATCTCGTACGGCGTCGTCAGGAGCAGGTAGAGGACGAAGCCGGCAGAGGCGGCGAGCGCGACCGGATGCACGGCCCGACGCTCGAGCCAGAGTGCCGTGCCGGCGAAGAGCAGCGGCGCAAGGTAGATCAGGTTGCGCTCGTACGTGTACGTCCCGAAGGTCGTCGAGACATACGTGGACTTGATCGCGGTGTAGACACCGAAGGCGACGACGGCCGCCAGCAAGACGCTGCGGAAGCAGCTCACCTCGCGCGTCCGAGCCTCACCGGGCGCGCGCCAGAGCGAGGCTAGCCCCGCCACGACGGGAAGAACGCCCAGCCCGATCGTCAGTGCGCCGGCCGCGTTGAGGCCGAGGTCGAAGATCCGGCTCTTGAAGTGATCGGTCGAGATCAACCATTCGTACGAGTTGTGTCCGAGGAAGGCGCTCAGGATCACGCCCGCGCCCACGAGCAGGACGACAAGACCGACCCAGTCCCACGTTGTCCACGTCGCCCGCCACCCGCCGACCCAGTCCGAGCGCCAGAGCAGGAAGACGGCGGCGAGAAGGAACGCGACCGACACGACGCCGAGTTCACCGCGTACGAACGGTGCAATCGCCGACGCGACCAGCGCGCCTGCGAGCCACCACCGCGAGGGAGTGACCAGCGCGCGCAGGATCAGGAAGAGGCAGAGCGTGGAGTAGACGTAGGCGAGCGGTTCCTCGACGATCATCGACGAGTACGCGAGCGCCGGAATCGCCGCCGAGGCGGCGGCGACGAACAGCGCTGCGCGCCGGCCGACGACGATACGCGCGATCCCGTAAGCAGGAAAGACGGTCAGTGTCATGAGGATCACGGCGAGGTACTTGACTGTGGCGTAGGCCGCGTGCACGTCGTGGATGAGCCACGCGGGCGCCATGACGTACGTCCAGAGCGTGTCGAAGGAGTGCGGCTCGCCCCGGCGGGCGGCGTGGCCCGTGTCGGCGATGGAGCGCGACAGCTGCGTGAGCTCCAGCTCGTCGCCGAACAGCCACGGGGTGCCGTGGGCCCAAGCCTCGACCGCGTAGACGATGCAGAGCCAGAGGAAGATGCTCAGTAGCGGGACGGCGGCGAGCAGCCGGTCGGCCAGCGTGCGCTCGGCCGGCAGGGGCCTAACGGTAGCCACGCTCATCCTGCGCCCAGTGCCAGGGGCACTAGTCGACAGTGGCGCCGAGGACGACGCGGGGATCGAGGTCGGTCTCGCGCCGGACGAACCGGCACGGCACCTGTGCGAGCGCGCAGGCGTCAATGACGAGGCCGAGCCGCTCACGCGGTGCGTCCGGAATCGTCACGAGGACGGTGGCGGGCCGCACGCGCGAGAGGATCTGCTCGATCTCTGCGAGCCCGCCCAGGACGGGAGTCCCTTGCAGCCGCCGCCCCGCTAGGCGCGGGTCGTCGTCCACGAAGCCGACGACCTGCTCGCCAGGCGTCTCGCGCAGCTCCCGCAGCAGGCTGCGGCCGCCGCGGCCGGCGCCGACGATCAGCATCCGCCGCCGCTCGCCGCGTCTCGTCACCGAGGACACCCCCCGCACGAACGCCCGCTCCCAGAAGCGTGACGCGCCGACGACGACCGTGCAGACGAGCGCGTCGATGATGAAGATGCTGCGCGGGAAGGCTCCCCACGCCTGGGTCGCGTCGAGGATCAGGTACGCGACGACCTCCGATACGACGACGGCGGCCACGATGCTCGCCGCGTCACGCGCGCCGGCGTAGCGCCAGACACCGCGATAGAGCCCGAACGGGATGAACGCGGCGTAGCGCACGGCGAGCAGCACCGCCAGCGATACGAGGAAGATGTGCCGCTCGTAGGCGGTGCCGCTTCCCTGCACACGGAGGTAGTACGCCGCCGCGAAGGAAGCCGTGACGAGCGCGAAGTCGACGAGTGACTCGACAAGTCGTCGCGGATTGGCGACGAAGGTCCGCAACCAGCTGCGCTCGCCCACGAGGCCCGGCCCGCGTTCGACGTCGGAGAGGACGCTCGCGAACTGCACGAGCAGCGCGAACGTCAGCAGGACGCCGATCAGCGTCACCCAGGCGTTGTCGAGGACTGCGTAGAACAGGCTCGTCGTCCCCAGCGCGGCGGAGATCACGGCGAGCAGGACGACCGCGTGCATCTCCGACAGTCCGTGGTAGACGAGCCGGTGAGACGCGTGGTCGCGTCCGCCCTGGTAGACGGGTCGCCCGTCGAGCAGGCGGACGACTGTGACGAGCGTCGTGTCGAGGATCGGCACCGCGAGGACGAGGATCGGCAACAACAGCGTCGCGACTGTCGTTCCAGCCACCTTCCAGCTCGCCGTCAGCCCCAGCGCCGCGAGCGCGAAGCCGAGGACCTGGCTGCCTGAGTCACCCATGAAGACGGCGGCCGCGCGTCGCGGACGCAGGTTGAAGGGGAGGAAGCCCGCGCAGGCGAGCGCAAGTGCGAGGGCGAGCGCCAGCACCGCTTTGTTCTCGTGCACCGTGACCGCGTCGATGGCGAAGAAGACCGCGGCGAGGCCGGCGAGCGTCGCGGCGAGGCCGTCCATGTTGTCGAGGAGGTTGAAGGCGTTCGTCATCCCGACGAGCCAGAGCAGCGCCACCGTGCCCGCCAGGAAGTCATTCGAGATGAGGCCGGAGATCGTGACCCCGTTCCCGATCACGAGCCCGGCAGCGGCGAGTTGCGCGCCGAGCTTCGGCAGCGGCCCCAGCGAGAAGAGGTCGTCGAGCAGACCGGCGACGAAGAGGATCCCGCAGCCGCCCAGGATGGCCAGGAGCTCGCGGCTCGCCGGCGCTGCATCGGCCGCGACCGCGATCCAGAAGCCGGCGAGGATGCCCACGAAGATCCCGATGCCGCCGAGCATCGGCGTGGTCCGCTCGTGCCAGCGATCCTCGCGTGGAGCGGTTGCGAGGCGAGCGGCGAGCGGGCTGCGCAGCAGCAACCAGATCGCCGCGGCCGTGGCGGGGAATGCAGCGATCGCCGCGAGCGCCCTCACGGACCCGAAATGTAACGAAGGGCTGTAAGGAACGTTTGTGGTTTGTTCAAGCGGATCGACCGTTCATTTCAGACGGACGCACGGGCAAAGCCCGCGCGTCCTCATGAGGCACCGCAGGCGGTGCCTTAGGCCATGTGAGGCCCCTTCTAGACTAGGTTGCGCCGATGACGACGGTATACGGCGACCTCCTCCGCTACCGGGAGCTGTTCGGAAACCTCTTTCGGCGGGACGTGCAGGCGAAGTACCGCGGCTCGATCCTCGGGCTCGCCTGGACCCTGGCGAACCCGGTGCTCCTGATGGGCGTTTACCTGCTCGTCTTCTCCGTCCTCTGGAAGACGCCCTTCGGATCGGAAGGCCACTACGCCCTGTTCCTCCTGGTCGGGCTCTCGGCGTGGATCTTCTTCGCGGCGTCCGTCCAGTCGGCGTCACGCTCGATGCTCGACAACGCGAATCTCATTCGCAAGACACGCTTCCCGC
>WNGF01013099.1_pt1 | contig 13447 bp, 8 predicted proteins | sample 5400641 | NCBI WGS metagenome assembly WNGF01 (sample SAMN13153371, study PRJNA577476) | soil metagenome | isolation source: 80 cm soil or saprolite under grassland replicate 2 | place: USA:California | collected 2016-06-15
GCAAAAACATCAGTAGCCCGCCAAAAATAAATCCGGCGAGTGGCGACATGATCATAGGCACGACGACTTTTGGCCATATCCCAGCGTTCCACTTTATGACTGACCAATCGCCGCGCGCCGTCGCGAGCGCTGCCCCGCATAGTCCGCCGATAAGCGCGTGACTCGAGCTCGAAGGCAAGCCGAACCACCACGTCGTGATGTTCCACACGAACGCAGCGACGACCGCGGCAAGCACCGTGGGCATTGTGACAACGTTCGTGTCCACGAGACCCTTGCCGATCGTCGATGCTACTGCGCCGCCAAGGAGCGCGCCAGTGAGATTAAAGAAAGCCGCCATCGCGATGGCCTGGCGTGGCGTGAGTACTTTGGTCGAGACAACCGTCGCGATCGCGTTCGCGGCGTCGTGAAAGCCGTTGCTGTATTCGAAGATGATCGCTGCGACAACGACGGTGAGAAACGTAAACATAGCCGCAGAGGGCAGCGGGCTACGAATACTTCAGCGCCACTTCAAGGACGATGTTTCCTGCATCCCGGCAACGGTCGATCACCTTTTCGATCAGTGCGAACAGATCGCGCAGAAAAATCACCTGCTTCGCTTCGTAATCGCCCTGGTAAAGATCGCGCAACAGATCGAGCTCGAGTTTATCGGCCTCGCCCTCGATCGACTGCAGCTTTGCGTTCATCTCGCGCGCGGTCGCTGCGTCCGTTCCCTTGCGTAATTGTTTCACCATGGCCACCACTGTTTCCGCTGCTTGATCGAGAAGCTCGACCTGCTTGCGGAAATCGCGCCCGTGCAAATCTTCCGGACAGATCAAGACGCGTTCACCGATTTTCTCGACTGTCTTCGGTATCTTATACAATGCGCCGGTCAGCGCCTGAATGTCTTCGCGCTCGAAAGGTGTGATGAAGACTTTGCAAAGTTGTTCGGTCAGTTCTTGCGTGATTTCCTTGTCTTTGCGGCGGCTGAGAATGAATTGTTCCAGGCTCTGTGGCGACTCGTGTTGCTCGAGCCGTTCCAACAGTGCGATCAAATGATGCACACTCGCGTCTGCCTCTTCGGCGCTCTTCTCCAACAAATCGTAGAACTTTTCATCGCGCCCAAAGATTTTTTGGATCGACAACATAAGTTTACTCAGTTGTAGCCGAGGGCGTTGACCTCGGCAATCCTAGAGCTTGCGACGCGCGCTAGTCGCGGTCAGCGCCCGCGGCTACAAGAAGCCGGAATCGCCGATCCGGGCGGGCCACTTTTCACGACGGGCAAAGGCCGTCAACTGCCGGTCGCTATAGCAGTGTGCCGCGAAGAATAAACAGCGCCACGTTGAAATAAATCACCAGTCCTGTTACATCGACCAACGTCGCGACGAATGGTGCCGATGACGCCGCCGGATCGAGTCCACAACGGCGCAGTAAGAAGGGAAGCATGGCGCCGCTAAGAGTTCCCCACAGCACCACTCCCACAAGCGCCACGCCAACCGTGAAAGCCACAAGCCAATGATACTTACCGTAGTCAAAAATGTGCAAATATTGCCATAGCGTGATGCGGAAGAAACCGATGGTTCCAAGAATTAACCCGAGTGAAAATCCCGAAAGTAATTCCTTTCGCACGACGGCAAACCAGTCTCTCAAGCGCAATTCGCCGAGAGCCATCGCACGGATCACGAGCGTCGTCGCTTGCGACCCAGAATTACCGCCGCTTGAGATGATCAACGGCAAAAACATCGCAAGAATCGCTGCTCTTTCGATTTCACTATTGTAACCCTGCATCGCAGTGGCAGTGAGCATTTCACCAAGAAATAGAATGATTAGCCAGGTGGCTCGCTTCTTCACCATCCGCAAAAAGGGGATGGTGGTGTACGGCTCGTCGAGAGCCTCCATACCCCCGAGTTTCTGGATGTCCTCTGTGGCTTCCTGTTCGGCGACGTCGAGCATGTCGTCGCTCGTGACGATGCCCACCAGCACCCCGCTTGAATCGACCACCGGTAGCGCCGCGCGATCGTATTTGCGAAACACGTTAAGCGCGTCCTCCTGCGAATCGGTCGCACTTAGCGCCACGAAGGTTTGGTCGCGAATCTCGCTCACTTTAGCGCTCAACGGCCGCAGCAGAAATTCTCGGATGCGCACATCGTCGATCAATTTGCCTCGGTCATCGACTACGTAGATGAAGTTTAGCGTCTCGCGGTCGCGGCCGTACTCGCGCACGTAGTCGAGCACATGTTGCACGGTCCAATCCTCCTTCACCTGGATAAAGTCCGGCGTCATCAAACGCCCAACGCTGTCTTCCGGGTAACCGAGCAATGCCGTGGCCACGTGGCGTTCTTCCGGCGTGAGCAGGCGGATTAGCTGCCGCGCCGCGGCGCTTGGCAATTCCTCCAGGAGCGCCGTGCGATCGTCCGGCGACATCTCGTTCAGAATGGCGACGACTTGCTCGTGTGTCATTGCGCGTAACAATTTCTGTTGTTCCTCGACTCCGATGTATTCGAAAACGTCCGCCGCCAGCGCCGCCGGCAGAACGCGAAAGATGATGACCTGTTCGTCGTCGGGAAGGTCGAGAATCACTTCGGCCACGTCGGCCGGCGGCCATTCGCGAAACAGCTCCCGCAACGCCCCGAAATTTCGGGCGTCGATCAGACTTTTGATTTCTGGCGCGAGAAGTTTACCGACCATGTCGGCGTTTTTAACACTCGCGCTCGTGCAAAGCAATGGCGCGCGACGACAGTTAAAAAATTACAAAGGTTACAAAGTAAAACAGGCTGCAGGCTGACGTTGTAACCTTTTTACTTTGTAACTTCTTAACTTTTCTTCTGCGCTTGGCATTTGTCGGAAACGTTCCAAAATTGGGGGTAATGCCTGCAGTTGCTACAGGTCCAATGATCCGGCGCGAGATCGGTGACGATCACGTTTGCCTGCTTGTCTTCGATCGCCCTGAATCCGGCGCAAACATCTTCGACGCGGCTACGCTCGACGAGTTGAATGAACGCGAGCTTTCATTGCTCACGGACAACAGGTTTTGAATCGACTGGCAGACTTGAAAATTCCGACAGTCGCCGCAATTCACGGCGCATCCGCTGGTGGCGGCTACGAAGTGACACTGGCGTGCGATTATCGGATCGCTTCGGATGATCCGGCGACGCGGATCGGACTTCCCGAGACGACGCTGGGCCTTATTCCCGCCTGGGGCGGTTGTACCCGTCTGCCGCGGTTGATTGGGTTCGAGAAAGCTGCTGAAGTGATTGCAAAAGGGAAACTTTATTCAGCGCAGGAGGCCAGGAAGCTGGGCTTGATCGATGGGGTCGCTCAACGTGATAAACTTCTCGAGCTGGCGCGGAAAAAGTTGGGCGACGGAAAACGCAAATTGGAGGAGCGAGCTCCCGCGAGCCCGGCGCCGCAGGAGATCCGCCCTCCAAAACAACGAGGAAACGCCGCACCAGAACGTGCATGGGAAATCATCAACAAGACTCTGTCGATTTCGCCGGAGCAATCGCTGCAGATGGAGCTGGATGCGATTGTCGATCTTGGCAAATCGGAATCGACCCAAAACTTGATTCGCAATTTCTTCCTCGCTGAAAAGTACAAGAAAGGAACTTCGAAAGCAACGCCGGAGAAGGTAGTGCACGCCGCAGTGATCGGCGCGGGCGTAATGGGCTCGGGCATCGCGCAATGGCTTAGCTCGCGCGGCGTGACGGTTATTCTACGCGACATCGCGCGTGAGCAGGTCGATCGCGGCCTCGCCAACATTGAGAAGACATATGCAGATGCCGTAAAGCGCGGTTTAATGAGTGAGGAAAAAGCAAAAGCAGGCCGCGCGCGGATCGTCGCCTCCACTGCGCCGATGGAATTGCGCGACGTGCAATTCATCATCGAGGCTGCTTCAGAAAAGTTTGAGGTAAAGAAAGAGATCTTTCGTGAGCTGGGGATGCAGGCCGGTCCGAAAACGATAGTTGCCACGAATACGTCCGCGCTTCCGGTTGGCAAGCTGGCCGATACAACCGTTTCACCCGAGCACGTGATCGGTCTTCATTTTTTCAATCCGGTTAGCCGAATGAAACTGGTGGAAGTAGTCATTGCGAAGCAGACCTCGGTTGAAACTCGCGAGCGGAGCCTGGCGTTTGTACGACAAGTTGGAAAACTGCCAGTGATTGTGCGCGACAACCCTGGTTTTCTGGTCAACCGCGTTTTGTTTCCGTATTTGCTTGATGCCGCTAAGCTTTTCGAGAGAGGCGCCGATGCTGCGAAGATCGACAATGCGCTGGTGCAATGGGGCATGCCGATGGGACCACTGCGATTGATCGATGAAATCGGCGTCGATATTACCATTGATATCGGCAACACGCTGGAAAGGGAATACGGCCGGCGCGATCACGTTTCCTCGGTTTTGCTTTGGCTGCGCGATGGCAAGATGCTTGGCCGCAAGACAGCCGCTGGTTTTTACAAATATGAAGGTAAAGTACAGACGCCTAACGAATCGCTCGCCCAGTGGCGGCGCGTTCCCGTTGTAGCCGGGGGCGGTGACCCCGGCAGTAACGAAGGCAGCGCAACAACGCACCCGGTGTCACCGCCGCCGGCTACAGCTGATGATCTTCCGAACCGTCTTGTTTTCCTGATGGTCAACGAAGCCGCGCGCTGCGTGGAGGAGAACGTTGTCGATTCACCCGAGGACGCGGACTACGGAATGATTTTGGGAACCGGTTTCGCGCCGTTCCGGGGCGGACCATTGCGGTTCGCGGAGCATTTTGGCAGAAAAGCCCGCGGCCGCCGTCATTGATACGTCGAAGATGGCGAAAGGCCAGCGGGAAGCGCTCGAGCTGGCGGAAGCGGCGCGCGATCCGCTCGAGGACCGCGGCAGTTTCGCCAGCAATCTTTTTGTCGGCCGTTACGATTTCGATCGGATTTACCCGTATCCTGCGCAGAGCGCGGAAGATCGCGCGGTGGGCGAAGAATTTTTGCGGAAGCTGGAAAGTTATCTGCGCGAACATGTCGATCCGGATGAAATCGATCGTACTGGTGAAATTCCGCCCGAAAATTTTAGAGGACTCGCAGAAATCGGCGCGTTTGGAATCAAAGTGCCAAAGAAATACGGCGGCCTCGGTTTGTCTCAATCCAATTACGGACGCGCCGCGGTTTTGCTTGGGAGCTGGGATGGAAATGTGGCCGCGCTTGTTTCCGCGCATCAATCGATCGGAGTCGCGCAGCCATTGCTCTTGTTCGGGACAGAGGAGCAGAAACAAAAATATCTGCCTCGCGTTGCGTCGGGCGAAATTTCCGCCTTTGCATTGACGGAGCGCCACGCCGGGTCTGATCCGGCAACGATGAGCCTGCGCGCCGAGCCCAGCCCTGACGGCGGTGAATTCGTTCTGAATGGCGAAAAGCTCTGGTGCACCAACGGTGTGAAAGCGGGCGTTCTCGTGGTGATGGCGCGCACGCCGTCGAAGATGGTAGGTGGGAAAGAGCGCAAGCAAATCACGGCGTTCATCGTCGATGTAGACACACCGGGGCTTGAGGTCACCTATCGCTGCCGGTTCATGGGACTCCGCGCGCTTTACAACGCAGTCGTGACGTTCACCGATGTGCGAGTGCCGCGCGAAAACATCATCTCGAAGGAAGGCGCCGGTCTGAGGGTTGCCCTTACGACGCTGAACACGGGGCGACTCACATTGCCCGCAGCGTGTGTTGGCCTTTCCAAACGCCTTCTCGAAATCTCGCGTAAATGGGCAGGCGAACGCATCCAATGGGGCGTGCCGATCGGTAAACATGCCGCAATCGCCGGAAAGATCGCCGAGATGGCCGGCAACGTTTTTGCCATGGAAGCGATGACGTTTTTGACGTCGTCGCTCCTAGATCGCAAGGCGGGCGATTTGCGCATCGAAACAGCCATGTGCAAAATGTGGGCAACCGAGACGACCTGGAGAATTGCCGATGACGCGATGCAAGTGCGCGGTGGTCGCGGCTACGAAACGGCACAGTCGTTGGCTGGAAGGGGCGAGCCTCCGATCGCAGTCGAACGGTTTCTTCGCGATTGCCGCGTCAATACGATTTTCGAGGGTTCGAGCGAAATCATGCGGTTGTTCATCGCGCGTGAAGCGCTTGATCCGCATTTGAAAGTCGGCGGCGCGATTTTCAACACGCAACTGCCGATGTCCGACCGCGCGAAGGCTGTTTTCAGTTCCGGAAAATTTTATGCCGGCTGGTATCCACGTCAGTGGTTACCGAACGGCGCGGGCAAGATTGAAAATTTGCACGCGACATTACAAGGCCATGTCGATTATGCCGCGCGCACTAGCAAGCGACTCGCGCGGGGTCTGTTTCATGCCATGGCGCGGTTTGGGCCGAAACTCGACCGGGAGCAACTGTTGCTTTCGCGTTTTGTTGGAATTGCGACCGAACTGTTTGCGATCAGCGCGACCTGTTCTTACGCGCAATGGTTGCTTGGCCAGGGTAAACCAGCGGCTGAGATTCTCACGGTTGCAGACTATTTCTGTCGATCCGCGCGGATGCGAATCGATCATCATTTCGCGGGTACAATGCGTAACGTGGACAAACGCGGCTACACTCTCGTACAAGATTTGTTAGCCGGAAAACACGAGCTTCTGCGCGACGGCATCGTGTAGTTGCGCGCGTTTCGCGCCATACCTCGCGGAGAGGCATCTGCCACTAGGGACCCCTACTCGAGATGCAGCCTTGATTCTGCTGCGGATTTTTGTTTCGATCGGAACGTGCCTGTTGAGGAGGATGAGGCCTCGGAAAGTAGCATTGCACCAAGCGCGAAAGAAGGGCCAATCGCGTTTACGACAACGCATTGGAGCGTGGTGCTGGAAGCTCAAGGTCAATCCCCCGCATCGCAGGAGGCGTTGGAAAAACTTTGCCGCACTTATTGGCGACCTGCGTACGGTTTCATCAGGCGGCAAGGCATTAGAGCCCAGGAGGCGGAAGATCTTACTCAAGGGTTCTTTTCGCTGCTGCTAGAGCGCCGCGATTTCGACGCTGTCCGCAAGGAGAAAGGACGACTGCGTTCTTATCTGTTAACGTCGCTGAAACATTTCCTCACCAGTGAGCAGCGCCGTGCGATGACGGTGAAGCGAGGCAAAGGACAACAGCCGATTCCGTTGGAAGAACTGAGGGCAAACGAGCGAGTCGAGATGGAACCCGCAGATCCTCTCAGCGCTGATCGCCTTTATGAACGCCGCTGGGCATTGACGCTTATGGAGCAGGTCCTGCACCGATTGAAGGACGAATACTGCACAGCGGGTAATGCCGCGTTATTTGATTCGCTGAAACAACTGCTGCCCGACGAACTGGGAGCACCGTCACGAGCAGAGATTGCATTGCAGTTGGGCATGACGGACAATGCACTTCGACAAGCCTTCCATCGGTTTCGCCTACGTTATCAAGCCTTGTTACGCGAAGAAATCGGTCACACTGTCGCCGTTGCTAGCGATGTCGAAGATGAGCTGCGGCATTTGATCAGCGTGTTGCGAACGTAACGTATGACAGAATTCGGCGCAGTACCTGATGGGGAGCGCGGACGCGACTCTCCCATCATGACCAGCGTACCCAGGGTTTGTGTAAAGTGCGGAGCGGAAATTTTTGCGGACGCACCGGAAGGCCTTTGTACGGCTTGCTTGTTTGAGACCGGCCTTGATCTGCTCGTGGACGAACCTGTAGCTGGGTTCGGCTTGTCCACCCAAGGCGCTGCGAAGGCTGGATCGGCGAAGGTGGATGACCTCGTCCCGGATCGCGTGCCATTAGCGGACAGAAATAAAAAATCGGAAAGACCAAAGACGTTCGCCGACTTTGGTGACTATGAATTACTCGAGGTAATCGGTCGTGGCGGCCAAGGCGTGGTGTATCGCGCGCGGCAGAAAAGTCTCAACCGCACTGTCGCTCTCAAAGTGATCGGGTTGGGGCATTGGGCTACAGACGCGCATCTGAAGCGTTTTCGTCGGGAAGCGGAAGCCGCTGCGAGTCTGGATCATTCCGGTATCGTTCCCATCTACGAGGTCGGCGAACGTGATGGGTCCTGCTACTTCAGCATGAAGTTAGTCGAAGGCGGCCAGCTTGATGAAGTGGTCAAGCGTGAGCCAATGCCAATGCGACAGGCGGTCGAACTAATCGTGAAGGTCGCGCGGACGGTTCAATACGCACACGAGCACGGCATCCTTCATCGTGATATCAAACCAGGAAACATTCTGCTCGATCAAAAAGGTGAGCCGCATCTGACTGACTTCGGGCTCGCACGACTGATCGAGACTGAGAGCACGGTCACGCGCACGATGGAAGTACTGGGCACACCCAGTTACATGGCGCCGGAGCAGGCAGTGGGAAACAACGATGCAGTCAGCAGTGTGACAGATGTTTATGGACTGGGCGCCGTGCTTTACCAACTGCTAACAGCTCAGCCGCCTTTTGCCGGTGGAACAACCTACGAGACCATCAAATTATTGTTGGATACGGAGCCGCGACAACCGCGCCTGTTGAATCCGAAAATAGATCGCGATCTCTCAACGATCTGCCTCAAATGTATCGAGAAAGATTCCAAACGTCGCTATTCTTCCGCACTGGCCCTGGCTGAAGATCTTGAGCGCTGGCTAAAGCATGAGCCGATTCTGGCGCGGCGTATTGGAATCCTCACCCGCGGTAAGAAATGGGTGCGCCGAAATCCAACCAGTGCGCTTTTAGCAGCGTCTCTCGTCGGTTTGGCAGCGACCGCGGGCTGGATCATTTCAAAAAGTGAATTGATCCGGCATCCGATTACAACCGGCATCGCCGTGTTGCCATTTGAAAATCTAAGTGACGAGAAAGAGCACGCGTTTTTTGCCGACGGCGTCCAGGACGACATTTTGATCAAGCTGGCAAAAATCGCCGACCTCAAAGTGATCAGCCGCACCAGCGTCATGCAATATCGCGGTAAACAAAACGTACAAGAGATCAGCAACGCACTGCGTGTGTCGCATGTGCTGGAGGGAACAGTGCGTCGTTTTGGCGGAAGGGTACACATAAACGCGCAGTTGGTGGACGCTCGTTCCGACGTGGGCATCTGGGCCGAGGAATACGACCGGGATTTGAATGATGTGTTTGCAATTGAAACGGAAGTGGCGCAATCAATCGCAAATCGACTGCGAGCCAAGGTTTCAGCTCGCGAAAAGGCCGCCATGCAAGAGCGACCGACCAAAGACCTTGCTGCTTACGACCGTTATGTCCAAGCAACATCTTTCATCGACAACGCGGAAAATGAATCAGGTAAAGTGCAAGCGAAAGACTATTTCCAAGCCATAGAGTTGCTCAATCAGGCGATCGCGCGGGATTCCGCTTTTCTTCTCGCATATTGCAGGTTGGCCGAGGTGCACGACGCACTGTACTTCCTGAGGACCGATCACACGCCCAGCCGCTTGGAGCTGGCGAAGTCCGCGATCGATTCCGCCTTCCGCCTGAAATCAGATTCGGGCGAGGCGCACCTTGCCTTGGCGCGGCACTTTTACTTGGGTTACTTCGATTACGGTCGCGCGCGGGACCAGCTCGCCATCGCCGTTCGCACATTGCCAAACAGCGCACGGATTTTCGAATGGAGCGGGTACATCGATCGCCGACAAAATCAATGGCACGACGCCGTGCGCAACTTCCAGCGTGCGATGGAGCTGGATCCGCGAGATATAAAGATCCTCAAAGGCGCCGCAGGGACCTATCATTTGTTGCGGGATTACCAAAAAGAAAGGCAGGCTGTTGATCGCCTCATCGCTCTCGAGCCAAACTATACCGGTCATCGGCTGGCACGCGCTTGGATTGACGTGAGAGAGCGAGCCGATACCCGAGCAGTGCACGCTGTTCTCGAAACGGTTCCTGCAGACGACCTCGAATCCGCGCGCTTGCGTCTTGATCTCGCTTTGTACGAGCGCGACGCCGTCGCGGCCGAGCGCGCGCTGGCTGTGCTTGGTGCGCGCGACGAGGATATTGCTGACGCAGGAAGGGGTGGAGTGGAATTTAGCGTGGCGTACGAGCAAGGTCTGGTTGCTCGCATGAAACGAGACCTGGCCGGCTCGCGTGCAGCCTTTGGCGCCGCGCGTGCGCAACAGGAGGAAGCGCTTCGCGCAGAGCCTGATTACGGTCCAGCTCTCTGCGTCCTAGGTCTGATCGATGCTAGCCTTGGGCGAAAAGAAGAAGCGCTGCGGGAGGGTCGGCGCGCAGTCGAGCTTGCGCCGATAGCAACAAACTCTTTTGATGGCGTGGACGTCCTTTACGTCTATGCCCTCATCTGTGCCTGGACCGGTGAGCGCGACCTCGCTATGGAACAACTCGAAACCGTCGCCAAAATCCCAGCCGGCCCAAGTTACGGCGAACTGCGTTTGAGTCCGAAGTGGGATTCGCTGAGGGGTGATCCGCGCTTCGAAAAAATCGTCGCCTCGCTCGCGCCCAAGTAAAGCTTCACCACGGATAACACGGATCGACATGATTCAGAAGGAGCGGTTGGGCGCGACCTGAGCCTGTCCTGAGCGAAGTCGAAAGGGGACGCCGAATCTGGCGTCCAATTGTAGGGCGTCCGCCACGGCGGACGCCGGCCAAGAACGCATCCGTGAGGTCCGTGTCATCTGCGGTTTTCCCAACTTTCCGCGTAACAGCCAGCCAAATTTCGCGCAGTACATCAGTGAATGGCTTGAACTGACTTCTCAGGTGAGAGTCAAAGAAGGTCAAAACAACAAAAGGAAAATTAAAATGAAAAAATTAAACATTACATTCGCAACAATTCTGCTGGTGCTTGGCTGCTTTACGCTTTCGCCGGCAGTTAAAGCAGTCGAGGGCGCACCGGGAATCGTGGGTCTATGGCTTGAGCATTATTCGAGTGATTTCGGACCGCAGTTTGATACTTACTCGCAATGGCATAGTGACGGGCTGGAAATTGAGAGCCCCAGTTTCTCACTGGGGCAATGCCAGGGGACTTTTAAACAAATTGGAACCAGGACCTATAAGCTCTTCCATGTAGGATGGCTCCCCGGTGGTGGGCCCAACGGGAGCGTACGCTTCGAGTTGAGGGAACTGAATACCGTCAGCGTCGACAAGAATAGCTTCGACGGCAGCTATGATCAGAAGTTCTTCGACGCGAACGGAAACCTCGTGTTGGAGGACACGGGAACACTCCACGCGACTCGGCTTTCTGTAGATGAATTCGCTAATGACTCAAACGACGCCGCAAGCAAATAACTAATCCATATGAGAGCCTCTTCGGTCATCGTGAAGATGCACTGGAGAGGCTCTCAATGGCTCCGCGGCACTGGCTTTAGTCGCTTCGCGCAGTCTCGCCATTGTTCGCCTTTCCATCTCGATGCAGTTGAAATACGGCTACCTTGGTTGACCAATCATTTCGTCACGGCTAATCTCAACAATGAGTATGCCGCCCGTGCTCACGGAGGCGGCTTCATCTCGAAGCCGCACCACAAAGAGCGAGAAACAAAAAGTAATATCACCGTCGAAAATCCTTGAAACGATCGAGCAACACGTCTTGCTCGATGGCTTCAAGGTCGTGGTCGATCTCGACAAAAGTCGCGGTTCCTACTTACACAACGCCGTCACTAACAAACGGCTCATCGATCTCTACGGATTCTTCGGCTCGATGCCGATCGGATTCAATCATCCGCACTTTGATGATCCGGCAGTGCAGCGCGATCTTCTTCGCGCGGCAAAAGTCAAAATCGCCAACTCGGACGTTTACTCGGAGGGCTACGCCGAATTTGTCGATACCTTTGAGCGTGTAGTCGGTTTGCCGCCGCTGGAGCGTTACCTTTTTATCGAGGGCGGCGCGATGGCGATCGAGAACTGTTTGAAGGCGGCAATGGATTGGAAGGTGCGCAAAAACATGGCCGCGGGCAAAGGCGAACGCGGCACACAGGTTTTACATTTCCGCCGGGCTTTTCACGGGCGCAGCGGTTACACGATGAGCCTCACGAACACCGATCCGCGCAAGACCGATTTGTTCGCAAAGTTTGATTGGCCGCGCGTGTCGTGTCCACACATCGATTTTTCGCTGCCCGAATCGAAGCGCGAAGCGGACGTGATTGAGCGGGAACAAAAGGCGGAGCGCGAGATCAGGGACTTCATCGATCAGCGCAACATCGACATCTGCGCCATCATCATCGAGCCGATTCAAGGCGAGGGCGGTGACAATCATTTCCGCGGTGAATGGCTTCAGAAATTGCGAAAGATTTGCGACGAAAACGACGTCCTTCTGATCTTCGACGAGGTGCAGTGCGGCATGGGTGCAACTGGGCGCAACTGGTGCTGCGAACATTTCAATGTTTTGCCCGATCTCCTGGCGTTTGGGAAGAAGGCGCAGGTGTGCGGGGTGATGGCCGGCCCGCGTATCGATGAAGTAAAAGACAATGCCTTTCGCTTATCCAGCCGACTGAACTCGACTTGGGGCGGAAATTTCACCGATATGGTGCGCTCGACTCATTTTCTCCGCATCATCGAAGAGGAGCATCTGGTTGAAAACGCCGGGAAGGTGGGCGCATACTTTTTGAATCAACTGCGCGATCTGCAGCAGGAAGATCCGCGGATTTCCGCCGCGCGCGGACGCGGACTATTTCTGGCTTTCGATCTTCCAGACGCAAAAACGCGTGAGGAATTTTGGAAAGGCCTTTTCGATCTCGGCGTGCTGACGCTTCGCTCGGGCGAGAATTCGATTCGGTTTCGCCCTCCGCTCGACATCACAGCGGAAGTGATCGACGAAGCGATGGATGCAATGCGAAAATATTGTCGGCAACGGAAATGAGCTCCGACGAAACGACAGCGTTCGCTGTAGCCGCGGTCGCTGACCGCGGGAAGAGCCGCAGCCAACGGCAGCGGCTACAACAATCCTTCAGGATGCAACCTGTATTAGAAAAGCTTGGTCTTACTGACGTAAACGACGGCGTCTTCGATGGCGAATGGCGCGGTGGCGGTGCAAAGATCGACAAGATTTCGCCGATTGACGGGCGTCGAGTCGCCAGCGTGTGTACTGCATCGGACGACGATTACAATAAGGCTATCGCACGTGCGCAGGAAGCGTTCTTGAAATGGCGTACAACTCCGGGTCCGGTGCGCGGCGAGACTGTTCGCCATCTTGGTAACGCATTGCGCGAACTGAAACACGAGCTCGGCCAGCTGGTCACGCTCGAGACCGGAAAAATCATCGCGGAAGGGGAAGGCGAAGTACAGGAGATGATTGATATCTGCGATTTCGCGGTCGGCCAGTCGCGCATGCTTTATGGGCTGACAATTCAATCGGAACGAGCGAGTCACCGGCTGATGGAACAATGGCATCCGCTCGGCGTCATCGCAGTGATTAGCGCTTTTAATTTCCCAGTCGCGGTTTGGTCATGGAATGCTGCGCTAGCCGCAGTCTGTGGCGATGCAACGGTTTGGAAACCTTCGGAAAAAACGCCGCTCACAGCAATTGCCGTGACAAAAATTTGCGAGCGCGTTT
>WNGF01017653.1_pt1 | contig 13447 bp, 15 predicted proteins | sample 5400641 | NCBI WGS metagenome assembly WNGF01 (sample SAMN13153371, study PRJNA577476) | soil metagenome | isolation source: 80 cm soil or saprolite under grassland replicate 2 | place: USA:California | collected 2016-06-15
CGCCGAACTGACCGCCCGCACCAACGACGAAGGATGGCCCACGATCTTCGAGGCCTGGTTGCGCACGAGCCGGGCGGGACCCAAGGACGCCATCCTGGTTTTCTCCGTCGGCGGCGGTGACGCCGGGCGCAATGTCAGTCCCAATATCGTTCGCGCGCTCGATGCCGCCAGACAAAGCGGTGTCAAAATTTTCGGGATCGTCGGCCGCGACGGCGGCCACACCAAAAAGGTGGGCGACGTGGTGGTGGTGGTGCCGACGGTCGATGCCGGTTCGGTAACGCCGCATGCGGAATCGTTTCAAGCGGTTATCTGGCACTGCCTGGTCTCCCATCCGCGGCTGAGGCTGCAAGCCAACAAGTGGGAAGGTTTGGACCAGCCGAAAAGTCCGGCCGCATGAAACGCGCAGTTTTTCTCGATCGGGACGGTGTTCTCAATCGGTCGATGGTCCGCGAAGGCCGGCCCCATGCTCCCACCTCATTGGAACAGTTCGAGCTGCTGCCCGATGTCGGGGAGGCGGTCAGGGACCTGAAAAATGCGGGGTTCCTGCTGATTGTGGTGACCAACCAACCGGACGTGGCCACCGGAGTTGTCAGCGGCGGGGTGCTGGACGCCATGCACCGGAAGCTCCGAACCTGGTTGCCCCTCGATGATATCAAAGTCTGCAGCCATGTGGACGCGGATGGGTGCCTTTGTCGCAAGCCCCGGCCGGGGCTGCTGCTGGAAGCGGCCCGGGAATGGTCGATTGACCTGAACCGCTCATTCATGGTGGGCGATCGCTGGCGGGATGTTTCGGCCGGCAAGGCCGCCGGATGCACGACTATTTTTGTGGATCACGGCTACGCGGAAAGGCAGATCGATGCGCCGGATTTTGTAGTGACTTCGCTGGCTGATGCGGTGAAGATTATTCTTGGAAACCGGGTGAAGCCCGGTTGAATCATGCTGAAATGCGATGAAGCCCTTAAGTGAGTTGAAAGTGAAGATCTTTGCCGATGGCGCTGATCTGAAGGGGATTGCCAATCTGGGCCGGAATCCGTTGATAAAGGGTTTCACCACCAATCCGACGCTGATGCGCAAAGCCGGTGTTCCGGACTATCGCGCATTTGCCCGGGAAGTTCTTGGCATTGTCGGTGAGCGTCCGGTTTCGTTTGAAGTGTTTTCCGACGAGTTCTCCGAAATGGAAAAACAGGCAAGGGAGATCGCTTCCTGGGGGCGCAACATCTACGTCAAGATACCGGTCACGAACACGCGCCGTGAATTTGCCGGCGATCTGATCCGGCGGCTGGCCGGCGCGGGGGTCCAACTGAATATCACCGCCTTGTTGACCAATGAACAGGTCAAAGATGTGTTGCGCTGTTTGTCGCCGGAAACACGCAGTTACATCTCCGTTTTCGCCGGTCGAATAGCGGACACGGGACGTGATCCGGTTCCCTTGATGGCCGAAGCGGTCCAATTGCTCAAAGCCAATCCAAAATCCGAGCTGATTTGGGCCAGCCCGCGTGAACTGTTGAACATCTTCCATGCCGATGCGGTCGGCTGCCATGTCATTACCGTGACTCATGACATTTTGAATAAATTATCACTGGTCGGAAAGGACCTCGCGGAATACTCGCTCGACACAGTTAAAATGTTTTACCAGGACGCCCGGAGCGCCGGTTTCCAGATTGAAACGAAATGAAGAAAGTATTAGTCACCGGCGGTGCCGGATACAAAGGTTGCGTGCTGGTGCCCAAGCTGCTCGAAGCGGGTTACCAGGTTCTGGTTTACGATTTGATGTTGTTCGGGTCGGACGGGTTGGTCCCGCATCCGAATCTGCAGGTTGTTACCGGCGACATTCGCGACAGCAAGCTGTATGCGCGGAGCCTCAAAGGGGTGACGGACGTCATTCACATGGCCTGGGGGTGAGCGATGCGCCCGACGTGACGGAAGAGCACCCGCTGGTGCCGCTCACCGATTACAACAAGTACAAGGGTCTGTGCGAACCCCTCCTGCTTCGTTATCAAGCGCCTGATTTTACCACGGTCATCATACGGCCCGCGACGGTTTGCGGTTACTCTCCCAGGATGCGCTTCGATCTCACGGTCAATATCCTCACCAATCACGCGGTCAACAAGGGCGTCATCACGGTTTTCGGCGGCGACCAAAAACGGCCTAACATTCACATCGACGACATCTGCGAACTTTACGTCCAGTTGCTGAGCATTCCCAACGAGTTGGTCGCCGGCGAAGTCTTCAACGCGGCCTACCAGAACCAAACCGTTTCCGAGCTCGCCAATATTGTGCGTGATGTGGTGGAGGAGGAGATGCCCGAAAAAAAACCGATCAGGATCGAGAAAACCTCGACGAATGACCCGCGTTCCTATCATGTCTCGTCCAGGAAAATTGCCGATCGGCTTGGCTGGCACCCCAGGCGCGACATCCAGGACGCGGTGCGGGATTTGTGCCGCGCGTTCAAAGACGGAAAGTTCCCGGGCGATACCCTTGCCGACGAGCAATTCATCAACGTCAAGACGGTGAAAAAACTCGGCCTTAAATGAGTGCGCGCAAGCTGGCCGTGGTCACCGGGGGGGCGGGATTCATCGGCAGTCACATGGTCGATTTGCTCCTCGACGAAGGATTCCGCGTTCATGTGATCGACAATCTGGTCGGCGGCCGATTGCAAAACCTGGAGCACCGGAAGCGGGACCCCGACTTTCATATCGAGAGCCGGGACGTTAAAGAGCTGGCGGCTGACGATCCTCTTTTCCAGGACGCAGAATACGTGTTTCACTTCGCCGGCATCGGCGACATTGTTCCCTCAATTGATCGTCCGACGGACTATCTGTCCACCAACGTCATGGGTACGATCCAGGTCCTGGAAGCCGCCCGCCACGCCAGGGTCCGTAAGCTTGTTTATGCCGCGTCGTCTTCCTGTTACGGTCTGGCCGAAGAAGTCCCAACGACGGAAAAGGCGCCGATCCATCCGGAGTACCCCTACGCCCTGAGCAAATACATGGCTGAAGAAGCGGTCTTGCACTGGGGCCAGGTCTATCAGCTTCCGGTCAATTCGGTCCGCATTTTCAACGCTTACGGGACCCGCTCCCGGACTTCGGGAGCGTACGGCGCGGTGTTTGGCGTTTTTCTGGCGCAGAAACTCGCCGGGAAACCTTTCACCGTCGTCGGGGATGGAACGCAGCGACGCGATTTTGTCTATGTCACGGATGTGGCGCGGGCGTTTTATCTGGCGGCCAGGACCGATCGCGTCAACCAGACTTACAACGTTGGCGCCGGCAATCCGCAGTCGGTCAATCGCCTGGTGGAACTGCTGGGAGGCGAGGTCGTGCATCTGCCCAGGCGACCCGGCGAGCCTGAGTGCACCTGGGCGGATATTTCCAGGATTCGACGTGAGCTGGGCTGGGAACCGCGCGTTACCTTCGAACAAGGAGTCCGGACCATGCTGGAGAATATCGAGTACTGGCGGCAGGCGCCGGTCTGGGACCCCGCGTCGATCGAGGCGGCGACCAGGACCTGGTTTCAATTTCTGGAAAAGAAAACGTGAAAATCTCCCATCCAACCGAAGCGGAGAAAAGCTCCTACGCGCGGAAGATTAAAACGTCGCAGGAATTGCGCGAGATCCTCGGGCCATTGCCCCGCAAAAAGAAAGCCATCATGTGTCACGGGACGTTCGATCTCGTGCACCCCGGCCATATCCGGCACCTCATCTACGCCAAAAGCAAGGCGGACATCCTGATCACCAGCCTCACGTCCGACGCGCACATTTATAAGGCCAATTTCCGTCCCTTCGTGCCGCAGGATTTGCGCGCCATGAATCTCGCCGCGCTCGAAGTCGTGGACTACGTGGTGATTGACGACAACGCCACGCCCATCGAGAACATCAAAATCATCCAGCCCGATTATTTCGCGAAGGGCTACGAATACAGCAAAGCGGGGCTGCCTCCGAAGACCCAGGAGGAAAAAGACACACTTGAAAGTTACGGCGGCGAAATCCTCTTTACACCCGGCGACATCGTCTTTTCCTCGTCGCACTTCATCGAGGCCGAGCCGCCGAATCTCGCCGCCGATAAACTTCACGCGCTCATGCAGGCCGAAGGCGTCACCTTCGACAAGCTGCGCGATGTCCTCAAATCATTTTCCCAGGCGAAGATCCACGTCGTCGGCGATACGATCGTCGATTCCTACACCTATTGCACGCTCATCGGCGGCAACACCAAGACGCCGACCATGAGTCTGCGCTTCGATCAACAGGTGGATTTCGTCGGCGGCGCGGGCGTCGTGGCCAAGCACATGAAAGGCGCGGGCGCGGACGTCTGTTTCACCACCGTGCTCGGCGACGATGCGCTCAAGGATTTCGTCGTGAATGACCTTCAAGCTTGCGGCGTGCAGTGCGACGCCGTCGTGGACCGCACCCGGCCGACCACGCAGAAAAACCTTTTCACCACGCAAGGCTACCGGATGCTCAAGGTGGACAAGCTGGATAACCGCCCCATCTCCGACAGGATTTTGGCGCAGTTCACCTCGAGTGTTTCGCAAAGCCAGCCCGACGCCGTCGTCTTCAGCGATTTTCGCCACGGCATTTTCAATCGCACGACGATTCCGGCGCTGGTGGGCGCATTGCCGGAAGGTCCGTTGCGCGTGGCGGACAGCCAGGTCGCAAGTCGCTGGGGCAATATCCTGGATTTCCAGGGGTTTGACTTGATCACCCCGAACGAACGGGAGGCGCGGTTCGCTTTGGGCGACCAGGACTCCACGATCCGCCCGCTGGCGATGGAACTTTATAAGCGCGCCAACTGCAAATTTCTCATGCTGAAAATGGGCGAGCGCGGCATGATGACCTACCGCGCGCCCAGCTCGGAAGTCCGCGCGTTCTTCACCGTGGACACGTTCGCCGACCGCGTGGCGGACGCCGTGGGCGCGGGCGACGCGTTGCTCGCCTATGCCACCATCGCGCTCGTCGTTTCGAAATGCATCGTGTCCGCGTCCATCCTCGGGGCGCTCGCCGCCGCGTTGGCGTGCGAACGGGACGGCAACAACCCGATTGACCCGGCGGACGTGCTCAAGCGGCTCAACCACGTCGAGCGGCAGGTCAATTACGAATGAAAGCGCCGGGCAGGAGCGCGGAATTTATTCCGCTTCAATGTCCGCAAGTCACTGCGATGCGGGATGAATCCCGCGCTCCGAGAACCAATTGCGAATGAGAGTCATCGTCGTCGGGGCGGGAAATCAGGGCGGCAAACGAGCGAAAGTTGCCGGCCCGCATCTCGTGGCCACGGTTGACCCGGTCAACGCCGCCGGTAAATTCAAGAGTGTCGAGGAAGTCCCGCCCGATTCCTACGATGCCGCGCTCGTCTGCACGCCCGACGCCGCCAAGCCGAAAATCCTCGCGCGCCTGCTTGCGAACAAAAAGCACGTGCTCGTCGAAAAACCGTTGATCGGCGAAGCGGGTTGCAGCCTCGAGCAATTGAAATCGCTGGCCGAACGCAATCACGTCGTCTGTTACACCGCCTACAATCACCGCTTCGAGCCGCACATCCTCCGCCTCAAGCAGACCCTCGACGCCGGCTGGCTCGGGAAAATTTATCAGGCGAAATTTTTTTACGGCAACGGCACCGCGCGCGACGTGCGCAATTCGCCCTGGCGCGACACCGGCCTGGGCGTGCTGCCCGATCTCGGCTCGCATCTGCTGGACTGGACGCTGATGCTCTTCGGCAAACCGAATGTCCCGCCGCGCGTCTGGGCCGCGCACCGTTTCGAGAACCGCGCGTTCGACCATTATCATTTCACGTTTCAAGGCGAGCCGGTCCTGGATTACGAGATGACGATGCTATCGTGGCGCAACACGTTTCGCTTCGATCTCTTCGCCGAGCACGGCAGCGCGCACATTGATTGCCTGTGCAAATGGGGGCCCAGCACCTACACCGAGCGCCGCCGCGTGCTGCCCAGCGGCCCTCCGCGCGAAACCGTCGAGACGCTGCCGCAGGGCGACCCGACCTGGGAACTCGAATACGCGCACTTCCTCAAACTGTGCCGGGACCCGACGAACAACATCGCCAACGATATCTGGATTGACGCCATGCTGGCGGAGTTGGGAAAACAGACGCCGCTATGATCGGATTCGCCGGACTCTCGCATCTGGGAATCAACTACAGCCTCGCCACGGCGGCGAAAGGCTTCGAGGTCGTGGCGTTTCATTCGTCGGCGGAACTGGTGGCGGATTTGGGCAGGGGAAAATTCCCCATCGAGGAACCGGGGCTTGCCGAACTGTTCGCGGAAAACCAAAAACGAATTCGTTACACTGCCAACGCCAGGGATTTGTCCGCCTGCGAACTTGTCTTCGTCTCGCTCGATGTAAAAACCGACGATGCCGGCCGCAGCGACACCACGCCGCTCCTGGAATTGCTCCGGCAAATCACGCCGCATCTCCGCCAGGGCGGCACGCTGGTTGTGTTGAGCCAGGTCAATCCGGGTTTCACCCGCAAGCTGCACGAGAACCTGTCGCGGCACACTCTCGCGGCGAAAGTTTTTTATCAGGTCGAGACGCTCATTTTTGGCCGCGCCGTCGAACGCGCGCTCAAGCCGGAACGTTACATCGTCGGCGCGGCGGACCCCGCCAGGCCGTTGCCGGATGTTTTTCGGCGTTGGCACGAAAGTTTCCACTGCCCGGTCCTGCTCATGCGCTACGAAAGCGCGGAATTGGCGAAAATCGCCATCAATCTTTTCCTGGTCTCTTCGGTTTCCACCACAAACCTGTTGGCTGAAGTGTGCGAACACATCGGCGCTGACTGGTCGGAAATTGCGCCGGCCCTGCGACTCGACAATCGGATTGGTCCTCACGCCTATCTGAGCCCCGGCCTGGGCATTGCCGGTGGCAACCTCGAACGGGATTTGATCACTGTGAAACAGCTCGCTGAGGATTCGCAGGGAGATACCGGCATCGTAACCGCCTGGGTTCATCAGAGCCGTCATCGCAGAGACTGGGGGGCGGTTACACTTCGGCGGGCCTTTCAAAAACGCGGCATCGCTGCCGGCGCCGCTACAGTGGCGGTTTGGGGCCTCGCCTACAAGGAGAACACTCATTCAATTAAAAACTCCCCGGCGCTCGCTTTGATCTCGAGTATTCCGGAATGCCGCAAGCAGGCGTATGACCCGGCCGTTAAACTGTCGGTTGACTCCTCGCCTGTGCCGCTGTTTGAGCAGTGCGCCAGCGCGATCGAATGTTGCAAGGGGGCAGATGCTTTGATCATCCCGACGCCCTGGCCTGAATTCCAGCAGGCAGACATCCCAGCCATTCGCGCTGCCATGTCCGGGAGGATTATCCTGGATCCGTTCGGGATGTTGGATGGAGAACAAGCTCTCGCGCTGGGATTCGATTACTATCGGCTGGGCGTGCCTCCGCGATATGCCGCCGCGGAAGACAAACCGACATGACGGACGAGTCGCCACCCTTTCGCAGTGACTCTCTCCATGAACCGTACAAAGCGCTCGGACAGATTCGTGTCGCATATGCGACATGAAATTGTCCAATCGGGTTCGTGGTCCCAATGCGCGATGAAAAAGTCGTGAGGGCTCTCCATGAACCGATCGCACTGCCGGCAGGTTTTGGACTGCGCCAGTCCTCTGGCGCTTTTCGATCTGGTCTGGGGACGCAAAAGCGGCAGAGGACTGCCGCAGTCCAAGATGCTCTTGCGTCAGACAAGCCCGGACCGCGGCGCGGTGAATGCATATATCCGAAAGTCTGTCCTTTTCGCGCCAATTTTCCGACCGCGAGTCTTTCCCTATCTCCACGAGGAACAAGTGGGGAGAGGGCAGGGGTTGCTCAAAAAAATGCAGCTCCTCTCTCCGCCCGCGCGGACGACGCCGCTACGGCGGGGCGAAGGCCCGGCCTCTCCACCCTGGCATGGATGGGAGGGTGTTTCTTTGGTTGCGGCTCTGCCGCGCTGAAGCACCGCGCACCACCCACGAATTCGTCTTTCGAAATCACCGGCTTGCGCCCTCTCCTCGAAAAGGGTTTGGTTGGGGGCATTGGTGTATGAGCAGGATTGAATAGAACTGATGCCTTCTATGCTTACCCTAGAAAGTCAAAGACCTGTAAAACCGGAACAGGTAGTCGTCATGGGCGCGGGCGGTTTCGTGGGTCGGGCAAGTTCGCGTCTGCTGGAGGCGACAGGCATCGCCGTGACCAGGCTGACCCGCAAAGAAGTGGACCTGCTGGCCGCCGATGCCGCCGCGCGGTTGGCGTCCTGCCTCTCACAGGAAATCACGTTGGTCGTCACCTCCGCGCTTGCGCCCTGCAAAAACATTCCAATGCTGCTCGACAATCTGCGCATGATGGAAGCGGTGATCGGTGCGGTGAAGTCATCCCCGGTGAGGCACCTTCTTTACGTGAGCTCGGACGCGGTTTACAAGGATTCTTCCCAACCTCTCAACGAGGCCTCGTGCGCCGAACCGGCGTCGTTGCACGGCGTCATGCATCTGACTCGTGAAGTAATGCTCAAGAGCGAGTTGCCCGATGTTCCGCAAGTGTTCGTGCGCCCGACGCTCATTTTCGGACCGGGCGACCCCCATAACGGGTACGGTCCAAACCGGTTCATGCGCCTGGCGAGTCAGGGCGAAGATATTGTCCTTTTTGGCGAAGGCGAGGAATTGCGCGACCACATTTTTATCGAGGACGTTGCCGAAATTGTGAGGCGGTGCGTCGTCCATCGCGCCACCGGCGTGGTCAACGCTGTGACAGGAATCGTTACCTCGTTCAGGACGATCGCCGGGATGGCCGCGGCCTGTTTTGAACCACGGGTCAGGGTTCGCGGTTCACCGCGCCAGGGTCCGATGCCGCACGGGGGTTATCGAGCGTTTGACTGCTCGATGCTCCGGCAGGCATTTCCTGATTTCAAGCCAATCACCCTGGCGGAAGGGCTCGACCTAATGGGCCGTTAACCCCTGATGCCTTTCAGAAATTACAGAGACAAATTCCAAAGGGATTCCGGCCCAAAGCCCAAGGTTGCGAGGAACGAGCTACCTTGGGAAATGTGGCCGAAGGCAAACAACCCCACCGGGATTGCGACTCGGCAGGGGAAGGTGTCGCAACCCCGTTGGGGTTGAAACCCGCACGCCCCGGCACCCAGGGTAGCTCGTTCCTCGCTACCCTGGGCCGAAAGACGCAATCCTTTTGGGATTGGAGAACCGCCGATGGTTCTGACGTTCCGCTCGTGTCGTTCTTCGCGCGGAATTTCCGAAAGGCATTAAGGTTAGCCCGATATGATAAGACCGTTATGGCCAGGTTCCCTGCGGCCGGCACGGATCGTTGCCGGGGTTGTCCTGCTGCGATCAGACGAGGCCGCTTTGCTGCAATTGCGCGATAATAAACCGGGCCTGAACGCGGCGGGACAATGGGTTTTTCCGGGAGGCCATTGCGATGCGGGCGAAACGCTGGAGGCAGGAGCGCGCCGCGAGTTCCAGGAAGAGACCGGCTACTGTTGCGCCGAACTGTCGTGGCTGACCACATTTTGCCATCCAAGCGACGACTTCCAGTCCATGTACGAACTCTCCTTGTTCTGGTGTGCCTACGATGGCCGACAACCGGTGCGCTGTTTTGAAGGGCAGGCCGTGGAGTTCATTCCGCGTGAGAAGGCGGCGGGGCTACCGATGCCGGATTATGTGTGGCGCGTCTGGGACATTGCCCTCGCAGCGCTGCACGCCCGTGCCACTACCGTCAGCAAAAAGAAATCTTTACGGTGGATATAAAGCCGGATAGTTACAATGCCTCCGGCCCGATCAACGGCCGTTGATGATGAGGCAGTGGAACGAATGAAAACTTATGTCGTCCTTGGCGGGGATCCGGAAAAAGTCATCAGCATCGGCCGCAATCCCGAGAAACCCGAGCCGTTTTCGCTCAATGTGGGCAAGGGCGATAAACGTTACCAGTATCATCAGATTCACCTCACCTACGAGCAGGACCGCCTGTTTGAATTGTTCGACGCCGAGAAACCGCAGGTCATCATCAGCTACGCGGCGCAGGGCGAAGGCGCGGTATCATGGAAGAAATCGTGGCGTTTTTTTGAAACCAATTGCGTCGCGCTGACAAAGTTGTGCGAGGATTTGATGAAGCGCGATTACCTGGAACGGTTCATCCAGATCGGCACTTCCGAGCTTTACGGCGCCGTCGATTTCGCGGCGAAGGAAGACACGCCGATCAAACCGACCAGCCCTTACGCCGCATCCAAGGCGGCGTTCGATATGTATCTGCTTTCGGTGGCCAACGTGTTGAAGTTCCGCATGAACATCATCCGCCCCTCCAACGCGTATTGCCCGGGCCAGCTTCTGCACCGCGTCATCCCGCGCGCGGTGATGTGCGGTTTGAGCGGCCAGAAGCTGCCGCTGCAAGGCGGCGGCAAAGCGGAAAAATCGTATATCCATGCCCGCGACCTGGCCCGGGCGATTCTGTTGGTTTCCGAGAAAGCACCGTTGGGCAAGGTGTACAACGCCGGGCCGCCCAAACCCATTTCCATCCGCGATCTGGTGGCGAAAGTGGCGGAGGGCTTCCCGATGCCCTTCGAGCAGTTGTGCGACGTCGTTCCCGACCGGCTTGGGCAGGACAGCCGCTATTGGCTCGACAGCAGCGCCATCAAGAAGGACGCGGGTTGGGAGCCCCAAATCAGCCTCGAAGAAGGCATCCAGGAAATGATCGCGTGGGGGCGCAAGTATCTTCCGCAACTTCGCGAGTGGCCGACCGGTTACGTGCTCCGCGCGTGATGAGCCATGGCGAACACCGGATTTGACATCGCAAACGCCCGGGCTCGCTGCCGGAAGTTTCGCCGGCGCATTCTGGACGTCTCTCAGACCGTCGGCGCGCTACACATCGCGCCGTCCTTCTCGTGCCTGGAATTGGTGGATACGGCCTACAACGGCTTGATGAAACGCACGGGCAATCCCGACACGAGCGACACGTTTCTGCTCTCGAAAGGCCACGGCTCGCCGGCGCTGTATTGCGTGCTGGAGGAGCTCGGCATCATCCCGCGCACGTATCTCGAAAACATCTGCAAGCCCGGCTGGCCGCTCGCCACCCATCCCGATTACGGCACGCCGGGCATCGAAGCTTCGACCGGCTCGCTCGGTCACGGCCTCGGCCTCGCGGTGGGGATGGGCTACGCCGACAAGATGAGCGGCCATCAGCGCGACATCTACGTCGTGATGAGCGACGGCGAATTGATGGAAGGCTCGGTATGGGAAGCGTTCATGACCGCGCCGTCGTTCGGCGTCACGCGCATCGTCGCGCTCGTGGACTTGAACGATTTTCAGTCGCTCGGCCAGACCAGCAAAATCCTGCCCAACTTTTATCCGATGCTCGACAAGCTCCGTGCCTTCGGCTGGGAAGCGGTGGAAGTGGACGGCCACGACCCGCAGGCGATTTACGAAGCGGTGCGCGCGCGCAGCGGAAAAAAACCGTTCGTGCTGCTCGGTCGCACGACCAAGGGCAAAGGCGTGAGCTACATGGAAAATGTTCCTGTCTGGCACTACCGCGCGCCCAACGCCGAGGAATATAAAATCGCGATCAAGGAAGTGGAGGGCTGCGGTCCGTGAGAAACTCCTTCGCCAACGCCTTCTACGAACTGGCCAAAAGCGACAAGCGCATCTACCTCGTCGTCGCCGACATCACCGCCGCGGCCGGCGTGGCGTCGTTCCAGAAGGAATCGCCGGAGCGCTTCCTCAACGTCGGCGTGGCCGAGCAGATGATGATCGGCATGTGCGCGGGCCTGGCATTGCGCGGGAACATCCCCTTCGCCTACACCATCGCCACGTTCACGATTTATCGTCCGTTCGAGCAAGTGCGCGTGGATTGTTGCTACCAGAATCTGCCGGTCAAACTGGTGGGCGTCGGCGGCGGGGTGAATTATTCCACGCTGGGCGGCACCCATCACGCGCAGGAAGACGTGGCGATCATGTCCGCGATTCCAAACATGACGGTTGTTTCGCCGTGCGACCCCGCCGAAGCCGCGCTCATGACGAAAGCCATCGTCGAAAAAGTTCCCGGCCCGGTTTACCTGCGCCTTGGCAAGGCGGGCGAACCCGATCTTACGGCCAACGCGCCCGAGCCGTTTGTGTTTGGCAAGCCGCGGCTCATCAAGCCCGGCAGCGGGACGTGCGTGCTCACTTACGGCGTCATTACCAAGATGGCGCTCGATCTGGCCGCGAAGATTGAACAGGCCGAGGGCGGCCAGGTGGCGACCTATTCGGTGCACACGCTCAAGCCGCTGGACCGCGAAACGCTGGCCGGGGTGCTGCGCCGGTTCGAGCGCGTCATGGTGGTGGAGGAACATTCGCCGCAGGGCGGGTTGGGGATGCAGGTCAAGGCGCTGGCGTTCGAGAGCGGGGTGAAGTGCCGGCTGCACACGTTCTCGTTGCAGGACGAGTTCATCCACGTCTATGGCAGCCACGGCGATTTGCTCAAAGCCCACGGGCTGCATCCGGATTTGATGTACGAGAGATTGAAGAAATGAGTTTTCCAACGAGCAACTGAAGAAATAAGTTTTGAACCACAGATGGACACAGATGGACACAGATAAAACAGAGACCGGGCCGGGTTGCGCGTTGCTGAAACCTGCGTTCATCGGTGTCGATCTGTGGTTCTCCAACGAGCAACTGAAGAAATGAGTTTTCAACCACAGATGGACGCGGATCGACACAGATTCTTGACCCGGCTGTCGCCGTGTTCTGCTTCGTCGCGAATACTTGCAAGACATGACGCGGTCCACTTTTTAATTGAGCCGCCGCCAGAAGATTTTCATCTGTGTTCATCTGTGTCCATCTGTGGTTCCCAATTCCTGCTCCTATCAACACAAACGAAATGGCTGATCTGAAGGCTGGTGGAGATACGCGGTTTCTGCTGAAGGAAGAAACCCACCGAATCATCGGTTGCGCGTTTGAGGTGTTAAACGAGATCGGGCACGGGTTCTACGAAAAGATTTACGAGATTATATGTGCCCGACCTGATTGCGTTCGATCAGGTGATCGTGGACGCGAAAACCATCGAGAAGATCACCGATGAAGACCGCGGCAAGATGTTGAATTACCTGAAGGTCGCCGGCTTGCGCGTCGGGCTCATCCTCAACTTCAAGCACCCGAAGCTCGAATTCGAGCGGGTGGTGAGATGAATTGGAACCACAGATGGACACAGATGGACTCAGATTCTTGACGCGGCTGTCGCCGTGTTCTCCTTCGTCGCCAATTCTTGCAAGACATGACGCGGTCCAGTTATTGATTGCGCCGCCGCCAGAGAGTTTTCATCTGTGTTCATCTGTGTCCATCTGTGGTTGAATTGTTCGCATGGCTCACCACGATTTCATTTCCGGCATTCACAACGCGACGAAGCGCAATTACGTCCAGCGGGTCGTGGAATACGACAAGGCCACGTGCGCGCAAATCTCCAAACAGTTCGGCAAAGACTATTTCGACGGCG
>WNGF01008731.1_pt1 | contig 13441 bp, 10 predicted proteins | sample 5400641 | NCBI WGS metagenome assembly WNGF01 (sample SAMN13153371, study PRJNA577476) | soil metagenome | isolation source: 80 cm soil or saprolite under grassland replicate 2 | place: USA:California | collected 2016-06-15
TATCGCTGCGCGGGCCACACCTGTCTATCGGTAGGCCTTCCTGCGGAGGCGAGTATCACCGAAGAGCCCGGTGCGGGAAAACTGCACGCCGGGATCTGTGCGGGGGCTGTCGGGTAACTGGCAGTCCTACCGCGATCCGCTTTTGAAAGTTGGTTACACGACCCTTAATTCGGGAATAGGAATTATGAACTTACCGCCACGCCGGCGATATTCCGCCTGTTGCGACAGAATCTCGTCCGCAAAATTCCAGGTCAGCAAGAGCACGTGCGACGGTATCTCCTCCAATAGTTTCGCCGGCGAACAAATTGGCAAGCGCACGCCGGGCATGTAGCGCCCCTGCTTGTGAGTGCTGCGATCAACGACGAAATCCAGTGCTGACCTGCCGATCCCAAAGTAATTCAATAGCGTACTGCCTTTCGCCGCGGCGCCGTAGGCCGCAAGCCGACGCTTTTGTTCCTTCAGGTCGAACACCAGGTTTCTTAGCGACGTTTTTAATTCCGCCACGCGCCGAGCGAAATCCTGATAGAAATCAAGCCGGTTGACTCCCCACCGCGCCTCTTCTTCAAGCAATTCAGTTACCGCAGCAGCCCCCGGCGCACCAGTATCTACACAGACGAAAATGCGCAAGGAACCGCCGTGAATGGCAAGGCGCCCCACTTGCCGGATTGTCAAACCATGACGTTTGAATAGTTGATTAAGTGCCGTAAGCGAGAAATAGCACAGGTGCTCATGGTAGATCGTGTCGAACTCGCAACGATCGATGAGATCTTTAACGTAAGGCACTTCGATGATAGCAATGCCGCCAGGTTTCAACAGCAGACGCAGACCGCGAACAAACCCGTTTAGATCCGGGACATGGGCCAATACATTGTTGGCGTGAATCACATCGGCGCGTTCGCCTTGTTCAACCAGGCGGCCGGCCGTTTCAGCGCCAAAAAAGTCCGTGAGGGTACGAATGCCGCGCTCAGCCTGCGCCACGCGCGCAATGTTGATGGCCGGCTCAATCCCGAGCACGGGAATGCCGGCTTGTTTGTAATACTGCAACAGGTAACCATCGTTGCTGGCAATCTCTACCGCGAGACTGTTCGCATTCAGCGGCCGCCACTCGAGCACGCGCTCGACGATCGCTTGCGCGTGGCGCAGCATCGTCTCAGAGAATGAAGAGAAATAAAGATAGTCGCGAAATAATTCTTCGGGCGGCACCGTCTCAGTAATTTGGACCAGGCTGCATTTAGGACAGAAAGCCAGCTCGAGCGGGTAAGTTGATTCCGGCTGACTAAGTTGCTCGGCGGTTATCAAGGCATTTGCCAATGGCATGCTGCCAAGGGACAGCACCATCTGCAAATCAGGCTGGCCACATGATCTGCATTCAAGCGAGGCGCTCATTGCCCGGCTCCCAGGAAGTCTCTGTACCAACTAATGGTCTGCTGCAAGCCTTCGTCAAGAGTGAAGAGTGGTTGCCAGTCAAGCAGCCTGCGCGCCTTGGCAGCGCTTAGATATTGGTGACGGATCTCATTGGTAGTTTGATTTAGGATCCGCGGTTGCAACTCGGATCCCATGAGCTTAAGGATTTGCTGAACAATCTCTAACACTGACACCTGAATCTCATTCGAGAAGTTGAATGCCTGCCCCGCCAGTTCCGGATTGCTGGCCAAATTTTCGGCCAACAAGGTATAAGCGGCCGCTCCGTCCTCCACATAAAAGTAATCTCTAAGATAACTACCATCGGAGCGAATGATGGGGCGCTGGTCCCGCAGGACCGAGCGAACTGTCCCGGGCACAATGCGGTTCCAGTTCAAATCACCGCCGCCGTAGAAATTTCCGCAGCGCGTCACGGCGACAGGCAAGCCATAGGTTGTTGCATACGACTGGGCGATCAGGTCAGAGCACGACTTGCTGACATCGTAAGGATGCCGCCCCTGCAAAGCAGTTTCTTCATCGTAAGGAAGGTGTTCATGATCGCCGTAAGCTTTGTCCGATGAAGCGACGACGATCTGCTTCACCTGAGGGCTGCGGCGGCAAGCCTCCAGCAGCGCCCAGGTGCCGGCGATGTTGGATTCGAAAGTTGAAATCGGATTACGGTTTGCGATCCCGACAATGGTTTGGGCAGCCAGATGAATTACAGTATCTATTTCATACTCACCCAACACTCGTTCAAGCAACGCCTGATCCCGGACGTCGCCGCGGACAATCTTAACTCGCTCTAATAGTCGATTCTGAATCAGGTCGCTTTGTGGCACCCAGTCGCGTACCAGACAGACGACATCAGCGCCGGCGTCAAGTAGCCGACGCACCAGCCAGCCGCCGACCAGGCCGGTAGCGCCGGTGACGAAGGCCGGGCGATCTTGCCAGAATCGCGCGTTGGTTGCGGTCATTACTCCCAAACTTTCCACGGCACTTGACCGCTCTGCCAGAGACCTTCCAACAACACCTTGTCACGTATCGTGTCCATGCACTGCCAGAATCGATTATGGCGATAAGCAACGAGCTGCTTGTCGCCAGCCAGGCTCTCGAGCGCATTAGCTTCCAAGCTGCTCTGGTCGCCACTTAGATATTCGAATACTTCGGGCTCAAAAACGAGGAAGCCGCCATTGATCCAGCCTTCGCCAATCTGGGGCTTCTCGGTAAACTCAGCTACCAGGTCACCGTCGAAGATTAAGCCTCCAAAGCGGGCCGGCGGCCTTACCGCGGTTACTGTTGCCACCCGTCCGTGCTCCTTATGAAAACGCAACAGATCAGCAAAGTTAATATCGCACACACCATCGCCGTAAGTGACCATGAAGGTTTCTTTACTCAGCCATGGCTCCAATCGTTTTACACGCCCTCCGGTAGATGTTTTCATTCCGGTATCAATTAGGTGAACGATCCAATCTTCACAATCTTTGTTTCGCGCCTCTACCTCCCCACTGGTCAGATTGATAGTCATACTTCCGCTCAGACCGGAGTAATCGAGGAAGTAACGTTTGATCATTTCACCCTTGTATCCCAGTGCGATAAAGAAATCCTTGAAGCCGTAATGGGCATAAGACTTCATAATGTGCCAGAGAATCGGATACCCCCCGACCTCAACCAGGGGTTTAGGCTTGACTTCCGTTTCTTCTGCCAGCCTGCTGCCTAAGCCGCCAGCTAAAATCACGACGTTCATAGTCTTTACCTCGGTGCCACGTCCACCACGGTTTCGCATTGCTCGGACGTGTAGCGGGTATCCCACTTCAACATGGGCCGGACGACCCCGGGGATATGCCCAGCGTATCCGCTCCGGACTGAGCCATCCACACTGTCTATAACTTGAAAGGCGATGGCTTCGCGCTCGAAGAAGTGAATGATTTCGGGATCGCGAGTGGTAACGGCCGCCCCCACGATTATTGTGCCTTCGGCAAGGAGATTGCCAGGAATCCAAGCTGTACTTACGAAGCAGCCTTTGGGACGCGGACGATTAAGCCACACAGGATCGTTGTCTCCAGCTACAAAAACATAGACGCCCTGTTCATTAAAGAAATGAAAATTAGGCGTTAATTCATAACCGCCGTCGAGTACTACAAATTCCATTTCTATTGCTATAGGCTTTCGTATGTCGGTCGTGTCAGCAATTTCTCCGTTTTCAGTTCGCACACGGACTGCGCGCAAGCGGACAATTTCATCGCCGGGTGCCGTGTTCATATCAGGCCACTCACGCTCGGCGGTCATTCCCAACCCTGCATTGAGGTATACGCTGGCGACCTGATGTGAAGGACCATCACAAAGAATGCGACCCTTATCCAGCAGTATAGCCTTCGGACAAAGCCGCGTGATCGCTGACATGTTATGTGAAACAAAGAGAATTGTATGGCCTTGCTTTCCTACGTCCTGCATTTTGTCCAGGCACTTGCGTTGAAAACGAGCGTCGCCGACTGCCAGGACTTCATCGACGATTAAAATTTCCGGCTCAAGATGAGCTGCTACGGCAAAGGCGAGTCGCAAGTACATGCCGCTCGAATAGTGCTTTACAGGCGTATCAATGAATTTTTCCACTTCGGCAAAGCTCACAATTTCATCAAACTTGCGCCTTATTTCCTTACGACTCATGCCTAGTATGACGCCGTTCAAGGTGATGTTTTCCCTGCCGGTTAGTTCGGGATGAAATCCTGTGCCCACTTCAAGCAGACTTCCAACCCGGCCGTACAATTTGATCCGTCCCCTGGTAGGTTCGGTTACCCTCGAGAGCATTTTCAATAAGGTGGATTTACCCGCCCCGTTGCGCCCAATTACGCCGATTACTTCACCGGATTTGACCTCAAAACTCACGTCCTCGACGGCCCAAACAAATTGAGACGAGTCATTGCTTGTACGAAGCTTCTTGAATGGAGATCGAATCGCCCGGGCCACCGACTCACGCAACGTAGGATAGGAACCCCGCGACTGGCCAATGCGGTATCTCTTTCCAAGGTTCTCAACTGTGATAATGGGAGGCATCGATTAAATAATGTCAGCGAATGTTTTTTCTACTCGATGAAACTTGTATGCGGAGTAGAACAGCGCAAACAGAGTGATTGCTGTTGCTATGCTGAGTGCGTGCCAATTAAAAGGCAAGCCTAGTAAAGCAGATCGATACGACTCAATGATCGCCGACATCGGATTAAGGGAAAGAATCCAGCGCCACTTTTCAGGAACCGCTTTCGACGGAACAATGACAGAGGAAACAAAGAGCCAAGCTTGAATCACGAATGGCAGCGCGAAACGAACGTCCCGATACTTAACGTTCAATGCAGACATCCATGTCCCGACCGCTAACGCAAATAAGGTCGTCAACATGACGATTACCGGCAACATCAAGATATTCAAAGATAACGCGATTCTGTAATAGAGCATCGCGCCCATTAGCGGGAAAAAGGCAATGATAAGATCCACCAATCCAGCAGCCACCGATGCGGCCGGCACTAGCAGCCGCGGAAAGTAAATTTTGGTGACTAAATTGGCGCTTCCCACCAGGCTGTTGCCGCTGTTTGTTACCGCGTTGGCAAAAAAAGTCCAGGGGACGAGACCCGCTAATGCAAAAAGAGGGTAGGGAATGCCGTTTGAACCCACGCCGCCCAGGCGACCGAAGAAAAGGGTGAAAATCGTCATCATGAAAAGCGGTTGCAATATAGCCCAGGCAGCCCCCAACAGCGTTTGCTTGTAACGTACCTTGACATCACGCCACGTGAGAAAATAAAGAAGCTCGCGATGTGCCCAAAGCTCATTAACATTCACTGCGGCCAGAGAACTGCTGGGTTCGATTATTACGAGCGGATGAGACGACAAGGGAAGTGCGTGTTCGCCAGTCTGCGTGTTGCGGGATTCAGCTGTAGGTCCTGTTAAGTTGGGTTGATTAAGCACACTCGAACTTCTATATCTTTGCCGATTTTTACTTCGTTCTTTATTTCGAGTCCCTACTTTGCCTGTGGTTTTCTGGCTGTCAGTGCGGGATATTTCGTGTCCTAACAGAGTACGTTAGTCTAGACGCAGGCTGGCGCACACGTCAACCGCGCGATTATGAAGGCATTCGCGACTCTTCCCTCATTTATTCGGAAGGCGAGTGGCGATGAAAGTGCCGACTATAGAATGGAATTTGTAAGGGCTTTCCTCTTCGTCAACGTTAGTGACAAAGACTAACTTACCGGCGATGAAATTGTTTGAAATCAACTTGCCTTTGAAAATCAGCGTCCCCTTCTCTCGGCAACAGGTGCCCATTGGCAATTCAACTTCACCTGAAAAGCTTACCCGATCACTGGTCATCTGTGACCATGCTGCGGGTTGAGGAGCCGCCACCGGTTTATCATCCGGACCGGTGTCCAAAAGCAGAAAAGAACCAAAGCCCTTGGCCTGCGAATCGAATATTAAATTCTTTTCACTTCCGCCTGTGAGAGTGAATTTCACGCGCCAGCGGCCAACGAGATTCATAGCCTCGGCCGTCGACTCCGCAGGGAGATAGGTATCGTGAATGGCAAATCCCTGAACAGCAATGACCGAAGCCAGAGAAAGGGAAATAATGAAGACTCGCATACTAGTATCCTCTAAATGAATTCCAACCCGCAGCTTGTTAATTTCTTTTAGAGACACGACGAGGCGACCAGCGATTGCATAAGACTGGCCGCCCCGTGCTTAGTTTTAGAGCTCTTTCGTGTCGCCGTCAGTAAAAACAGCCTTGGACGTTTTACCGAGAAAAAGATCTTGTTCAGTCGTTACTGACCCGGTCCAGACGCTGTGCAGCCTGGGCAACCATTAGTGCCGTTCCCTCCAATATCATTGTTGGTGAACGTTTCTACTGTCCCGCCTGTAGAGACCAGCACACCGTTACCGGTGTTGAAGTTTATGAGGTTTTGGCTGATTTCAACGACCGACGTCGCAACAGCACCGGCCCCACCTCCGGCCTGGACTCCAACGTTGTTACCCTGAATCTGACTCTCGCGCACCCGGACCACAGCGAACGAGCCTCCCACCCCATTATCCGCGAAAACGCCGGCGGCGGTATTGCCCGAGAAGACGGAGTTGTGTGCGGTAGCGGTGGCACCCGATCTCGCGTGAACGCCATTGGCGTTGCCCGAGAACCGGACATTGTCCAACGTAACTCTGGCGGGTGAAGCGGCGGAGGCGAGCACATTGATTCCGTCTCCCGTGTTATCTCTAATTACGGTGTTTCTTATGTTCAGCTTTAAGCCGCCAGTGGCGTCAGTAGAAGTTATGCCATCGCCCGCAAACCTGAAGATCACGCAATCTTCGATGTTCACGGTCTTGGCCCCGATAATGTTTATTCCCCGTATGCCGTTGCAGAATCCGTTAATGGAAATGCCCCGCAGTGTGACTACATCGGTGCTTGTATTTGCGTTAATGATCACGCCAGTGGTCAGCGAAGCGAGAATCGATGCAAACGTTCCAGTGCCGTCAAGAGTGATCGACTTGGTGATTGTAACCGCGCCGAAACCACCTGGATCCAGCGCATCGATCTCACCGCAAGGGGCAGTCTTCGAGATGGCGCCCGCCCAAGTTTTGCAAGGTGCGGTGCGGCTGCATGGATTGGCGTCGTCACCGACGCCAGATACCCATGTGCGCGATGCTTGCGCCTGGGCCATGGACGCAAAAGCGAACATGAAGATCGCGATTGCTAAAACCTTAATAGTGAACCGAAACTTGTTCATTTGGAGTCTCCTTTTGGTTTGAAGTTCTTGGGGGGCCACCAGTAGAACTCGGAAGCGTTCCGTTCACTGTTGCGCCGATTGTCCCCGTTATTAATAAGCAGTAACTAGTTACGAAAACACCTTGAAAAATTTTAAGCATGCCTTCTGGACTTGCCCTCGAAGGAGTGCCCGTTTCACGCTGCGCTCCTTCGAGGCCCTCAAATAACCGTGCCGTTACCTCACGAGCAGGGGAGGTTCGTACAGCCGATCGTGTTACGAACGTGGTTGGCTGAACTAATCCACGCGTTACCCTGAGCGGCCGTCAGATCTCCGTGGCTGATCAGGCTCTGAACATTATTAACGAACTCGCTCAGCTTATTGCAGGCGATATTCGTCTGGCCACCGTTTATGGCGTTGAGCGCAGCATTCAGCTTAGCTATTAAGCCGTTCTTCTGCGTTCCGGTGAGCGAAGAAGCATTGACGCTGGTTATCAGGTTTTGGATTACCGCCTGTGGCGTAAGCACCGTCACTGTGAAGCTACACGACGTCGAATTGCCGTGTGCATCGTTCACAGTGTAGGTGACTGTAGTCGTACCGATCGGGAAGACCGACCCACTGGCGGGACCCGCTGTCTGACTCGTTGTGGCCCCCGGGCAGTTGTCAGCACCGACAGGCGCCGTCCAGCTTGCTATCGCGCCGGTCGGACAGGTCGGTTCAAGCACGATGTTACTCGGACAAGTAATTGTCGGCGGCGTGTTATCAACTACAGTTACTGTTTGTGTGGCCGATCCCGTGTTGCCATGGGCATCGGTGGCCGAGTAAGTGATAACAGTGTCGCCGACTGGGAATGCATTACCTGCCGGAACGCCACTGCGCGTGACAGCGCCAACACCGGGACAGTTGTCCGTAGCTGAGCCGGTGCCAAGTGTTGCATCAAGGTTGCTGACTGTAACGCCACAGGACGTCGCACCAGGTCCAGTGAAGAGAGTCACGGCCGCCGGCGGAGTAACGATGGGCACCGTGTTATCAACGACTGTCACCGTCTGCGTATCTGTGGCCGTATTGCCGGAAGCGTCGGTAGCTATGTAAGTGACTATAGTATTTCCGACCGGGAAGATATTACCGGCAGGAACACCGCTACGCGTCACCATAACGCCCGGGCAGTTGTCGTTGGCTGTTGCCGTGCCCAGCGTCGCGTCAGCTACGACTGTGCCGCAGCTTGTTGCGCCTGGACCGGTGTTGGCACTCACATCTGCGGGGGCCGTAATGGTCGGAGGTACCGCCGGGCTCTCAGTCACGGTGACGAGCTGAAGGCCCGTTGCCGTGTTTCCTGCCGCATCCGTAGCAGTGTAGATAATGGTTGTCGTTCCTGTTGGGAAGACAAAGTTCGCCGGGACACCCGTGCGAGTGATGGTAACTGAACCGCCGCAAGCACCGGTGTCGGTGGCGCTCGCGACTCCCAGCTCATCGTCGAGGGTTGCTGTACATGATGATGTAGTCACGCTGACATTCGGTGGCACAGTGAGCACCGGCGGTGTCGTGTCACTTCCCGACCCCGCGATTACGGTAACGTTTTGCGTGCAGGACGCAACGCTGCCGTTTGTATTATCAGTTGCGGTCCAGGTAATGACAGTCGTACCGGCCGGGAATGGGTCTGTCAGTGGTAGATCATCACTGCGTTGCGCCACGACAACTACATCGCTGTCAGACGGATTTCTGGTCGGAGTGCCAATCGTCGCGGCGGAAATCGTTGCCTGACATTCACCGGCCGCCGCATTGACGGTTACATTCGCCGGACACGTTATAGTTACTGGTGGTCTACTGCCTGAAGCGACAACTGTTATTCTTTGGGTACAGCTTGCCGTGCGACCGCCCGCATCCGTATAGGTCCAGAGTATTCCAGTGGTACCTAATGGGTATGGGTCAGTTAATGCGTGGACCACGGCAGGAGTTATTACGTTACCATTCTCATCGTAAGTTGCAGGGGTATCGTCGCTCCGAACTCCCGTTACGGTTCCATCACCCGACGTGGTTGGGTTGCCAACAATTACGTTGGCCTCAGTCTCTCCCGCTGCAGCGGTGACAGTAATGTCGGGTGGGCAGGTGATGGTCGGTGGTGCTGTATCAAGAACTGTGACCGTGAAGGCGCAACTCGCCCCGCCAAGCTCTGACGTCGAAGTAATTGAGTGCGTGCCCACGGTGAAGAATGAACCGGATGCCGGGGTATTAGTTACCGCACCACAGTTGCCATCGACCGATGCTGCCGCAAAGCTCACAAACGCGCCCGGTTGACCGCCGGAAGTTGTGTCCGCCGTTACTACTATGTTAGCCGGACAGTCGAGCGTGCACGTCTCTGCGGTTGCACCCGAGACCAGCTGGCTGGCGGTCGAAGAATTGTTAGCAACGTTGGGGTCGGCTGTTGAACTGGATACAGTCGCGGTGTTGGAAATCACCGTACCTGATGACAGACCCGTGATTAAGTCATAAGCAGCGACGAAAACAGCTGATTCACCTCGAGCTAGAGTCGTAATCGTACAGAGTGAATCGCCGGTGCTGCTGCCGGCTTCAGGCGTGGTGCAGTTGAACTCAGGACCGGATATTTGGGCAAAAGATGAAAATGTCGTATTCGCAGGCATGCTGTCCGAGACTTGGACGGTTGCCGCGTCGCTGGGTCCTAAATTCGTTACTTGCACTGTAAACAGGGCTTGAGAGCCAGCGGCTACACTGTTGTCGGCCGCGGTCTTGGAAATCGTAAGGTCAGCGCTGGGGTTTCCGGCATCCACTACCGTGAAGGGGGTTACCGCGTACACTGAACCACCAAAGGGCTCGTAAAGAATGACTCGCCAGTCTCCCAGACTCGAAGCAGGTCCAAGTGTGAAGGTGCTTTCACCTGTACCAACGGGGACATTCTGGACGTCGATAAACCTGGCGTTCGACCAAATGATTACCCAACCGGGTTGTGCCCCGGTGACTTTCGCGCATACCGAAAACTCACTTGCCTGAAGATTGAAAACGGACTTTGCCGTTTCACAGTCCCCCGCATAAGTCGTAACGGTTATGGGCGGCGGAGCCTGCGGAAGCGTCAGCCACGACGCATAACTTCGCACTGGCAACGACACTGGAACACTAAGCTCAGCAACAGCCAAAGGCGCCGTAATTTCATCTCGGACAACGGCCGCTTTTTGGTTTGGTGACGCATTTTTAGACGCAGAGGCGGCGGAGCTCCAATAAAGACTACCGGCCAACAGGCCGGCCAAAACTAAAATGGCGCCAACACGAAGGATTAGGCTGCGCGAGTGAGTTTGGATCCTTCGGGTAATAGTAGCCGTGTGGGGTGAATCGGATTTGATTGGCAGATTTGTCGATGTCATTGTAGCTCCTCTGGTTGGTCAAACGCAGGCTGTTCGCCAGTCGCTTGGAAATGACGCTGAAGATGATGGAACGATCTTGAAAATGAACGCCGCGATCGGATTGGCAAGATTTCAAACGGGCGGTGCAAGCAACACGGAGAACTAACGGGGGCAGCAGGGTTCATGGGCTGTTTTTTAAAGCTCGATTTCGCGCACGAGCTTTACTTGCCGAATCGCCTAAAAGTGACGACGAGATGCGCCAAAATGGAGAAGATTGTAAAAATGGCTTAGAGTAGTAGTGAGCGTCCTCTCAGTTGTTAAGCTTCCTGGTTCGAAGAAGCCGTAACAGATTGTGGTGTCAGGTCTGAAATCGCGGGTGAAACTGGTTCGACTAGACTTTAAGAGGAATTGCTACGAAATTTGCGAACCGATGGGCTCAACGCGATCAAACCGATAGAAATCGAGGACGGTGTAATAGAACATTTCCAATCATAAGTCAACAAAAATATGCAAAGATTCTTGCATGGTATTGTCCCGCTTTCGCTCCTTTGGAGAACTGGAGTTTTCTCATTAACATAGTTCCCTGTAGATCGTTTGTAGACATGAGGTTGGCACGATTTGAATAAAAATACGCGTGAAATCTTTGTTACGGGTGGAGCTGGATTTATCGGCTCGGCATTTGTCAGGCTCTTGCTCGAAGAAACCGACGATTGCCGGATCACAAACTTCGACGCTCTGACGTACGCGGGAAATCTCGACAATCTTGAAGGCCTGGAATCGAAACGCCACCGCTTTGTTCATGGCAATATTGCGGACCCCGAGGCGGTATTGGGAACTCTGGAAGAAAACACCTACGCCATAGTTAACTTCGCTGCCGAATCGCACGTTGATCGTAGCATCACGAACGCGGCAGAGTTTCTGCGCACTAACATCATCGGCACCCAAGTGTTGCTTGACGCAGCACGAGCGCGAGGGGTCAAGCGTTTCATTCAAGTCTCCACGGATGAGGTAATGGGCAGCTTGCCGGAAAACGAGGATGCGTTCTTCACGGAAGATTCTCCGTTTGCTCCAAACAGTCCCTATGCGGCTTCGAAAGCTGCCGCCGAACATCTCGTACGTGCGGCGCACCACACTTTTGGGCTCAACACTGTAGTGACACGGTGTGGGAACAACTATGGGCCAAGGCAGTTTCCGGAAAAACTCCTGCCGCTCGCGCTCTCGAACGCGCTCAACGATGAATCAATCCCCGTCTATGGTGATGGCCACAATGTAAGAGATTGGATTTACGTTGACGATCACTGTCGGGCGATCCTCCTCGCCCTGGAAAAAGGAAGGCCGGGAGCGGTCTACAACGTGGGCGCTGCCATCGACCCATCTCTGATTGAATCGGAATTGGGCTGGCGTCCTCGCGAGACGTGGGAAACGGGCTTGCGAAAGACAATTCAATGGTACAGGGAGAATGGCCGGTGGCTGGAACGAACCCGCAGTGGCGCCTACCAAGACTATTACCGTAACCAATACGGCGCGGAGGTAGCAGCGACTTGAGAGTCCTCGTGACCGGAGCCGGCGGAATGGTGGGGCGCGCGGCAGTCGAATATTGCACCGCCATCGGGGATCTTGTTTTTCCATACGATCACCAAAGACTTGATATTGCGGATTACGATCGCGTCAGGCAGGTCCTCCAGCAGGATAAACCTGAGGCTGTAATCAATTGTGCCGCCTGGACTGATGTCGATGGTTGCGAGCAGGACAAAGAGCGAGCGTTTGCGGCGAACGCACGGGGACCGGAAAACCTGGCGAAGGCGAGTCGCGAAATAGATGCGGTCCCGATCACACTTTCGACTGACTATGTATTCGATGGAAAGAAGGAAGGTTTCTATACGCAACGGGACCAGCCGAATCCGCAGAGCGTCTACGGGGTTGCAAAACTCGAAGGCGAGCGCCAGGCTCAGTTAGCGTATGCCCGCACGATCGTGGTCCGCACCGGATTTGTCTTTGGGCCAGGCAGCAGTAATTTCCTAAGTACGATTATTGAGCGTGCGGGCCGAGGTGAAAAACTGAATGCGATAAGTGATGCCTATGGGACGCCGACGTATGGCGCTGATTTGGCGCGACGACTGCGGGAACTAGCCCAACTGGATCTTCCCGGGACGTTTCACGTAGTGAACGCCGGCGAGGGAACAAGTTACGCTGAATTCGCGCGCGCGGCCCTGGACTTGGGTGGTTTCTCCTCAACCAACCTCGAGAGCGTGGCGATGGATAGTCTTAACAGACCGGCGCCGCGGCCCCGAAATTCTCGCCTTCGATGCTTACTTTCAGAGGCCGTGGGCTTAAGTGCATTGCCCTTCTGGCGCGACGCCCTTAGGAATTTTGCGTCTGCGCAGTCACGCGCTGAAGTAGCCAGGAAAAGTTAGAAGCCCCTTCTTCAGCTTGCCAGACGGCAGGTCTCTGCTATTATTCTATTATCTTCTGAATGGTCCTGAATTTGAGGTCTAGAAATCAAGATGTCGCAAGATAATCGTCTCCTGCCCGTGAGCGCGCTGGATCGCAGTATTGATCGTCCACTGGCAGATTTTGTTCAGGCGAAGCCTTACGGTGTTTCCGGCGCCGAACCAACCACTATCCGCGACTATTTGTTCGTCGTTCTGAAACGAAAGTGGTTAATTCTTAGTCTGGTGCTGGTAGTTACCTCATTGGTAACCATCCAGGCGTTTCGCTCGCCTTCGATCTATGCCGGGGAAACGACCATCCGCATTGAAGAAAAGCCGCCCAACGTTCTGCACACGAAAGAGATCGTTATAACCGGTCAGAGCGATCCCAATTTCTGGGGCACTCAGCTTAAACTTTTAGAGAATCCTGCGCTAGCACGTCAGGTGGTGCTCACGCTCGACCTCCAGCACAATCCAGCATTCTTCGGCGGACAGACGCAAGGCGGCGTCTTTTCGTCCCTCCGGCGAA
>WNGF01013473.1_pt1 | contig 13437 bp, 19 predicted proteins | sample 5400641 | NCBI WGS metagenome assembly WNGF01 (sample SAMN13153371, study PRJNA577476) | soil metagenome | isolation source: 80 cm soil or saprolite under grassland replicate 2 | place: USA:California | collected 2016-06-15
ACAACATGCCCACGCCACCAACGAGCAGCCCGAGCAGCCGGAAGTAGTGTTCGCCCTGCTCGGCCAAGGCGGGAAGCTGGAGCACCCGCACCACGATGTGAGGGGCGAGAATGATCAGGCCCCCCTCGATCAGGATGAGCCAGCCGAAGACCTCGACGGTTTTGGCGGAACGGCTCTGCCCCTCCGCCCGCAGCAGTCGCCGGAACGAGTCCCGTAGTGCGCTCATGGCTCCTCGCTTTCGCGCCCCGCGTGGCCATTGCTGCAATGAGAGGCGGGCTCAACTTACTACGGGGTGCCGGAGAGCCGCCACCTTCAACACCATCTGACGAGTATGGTGGCAGCCTGGGTCTCGACATTTCGAAGATGTGCATGAACTCAGTTACTTGGATCTCATGACGCACGGCACTAATCTTGCTCCTGAATGGGTCGCCATGTTCGAAGAGCTCCAGCGCCACACGGTAGGGATGACGGTGCCCGAAGGCTATCCGGTCACGATCGCCCGCGCCGTGACGCTCCGGAACGGGGAAACGCTTCGAATCCGACCGATCCGTCCCGATGACGAGCCGCGCCTGGTCACGCTCTATGATCGTCTCTCGCATCACACGGCATATCAGCGCTTCTTTACCGTGATGCGGCGCCTGCCGTCCGATTGGGGCCACTACTTTGCCAACGTGGACTATCGCCGCCGCCTCGCCGTGGTCGTCGAGCGCGAGACGGTGGCAGGCATCGAGCTGGTCGGTGTAGGGCGCTACGAGCCCACGGATGAGGAGACGCTGGGCGAGGTCGCCTTCCTGCTGGAAGACGGCTATCAGGGTCAGGGGCTGGGCCCCCTGCTCCTGGACGAGGTGCTCCGCGCAGGCACGGAGCGGGGCCTCACGCGCTTCCGTGCGGACGTGCTCGGCGAGAATCACCGCATGCTGCGTCTCCTCGCGCACCGCACGCGCATCCTCGAGCGCACCGTCGACCAGGGCGTCGTCTCCGTCGTCTTCGAGCCTCGTTGACCTCGCAGTAGCTCTTCCGCGCCTCCGTCCCTCCTGAGCCACCCCGCCGCGTGCGAAGGTGTCCAAGATCCTCGACGCGATCTATGGCATTCTGCGATCGGCACACAGGATGAAGACCCTCTAGGGACAGGAGGCGCCATGACCCAGCCCATCACGATGCAGATCTTCTCCGACTACGTCTGACCGTGGTGCTATCTCAGTACCGTGCGTATTGAGAAGCTCAAGGTCGAGCACAACGTAAAGGTCGAGTGGATACATTTCCCCCTGCACCCGGACACGCCGGGGGAAGGCCGCTCGCTGGCCGATCTGTTCTCGGGGCGCCCGGTGGACCGCAAGGCCATGCACGCGCAGATGAAGGCCCGCATGGACGCGGAAGGACTGCCGTACGGCGAGCGCACCATGACCTACAATAGCCGCCTCGCCCAGGAGCTGGGCAAGTGGGCGGACACGCAACCGGGCGGGGAGGCGCTTCACGACGCGCTGTTTCGCGCCTACTTCGTCGAAGCGCGCGATATCTCGCAACCCGCGGTGCTTCTGAACATCGTGGAGCGGCTTGGCCTGTCGGTCGGAGACGCGCGCGAGGTGCTGGAGAAGCGGACCTTCGAGACCGCCGTGGACGCCGACTGGAAGCTCTCGCGCGAGTACGGGATCACGGGCGTGCCCACGTTCGTCGTCGGTCGCTACGGCGTGGTGGGCGCCCAACCCTACGAGGCGCTGGAGGCTCTCGTGCGAAAGGCCGCGACGAATACGGAGGAGTAGGACATGCTCCCGGCCCCCAGCTTCCATCATCTCCACCTGAGCTCCCTCGATCCCGAGGCGGCCATCGATTTTTATGTCCGGCAGTTTCCCTCCTCCGCGAAGACGAGGTGGGGTGGCCTGCCCGCCCTCGCCGCGCCGAACAACGTTCTGGTCTTGTTCACCCGCGTCGACACCGCGCCCGTCTCCGCGCCCCAAAGTGCGATCTGGCACTTCGGCTGGCATGTCACCGACACGCGCGCGAGCCTTGAATCGTACAAGGCGCGGCCGGACGTCCCCCTCTTGCCCCTCTACACGACGGACGAAGGTGGTTCGGTCTTCGTGAGCAGCGACACCTGGCCCAGCATCGGCCGCACGCCGGGCTTGACCAGAGCGCAAATCGTCGAGGCCAAGGCCAACGGCGTGCAGCCCACGCGCACCGGCGGTTTCGGCTACATGCAGGGCCCCGACCATGCGCTCGTGGAATACGCGGGCAATCATCCGGCCGAGCGCTTCAACCACGTGCACATGTATCAGGACGATCCATTCTGTGCTCAGCTCTGGTATCAGACCCACCTCAACGCGCCAATTTTCGCCGGGCGCACCAGCGCCACCCCCTTGACCGAAGACACCTGCCGGGTGCCGCGCAGTCCCGAGCGGAGCTGGCCGGCCCTCGACCGGGCAGGAATGTACCGCGCGCCGTCGGCCGCCGTGGTGTTCGGTGACGTGGCTTTGCCCACGTACGTGCGTCAGGATGACCGGCCGCTCGTGAGCACCCGCGGCCAGCTCTACGATCACATCGCCCTCGGCGTCGCCGATCTCGATCTCTGGATCGCCAAGCTGCGCCGCGAAGGTGTCACGTTCCTCGAGGAGACCTACCCCCTCGGCGACACTCGCGCCGTGATGATCGAAGGGCCGAGCCGCGAGGCCCTGGAGCTGGTCGAGGTTGGTGAGGACGCCACACGCACGAGGATCCCCACCCTGTCCAGGAGGCCATGATGCCGATGGATGCCGAGACAACCGCCGCCGAGGTTCTCAAAACCGACGATCGTCGCTTCGAAGCGATGCGAAACAGTGACTGGGCCGCGCTCGACGCGGTGCTGGCCGACGATCTGACCTACGTGCATTCCACCGCGCGGCTCGAGACAAAGGCCGAGCACGTGGCGAATCTCCGCGCGGGCAAGCCCCACTATCGGGGTATCGCGCCCCGCGAGCGAAGGGCGAGGGTTCACGGAGGGATCGGCGTGGTCAACGGCGTGTCCGAGATGCACGTGGAGAGCGGAGGCAAGGAGCAGCGCTTCACCGTGCGCTACCTCGCCGTGTACGCGAAAAGCGGCGAGCAGTGGCGCATGATCGCCTGGCAATCCACGCGGCAGCCCGACGCCTAGGCGCGGCGGAACTTGAAGTTGAAGCGTCGGACCTCGAACTGCTGGTTCGGATTCGGGGTGAACTCGACGTACTTCTGCAGCCCGTAGTCCTCGTAGGGCTGGATGACGGGCAGCCACGGGAGGTTTTCGAGAAAAACCTTGGTCATCCCCTGGTACGCGTCGGCGCGGAACTTCTCGTCCACCGAGAAGCGAGCGGCAGTGCCCAGCTCGTCGAACTTGGCGTCGCGCCAATAGTCGTAGACGCCGCCCGGGCTGAGCAGCCGCCACATCATGCCGTCGGGGTCGCCCAGAGTCGAGGTCGGGTCCCCCCACCACAGGCCCTTGAAGCCCCTCTCTCGACTCTTCTGCGCGCGCACCGAGTATTCCACACTTCGACGCCCACATCCTTCCACATGGCCGCGATGGCCTCGGACATGGGCTTATCCAGTGCCAGGTAGGCAACCGTGGTCTCGATGATGATCTCCTCGCCCTTGTAGCCGACCTCTTCGAGGGCCGCCGGCAACTCGTCGTCTACCACTTCATGTTCGAGCCCGAGTGGGACGAGGGCTGCAAGAGCTGCTCCTTCTGGATCGACAACCTCGACGGCATCGCGGTCCACCTGAAGCTCCGCGACGTTAGCTTCGTGGCCATCTCGCGCGCGCCCTACGAGCGCCTCGCCGCCTACCGCCAGCGCATGGGCTGGCAGGTGAAGTGGCTCTCCTCGTCCCGCACCGACTTCAACCACGACTACCACGTGAGCTTCACGCCGGAGGAGCAGAAGAGCGGGCAGGCCTACTACAACTACACCACCGGCCCGGTCCCGGGGTCGTCGGAGCGCCCGGGCATCAGCGTCTTCTATCGCGACGCCGACGGGACGATCTACCACACCTACTCGTCCTACGGGCGCGGGATCGAGATCGTGAACGCGGCGTACCAGATGCTGGACCTGGTGCCCAAGGGACGGGACGAGAAGGGCTTCCCGTACCCGATGGAGTGGCTGCAGCGCCACGACAGCTACGAGCCGGCGCCGGTCGTCATAGGGAGGGGGCCGTCGAAGCGCTCCTGATCACGACGCGGGCGCCCTCAGCTCCAGCGCGTTGAACACCGGGACGGGCTTGAGAAGCCCTTCAGCGTGAGCGCTCCCACGTTCTCGCGGTCGACGATCTCCTCGAGGACACCCGCCACCCGGGACGACACGAGGATCTGCCCGCCCCTTGCCTCTCCACACCGGCGCGCCGCCAGGTTGGTGACGATGCCGATGGCGCCGTAGTCCCAGCGGCCCTCGAACCCGATGGCGCCGATGGTGGCATAGCCCTGGGCGATCCCGACGCCGACGGCACAGCCGCTGGGTTGTCAGGGGAAGTTCGTTCGCTGTGTCGAATTCGCGGAACCTTGTTCGACTAGTAAAGTAGAGCAAGGGCTCAACCGGTCGAGGCTGAGCCAGATGCCCAGGTCTGAACACGAAACCAGATGGGAGACACCACCACGCGATTCATGACTATCGTGAGGGCCACCAAGGACTCCGAAGCCCGCGTCATGCCGGAGGAAAAGCTCATCGCCAAGATGGCGAAGTACCCTGAGGAGCGCGAGTCGGGGACGAAGACGTAGTAGACGAAGGACGCACACGCCGTTTGCAACGATCAACTCGACCCTAGGAAGGAGACGCAAATGCAAGTGCAGCCCTATCTGTTCTTCGATGGCCGCTGCGAGGAGGCGGTCGAGTTCTACCGGAGCAAGCTCGGCGCGGAGGGAACAAGGTGATGCATGCGAGCTTCCGCATCGGCGATACGACGGTCATGGCTTCCGACGGCCGATGCCTTGGGCAGCCGACGTTTCAGGGCTTCTCGCTGTCGCTCACGGTGCCCAACGATGCCGAGGCCGAGCGGCTGTTCGTTTCTTTGACCGACGGTGGGCAGGTGCAGATGCCGTTGACGAAGACCTTCTTCTCCTCGCGCTTCGGCATGGGCGCCGATCGCTTCGGCGTGTCGTGGATGATCGTCGTGGCGCCCTGAGGCAAAAATCATGAGCAAACGATCCGCCCGTCACGCGACCTTCGTCATCGAGCGCCCCTATGGCGCCTCGCCGCCGCGGATGTTCGCGGCGTGGGCGGAACCCAAGGCCGAGGCCCAGTGGTTCATGGGCCCCAACGCGTGGGAGAAGTCGGACCACAACCTCGTGCGACCCATCAAGGAGCTCAAGTGATGAAATTCCTGTTCATGATCTTCCACGATGAGAAGACGCTGGACGCCTTGCCCAAGCCGCAGATGCAGACCCTCGTCGATTCGGCCCTCGACTACATGGAGGAGCTCAGGCGGAGCGGCCACTTCATCGTCTCGAATGCGCTGCAGCGCGCCCGGACCGCCCGGACGGTCCGGGTCCGCGGCGGCAAGGCGACCATCACCGACGGCCCCTTCGCCGAGACCAAGGAGCAGCTGGGCGGGTTCTTCCTCATCGAGGCCAAGGACATAGACGAAGCGTGCGAGGTGGCCTCGAGGTTCCCGCCGGCGCGCCTGGGAACCATCGAGGTGCGTCCGGTCCAGGAGCTGCAGCACTCCTAGCCCGCGGCGTGACAGAGCGAACCCACCTGCTGGATCAGCGTCCTGGCGGCGTCGGGCGGCGCCTGCGGGCGTCATTCATGTGCCTCGACGGTGGTGGGCAGAATGACGTGAAACGTTGCGCCGCGCGGAGAGGTGTCGGCCGCCCACAACCGACCGCTGTGGCGGAGGGCATGAGCAATCCGACCATTGCCGCCCATCTCAGGATTTCGGGCTACACGGTGAAGTTTCACGTGGCCTCGATCCTTACCAAGCTTGGGGCCGCGAGCCGCACCCAGGCCGTCACGCTCGGGGTCCGGCATGGGCTCATCTCGCTGTGAGTCCTTCGACGGATGACCGTGGCTGCATCTTCGGGCCCGGCGCGTGCCGGCCCTTCGTCGATCACGTTCCCTCCTCGAAGGCGATCCGGCCTAGCGCGGCGTGACGGAGACCATTTGAGCGAGGCGCGCACGCTCGAGCTCCGCCAGCCGCCGATAGGGATCGGCGCCCAGTTCGGCTGCGAGGACGTCCACAGACCCGAGCGCGCTCTCGATCGTGGTGCGGTCCGGCACGGGCTCTGAGGCAAGGAGGCGGACCCGCGCCAGCCCGACGTCGCAGGCGCTGAGTCGCCAGCCGCGTCCCCGCTCGACGGACTCTTGCGCTTCAGCGAGGAGAGCGTGGGCTCCGGAGCGGTCGCCGGCGGCTCGCCTCGCATCCGCGAGCGTTGCCAGGATGCGCGGCTCGTACCACAGGGCGGTGCGCCTCGTGCGCGCGACCCCGAGGGCGGCCTCCAGCGCGCTCGTGGCGGTGGCGACGTTGCCTGCCGCGAGCTCGGCGGTACCGAGAAACGCCGCGGCCTCAACCTGGGAGAATGGACTTCCCCGCTCTCCCGCCAGCTCGACAGCACGGCGGCCGCGCGCGAGCGCGTCGGGGAGATCGCCCCGCAGCCGCAGCACCTCGCACAGGAATCCGTGCGTCCCGTACAGAGCTTCGAGTCCGCCCTCCTTCTCGTCGGCGAGGAGCGCTTCCAAGCCGCCCTGAGCCTCGGCCACGTGCCCGAGGTAGGCGCTCGCCAGGGCCCACCAGATGCAGCAAAAGGCAGGGGCGGTGGAACTCCCGAGCGCTTCCCTCAGCTCGGCATTCCGCGCGAGGTCGGCCAGGGCCCGTTCGGCGCTCGCCCGCGCGGGATGGAGGCGGCCGACCCCGAGCTGCGCGTGCGCCAGCACTGTCCGCATCTCGAACGCGAGCGCGATGTCGTCGGATCCCTCGACGAGCTCCGCGGCTTGCTCCGCACACGCGAGGTATTGGGCCACGTCACCCGCGAGGCCGCAGAGGCGTCCATAGGACGTGAGCAAGAACGCGTAGGCCCCCCGATCCCCCAGTCGCTCGACGACCGCTCGTGCCTCTTCGAAGAGGACCTGTGACTCACCCTCTTCGATGCCTGCGATGCGGCCGATCTCGAGCAGCGCGATGCGCGAAGTGAGCTCGAGCATCAGGGTCTCGCTCGACTCCGGAAGGGCAGCGAGGAGCTTCGTGACCCTGCGGCAGTGCCTCACTCCATCCGCGGGATCGCTGCGTGCGCCGCGCCGGCCCGCGTGCTCGTGCCATCGCGCAGCCTCGAGATGCTCGCCGGCCTCCTCGAAGTGATGGGCGAGGAGCGCGGCGTGCGCCGGGGCCGCGGATCCGTGGATCGCGAGCAGGGCTTGCGCGACGCCTGCGTGCGTTCTGCGCCGGCGATCCAGAAGCTGTGTGCGATAGGCCACTTCGTGCGTGAGGGGATGCCGGAAGGCACGTTCCCCAGAAGGCCCGCCGGGACCGAGGAGCTCGGCCGTCGCGAGCCGCTCGAGCGACGCGGCGAGCTCGGGTTCGGGGAGATCGACCACGACGCGCAGTAGCGCCGCCGGCACGTCTCGTCCGACCACGGCCGCGGCCTGGAGCACGTCCTTGTCGCGCTGCGAGAGTCGATCGATGCGCGAGGCGAGGACGGCCTGAATGGTCTCGGGCAGGGCGATCTCTTCGACCGGGGCGGTCGGTGCGTACGCACCGCGTTGGCCGCGCAGCGCGCCGTGTTCCACGAGCGAGCAAACGATCTCCTCGATGAAGAGGGGATTGCCCCGAGCACTGGACTCGATCCGGGCACGGAGCTGGGCGAGCGCGGGGTCAGGTCCGAGCCAGTCGTCGACCAACGTCCCGAGGGCTTGGGGAGCGAGGGGCATCAGCGAGAGACGCTCGACCCCTGTGGGCCACGGGGGCAGGTACTCGGGCCGCGCGGTTGCGAGCAGCAGCACCCTGCTGTCGGACACCTCCGGAGCCAGGAGAGCCCCGGTCAGCACTTCCAGGGCCGCTTCGCTGGCAGGGTCGAGCCAGTGCAGGTCCTCGATCCAGAGCAGCGTGAGCTCGCGTCGAGCGCGAGCGTGAATCAGATCGCGAAGTGACTGGAAGAGGCGCGCGCGGCGCACCTCGGGCTCCAGCTCCGAAGGCGCCAGCGCGGGATCGGGCGTCCCGAGGAGCTCGAGCCAGAAGGCCAGGGCGATCGGGTCGACGGCATGCGCGCTCGCCAGGCCGCGTCCCACGGCGCCTCGGACGACCGCCGCCGACGCGCGTTCGTCGACGCCGAAGAGACCGCGCGCGAGCTGGACGATCGCGTGGAAGGGGAGCATACGGCCATGGGAGAGCGCGCGCGCATAGTGGAGCGTCAGGCCACGGGTGCGCTCGACAAACTCGTGACACAGGCGGCTCTTCCCCGCGCCCGCCTCCGCGGTGATCAGGACGGCCTTCGGTCGACCGGACTGCGCCTCGCGCAGGGCTCGCTCGAGCAGGGCGAGTTCGCGCTCGCGGCCGACGAAGCGAGAGAAGCCCCGGGCGCGTGAGCGCTCGAGGCGGCTCCGGATCGGACCCAGGCCCCGCAGGTCGAACACCCGCACGGGAATGCTCGCCCCCTTGAGACTCTGCTCCCCGCGATCGAGGAAGTCGAAGAAGCCCGATGCAAGACGCGCGGTCTGCTCGGTCACACTGACGCCACCTGGCGGGGCCAGCTGCTGCACCCGGGCCGCGAGCCCGACGACGTGACCTTGGGCGGTGTAGTCCATGCGCAGGTCGTCGCCGATTCGGCCGACGACGACCTCGCCCGAATTGAGGCCCATCCGGACCGCGAGATCGAGCGCGGCCGCGCAGGCGCGCTGGGCGTGGTCCTCGTGGGCGATCGGGGCGCCGAAGAGCGCCATGATGCCGTCACCGGTATATTGGTTGATCGTTCCCTCGTAGCGGTGGACGCCGTCCGCGAGGATGCGGAAGAGGCGATCGAGGAGGCGATGCCACTCCTCGGGATCGAGGCGCTCGGCGAGCTCCATCGAGCGCGCGACATCGGCGAAGAGGACGGTGACCGGTTTGCGCTCGCCCTCGAGCGCGCTCTTGGAGGCGAGGATCTTCTCGACGAGGTGGCGAGGCGTGTAGGAGCGCGGCTCGGCGGTGGTGGCCGGCGCGGCCAGGCGCGCGCCGCAGGCGTTGCAGAACCTCGCCCCGGCGGGGTTCTCGTGTCCGCAGGATGGGCAGCTCATGAGACTCACCCATGTTAGCCCCGTCTGCGTAGAAGTCATCCCCGAGAGCGCGCTGCGCCCGCGGACGGGCTAGAGGTAGGCCAGCTCGCCCCGCTCTGCGAGCGTCGCCAGTTCTGTCACCACGGCGCTCAAACCCAGCAGGGCAAAACATATCCGATAACCTATGAAAGCGTAGTCGTTGGCCAAAGAGGGTCCTTAAATCATCGCGCCGTCGTTGATTTGCTGCGCCTCGTACATTGGCAGGCGTAGCATCGGGCCTTCAGGCCCGACGAGAACTCGGATCATCCTACGAGCCGCCGCAAGCGCGTCTCCGCGTCGGTGATCGGAGAGTCCCCATGGATCATGGCCTGGCCATCTCAAGCATCGGATAGCTGGAAGGCATCTGCCTCTCGCTCAAAGACCTTGGCGGGGCCGCGGTGGCTCAGACGCGAATGTCCCGACAGCTTGACCACGCAGCCGCCCGGTGCCAGGTTCCCTCGAAGGATGGCCATACCGCCGGTCGGCTTGATCGCCTCCGTCAGCGGCTTGATGACCTTCTGGCCCGGAGCCTCGGAGGCAGCCTGCGCTTCATCGCCGATGGTCCCCAGTGTATGGTATACGCGCCAAGGAGGCGGACGATGCGGGGCATCGAAGGCGAGCAGGTCCTGCTCCGAATCATACTGAGCGAGAACCAGACGCACGGGTGGAAATCCCTATATCTCGCGCTCCTCGAGCTTCTGCGGAGCGAGGGACTGGCGGGCACCACGGTGTTCAAGGGGATGGCCGGTTTCGGCCACGATCGCGCCGTCCACACCACGGCTATCGAAGTCGCCGCCCAAGGGCTACCCGTGGTGCTCGAGGTCGTGGATACCCAGGAGCACATCGATCGCGTCCTGCCCAAAGTGGATGCCCTCATGGTGGGCGGCGTCATCATGATGGAGCGGGCGCACGTCATTCGTTACGCGCAAGCTCCGCCGGCGAGTCCGACGACCTAGACGTCAAACCTCGTAGCGAAGCACCTGCACCTTTTCCATGGTGATGAGCCCCCCGCCCATCATCCGGTCCACTTCAGGGAGCACGGCATCCAGGTGCTCTTGAGAGTCCACGACCTCGATAACCAGCGGCAAATCGGCCGAGAGCTTGAAAATGCCCGCCGTGTGCAGGATGGAGGTTGGGCCAAAGCCGGCCACCCCGCGAAGGACGGTGGCGCCCCCCAGACCTTTGGAGCGAAACAACTCCAGCAGCGCGCTGTAAAGCGGACGGTGCTTCCACTTGTCGCTCTCGCCGATAAAGATCCGCATCAGCACCTGCTCCCCTTGGATTTTTCGCATACCTACCCCCGCAGCGTCAGCACGAGTCGACCCACCGCCATCCCGAGAAAACAGAGGCCCAGGCAGACCGTGGTGGTGACGAAAATGTTGATCCAGGCCTGGTGCCAGGCGTTGGTCTCCATCAGCCGTACCGTTTCGTAGCTGAACGTCGAATAGGTTGTGAGGCCTCCCATCATGCCGGTCGTGAGAAAGATGCGCACGTTATCCGGAATGAGCAGCGTCTCACCGCCGATCTGCTGGACCACACCGATGACGAAAGCTCCGCTCAGATTCACGATCATGGTGCCGTACGGAAACTCCGCTCCGAACCAGTGAGCGGCGAGGATCGAGGTCAGAAACCTCAAAATCGAGCCTATCGCGCCTCCAAAACCGACGAGCAGCACGCGCTCCAGCAGGGTTGATCCTCCTCTCGGGCGATGATCGGGTCAACGGCCGGCCACGATTCTACTCTGGTCGGGCGCTATTGACCTCCATCTCACTTTGCCAGGAGCACCGAGCAGGGTGAGAGTCGCACAATGCTTTGAGCCGTGCTCCCGATAAGTCGGTCGAAGATGCGGCTATGGCCGTGATAGCCAGCCAGAAGAAGGTCGAACTGGCCCGCGCGAGCATAGGTGATGATCATCTCCACCTCGTGACCCTGCCGCACCCCAGTCTGGAGCTCAACGCCAGCCAGAAGGGCCTGGTCGCGCGCTTCCTTGGTGAGCGTCCGAAAATAGGTATCGATACGATCCTTGGCGTCCTCTACCTCGTCGATGGTGGCGGCATAGTGCGGCAGATGCTCTTCCATAGCGCCACTCCCGCCAGCCAGGACTGGCCAAGTCCCCAGCCAAGCATGTAGTAGGCGATGGCCGCGCAGCCCAAGAAGGGTGCAAAGAATCCGGCCAGCCCAACCACCGCTGCTTCCTTCCACTTCAACCGAAAGACGCTCGGGTCGAGCTCGGCGCCGGCCAAAAACGTGAGCACGATGGCCCCGGTGCCGGCGAGAAAGGTGATCCACTGCGTCTGCCCAGCCAGCCCTGTGCCGCCAAGCACTACGCCTATCACGAGCTGAGCCACCGTCCCGACCACGATCTCGGACAGCGCTGTCGAGACGCGGAACCAGATGGCGACGAGCGTCGCGACCAGCGCGAGCCCGACCCAGAGCGCAGCCAGGAACCAGATATTGTCCATGCTCACCTCGCCCTGCGGCGGCCGACGGCGATCACCCAGCTCCCTCGCCCAGGATGGCGATCAGCCGGTTCGTCAGGACTCGGCCGGAGCACCGCCTCGAGCGCCGGCCAGTTCGCGTGCAAGTCCGTGATCACCAGAGCGCGCATCGACGCCTCACTCGTCGCCCGCCTCGCACGATTGCTCGACGCGGCGACTCATGCCAGGGCACAAAAAAACTCCTACCGCCAATTGCCACGGTAGGAGTTATCAGCCCGCACGAGGCGGACGGTTAGGGGCGAACTCCATCGCCCGACGCCCTACCTTTATCGCGGCCACTGCGATGTGTCAAGCGGCCCCCGCTTGCATCGGTAGTCGCAGCAATGGCGGCATCCGCTTTCGACCAGTCGCGCTGCGCCAGCACACGACCCGTCATGCGAGGTAGCGCGTCAGGCCGGAGTCACTTCCATCGTTGGCTACTTTGTCGATAGCGCGAGAAGCGTGCGCGCTTTCAAACGCGATTCGGGAGAGCGTAGGGAGGCCCCCTCGGCAGCTACCTGGCGGCGGTGATCTCGTCGATGAGCCCGTAGTCGAGCGCCTCCCGCGCATCGAGATAGCGCCCGCGCCGCATGTCCTCGGCGATCTCCTCGGCGGGCCGGCCGGTGCGCCGGGCCAGGCGCCCGTAGAGCTTCCAGAGGAGCTCCTGCTGCTGGCGGCTCTGCGCGGCGATCTCCTCCGGGGTGCCGGCGAACCGCCCCGTCGGCTGGGAAAGACGGAACCGTGTGTGCGGCGCGGCGGTGCGGTGATCGGCGGCCGCGACCACGCCGATGGCCGGGCCGCCGACCTGACCCCGGCAAAGGACGCGCAGCGCCGAGCGCAGCATGTCGGCGGTGTCGATCAGGACGAAGGCCGCCCCAAGCGCGCCGTCGGGGCTGTCCAGGTGGAGCTCGATGGGCCGCTCCCCGCGGGCGTCCAGCGCCAGGAGCGCGGCCGCCGCCTTCGCCGCCGCCCCATCGTCGAGCTGACCCGTGACGAGCACGATGCGGCGCTCGAAGAGCTGCTCCTGTAGCCACCCCCCGAGGCTCATGCAGCGAGCGTACAGCAGGCCCAGCCGGGCGCGCTTGACGCGGGCAGTGCCGCCAATCTAGTCTGTCGCCCACATGACCTCACGGTCTCCCGAGGCACGGGCACCGCTCACCGGGATCTGGATGTCCGCGGAGTCCGTGCAGACGCCGATCGAGACGCTCGTTATCGACATGCTGGCTTCCAACCTGCCGAGCCGGGTCCTCCGCGAGGCGGAGCTGGAGGAGCTGAGGCGGGGGGCGAACCTCGCCGACGTGGCGCTCGAGTATCTCGGGCTCCGGACGATCAGCGTCGATGGAGACGGCGAGACTCCTCTCCGGGTCGTGGCGTCCCTCTCGCCGCGCGACTCGTGGCGGGAGGCGCTGGTCCTGCCCGAGGGCGATCGCCCCATCGGCATCCTGATCAACACCGCCGACGCCGGGCCGCTCGTGCTCGTCCACGAGGTCTTCGACAGCTTCGCCGAGCCCGAGAAGGGGCTGGTCCGGCGGTACGCAGCGCTGGCCATTCGTGGCGAGCCGCACGAGGCCATCGTGGCCGCCCTCCGCGCCGGGAACGTCGGGGAGAGCGGGTTCACGCAGGCGCTGAGCGCGGTGCACCGCAGCGTGCGGTCGCTCGACCCCACCGTCCTGTTCAGTCCCGACGGATCGACTCGCGTCCAGCTCGGCAGCCTGTCGCGCACGACCAAGGACATCCTGCGCGAAGGA
>WNGF01007274.1_pt2 | contig 13431 bp, 13 predicted proteins | sample 5400641 | NCBI WGS metagenome assembly WNGF01 (sample SAMN13153371, study PRJNA577476) | soil metagenome | isolation source: 80 cm soil or saprolite under grassland replicate 2 | place: USA:California | collected 2016-06-15
CTCGACGGTGCTTGTCGGCGCCGACGATCCCGCTGTGGTGCGGCGCGTCCTCGGCGCCGTGCGCACCCGCCTGGGGACGGAGCTCGGATTGGTCGACGAGGCCCGGGACGAGTTTCTCTGGGTCACCGACTTCCCGCTCTTCGAGTGGAACGAGGACGAGGGCCGCTGGACTTCCTCCCATCACCCCTTCACGGGAATCAGGCCGGGGGACGAGGACGCGCTCGAGTCGGATCCGGGGAGCGTCGTCAGCCAGGCGTACGACCTGGTCTGGAACGGGTGGGAGCTGGGCTCGGGCTCGATCAGGGTCCACCGCCGCGAGCTCCAGGAGCGCATCTTCCGGGCGCTCGGAATCTCGGACGAGGAGGCTGAGGAGCGGTTCGGCTTCCTGCTCGAGGTCCTGCGAATGGGGGCTCCGCCCCACGGCGGCTTCGCGCTCGGACTCGACCGCTTCCTTGCCCTCCTGGCCGGGGAGCCGAACATCCGCGAGGTGGTCGCTTTTCCGAAGGCGGCGAGCGGCTCGGAGCCGATGACCGGCGCGCCCACCGCGCTCCCGGACGAACAGCTGGCCGAGCTCGGCATCCGCCTCCAGCCCCCTCCGAGCTGAAAACCGCATCCACACGAAACTTAGGAAGGGGGAGGTCGAGGGAAAACGGCGTTTCCCCTTCGAAAGAGCGACGGCCTGGCTTTGCCAGGCCGGAGCGGTCACCCTCCGGGCCGCTGCGCATGCACAGCGGCTCGGAGGAACAGTCATACTTGGGGGTGAATCCTGAGACGAGGAGCGTGACGACGAGATGGCGACACAGGAACCCGGCCGAGAGCAACCTGCGCTGACACCGCTTCCGAAGGTCGAGGACCTGCCGACCTCGGCGCAGGGTTACGACCAGGACCGCGTGCGTGAGGCGTTCGACGCTTTCCGCAGGCACGTCACTCAGCTTCAGGCCCAGCTACGCGTGTTCCAGGCTGCCCGCGGGCGCGCCGAGGGCGAGCCGACCGGCCACCCGGTGCGAATGGACGCCCTCCACATCATCCGCGCGGCAGCCGAGTTCGCAGACAAGATGGAACAGGACGCCCAGGAGGCCGTGGCGAAGCAGATCAAGCAGGCCGGATCCCAGATCGGCGACAAGCAACGCGAGCTGGTCAAGCACGAGACCCGGATCGAGCAGCTCGACCGCGAACAGGAGGCGAAGCGCAGCGACTTGCTTGCCAGCGCCCGCGCGGAGGCCCAGGAGATCGTCTCCAAGGCCGAGCGTGAAGCGAGCGAACGGGTCAAGGAGGCCGAGGCGAGCGCCGCCCGCCTGCTCGAGCAGTCGCGTCACCAGGCGACGGAACTGACCAACTCGGCCCGCGCAGAGATCGACCGCTCGCTGGAGTGGGCTCGGTCCGAGGCCGCCGAGATCCACGCTCGCGCATGGCAAGGCGCTGAGCAGCTGCTCGCCGCCGCCGGGCTGACCGGCAAGGCGCTCGAGAGGGTCGTCGACGCGGTCATGGGCGCGTTCGGCGGTCGTGAGGAGGAGACGTCCAGACCCGGCACGTCCTCGGCCGACGACTCCGGCTCGGGCGGCCAGAGCGCCGGCTAGCGGCATTGGCCGCGGAACGGGGAGCTTGACCGGTGCCTTCGCGGCTGGGGCCACGATTCATCATCGAAGCCGGCTTTCTCCTGCTCGTCGCCGTGGCGGTCGGGTTCGCCGATCTCGAGGTGAAGTGGATCATCGTCGTGATGGCAGGCGCCTGGCTGATCGTCGCTCTGATCGAATGGGCGGCCACGCACTCGGCCGAGTGGGGATTCGCGCCTCGCATGCCGCGCTCATGGCCGGGAATGCGGCAGCCGATGCAGCCCATGCAGGCGCCTGTCGTTCCTCCGCCGCCGGGCGCGCAGGCGCCGGCCGCTCCTCCGTCTCCGGCGGCACCTGCCCCGGCAGCTCCGGTGGCGGCGGGCCAGCCGCCGGTCATGCCGCCGCCTCCCGTCGTGCCCCCGATGCCTCCTCCACGGCGCGTTTGGCCCTGGCAGCGGCGACCGGTCATGCCTCCTCCCGTCGTTCCCACGTCTTCCGCGCCGCCGCCAGCGGCGCCTCCGGCTCCCGCGCCGACTCCGACCCCGGCTGAGACGCCCGCCGCGGCCGCTCCGCAGGCCCCCGAGCGCGTCGAGCCGGTCCCCGCGCCCGCCGCGCCGGTTCCGACGCCGGAGTCGAAGCCCGAAGCTCCGCCCGCCGCGGCCGAGGCAAAGCCTGCGAGGGCGGAGCCCGAGAAGCCCAAGCCCGAAGCGGCGCCCGCCGCCGAGGCGAAGCCGGAGAAGCCGGAGGCTCGCGAAGAGCCCCCCGCTGCCGAGCAGCCTCGCCGGACGAAATACGCGCTCGAGCCGCTCCAGCCTCGGCCCCGGCGCAGGATGTTGCCGTTCAGGAGGCGCGAGGAGCCTCCGACGGAGGCCCCGACGGCGCGCCGTCCAGCGCCGCAGGCCGCGGCGCCTTCACCGCCGCCTCCGCCTCCTCCGGCCGCGCCGAAGCCTGCTGCTCCGGAGAAGGCGGCCGCTTCCAAGCCTGCCGAGCCGAAGGCTCCCGCGCCGCCGTCTCCGGTCGAGGCGGCGCGTCCGGCCACGCCGCCGCCAAAACGGCGGCTCTTGCCGTGGCGCCGCCGACAGGGGGCCGCGCCCACGCCCGGCGCGTCGCCTGAACAGCCCAAGGCCCCGCGGCCGAAGGCGGCAGCTCCACCACCACCACCACCCCCTCCGCCTCCTCCTCCGCCTCCTCCTCCTCCTCCTCCTCCGCCTCCCCCTCCTCCGGCTACCCCGAAGCCCAAGCCCCCTGCTCCTCCGAAGCCCGAGCGCAAGCCGGCCCCGCCGGCTGCGCCTCCGAAGCCCCCGCCCAAGGCGGAGCCTCCAAAGCCCGCGCCGCCGCCACCGCCTCCGCCGGAGCCCAGGCGCGAAGAGCCGCCCGTTCACGCGGCCGAGCCTCCCAAGCCGCCTCCGCCTCCGCCACCTCCGCCCGCTCCGACCGTGCACCGATTCCCGGGCCCTCCGCGGGAATGGAACGTCTGGGAGCTCGACCGCATCGTGCGGGAGGAACGACGCCGCAACCCCGAGCGGGCAGAGGAACAGGCCGCCGTCCTCATGCACCTGCGTGAGTTCGCGAATGCGGAGGGCACGCTTCCGGCCGACTTCGACGACGTCGTCCGCGAGTCGTTCGGCGAGCTGGTCGATTCCCTTCCCTCGTGAACCTGGAGCTGACCCAGCGACAGCTCGCGCTGGCCGGGATCGCGCTCCTCGGTGGGCTCGTCGCGGTCGCCGCGACTCCGCGCTCCAGTAACGATCAGCACCTGCCCAAGCCCGTTCCGGTCCGGGAAACGGGAACGGGCTGGTACGTGGCTACCGCCTCTTCGCACGGCAAGAGCTTCGCGGGACGCCAGACGAACTGCGGGTACGACCTGAACGAGAACAGCCTCGGCGTCGGCAGCCCGACCCTGCCCTGCAGTCCGCCGGTCAGGATCTACATCGCGTTCAAGGACAAGCGCGTGCTCACGCAGGTGATCGCGAACGGCCCGATCGGGCCCGGCCACGACTTCGAGCTCACCAAAAAGCTCGCCGACCTGATCGGCCTGAAGGGCACTCAGGAGATTCACTGGCGCTACGCGGGGCACAAGCCCTAACGAGCGCAGGCCGCTGCGCTACTGTTCTCTCGCCCGATCCCGTGCGTGCCTTGCGCTCACAATGGTGAACCAACACCGATGTCGAGGGAGCTCGGGTCCGGTCGAGGCGCAGCGCGCCGAAGGCCGGCAGAGCATCCACCTGGTTTCCCCAGGTTCGCATCGGGCGTAAGGCACGGCGGGGTGGGGTTTGTCACGAACCAGGCACATTCCCTGCGACTCGCGACTCTACGATTTAACCCTCCCAGGGAGGTCCCACCCCGGGTGGGCCCCTGTGAGGCGGGGGGAGCGCCCGTAGGCGTTGCTAGCCTCGCCTACGTGATCGAAGTAACGGGTGATTCGGCGCGCGGAGGCGAGTGGGCCTTCGTCCGGCTCAGGACCGACGGCGAGCGAATCGTCGACGCTGATGCCGACGGGCTCGAGCGCGACCTGAAGGGGTTGACGCTGCTCGAGGCCGCGGCCGTGGGAGGCGAGCCGCTTGCCGTCGACGCGCTTGCGAGCGCTCTCGGGCCGATCTTCCGGGCGCAGCCCTCGACCACGCGCGTCGCCGTCGCGATGAGCGGCGGGGTCGACAGCGCGGTCGCGCTGCTCCGCGCCGGCGCGGACGCGATCGGCGTCACGCTTCGCCTGTGGCTCGATCCCTCGGGGCCGAGCGCCGAGCGGGCCTGCTGCTCCCCGGAGGCCGTCGTGGCCGCCCGCGAGACCTGCCATGGACTCGGTCGCCCGCATGTGACGCTCGACCTGCGCCGCGAGTTCAAGCGGCAGATCGTGGAGGCGTTCGTCCGCGGCTACGCGGACGGAGAAACGCCGAACCCGTGCATCTCCTGCAACGGGAGCTTCCGGTTCGCAGAGCTGCTGGCGTTCGCCGACCGGGCCGGGGCCGCCCGCCTGGCCACCGGCCACTACGCGCGGATCGTCCGCCGCGGTGGTCGCCTCTTGCTCGCGAGAGCCGCGGACGAGGGGAAGGATCAGTCGTACATGCTGGCCCGCCTCGCTCCTGGGCTGCTTGGCCGTATCTGGTTCCCGCTCGGCGAGCAGACGAAGGAGGAGACCCGGGCCGAGGCAGCGCGGGCCGGGCTCGAAGCCGCCCGGCGCCCGGAGAGCCAGGAGGCCTGCTTCCTCGCCGGGGCCGACTACCGGGACTTCCTCGAGCGCGCCGGACTTGCAGGCGAGGACGGGCCGATCCTCGACGAAGAGGGCCACGAGCTCGGCCGTCACGGCGGCTTCTGGCGTTTCACGCCTGGACAGCGGCGCGGCCTCGGGGTCGCCGCGGGGAGCCCGTTGCACGTCCTGCGCACCGAGCCGCGCGCGAACGCGGTCGTCGTGGGAGGCAGAGAAGCGCTGGCTTGCGAGCATGTGAACGTCGCCGGCCCGCTCTTCGTTCCGGTCGAGCGCGCCGAGGTGAAGCTGCGCTACCGCTCGGCGACGGTCCCGTCCACGGTCGAGTTGCGAGACGGCGGCTTCCGGCTCCATCTCGACCGCCCCGCGTTCGGCGTCGCACGCGGGCAGACGGCAGTGCTGTACGACGACGGCGCGGTCGTGGGCGCCGGGACCATCACCTAACCTTCCGCAGGGAGATGGACGAGATCACGCTGACACTGCCGCGCGAGCGGGCGTTCTACGGAATCGCCCATCTCGTCGTGGCAGGCCTCGGAGCGCGACTCGATCTCACCGTCGAGCACCTCGACGACCTCCAGCTCGCGCTCGAGAGCCTCCTGTGGCAGCGGGGGGACGGCGACGTCAGCGTCGTTCTGCGCGCTCTCGACGACGAGATCGAGGCGGAGATCGGGCCTTTCGACGGCGCTCTGCGCGAGGATTTGGAGCGCGAGCCGGGCGCCGACGTCGGCCTTCGGCGCGTGCTCGAGACAGTCGTCGACCAGGTCGGCGTCTCGGAAAGAGACGGCGGCGACTGGGTGCGCCTGCGGAAGACGATCCGGCCCGTCCCGGCTTCGGCGGGCTGAGTTGGACTCGAACGACCGAGACCTGCTTCGTCGCTATCACGCCGAGGGCGACCTGTCGGCGCGCGAGGAGCTGATCGAACGGCATCTCTCGCTCGTGCGCTCGCTCGCCCGCCGCTACGCCCACCGTGGCGAGCAGCTCGACGACCTCGTCCAGATCGGCTCCATCGGCCTCATCAAGGCGATCGACCGCTTCGACCTCGACCGCGGCGTCGAGCTCACCACCTACGCGACGCCGAACATCATCGGAGAGATCAAGCGGCATTTTCGGGACAAGGGCTGGTCGGTGCGCGTGCCGCGCGGGCTCCAGGAGCTCAACGTCCAGCTCTCACGCCTGGTGGAGGAGTTGACGGTCCAGCTCGGGCACTCGCCGACCGTCGGAGAGCTGGCGGATGCCTCCGGCGCGGAGGAGGAAGAGGTGCTCGAGGCGCTCGAGAGCGGACGCGCGTACAGCTCGCTCTCCCTCTCCGGCGGCACGACGCAGGACGACGACGATGCTCTCGACCCGATGGAGACGATCGGGTCCGAGGAGCCTCAGTACGAGATCTCGGAGGAGTGGGCCGTGATCGCGCCCGGGCTACGGGCGCTCGACGGCCGCGAGCGCCAGATCCTCCACCTCCGCTTCTTCGAGGGGCTGACGCAGTCCCAGATCGCACAGCAGATCGGGATCTCGCAGATGCACGTCTCACGCCTCATCCGGCGTTCCCTGGACAAGATCCGGCGCGAGATCGAGGCGGAGGAGTCGGCCGCGCGCGACCGGCGGGCTGCCGAGTCCTGAGCCGGCTCGGCGGGCGCCCCCTGGCGCGTCGCTGGCAAGGGACGCAAGCGCGAGACGCGAGGACAGTACATCCAGGTACGGCCGAGCGGCGAGCGCGGAGCATCCTATAACCAGCGGCGTGAGCCTTCGGGCGTAGGGCGGCTCCGCCGCCCGGGAGCCGAAGGCGACCAGGGACGCCCGCGCCTAGAATCGACGGGATGCGGACGACTGCCGAACTGCGCGAGGGTTTCCTGTCCTTCTTCGAGGAGAAGGGCCACCTGCGCGTACCGTCGGCCTCGTTGATCCCGCGCGCGGACGACCACACGACGCTGCTCATCTCGGCCGGCATGCAGCCGCTGATGCCTTACTTCCTGGGCCGTGAGGAACCTCCGGCCTCACTCCTGACCAACGTGCAGAAGGTCTTCCGCACGGTAGACATCGACGAGGTCGGACTCGACACCTATCACCTCACCTTCTTCGAGATGCTCGGCAGCTGGTCGTTCGGGGAGTACTTCAAGGAGGGTGCAATCGAGTACGCCACGGAGTTCATCCGCGACCGGCTCGGCCTCGAATGGGACCGGATCTGGGCCAGCGTCCACGCCGGCGACCCCGACCTCGAGCTGGGGCCCGACGAGGTCGCGATCGAGCTCTGGGCGAAGATCGGGTTACCTGCAGAGCGGATCGTCCCCCTTCCGTCTTCCGAGAACTTCTGGTCCGTGGGCGGGCCCGGGCCTTGCGGGCCGGACTCGGAGATTTACTACGACTGGGGCGAGGAGGCGGGCTGCGGCGAGCCGGACTGCCTCCCCGGCTGTACCCGCTGCGAGCGCTTCCTCGAGTTCTGGAACCTGGTTTTCATGGAGTACGAGCTGCATCCGGACGGAACGCTGACGCCGCTCCCCCGGCAGAACATCGACACCGGACTCGGTCTCGAGCGCATCGCGCGCATCGTCCAGCAGGCGCCGTCGGTCTACGAGACAGATGGCTACCAGGCGATCATGGACTGGATTGCCCAGGAGTCAGGCGTTGCCTACGGCGAGTCCGAAGTGGCGACGAAGGCACATCGGATCCTGGCCGACCACGGGCGCGGGATGACATTCCTCACCGCGGAAGGGATCACGCCCTCGAATGAGGGGCGCGGTTACATCCTGCGGCGGATCATCCGGCGGGCGGTTCAGCAGGCGCGCAGGATCGGGCTCGCCGACCTGTGGCGCCTCACCGACGTCGTCGTCGAACAGATGAGCCGCTGGTACCCGGAGCTGGAAGAGAACCGGCAGGCGGTGCAGGAGGCGGTTCGGGCCGAGGAAGAGCGCTTCGCGGGGACGCTCGAGCGCGGCATGGCGATCTTCGAGGAGGCTGCCGGGGGCGGGAGCATCAGCGGCGAGGACGCCTTCACGCTCCAGGCGACGTACGGTTTTCCCGTCGAGCTGACCGAGGAGCTCGCGCGCGAGCGTGGCATCCCGGTCGACGTCGACCGCTTCCGCGAGCTGATGGAGGAGCACCGCGAGATCTCGCGCGGTGAAGCCGGCGCCGACGTCGGAGTGCGGCTCACGGGGACGAGGCCGTCCCGCTTCGTCGGATACGAGAAAACCGATGCCCTCACAGCGATCATCGACTACGAGGAGCTCGGCGACGGCCTCTTCCAGGCGAGGCTCGAGGAGTCGCCCTTCTATCCGGAGGGGGGCGGCCAGGTCACCGATCAGGGCTGGATCGAGGACGAGGAAACCGGCGCCCGCGCCGAGCTCGAGCGGGCGATCCGGCTCGAGGGCGAGGACCAGGTGCTCGTCTTCCGCGGCGAAGGCTTTTCCGCCGGTCAGCGCGTGCGCGCGGTCGTCCCCTGGCGCGTCCGCTTCCCGACGATGGCGAACCACACCGCCACGCACCTCCTGCACAAGGCGCTGCAGGAGGTGGTCGGCGACCACGTGCGCCAGGCCGGCTCGGCCGTCCGCCCCGACAAGCTGCGCTTCGACTTCACCCATCCGCAGGCGCTCACGGAGGACGAGCGCGAGCGAGTCGAGGCCCTCGTCAACCAGACGGTGTTCGAGAATCTGGCCGTCCGCGCCTTCGTGACCCCGATCGACGAGGCGCGCCGCCTCGGGGCGATGATGCTCTTCGGCGAGAAGTACGGCGATGAGGTGCGTGTGGTCGAGATCTCCGGGTTCTCGCGTGAGCTGTGCGGCGGGACGCACGTGCGCTCGACGGCCGAGATCGGCCCGTTCGTCATCCTCAGCGAGAGCTCGGTCGGTGCGGGCACGCGGCGCATGGAGGCGGTGACCGCCGGCGAGGCGTACGCACTGCTGCACGAGCGCGCCCGGGAGGCCGAAGAGCTCCGTCAGGAGGTTCGCCGAGCCAGGAAGGAGGCGAAGCAGCCGGCGTCGGACGGGAAGCCCGACTTCGTCGTGCGCGAGCGTGAGGACAGTCTGGTCGTGGTCGAGGTCAAGAGCGTCGGCTCGACGACGCTCCGCGACCTTTCGGACGTCGTACGTCAGCAGGAGAACGCCAAGGTTGCGTTGCTCGGATTCGCCGCGGACGATCGTGCCCAGCTCGTCGTCAACGTCGACGCCGGCCTCGCCGAGAAGGTGAATGCCGTCGAGATCGTGCGGGCCGCGGCCTCGGTGATCGGCGGCGGGGGAGGGGGGAAGCCGACCTTGGCGGAAGCGGGCGGGAAGCACCCTGAGAAGCTGGCCCAAGCGCTCGACGCGGGCAAGGAAGCGATCCTGGCTCTCCTGAAGTGAAGGTCGTCGCGCTCGACTACGGGGCGGCGCGGACCGGCGTTGCAGTGTCGGACCCGAGCGGGACGATCGCGCGGCCTCTGGGAGTCGTGGAGCGGGCGGCCAGCGAGGACGGGCTGGCGAGGCTCGCCGAGATCGTGCGCGAGCAAGCGGCCGAGCGCGTTGTCGTCGGACTGCCGCTGACGCTGCGGGGCGCCCACGGCGAGCAGGCGGCCGAGACGCAGAAGTTCGTCGAGGCGCTGCGCGAACGCGTCGAGGTGCCCGTCGAGAGCTTCGACGAGCGGTTCACGACCGTGCTCGCCTCCGGCGATCCCGGCGCGGCGGCGGACGAGGACGCGCGCGCTGCCGCTCATCTCCTGACCGTCTACCTCGAGTGGTCGAAGGGCCGCCCATCCTGACGGAACCCGAACGTCCGCAGCTGCGGCCACGGCCGTCGCGAAAACGGCTGGCCGCGCGCAGGACGGTCGCGCTCGTCTTGCTCGGCGGAAGCCTCGCCCTCCTGGCCTGGCTGGGCCTGCTCATCGCCGACACGGTCGGAAAGGACAAGCCCAAGCCGCCGCCTCCGCCTCCGGTCCTGCGCATCATCTTCCCGGAGGGCTTCACCCGGCAGCAGATGGCCGGGCGGATCATCGCCGTGGACGGGATCGCCCAGCGCACCCGCGGCGCCGACCCGAAGCTCTCGGCCTCCGACTATCTCGCCGCCACGCAGAGCTCGAAGCTCCCCGGGCGGTTCGCCGGGGACGGCAAGGCGCGGCCGCTGGAAGGCTTCCTCTTTCCGTCCGCCTATGACTTCCGGCCGTGGACGCGGTCGCAGCACCTCGTGCGGGAGCAGCTCGCCGCCTTCCGCGAGACGTGGTCGAAGGTCGACCTCAGCTACGCGCGCTCGAAGAACCTCACGCCCTACGACGTCCTGATCATCGCCTCCATGATCGAGAAGGAGGTGCGCGTCGCCAAGGAGCGCCGCCTCGTCGCGGCCGTCATCTACAACCGGCTGCACGCGCGCATGCCGCTCGGGATCGACGCGACCATCCGGTACGGCCTGAACATCCCGCCGACGCAGTCCCTGACGGTCGCGCAGCTCCACAGCTCGAATCCGTACAACACGCGCAACCATTTCAGCCTGCCGCCGACGCCGATCTCGAACCCGGGGCTCCCCTCCATGCAGGCCGCCGCCCATCCCGCCAAGGTCGACTACCTCTACTTCGTGCGCAAGCCGGACAAGCTGCACCACTTCTTCACCTCCAGCCTGAAGAAGTTCATCGCGTATCAGCGTGCTCACGGGTGATGGCGTGATCGCCGGCTCGACGCGGCTCGTGGGCCTGATCGGGATGCCGGTCGCGGACTCGCTCTCCCCGCGGATGCAAAACGCCGCGTTCGCTGCGCGGGGCCTCGACTGGGCCTACGTTCCGGTTCCGGTGCAGGCGGAGGAGCTGGAGGCGGCGCTGCGCGGCCTGCCGGCGCTCGGTTTTGCCGGCGCGAACGTCACCGCACCGTACAAGCTGGACGTGGCGAAGCTCGTCGGCAGTGAGCTGCGGTCGGTGAACACGCTCGTCGTCGAGCAAGGGCAGATCCGCGCGTTCTCGACCGACGCCGCCGTGCTGGAAGGGCTCGAAGCCGAGGGGCCCGTGATCGTTGGGGATGGTGGAGTTGCTCAGGCCTTCCTGGAGGCGCTTCCCGCCGCCCGCTCCTTCTCGCGCCGGGGCGAGTGGCCGCCGGACACTTCGGGCGCAGACCTGATCGTGAACGCCACGTCCGCACGGGACGAAGTGGTCGTCGAGGTCGGCCCGGGACAGACGCTCGTCGATCTTCCCTATCCGCGCTCCGCGACGGCTGCCGCGGCGCGCGCCGCGGGCGCCCGGGTGCTCGACGGCTTCGAGGTGCTGGTGGCGCAGGGCGCGGCCGCGTTCGAATTGTGGACGGGGATTCCGGCACCGGTCGAGGTGATGCGGCGGGCATTGGGGTTGCGGCCGTGAGTTCGTTCCCGTCTGGCCGGCGAAAACCGAGCAGGTCAAGGACGCAGGGAGGTCGCGTACTCAGCAGTACGCGGCCGACTGAGGACGTCGGACTGCGACGGTTTCCAGGCGGTCAGGCCGATAATCGCACTTCCGGCCGCAACCCCTAGGCTTGAGTGCATGAGCCTCACGCTTATGACGGCAGGCGAGTCCCACGGGCCTGCCCTGGTCGCGATCGTGACCGGGCTGCCCGCGGGGCTCGTCGTCGACCGCGAGGCGATCGACGCCGACCTGCGCCGTCGGCAGGAGGGATACGGCCGCAGTCCGCGGCAGAAGCTCGAGTCCGACCGGGTCGAGGTGCTCGCGGGCCTTCGACACGGCCGAACGCTGGGGACACCGCTCGCGCTTGTCGTCCGCAACAGGGATCACGCCAACTGGGAGTGGGGGATGAACCCGTGGCCTCCGGAGGGCGATCCCGAGGCGAAGGGCACGAAGCCGGTCACGCTTCCCCGACCCGGCCACGCCGACCTCGCGGGCGCGCTCAAGTTTGGCCTCGCCGACGTTCGGGACGCTCTCGAACGCGCGAGCGCGCGGCAGACGGCGGTCGCGGTCGCCGGCGGCTCCGTTGCGAAGGCGCTCCTGCGCGAGGTCGGCATCGAGGTCAGCGGGCAGGTGGTGACGGAGGATCTGGAGGAGCGAATCGACGCGGCACGGGCCGACCGCGACACGGTGGGCGGTGTCGTCGAGGTGCGGGCAGCCGGTGTCCCGCCCGGACTCGGCTCGTACGCGACGAAGGACGAGCGCCTGGACGCGCGCCTGGCGGCGGCGTTGATGGGGATCCAGGCCGTGAAGGGAGTCGAGATCGGCGAGGGCTTCGCGCTGGCCGGGAAGCGCGGCTCGGAAGCGCACGACGAGATCATGCGCGACGAGCACGGCCTGCACCGCACAACGAACCGTGCGGGAGGGATCGAGGCCGGCGTCTCCAACGGCGAGGAGATCGTCGTCCGCGCGGCGATGAAGCCTCTGCCGACGCTGATGCGCCCGCTGCAGTCGGTCGACCTCGAGACCGGTGAGCCGGCGGAGGCGCTGGTCGAGCGGAGCGACGTCGCAGCCGTGGAGGCGCTCGCCGTCGTGGCGGAGGCGGCGGTGGCCTTCGAGCTCGCCCGAGCCGCGCGCGAGAAGTTCGGGGGCGACTCGCTGGCCGACTTCGTCGCCGCGCACCGCGCGTATCTGGAACGCATCGACTGGATCCCGCGTTGAGCCGTTTGTGCACCAGTGCACATTCGCCTGGCTTGTTCACTGGAGCACAAGCTTGAGATGAGTGCGTTGGACAGGCACGTTGCGCTCGTCGGCTTCATGGGCGCGGGGAAGACAACGGTGGGCGAGGAGGTGGCGGAACGGATCGGGCGACCTTTCCGCGACCTCGACCGCGAAATCGAGGCTGCGCTCTCGACCTCGATCGCCTCCTACTTCGCCGAGGAGGGCGAGGAGGCGTTCCGCAAGCGCGAGGCGGCGGCCACCGTCGAGGCTCTGCGGGATCCCAGGCCCTCCGTCCTCGCGCTGGGCGGGGGGGCGGTGACGAGCCCAGCCGTCCGCGAGGAGCTGAAGCGGCGCGCCACGGCGGTTCTGCTCGACGTGGACGCAGAGACCGCCTGGGAGCGCGCCGCCGGCGAGGAGCGGCCGCTTGCGCAGGAGCGCGGAGCATTCATTGCGCTGTTCGATCAGAGACAGCCGGTGTACCGGGCCGCGGCCGACGCCGTCTCCGCCGACGCGGACGACGTCGTGCTTGCGGCTGGAGGGGTGCACGTCGGACTGGGATCTCTCGAGCGGCTGGGCGAGCTCGTCCCCGGGGACGGGCCGGTCGCGCTCGTCACGGACACGACTGTGGCAGGAATCCACGGCGCCGACGCGCAGCTCGCCCTCGGCACCCGGCTCGTGTCCACGCACGAGCTGCCTTCCGGCGAGCAGGCGAAGACGACGGTCGCCTGCGAGCGGCTCTGGAGTGAGCTCGCGCTCGCGCGAGACGGCACCCTCGTCGCGCTCGGCGGGGGATGCGTGACCGACGCGGCCGGGTTCGTCGCCGCGACGTACATGCGTGGCATCGACTGGGTGGCCGTTCCCACGACGCTCGTCGGCCAGGTGGACGCGGCGATCGGCGGAAAGACCGCGGTCAACCTCCCCCGAGCAAAGAACCTCGCCGGAGCCTTTCACTGGCCTGCCCGCACGGTCGTCGATCCGGCCCTGCTCGCGACGCTGCCCGAGCAGGAGCGCCAGGCGGGGATGGCCGAGGTGGTCAAGACGGGGCTGCTGGCGGGCGAACGGCTGTGGGAGCTTCCCGAGCACGAGCTGGTGCGCCGGTGCGCCGCCTTCAAGACGGCGGTCTGCCTGCGCGATCCGAC
>WNGF01011412.1_pt1 | contig 13425 bp, 14 predicted proteins | sample 5400641 | NCBI WGS metagenome assembly WNGF01 (sample SAMN13153371, study PRJNA577476) | soil metagenome | isolation source: 80 cm soil or saprolite under grassland replicate 2 | place: USA:California | collected 2016-06-15
AAGAACGGCGGATCGATCAGGCATGGCCGGGGCGACGGATCGGTGAAGGGTGGACCAACGCCGTCGTAGGCAACGGTGATCCGCTCCCGTGGGATCCCGAGGACCCGGACGATCTCGTCCCTGGAGAACTCAGAGACGGTCACGACCCCCGCGGCCCGACGCGCGGTAAACGGGACCGTGCGCCGGATCCACAGGCGCTCGATCGGCCGGGAGAACTGGGGGAAAAGCTCGAACGCCACATCGTGGATCACCGTCACCACCGGGCAAGCCACCACAGGGGGAGCGGTGTACTGGACCAGCAGCGCGTCCAGGCGGTCCCGGGCCGCAAGAGCCGCCAGCGAGACCGGGACCCGTACCAGCGGGTGCTTCGGCCGCAGCATCCGGACCTTCGTGCGCGGGGCGGACCGCCAGGGCCGGGCGGCCTCGGCGTGGGTGAAGTACAGGACGAGCTCGTGCGAGGTGATGGCCCTGAGCGCGGGCAGGAGGTTGGCCATGAACCGCTCGTTGCCCGTCTTTCGGTCCCCAACCACGTGGGCGTCGATCCCAAGCCGAAGTGATCGCTGGCCGACGCCTGTCGACGTTCGCCGCGCTGCCCCCTCCCCGCCGGCATCGCGCCTCATGGCCGATTAGAGTACGCGGCCCTCGACCCTGAAACCGCGGACGACGGTGGACATTCCCGCCCCCGTCAGCCATCCTGATGAACCATATGTCCATGACCTCCGTCCGGGTCCGCGAGCCCGCCGCGCCGCTCGTCAGCCGGCGCCGCCCCGCCAGTGGCGGGGCGTTGCTGTTGCCCGTGGGCGCGTTGGGGGCGGCAGCGGGCGTCGCCGCCGACGTGAACCCGCTGGTCGGCGCTGGGGTCGGAGCGGTGTTCCTGTTGACCTTCCTCCCTTGGGCCGGGCTCTTCGCGGCGCTGGTCGGCACCTCGATCGCCAATCGCGCCGGGTACGACATCTCTGGCCTCACCGTGCGGGTGGCCGAGGCCGTTCTGGTCCCGTTCGCCTTTCGGTCCTTCTTCTTCACCACCCCCGCCCTCCGGCCGCGGTGGAGGACGGCCGAGTGGGTCTTGATCATGTGGATCGCCCTCAGCTTCATCACGAGCTACTTCAACGCGGTGAACGTCAAGGGCAGCATCATCGCGGCGGGTGTGGAGACCTTCGGCGTGATCACATATCTCTCCGTCTACACGTCCGTGTGCTCCCCGAGGCGGGTCCGGCAGGCACTGCGGGTGTTCCTGGCGGCCGGGGCGATCGGCGCGTTCATCGGCCTGCTCTCCCTAATCGGCTATTACGGCGGGCTGAAGGCCGGGGTGGACTTCCGGTACAAGCCGCTGTTCGGCGGGGCGCCCACCATCAAGGGCCTGGCCTACGAGCACGACATCTTCGGCTCGACCTGCGCCGCCGTGGCCATCGCCTTCTTCGTCCTGCTTCGCGAACAGAGCACCCTGTTCAGCCGGAAGTGGACGGTCCGGTTCCTGTGGTTCTCCATCATCGGGATGCTCATCGCCCAGGGCAGGGGGCCCTGGCTCGGGTTCGGCTTCGTCTTCATGCTGTACTTCGTGTTCAAGCGGCGGCATGTGGTGGCCCTCCCGAGGTTGGCGAGAGCGGCGGTGATCCTGGTCCTGGTGAGCATCCTGGGAACGGGGGCCTTCTTCGTGCTGAACCAGCAGACCGAGAACTCGGTCCCGGGTCCGCTGGCCGGCGTGCTGGCCACCACCCAGACCAAGGTGGCGAGCATCCTGGACACCTCGAGCGGCACGGGGCTCGGGCGGCTTCGTCTGTGGACCAAGGGGACCACCGAGGTCATGGCCAAGTCCCCGGTGGTGGGGCTGGGCACCTACTCGTACGGGCAGCGGAACTTCCGGACCTCTCCCCACACCGCGCCTTACCTGACCCCGGGCTACCTCATCAGCCTGTGGGTCCGCACGCTGTACGACACGGGGATCGCCGGGGTCGTGCTGCTTGCCCTGTTCATGCTGCTCGCCTTCTGGCCGGTGCGCGAGCTTCAGCATTCCAAGGGAGACCTGGCCCCGGTGGCGAGGGCCATGGCCTTCGCCTCCCTGGTCCTGGCCGCCGCCTACCTGATCACCGACTCGACGTTGCTGATCTGGCCCTGGATCCTGTTCGGCCTGACCAGGGCGGCGATCACCCAGGCGGCGCGGCAGGCCCGTGATCTGCAACGGGTGGCTCCAGTCGCCGCCAACGGCAGCTCGCCGAACGGTCGTCGCGCCCCCGACCTGCAACCCGCTCCCGGCGTCTAGGACGGGGTTCGTTGTCCCGTCTCGGATGTTCGGTTATCGTCGGGCTGCCCCAGGCGACCCTCGACGCGATGAGATGAGGAGCTCTTGATGAAAAAGGTGCTGGTGATCGGCGGCGGCGGCTACGTCGGCTGCGTGCTGGTGGAGGAGCTGCTGGCGAAGGGCTACTCCGTTCGTGTCTTCGACCGGCTGTTCTACGGCCGGGCCGCGGCCCGAGGGTTCCTGGACCGGGTCGAGCTCGTGACCGAGGACATGCGGGAGCTGAACGAGACCCACGTCCAGGAATGCATGGCGGTCATAAACGTGGGGGGCCTGTCGAACGATCCCACGGCCGAGTTCAACCCGAAGGCGAACGAAGAGTTGAACACCCTCGCCTCGATCAAGGTGGCCCAGGTGGCGAAGAAGGCCGGGGTTGCCAGGTTCATCCAGGCCAGCACGTGCTCGATCTACGACCGGGGCGTGGGCGAGGAGTCCCGCGACATGCTGCTCGACGAGGACTCTCCGGTCGATCCCAAGGCCGCGTACGCCACGTCCAAGCTCGCCGCCGAGCAGGGGATCCTTCCGCTGGCCGACGCCGACTTCACGCCGGTGGCCTTCCGGAAAGGCACGATCTACGGGTTCTCCCCGCGGCTCCGCTTCGACCTGGTGGTGAACGCGTTCGTCAAGGACGCCCTGCAGAAGGGCAAGCTGAACCTGCACTACGGCGGGATGATGTGGCGCCCCCTGATCGACGTGAAGGACGTGGCTCGGGCGTACGTGATGGCCGTGGAGGCCGACGCCGATCTCATCAGCGGCCAGGTGTTCAACCTGACCGCGCAGAACTGGCGGATCTCCGAGCTGGCCCTGGCCGTCCAGCGGGCCCTCAGGGACCTCGGGATCCACGCGGAGATCGAGGCCGACTTCAGCTACCGGCTGGTCCGGAGCTACCGGGTGTCTGGCGAGAAGCTCATGCGGACGCTGGGCTTCCGGCCCAGGGTGACCATCGAGGAATCCGTGGCCACGCTGGTCGAGGAGATCAACCGGTACGAGTACACCGACTTCGACAATCCCCGCTACTACAACATCGAGTGGTTCAAGCTGCTCGAGGAGGCCGTGGAGATCGCCAAGACCCACGGCTACGTGCTGTCGAAGCCAGAGTGGACCGACGCGGACAGCGTGGCGGCCGGCCTCGGCCGGCCCAGCCACGACCGAACCCGGTAGGCCATGCGCCTGCTGGTGTTCGGCGGGTGGGGGCAGCTGGGCTCGGACCTCGCCATCGTTGCCGACCAGCACGGCCACGAGCTGATCCGCCCCCGCCACGGCGAGGTCGACGTCACCGACCGCGCCGGGGTGCTGGCCTCGGCTGAGGCGCACCGCCCACATGCGGTGATCACGACGGCCGCGTTCCACAAGATGGCTTCGCCGTCAACACGATCGGGGCCAGGTACGTGGCCGAGGGGGCCCGGGCAGCGGGCTCCCGCTGCGTCTACATCAGCACCGACTACGTGTTCGACGGGGAGCAGCCCCACGGGTACGCCGAGGACGACCCGGTGAACCCGGTGAACCTCTACGGGGTGTCGAAGGCCGCCGGAGAGCTGGCCGTCCGCAACTCCTGCCCCGACTCGCTGATCGTGCGGGGATCCGGGCTGTTCGGCCACGCGGGGAGCTCGGGCAAGGGCGGCAACCTCGTGGAGACCATGCTGGCGAAGGCCGCCGCGGGTGAGCCGATCCAGGTGGTCGACGACCAGTTCGCCGCCCCCACCTGCACCCGAGACATGGCCGACCGGATCCTGCTCTGGCTGGAGCACCGGGTCCCGCCGGGCGTCTATCACGGGGCCAACCGCGGCGGGACCTCCTGGTACCAGTTCTGCAGGCGCATCTTCGAGATCGCCGGGGTCCAGCCGGACCTCACGCCGAAGCCGGCGGGGGTCCAGGAGGTGCGCAGGCCCCTGTCGTCGATCCTCCTCGACACCAGGAGCGAACGACTGGGGCTCCCTCCGAACCGGACGTGGGAGGACGCCCTGTCCTGGTACATCGAGAATCGCCCGGCCCAACGGCAGGAACAGGATCCGACCCGGGGCCGGATCCCTTCGCTAGGCGCTAGACGGCCAGCTCCTCCGCCTTGACGGGCTTCCTCGGCCCCGGGGCGGCGCCCTCAGGCCGGCTCACGTGGTCGCGGCGGCCCGTCAGCCGGTCCCCCAGGACCAGCGCCTGGGCCACGACCTGGTCCATGTTGTAGTAGCGATACGAGGCCAGCCGGCCGATGAAGTCGACCTCCGGCGTCTCGTCCGCCAGCGTCCGGTACTGCCGGTAGCGCTCGGCGTTCTCCGGCCGCGGGATCGGGTAGAAGGGCTCTCCCTCCCCCTTCGGGAACTCGTAGGCGAGGGAGGTCCTGGGGTGGACCTGGCCGGTCAGGTGCTTGAACTCGGTGACTCTCGTGTAGTCGTGATCGTTCGGGTAGTTGATCGTGGCCACGGCCTGGACCCACTCCCGGTCGAGGGTCTCCCGCCGGAACTCGAGCGAGCGGTAGGGCAGGGGACCGAACCGGTGGTCGAAGAACTCGTCGACGGGCCCGGTGAACACCAGGTGGTCGAAGTCGAGCGTGCGGCGCACCTCGCGGAAGTCGGTGTCGAGCAGGACCGTGATGTTCGGGTGGTCCAGGATCCGCCGGAACATCGCCGTGTACCCCTGGTCGGGCATGGCCTGGAACCAGTCGGTGAAGTACCGGTCGTCCCGGTCGGTCCTGGCCGGGACCCGCGCGGCCACGGAGGCGTCGAGCTCGGACGGATCCAGCCCCCAGTGCTTGCGGGTGTAGCCGACGAAGAACCGCTGGTACAGGTCCCGGCCGATCTTGCTCACCACGGCGTCCTCCGAAGTCCGGCACAGGGTCACCGGTTCGGCCACCGAGTCGAAGTAGTCCTCGAGCTCCGCCGAGGTGAGGTTCCAGCGATACAGGGCGTTGACCGTGTCCAAGTTGATGGGGAACGGCAGGAGCCTCCCGTCCACGTAGGCCAGGACCCGGTGCTCGTACGGTCTCCACCCGGTGAATCCGGACAGGTACTGGGCCACCCGATGGGAGTTGGTGTGGAAGATGTGCGGCCCGTAGACGTGGACCATGACCCCGGTTTCGTCGTATTCGTCGTATGCGTTTCCGCCCACGTGATTGCGGCGCTCCACGACCAACACTCGCCGTCCCGCGCTTGCCAGACGCTCAGCCACGACGCTGCCCGCGAACCCGGCTCCCACAACCATATGGTCGAAGCGCAAATGGGACCCCTTCTTACAGATCGGCCGATGCAGGGCGAATCATAACGGGCTTCCGTGAGCCGATGCCACCCTTTTCCCGGACCGGTTCACCAACGTTTGCCCTAATTTCACCTGTAGGATGGACGGGCCCCAGGTGGCCCGCGTATGCTCCACCTCCGGCGCGGGACGCTCCTGATCTGGGGAAAGGAGAAGGGGGTATGGCGGTCGAGTCCTCGGTGCCAGCAGCGGGTGGGGCCCACCATGCGGTGGGAGAGGCTCGGCAGGTCATCGGCCTGACCGGGCCCCAGGCGGCGGTGAAGCGGGGATTCGACCTGGTCGGCGCGTCGCTGCTCCTGATCCTCACGTCCCCCGTCTGGCTGGTGGTGGCGGTGGCAGTCAAGCTCACCTCTCCGGGGCCCGTCTTCTTCCGTCTCCCCTCCATCGGGAAGGACGGCAAGGTGTTCGGGACGTTCAAGTTCCGGAGCATGGTCCAGGGGGCACACGCCCAGTTCAAGCGGGTGACGGCCGACATCGCGTCCGGGCCGATGGCCAAGGTGCGGGACGACCCCAGGGTGACCCCCGTGGGCCGGTTCATCCGGCGGTTCTCCCTCGACGAGCTGCCCCAGCTCCTGAACGTCCTGCTCGGCCAAATGAGCCTGGTCGGGCCTCGTCCCCTCTCGGCCGCCCGGTACGACGAACGCTTCCTGACCGGCTGGCACGCCATCCGGCTCACGGTCCTCCCCGGCATGACGGGCTTGTGGCAGGTGAGCGGCCGGGTCCAGGACTTCGAGGCGTGCTGCCGCATCGACGAGGCCTACATCGGCTCCTGGTCCCTCCTCCGCGACATCTGGATCCTCATCCGCACGCCGTTCGCCATGCTGTCCGAGCGGGGGGCCGGCTGACCGGCGCGATGACCCGGGGCCTGAAGATAGCGGTGGTGGGTGGCCGGGGCATCCCGGCCCGCTACAGCGGATTCGAGACCTTCGCCGAGGAGCTCTGCCCGCGTCTGGTCGAACTGGGGCACGAGGTCACGGTGTACGGCCGCCGGGGTTACGGGCAGGAGACGCCCGACTGGTACAAGGGCGTGCGAGTGATCTGGCCGCCCTATGTCCACAAGCAGGCGCTGGAGCGGATCTCGGCCGAATTCCTCACGATCCTGCACTCCCTGACGCAGGGCTACGACCTCTACTACCTCCTGGCCGTGGACTCGGCATGGATGTACACGCCGCTCCGGGCCACCCGACGGATCATCGTGTGCAACACCGACGGCCTCGGATGGCGGCGCCGGAAGTGGAGCCCCATTGCCCGGGCCTACCTGCACTTCGCGGAGTGGGCCACGGCCCGGTTCGCCGCCGACGAGCTGGTGTCGGACGCGATGTCGATCCAGAGGTACTTCCGGGCCGTCTACGGACGGGACTCGACCTACCTCACGAACGGGGCCCACGTGCTCACCGAGCTCCCCGATGGAGCCCTGAACGAATGGGAGCTCGAACCTGGCGGCTACTACCTGGTGGCGTGCCGCATCGAGCCAGAGAACAACACCGACGTGGTGATCCGGGAGTTCGTGGCCTCGGGCAGCGAGCGCGAACTGGTCATCGCCGGTGCGGTCGTGTACGAGAGCGAGCACTGGAAGCAGCTCCAGGAGCTGGCCCGCGGCCACCGGGTCCGGTTCCTCGGGCCGGTGTACGAGCCGGGGAAGGTCGAGGCCCTCCACCTGGGCGGCTACGGCTACGTACACGGGCACGAGGCGGGTGGGACCAATCCCGCCCTGCTGAAGGGGATGGGGTGCGGGAACCTCGTGCTGGCGCTTCGGACCACGTTCAACGGGGAGAACCTGGTCGACACCGGCCGGTACTGGGACAAGGACGAGGGGTCTCTGGCCCGGCAGATCCGGTGGGCCGAGGAGAATCCTGAACAGGCCCGGGAGCTGGGGAGGCGGGCCCAGGACCGGATCCGGTCCCACTACACGTGGGACCGGATCGCGGCCCAGCACGACCGGTATTTCCGGGAGCTGGGCCGGCGCCGGGGCCTGCCCGTCTAGACGCGGCGGCCGGCTTCTGGAGGGCGGGCCCCTGGTCCACCCCGCCAGGCGTTTGCGCAGGTCGCCGCGTTGACGCGCGAGGGTGCGGTCTGTAGGATTTCCTCTTGCGGCTCGATAAGGCCGAGCCGCGGTCATGCGTTGCCTGAAGAGCCCCAAGGGATACGGCGTTTCGGTCGTCCCTGGGCCGGGCCTCGGCCCGGTTCTTGTCGGACTCACCAAGAGGGCGAACGGCGAGAGATAACGAGAGTGCAGACGAGAGAGCTATGCCAACGGTCCAGCAACTGGTCAAGAGCGGGCGCGAGCGCCCGCACGCGAAGACGAAGAGCCCGGCGCTTCGGGGTTCTCCCCAGCGCCGGGGCGTCTGCACGCGCGTCTTCACCATCACCCCGAAGAAGCCCAATTCCGCGCTCCGCAAGGTGGCCCGGGTCCGTCTGACCACGGGCATCGAGGTCACCGCCTACATCCCCGGGATCGGCCACAACCTGCAGGAGCACTCCATCGTGCTCGTGCGTGGCGGCCGGGTGAAGGACCTCCCGGGAGTCCGGTACAAGATCGTCCGGGGCACGCTCGACACCGCCGGCGTCCGCGACCGGAAGAAGGCCCGATCGCGCTACGGGGCCAAGGCGAGCTCCTAGGAGGTAGGCGATGCCACGAAAGGGACCCGCGGTCAAGCGCGAGATCGAGCCTGATCCGATCTATCAGAACCAGCTGGTCACGCAGCTCATCAACAAGGTGCTGCTGTCAGGCAAGCGGTCGTTGGCGGAGCGGATCGTCTACAAGGCGCTGGAGGACATCAGCGAGCGGACGGCCAACGACCCGGCCATCACGCTCAAGAGGGCGGTAGAGAACGTCCGGCCGCTGCTGGAGGTGAAGTCCCGGCGCGTGGGCGGGGCCTCGTATCAGGTGCCGGTGGAGGTCAGGCCGAACCGGGGGACCACCCTGGCCCTTCGGTGGCTGGTGAACTACTCACGGGCCCGGCGAGAGCACTCCATGGCCGAGCGGCTGGTGGGGGAGATCATGGACGCGTCGAACGGGCAGGGCTCGTCGGTCAAGCGGCGCGAGGACATGCACAAGATGGCGGACGCGAACAAGGCGTTCGCCCACTATCGGTGGTAGTCGGGATGGCGACGGCGGCGAAGGATCTGAGAGTGGCGCAGGCGGCACGCGAGACGGTGAGGCGGACCGGAGGGGCGAAAGGCCTCGTCATCCGGGAATACCCGCTCGCCCGGACCCGGAACATCGGGATCATGGCGCACATCGACGCGGGCAAGACCACGACCACCGAGCGGATCCTCTACTACACGGGCAAGTCCTACAAGGTCGGCGAGGTCCACGAGGGCACGGCCCAGATGGACTGGATGGTCCAGGAGCGGGAGCGCGGCATCACCATCACCAGCGCCGCCACCACCTGCATGTGGAAGGACCACTGGATCAACATCATCGACACCCCGGGCCACGTGGACTTCACGGTGGAGGTCGAACGAAGCCTCCGCGTGCTGGACGGGGCCGTGGCGGTGTTCGACGGCGTGGCCGGCGTGGAGCCGCAGTCGGAGACCGTGTGGCGCCAGGCTGACCGGTACCGGGTTCCCCGGATCTGCTTCGTCAACAAGATGGACCGCACCGGCGCGGACTTCGAGCGCACGGTGGAGATGATCGAGGACCGCCTGCACGCCGTGCCCCTGGTGGTCCAGCTCCCCTGGGGCCTGGAGCAGTCCTTCGTCGGGGTCGTCGACCTGGTGGAGATGAAGGCCCTCCGGTGGACGTCGGAGATGGGCGAGGAATGGGAGACCGTGGAGATCCCGGCCGAGCTCCGTGCCCGAGCCGAGGAATGGCACCACCGGCTGTTCGAGCAGCTGGCGGACCACGACGAGTCGCTCATGGACAAGTACGTCCACGGCGACGAGCCGTCCACCGACGAGCTGAAGCGGGCCCTGCGCCGGGCCACGCTGGCCGGAGAGGGAACGCCCGTGCTGTGCGGCTCGGCCTTCAAGAACAAGGCCATCCAGCCGCTGCTCGATGCCATCGTGGCCTACCTGCCGTCCCCGGTGGACGTGCCACCCATGCCCGGTCTGTCGCCCAAGGGCGACGAGGTGGCCAGGGAGGCCGGCGACGACCAGCCGTTCTCGGCCCTCGCGTTCAAGATCATGTCCGACCCGTACGTCGGGCGCTTGACCTACATCCGGGTCTACTCGGGCGTGCTCAGGGCCGGGGCCCACGTGGAGAACTCCACCAAGGGACGCAAGGAGCGGATCGGTCGCATCCTCCAGATGCACGCGAACCACCGTGAGGACAAGGAGGCCGCCTTCACCGGAGACATCGTGGCCATCGTGGGCCTCAAGCACACCACCACGGGGGACACGCTGGCCGACCCGTCGCAGCCCATCATCCTGGAGGCCATGACGTTCCCGACGCCGGTGGTGAGCGTGGCCATCGAGCCGAAGACGAAGGCCGACCAGGACAAGCTGACCATGGCGCTGGCCAAGCTCTCCGACGAGGACCCCACCTTCATCGTGAAGTTCAACGACGAGACGGCCCAGACCCTGATCTCGGGCATGGGCGAGCTGCACCTCGAGGTGCTGGTCGACCGGCTGACCCGCGAGTTCAACGTTGGGGCGAACGTGGGCAAGCCCCAGGTGGCCTATCGGGAGACCATCCGGAAGGCCGTGCACAAGGTGGTCGCCAAGTACATCCGCCAGACGGGTGGGCACGGGCAGTACGGCCACGTGGTCATCGACCTCGAGCCCACGGGCCCCGGCGGCGGCTACGAGTTCGTGAACAAGATCGTCGGCGGGACCATCCCCCGGGAGTACATCCCGGCCGTGGACGAGGGCATCCAGGAAGCGATGGAGTCGGGCGTCCTCGCAGGCTATCCGGTGGTGGACGTCCGGGCCACGCTGATCGACGGCAGCTACCACGAGGTGGACTCCTCGGAGATCGCGTTCAAGATCGCCGGCCAGATGGCGTTCCGGGACGGGGCCCGCAAGGCCGACCCGGTTCTGCTGGAGCCCATCATGGAGTTCGAGATCCTCACGCCCGAGGAGTTCATGGGCGACGTCATGGGCGACGTGACCGGGCGCCGCGGCCGGATCGAGCACATCGAGGAGCGGGCGGGGCAGCGTTCGATCCGGGTCACGGTGCCGCTGGCCGAGCTGTTCGGCTACGCCACCGACCTGCGGTCGAAAACCCAGGGCCGCGCGTCGCACACGCCGATGCAGCTGCATTCGTATCAGGAGGTACCGGCCAACATCGCGAAGGAGATCGTCGCGAAGGTCCGGGGCGAATAAGGGTCGTCGGAAGGAGAGAGGGAATGCCGAAGGAGAGGTTCGAGCGCAACAAGCCGCACGTGAACATCGGGACGATCGGGCACATCGACCATGGCAAGACGACGCTCACGGCGGCCATCACCAAGGTGCTGGCCGAGAAGGGCCTGGCCGACTTCACGCCGTTCGACCAGATCGACAAGGCTCCCGAGGAGCGCGAGCGCGGCATCACCATCGCCATCGCGCACGTCGAGTACCAGACCGAGAAGCGGCACTACGCCCACGTGGACTGTCCGGGACACGCCGACTACATCAAGAACATGATCACCGGCGCGGCCCAGATGGACGGGGCCATCCTGGTGGTCTCGGCGGCCGACGGCCCCATGCCGCAGACCCGGGAGCACGTCCTGCTGGCCCGCCAGGTCGGCGTTCCCTACATCGTGGTGTTCCTGAACAAGGCCGACATGGTGGACGACCCCGAGCTGCTCGACCTGGTCGAGCTGGAGGTCCGGGAGCTGCTCACCTCCTACGAGTTCCCCGGCGACGACGTCCCGGTCGTGGTGGGTTCGGCCCTGAAGGCCCTCGAGGGCGACCCCGAGTGGATCGGGAAGATCAACGAGCTGCTCGACGCGTGCGACAACTTCATCCCCGAGCCCACCCGCGACGTGGACAGGCCGTTCCTCATGTCGATCGAGGACGTGTTCACCATCACCGGCCGGGGCACCGTGGTCACCGGCCGGGTGGAGCGCGGCAAGCTCAAGAAGATGGAGGAGGTCGAGATCGTCGGCATCCATCCCACGAAGAAGACGGTGGCGACCGACCTGGAGATGTTCCGCAAGCTGCTGGACGAGGTCCAGGCCGGCGACAACGTGGGCGTGCTGCTCCGCGGCATCGACAAGGACCAGGTCGAGCGGGGCCAGGTGCTGGCCAAGCCGGGCTCCATCACCCCGCACACGGACTTCGAGGCCCAGGTCTACGTGCTGTCGAAGGAAGAGGGCGGCCGGCACACCCCGTTCTTCAACGGGTACCGTCCGCAGTTCTACTTCCGGACCACGGACGTGACCGGGGCGGTGCACCTGGCCGAGGGGACCGAGATGGTCATGCCGGGCGACAACACCCAGATGACCGTCGAGTTGGGGGCCCCCATCGCCATGGAGGAGGGGCTCCGGTTCGCCATCCGCGAGGGCGGCCGCACCGTGGGCGCCGGAGCGGTCTCGAAGATCAACAAATGAGCTGCTACACCCGCCACCTCGGGGACCTGCTTCCCGCGAACCCCTCGTGGGACGACAGGCGCGCGCTCGACGCCCGGATCAGGGCCGACCTCGGCATGGCCGAGGCCGACTGTCCGGAGGTGTGGGCGGCGTTCAAGGCGGCGAGCGGCCACGGGCGACGGCCCGGCGTGGACGGCGCCGCCCGCGACCTCGGCCTCGGCCGGGAAGGCGGGGAGTGATGGCGGCGCCTCGGATCCGGATCAAGCTGCGGGCCTACGACTACGAGATCCTGGACCAGGCGGCCCGGGACATCGTCGATCACGTGACCCGGACCGGGGCCCGCGTGGTGGGACCGGTGCCCCTCCCGACCGAGCGTGCGCTGTACACGGTGATCCGGTCGCCCCACAAGGACAAGGACAGCCGGGAGCACTTCCAGATGCTCACCCACAAGCGGCTGATCGACATCATGGACGCCACGTCGAAGACGGTCCAGGAGCTCCAGCGCCTGAACCTGTCGGCCGGCGTGGACATCGAGATCAAGCTGTAGCCATGGCCGCGACGAAGGGGATCCTCGGGACCAAGCTCGGGATGACGCAGATCTTCACCGACGACTCCCGCGCGGTGCCGGTGACGGTCATCCAGGCCGGCCCCTGCTTCGTCACCCAGGTCAAGACCAACGAGCGGGACGGCTACCAGGCCGTGCAGCTCGCCTTCGCGGAAGCTCGCCGGGGGAAGACCAGCAAGCCCCTGGCCGGTCACTTCGAGGCCGCCGACGTGAAGCCCCAGCGCCACCTGGTGGAGCTCCGGACCGACGACGCAGGGAGCTACTCGGCGGGCCAGTCGATCACCGTGGACATCTTCAAGCCGGGCGATCGCACCGACGTGGTCGGCGTGTCCAGGGGCAAGGGGTTCGCCGGGACCATGAAGCGGCATGGATTCTCCGGGCTCGGGGCGTCCCACGGGACGGAGCGGAAGCACCGCTCGCCCGGCTCGATCGGGGCCTGCGCCACGCCGTCCCGCGTGTTCAAGGGCACCAGGATGGCCGGCCAGATGGGCCACGAGCGGGTGACGGTGCTCAACCTCGAGGTGGTGCTGGCCGACCTCGAGCGCAACCTGCTGCTGATCCGGGGAGCCGTTCCAGGGCCGGCCGGAGGCCTGGTCATGGTGCGGTCCAGCGTGAAGGACAACGCTGGCGCGGGGAGGACGGACTGATGCCCAGCGTGGAGGTCCGCGACGCCCAGGGGGAAGTGCTCGGGCAACGAGAGCTTCCCGAGGAACTGTTCGGGGGGCAGGTGAACGTGGCCGTGATGCACCAGGTCGTGGTGGCCGGGGCCGCGGCGCAGCGAGCCGGCACCCACTCCACGAAGACCCGGGGCGAGGTCTCGGGCGGCGGCGTGAAGCCGTGGCGCCAGAAGGGCACGGGCCGGGCGC
>WNGF01021650.1_pt1 | contig 13421 bp, 9 predicted proteins | sample 5400641 | NCBI WGS metagenome assembly WNGF01 (sample SAMN13153371, study PRJNA577476) | soil metagenome | isolation source: 80 cm soil or saprolite under grassland replicate 2 | place: USA:California | collected 2016-06-15
CCAGTGAGGCTCAACGTCTCCGCATGGTCGATCCGCTCGCCGATGCCGGCAACGGTGGCGTGCCTCGTGCTCGTCGTGCTCGGCCTGTTCAGCTTCCGCAACCTGCCGATCAGCCGCATCCCCAACATCGACATCCCGATCGTGCAGGTCGCGATCACCCAATCGGGGGCGGCGCCCGGCGAGCTCGAATCGCAGGTTACCAAGAAGGTCGAGGACGCGGTCCCGAGCGTTCCCGACATCTGGCACATCATCTCGACGGTGACCGACGGCTCGTCGGTGATCACGATCCAGTTCTACGTCGGCAGCACCAATGTCGACCGCGCGGTCAACAGCGTGAAGGACCAGATCGCTAAGATCAGGCCCGATCTGCCGCGGACCATCAACGAGCCGATCGTGAACCGCCTCGACGTCGAGGGCCTGCCGATTGTCACCTATGCGGCTGCGTCCCCGCGCATGTCGGTCGAGCAGCTCTCCTGGTTCGTCGACGACACGGTGGCGCGCGCGCTCCAAAGCGTGAAGGGCGTGGGCAGCGTCACGCGGTCTGGCGGCGTCGACCGCGAAATTAGGATCGCGCTTGATCCGAAGAAGCTCTTGTCGCTCGGGATCACGGCGGCGGCCGTCAACACGCAGCTCCGCGCCACGAATATCGATCTCGCAGGCGGCCGCAGCGAGCTGGTCGGTCAGGAGCAGGCGATCCGCACGCTTGCCGCGACCCGCGCTGTCTCCGACCTTGCGGCGCTCTCGATCGCGCTGCCCGGCGGCCGCAAGGTGAGGCTGGACGAGCTCGGCACCGTGACCGACGGGGCCGCCGAGGCGCGCACGTTCGCGCGGCTCGATGGCAAGCCGATCGTGGCGTTCGCGATCTCGCGCGCCAAGGGCGCAAGCGATGTCGGCGTCGACGCGCTCGTCGCCGACAAGATCGCGGAATTGCGCAAGCAGCATCCGGAGGTCGAACTCACCAAGATCGACACCCAGGTCGCCGCGACGATCGGCAACTATCATTCGGCACTGGAGACGCTCGCCGAGGGCGCGCTGCTCTCGGTGATCGTCGTATTCCTGTTCCTGCGCGATCTGCGCGCCACGCTGATCTCCATCATCGCGCTGCCGCTCTCGGCCATCCCGACCTTCTGGGCGATGGATCTGCTCGGCTTCTCGCTCAACATGGTGAGCCTGCTCGCCATCACGCTCGTCACGGGCATCCTGGTCGATGATACGATCGTCGAGATCGAGAACATCGTGCGCCATATGCGCATGGGCAAATCGGCCTACCGGGCGGCGCTGGAGGCTGCCGACGAGATCGGGCTCGCGGTGATCGCCATCTCCATGACCATCGTCGCGGTGTTCATGCCGGTGAGCTTCATGGCCGGCATCGCCGGCCAGTACTTCCGGCAATTCGGCATGACGGTCGCGATCGCGGTTTTATTCTCGCTGCTGGTGGCGCGCTTCGTGACTCCGATCGCGGCGGCCTATTTCCTGCGCGCGCACGACTCGCCGCCGCCGAAAGATGGCCCGATCATGCGCTTCTACACGCGGCTAGTGCGCGGCTCGGTGCGCCACCGGTGGATCACGCTCGCGCTCGGCCTTATGCTGTTCATGGCCTCGATCGCCTCGACCAAGCTCCTGCCCTCGGGCTTCATCCCGGCCGACGACCTTGCGCGCACGCTGCTCGCCGTCGAGCTGCCGCCAGGCTCGCGGCTCAAAGACACCGAGCGGGTGACGCGCGACATCGCGCAGCGGCTGAAGAGTCGGCCCGAGGTCAAGTCGGTCATCGTCTATGGCGGCCAGCTGCTCGGCGGGATGGGCGGTGCCGGCGAGGTGCGGCGGGCGACCCTCGTTGTCAACCTGGTGCACAAGAGCGAGCGGGCGATGACGCAGAAGGAGCTGCAGAAGCTCATCGGGCTCGATCTCGCTTCCGTCCCCGACGTCCGCTTCTGGTTCCTCAAGGACAACGGCCAGCGCGACATCTCGCTGATCATCGCCGGCAACGAGCTCGATCAGATCGACGAGGCGGCCAATCAGCTCGCGAGCGAGATGCGGAGAATCCCGATCATCGACAACCCGATGTCGACCGCCGAGCTCGACCGGCCGGAGTTGCAGATCATTCCGAAGCCGCAGCTTGCCGCCGATCTCGGCGTCACCACCGAGGCGATCTCGGAGACGATCCGCGTCGCCACCATCGGCGACATAGACGCCAATCTCGCGAAGTTCAACGCCGAAGACCGGCTAGTGCCGATCCGCGTTCAGCTCGACGAGGCGTCACGCAGCGACGTCGGTCTGCTGGAGGGTTTGCGGGTCGCGACCACGTCGGGCGCCAGCGTGCCGCTCTCCGCCCTGGCCGATTTCACGATGCGGCGCGGGCCGACTGCGATCAACCGCTACGACCGCTCGCGCCGGGTGACCATCGAGGGCGATCTTTCCGGCGAGACGCCGCTCGGCGTCGCGCTCGACGCGATTCGGACGCTGCCGACCGCCAAGAACCTGCCGACCGGCGTCGAGATCAAGGAGTCGGGCGACGTCGCGATCATGACCGAGGTGACCGGCGCGTTCGCCGCCGCGATGGGGACCGGCCTCGTGCTGGTCTACGGCGTGCTCATCCTGCTGTTCGGCTCGTTCGTGCAGCCGGTGACCATCCTGTTCTCGCTGCCGCTGTCGATCGGCGGCGCCGTGCTGGCGCTGCTTGTCAATCAACGGCCGATCAGCATGCCGGTGGTGATCGGCATCCTCATGCTTATGGGCATCGTCACCAAGAACGCCATCATGCTGGTCGACTTCGCGGTCGAGGAGATCTTCCGCGGCACATCGCGCCTCGAGGCGCTGGTCGAGGCCGGCCGCAAGCGCGCCCGTCCGATCGTGATGACCACGATCGCGATGGTCTCCGGCATGCTGCCGGCAGCCTTCGCGTTCGGCGACGGCGGCGAATTCCGCTCGCCCATGGCGATCGCGGTGATCGGCGGGCTTGTGGTATCGACCGTGCTGTCGCTCGTTTTCGTTCCGGCGGCCTTCACGGTGCTCGATGACGTGGGCCGCCTCGGCTGGCGGCTCATCGCGCGGTTCGTGGGCGAGAAGGATGAGCCGGAGGGTGCCCACGCCGCCGTCGGCTGAGCAGGCGGGACTCATCAGCCGGGTGGGCCGGCGAGCCGCCGGGTAATGCGGGGCGAGCACCACCACGGGCGTGCCGATCCTGACCCGGTCGTAGAGATCGCTCACGTTCTCGTTCGTCACGCGCATGCACCCCGAGGAGATCGCCCGGCCGATATATTCTCGGACTGGTTGGTGCCATGGATGCAGTAGAGCGTGTCCTTGCCGTCCGCTGGCATTTTTGCCAGGAGGCAATTCCGCCAACCGCGTCACTTCAGGTCGCCGCGCCGCCCGCGCTCCGGCGTCTGAACAGTCCCACCACCCACCTGTGGAACCCGGGAATCGACCACGATATGGAGAAGATCGTGATGGCGGCCAGGACGGCGCTCACCGGCCGGGTGAAGAACGGTAAGATGCTGCCGCCTGAGAGAGGTGATTGCATAGGACCCCACGACGCAGAGCACGAAAACGATCGGCATCAGGCGCTCGCGCGGTACCAGGAGGATCCACAGCAGCGGCCGCACCAGAGTCAGGCCGTAGAACAGCTTCGACATGTCCGCGATCAGGAGCATTGCGACGATCTGGTAGAAAAACTCTGGCGTTTGCAGCATCAGGTTCGGGCCGGGGTTCAGGTTGTGGATGAGCATCGCGGCCATGAGCACAGCCGCGGGGGCCGAGCCCGGCACCGCAAGCGTCAGCACCGGGATGATCGCCCCGGGTACGCAGGCGCTCTCGCCAGTCTCAGCCGCCATAAGCCCCTCGATCGAGCCCTTGCCGTATTTCTCTTTCTCCTTGCTCGCCCGCCGCGCCGCGGCGTAGGACGACCAAGCCGCCGTGTCCTCGCCAAGGCCGGGCAGGATGCCGATGAAGGTGCCGATCGCGCCTGAGCGCAAGATCGTGCGCCAATATCTGAACACGTCTTCAAGGCGCGGGATGACGGATTCGACCCTGCTCGAGACCGGCTCGACGGCCGGCCCCCGCATCGATTGCAGGACCTCGGCGATGCCGAAGGCGCCGACAAGCGCCGGCAGGAGCCCGATGCCGCCGGCAAAGTCTGTCGAGCCGAAGGCGAAGCGTTGGTAGTTGTAGTAGGGCTCCTGCCCGATCGTTGCCACGAACAGCCCCAGGAAACCGGCAAGGTAGCCCTTCAGCGGATCACCACCCGCGAGCGTGCCGCAGATCACGATTCCAAACAGGGCGATCCAGAAGAACTCGAAGCTCTGGAACTTTAGTGCCACTTCGCTGAGCACCGGCGTCAGCGCCGCGACGCACAGAATGCCGAAGAGGGTTCCGAGCCAGGAGCCCGAGGTCGAGATGCCCATCGCGCGCCCCGCCAGGCCCTGACGGGCGAGTGGAAAGCCGTCGAGGGTCGAACAGGCCGAGGCCGGCGTGCCAGGGATGTTCAAGAGAATCGCGCTGCGGCTGCCGCCGTAGATGGCGCCCACATAGATGCACACGAGCACCAGGATCGCCTGCTCGTGCGGCATGGTGAAGGTGAGCGTCGTCATCAGCGCGACGCCCATAGTGGCGGTGAGCCCCGGCAGTGCCCCGATGATGATGCCGAGCAGCGTCGCCCAGAACACGTTGAGGACGCCCCACCCGCTGAGCAGATGAGCGAGGGCGCCGCCGAACTGTTCGAGGCTGCCTAGCATGGCCGCGCCGCGCGCTCAGGGAAGACGGACGAGAAAAATGCGCTCGAACACCACCGAGACGAGGACGCCGGTCCCCAAGCCGATCAGGAGCGCAGTCGCGAGCTGGCGCGCCCGCGTCTTGGCTGCGACGCCCGGCCGCCAGTCAAAGACCGCGACGAACAGGGTCACGAAAATAGTGGCCGCGAGCCAGAACGGCATGCGCCCGATCAGTCCCAGGACGAAGAGGACACCGAGCCCTGCGGCGAGCGCGAAGCGCTGGTTACTGTTGCCCGTCTCCCGTTGCTCGCTGGGCGCGCCCGCCGGGGCAAGCGCGCCCGCACGGATCGAGCGAACTGCGAGCCAGACGCCGAGAAGCCCGATCGTCACCGCATAGAAGCTCGGCACGAGGCCGGGCGCGGTGTAGAGCTGCCCGCCTTGCTCCGTGTAGGTCGGCATCTGCCAGCTCAGGACCAGGACGGCAACACTGAACACAAGACAAGCCGCCGCGATCCAGAGGTCGATTCGCGGCGGCAGAGGTTCTTCATGCGGCAACAGCGGCAGCGGGTCGTCGGCCATGGCGGCATCTCCACAAGCGGCGGCCTGCTCCCATGCCCTTCATCCTGAGTGCGGGGCGGGAAGCGCGAAGCGCCGAGCCCCGGATCAAGTCCCGGATTCGCACCGCAGCATGAAAAGGTTTGCAGGAGCGGACAACTCCATGGATTTTCGACGAAGTTTGAGACACGGCGTAATTTACGGACGCGGAATGCCGATCGTCTCGGGCGAAACCTTGGCCTTGCCGGCGTCGTAGTAGACCCAGACGGTCTGGGTCACCATCTTCATCGCCTCCTTCTCGGCGTCGGTCCCTGAGATCGGCGTGAACAGGGCTGCGCGCGCCGCAGCATATCTCTTCAACGCTTCGGAGTTGGCGATTTTCTTCTTCCAGACCATCTCCATGGTCTGGACCACCGGCTCCGGCGTGCCCGTCGGCACCCAGATGCCAAAATAGTTGAGCGGCGCCGGCATGTTGGGCAGCCATTTCGTCACCGGCGGGATCTCGCCGTAGCCTTCGAGCGTGACTGGCTTGTCAGCCTGGACGGCAAGCGGGATGAGGCGCTTGCCCTTGATGAATTCCGACATCTCGACCAGGAGCTGGGCCACGGCCTGGGTCTCGCCCGATACCGTCGAGAGCACAGCCGGGTTGCCCCCGTCATAGGTGATATGGCGGTACTCGACCCCCGGCGCCGCCTTGCGCATCGTCTCCATCATGTTATGGCCGGCGGAGGACAGCCCGGCAGTGGCCACCGGCACATCCTTGCCCTGCCTCTTCAGAGCTTCCAGGAACTGGCCGAAGTCCTTGAACGGGGCGTTCGGATTGGCGGCCAGCGTGTTCACATTCGCGACCGCGAAGAACAGGTGCCAGTCCTTGAGCTGGCTGTCGAGGAGCCCAAGCACCTTGTAACCGCCGATGTCGACCGCCGCGCCCGCCGCCCAGGTGTAGCCGTCCTTCGCGCCTTCGAGCACGCCCTTCGTCCCGACAGACCCGGAGGCGCCAGGCTGATTCACCACCACGACCCTCTGCCTCAGCTCCGGCTCGAGCTCGGTCGCGACGATGCGCGCCATCTGGTCGGTCGATCCGCCGGCGGCCCATGGCACGATCAGCGTGATCGGGCGCTCAGGCTTCCAGGGATAGTCCTGGGCAAAAGCTGAACCGGCGGTGAGCCCCAGGGTGGCTGCGGCCGCCGCCGCGAGAACTTTACGCATGTTTCCTCTCCGTGCTTTTGTTGAATGAAGGCAATTTTGGCGGCCAACACTCTCCGCCGGATCAGGGCTCGTCAACAGTAACCAGGCGGCTAATAAGCCAGTCCTCAGCCGCCTCGCCGCCTCGGGACCTACCCCATGAAGCTCTCCCTTTGCAACGAAGTGATCCGCGATCTGCCCTTTGAACGGCAGTGCGAGCTCGCGGCAGAACTTGGCTATGAGGGCCTGGAGCTCGCCCCCTTTACGCTTGGAGAAGAAACCTACCGGATGCCGGCGGGCGGGCGCGCAGCTATTAGGGGCGCTTGCGCCAACACCGGCATAGCGATCAGCGGATTGCACTGGCTGCTTGTCGCGCCGAAGGAGCTCTCGATCACCACGCCCGACCGGGCGGTCTGGGAGAAAACGCTCGACGTGATGCGCCGTTTGATCGAGCTGTGTGCAGAGCTCGGCGGCGCCTATCTCGTGCACGGCTCGCCTGCGCAGCGGCGCACCGGGGGCGACCCCGCGGCGGCCGCTCGCGGCGAGGTCGCCTGGGCAGTGATCGCGAGCGACGCGCAATTCGCCGGCGTGACCTACTGCATCGAGCCGCTCGCCCCCAGGGAGACCGACTTCGTCAATACCGTGGCCGAGGCGGCGACAATCGTGCAGCGCATTGGCAATCCGGCGCTGCGCACCATGATCGACACCTCGGCGGCGGCGCTTGCTGAGGCGGAGCCGGTCGCCACGGTTATCGAGCGCTGGATGCCGACCGGCCTCGTCGCCCACATCCAGCTCAATGATCGCAACCGGCGCGGCCCTGGGCAGGGTACGGACCCCTTCGTGCCCGTGATCGCGGCTCTCACGCGGACCGGCTATGCGGGCTGGCTCGCCATGGAGCCGTTCGAGTATGTCCCCGACGGACCGACCTGCGCGGCGCGGTCGATCGGTTACGTGGCCGGAATCCTAGAGGCCTGTCATGAGCGATGCTGCCCGCTTGAAGCTCGTTGATGTGGAGCGCTATGAGCGCGACGTGCGCCTACGCCTGCCGTTCCGCTTCGGGGTCACGACCGTCACGCAGGCTACCCAGGCTGTGATCCGGGCGACCATTATGTTGCCCGACGGGCGCAGGGCGCGCGGCGTTGCCGCCGAGACGCTTGCAGCGAAGTGGTTCGACAAGAACCTGGCGCTCTCGGACGAGCAGAACCTCGACCAGCTCCGGCAATCGCTGGAGACCGCGATCGAGCTCTACTGCGCGCGCGGCTTCGATACACCCTTCGGGCTGTACAGCGGGACCTACCGCGAGCAGCTGGCGCGAGCGGTTGCCCTCAACCTCAATCCGCTGGTTGCATCCTACGGCCCCGCGCTCCTCGACCGCGCCATCGCCGATGCGATCGGGCGGACCCTCGACGTCTCTTTCCCGGACATGATCTCCAAGAACCTCGCGGGTATCCGCGCAACCGACCTCACCCCCGATCTGATCGGCTTTGACCTCGGCACATTCCTGAGCGGGTTGCGCATGGCGCCCGCGATCGACGTCCGGCACACCGTCGGTCTCGTCGATCCGATTACGGCGGCGGATCAAAAACCAGGCGAGCGCGTCGATGACGGGCTGCCCGAGACCCTCGAAGAGGTCGTGCGTCAGTATCGGGGCCGGTACTATAAACTGAAAGTCGGCGGGGATGTGCGCGCCGATCTCGATCGCTTGGCCCGCATTGCCGCCGTGCTCGACCGCGAGCTGCCCGATTACCGGGTCACTCTCGACGGCAATGAGCAATATGAGAGCGTCGATGAGATCGCCGAGCTGTGGCGGCGCATGCGCGAAACGCGGGCTCTCCGGCGCCTCGTCGAGGCCATCCTCTTCATCGAGCAACCGATCAAGCGCAGGGTCGCAGTAAGCCGTTCCGTGACGGTGCTTGCCGAGGAGAAGCCGCTCGAGATCGACGAATCCGATGACGCGCTATCCTCGTTCCCGGCCGCGATCGCGCTCGGCTACACCGGCGTGTCGAGCAAGAACTGCAAGGGTTTTTACAAGTCAATCCTCAATGCCGCCCGGGTGGCGAAGCTCAATGCTGGGACGGGTGGCGCGCGCTATTTCATGTCCGCCGAGGACCTCACAACATGGGCGGGCGTGAGCGTGCAGCAGGATCTTTGTCTTGTCTCGCTCCTCGGCCTCACGCACGTGGAACGTAATGGCCACCACTTTATCGACGGCATGTCCTTCGCGCCCGAGCCCGAGCAGGAGGCCTTTGTGGCCGCGCATCCCGATCTTTACGTGAAAGAAGAAGGTCCCTCGCGGCTGCGCATCCAAGACGGCCGCGTCTCGATCAGCTCTCTTGACTGCCCGGGATTTGCGGTGAAGGTGCTGCTCGATTTCGCCTCCATGCGGCCGATGCCTGTGGCGCCGCGAGGACCCGTCGGTCGCCCCATCTAAGGTCCGCGCGATGCTCTTTTCTGAGCCTCCTTTCTCGCACGCTCAAGCTGTTCCTTCGCTCGGAACTTCGCAATGCGTTCGATCAGCTTCACAGGGACTTGCTCATTGAGCGGCAGGCGGATTGTGCCCTTGATGGTCCTGTATCCGGAAAGCTCACCCTTGAAAGCCGTAACAAGCCGTCCGGATGCAGGGTAGAGCGAATAATGCTGCTTCCACCCCGCAAAATAGAGAACGGCGTAACCGTGCAGTTTGTAGGTGGGAATCTGGTAAGAGATGCTTTCGTCGGCGCCTGGCAAAGCTTTTTGTATGGTTTCGGACTCGCCGAAGCACGCGTTGCAGCGGCTCTGGCTGCGCGGCGATATATTCCTCGACGGACTTAAAGCGGGCCTTTGCCATGAAGAACCACCACTGCCATTCTGGTCAACAGGGACGCAGGCTTATGCACCGCATGAGGCAACAGCTCATATCTCCTTTGCACGACTGTCCAGTGATCGATCGACCCATATCTCGGGCACCATCATGAGATTTCACCCCCGCCTAAACCAGCGGATCCGACCAGACTTCCTCACTGACTACCGCAACGTAGGCTTCGAAAGCATAGCTAGCGAATCCCGCAGCTCCTCCGAACGCTGGGGCAGCATCTTTTCGAGACTGCGGTGATGGTGCTTCCACACCGGAACCGCCGCCGCCAGCAGCCCTCGCCCCTTGCGCGTCAACCTCAGTAGCCTTCCCCGCCGGTCCCCGCCGGTCATTCGGGTCGACTGTCACTCTGATGAGGCGGCGTCTTTGCAAAGGCTTGAGCGCCGCAGTCAGCGTGGTGCGGTCCATCGCCAGGAACTCCGCGACGGACGAGATGGTGGGCGGTTTTGGCCGGTTAAGCGACATCAGGAGCGAAAACTGCCCATTGGTGAGATCCAGGGGTCGAAGAGCTTCGTCGAACAGGCGCGCAAGCGCGCGCGCCGCACGCTGCGACGCCAAGCAAAGGCAGGTGTCTCGCACCAGGAGCGTGGTTTCGAACGGAATCTCCACCATCGAATTAATATGTTGACATCAACGCTTATTGTCAAGTTGAATGCAATGGCAACAAAAGGAGGCACAGGTGCAAGGTAAATTCTTCTGGTATGACCTCATGACCACCGACACCAAGGCCGCCCAGAAATTCTATGGTGATGTTATCGGCTGGGGGGCGCAGGATTCGGGCACGCCGGGCGTTGACTATACCCTCTTCACCGTAGACGGCCAGGGCGTAGCCGGCCTGATGCCCATTCCGGAAGATGCCCGCAAGACGGGCGCGCGCCCGAGCTGGATGGGATATATCGCTGTGGATGATGTCGACGAAGCTGCGACCCGACTACAGCAGAAAGGCGGGAAGGTTCATCGGCCGCCCACGGATGTTCCAGGCGTCATCCGTTTTAGTGTCGTATCCGATCCTCAGGGCGCCGGCTTCATTATCGCCAAAGGGCTTGTCCATGACGCACCGCCTGAGCTGCCCGTGGGCACACCGGGCACCGTCGGCTGGCGAGAGCTTTACGCGGCGGACTGGAAACCGGCCTTTGCATTCTATGAAAAGATGTTCGGCTGGACCAAGGCCGATGCAATCGACATGGGCCCAATGGGCACGTATCAGCTCTTCGCGACCGGCAACGTGCCAGTTGGGGGGATGATGACAAAGCCCGACATGATCCCCGTACCGTACTGGGGTTATTACTTCAACGTCCCGGGCATCGATTCCGCGGCAGCGCGCGTCGGTGCCAACGGTGGAAAGGTCGTGAATGGCCCGATTCAGGTGCCCGGTGGACAATGGATCGTGCAATGCGTGGATCCGCAAGGGGCGGTGTTCGCCGTGGTTGCTCTGCAGCGCTAGCCCGCTCCCGGGACTCCTTCCCGGGTGATGCAGTCCCCTGTGAGGTCCTCGTCGAAAAACATGCTGACAGTACAGATCGGGAGAACGGAAACATGACGCATGCACAACGGCGACCCGGAACCAACCATCTCGGTGAAACCGCGGGCTCGGTTCCGCATCCTCCAATCGTTTCGCGCAAGCAGTGGCTCGTAGAACGGAGGAAACTTCTCGGCCAGGAGAAGGATCTCACGAAGCATTACGATCGGGTCAACGCAGAACGACGCCGGCTACCGATGGTGAAGATTGAAAAAGATTACGTTTTCGATGGTCCAAACGGCAAACAGAACCTCAAAGCGATTTTCGAGGGGCGGCGGCAACTCATCGTCTATCACTTCATGTTCGATCCGGCGTGGGAAAAAGGCTGCCCAGGCTGTACCAGCTATGTGAACGCCATCGGCGATCTGTCTATGCTGGACGCTCGCGACGCGATCTTCGTGCTTATATCCCGCGCTCCGCTTCCAAAGCTTGAGGCCTATAAGGCGCAAAAGGGCTGGAGCCTCCCCTGGTTTTCTTCCTTTGGTACCGACTTCAATTATGACTTTCACGTCACCAATGACGAGAAGGTCGCTCCGATCGAATACAACTATCGAAACAAAGCTGAACTAGAAGCAAACAAGGTGCCTAACGCGATCGAGGGCGAAGAGCACGGACTCAGCGTCTTCTTCCGGCTCGGTGACGATGTTTTCCACACATATTCCACTTACGCTCGCGGCACTGAATATCTCACCGACGCGCGCGCCTTACTCGACATGACGCCCTATGGTCGCCAGCAGGACTTTGAAGACTCGCCGCCCGGCTGGCCGCAGAAACCGACTTACGGATAACGCAGGCCGGTAGGCAGTTTTGGCGGCAATACGCGCGCGCGAGGCTGCTGCGCACCCTGGAATCCCTGAGAGCAGGGCGTCTGAGGGAGGTACGCCCCCTGAGAACAAGGGGTCTGAATGGCCATCCTTCACTCGGCCGAGCGTTGCTCGATGAGGAAACTCTTGCCCTCAACGTAGCCGAGTCTCGTGCATTCCTTCACGGAAGGCGTCGACGAGGGTCCGCGCTGCGACGGATTCGAGAATGGGGGTTACCAGGAACCCGACCCGTGCCGTCTTTGCGCCGATTGCGCTCGCGCCACCGAATGCCACGCCGCCGAGTCCGGCGATGAACTCGCGCCGCCTATAAAGAAAATGACTCGTTAGCAAGCCACCCGTAGGGCTTAAGGAGACCCGCGCTCCAACCGATCGGCATTTTCATTCATAAGGGTCGGCGAATTGCCGGTGGCGAACTCATTCGATCACGTCATCTGTGCCCAGCGGAGTTCAGTCCGAATCTCGGACTCGCTTCGCTTTGATCCACGCCTGCGCTTCGTCTTCGGTCGTAAAGCCAAATTCCGTGTGCGAGATTCCGCCATTCTCGGTCACTTCCACCGCGAACCCACCTCCTTTAACCTGGATCACCCGGTAGTTCACCTGAGGTTTTTTCCGCATGACAGCCGCCTGCGGTCGCCGCCGGATAGTGGATCACCAGCTCGTGCCCCAAACTCCTTCGAACGCAAAGCCAGGGCTGTAAAATCCGTAATCCGGATAGACAGTATACCCATCGTGATAGCCGTAATGTGGATCCCCGCCAACCGTGATGGCGATGCCGATGCGAGCACACTGGTTGGCATCCGGGCAGGGGCGGTGGCAGACAATGGCAATCGATTCAGTCAGGCCATTTTCGACAACAGCAGCACGAAGCCCAGTGGACGTGCCTAAGGTCAGGGCCTCAGCACGACGGGTAACCGAATCGTGATTGTCGGCAAGTCTCGCTGAACGCCCTTTCCAAGGCTACCTGGCCGACCCCCGCTATTGGCCCTGCATTTTACGGTTTCCGGGACATAAAGCAGGGCCTCATCCAGATGGGAAATGAACCAGATTTACGCGCGTACACCGGTAGTTCGTGCAGTAAGTCGGTCAGCTAGGGGTTTCAGCCCCCATTCTCGCGCCAGGGAAGCAGCCCTCCCCCAGGTAGGTTTCTGGTCATGGAGCCGGGGCGTGGGAGTAGACGCATCCATCGTCGCGATAGATCGGAATGTTCGAAGTTGTTCTGCTTGGGTCGAGAAGCGCCCGCTCGCAAGCACGTCCTCTAGCGTCCCGTACCGCTGGAGGAGACTTGCGGCCCCTTTTGGTCCTGTACCCCGGGCACCAGGAAGCTTGTCGGAAGGATCACCCCGCAGAGCTATGAAGTCGGGCACCTGCTTCGGATCCACTCCATAGCGGTCCCGCACCTCGGCTGGCGTAATCCGAGCCATTTCTCCGGCGCGCACGGGATAGAGAATTGTGGTCCGGTCAGAGGCGAGCTGAAATGTATCACGGTCGCCGCTGACGACTATGGCCGTCCCACGGCGCCGCTCTTCTTGGGCGACGGCGGATGCCAGGAAGTCGTCGGCCTCATAGCCAGGGGCCTTTCCGTTCGCCAACCCGCAGGCGCTCACGAAGACTGGCAATAAGGCCAATTGCTCGAGCAGGGAATCATCGAAATGCCGCCCACTCTGATACTCTGGCCAGGCTTTATGCCGATAGGTCGGAGCGTCGAGAGTATCCCATCCGACAAGGACGGCCCGAGGCTGTTCGCTCTCGTATAGCCGGAGGAGAAAGTTTGCGAAGCCGAC
>WNGF01008293.1_pt1 | contig 13419 bp, 12 predicted proteins | sample 5400641 | NCBI WGS metagenome assembly WNGF01 (sample SAMN13153371, study PRJNA577476) | soil metagenome | isolation source: 80 cm soil or saprolite under grassland replicate 2 | place: USA:California | collected 2016-06-15
GCGTTCGCGAGTCGGACCAGACGGCCGAATTGAAATTCGGCGGCTCGAAAACGCTCAAGTGGCACGCAAAAAAAAATTCACCGAAAGAACCGTGGGTCGCGGTGATCGTGCCGGACGGCAACCTGGCGGAGCGCAAAGAGATTGTCGGGATGCGATGACCGCGCCGCAGTTGTTTGCCGTAGCGGCAGGCTCAAACGGGTCTCCACACCAGTGTTCCCATGGAGGTGTAATGCTTTTTCTTTACTCTCACCGAAACAGCATCCGTCACAAGGCAGAAGTTAACACAGCCCTCGCCTGGCGCGGGAGGATAATACGCCCAAACAACACACTTTCCCGGTTTTAACGCCACCGTAAACAGTCCGTTCTCATCCGTCTCCAGTTCCGTGATGAGCGTGCCTCTGTCGGAATAGACCCTGACGTGGGGCGGAACAGCCTGGAAGCCTTCTCCGTCGGGCGTGGCGGTCACCACGGCGATGGGAGCCGTTCCGATAATGCCAGACTGAAGGTGGCCCTCCGCGTTTATGGCCGGAGGCGCAAGACACGCAGCCAACAGTCCGGCTGCTAAAATTAAACTGAGTTTGATATTCTCCATGAGTTGTTCCTGCATTGATTGGTTGTCCATGTCTGAGAGTGTCCGAAGCCCTGATGCGCCTAAGTGCCCGATACCCTGACGCCGTGACGATGGCAATGACGGCCCAGTGATGCAAGAACAAACTGATTGACCCGCGACCTCCGCGACCTCCGCGACCCCCCGTCAGGCATAAATACCGGAGCGCGGACTTCAGTCCGCAAGGGTGTCGGTCCGCAAAAGGGCTTGGGTGTTTTCCCAGGCTCATCCGCATCGCTCACGTTTCTTCAGGATAAATCCCGGAGCCGACCCTCTCGTTCCTCACGGGGAGAGGGAGAAATTCTGGTGGTTGGATAAGGATGCGCCCCCGACCTGCCGACTAACTGTCAGGCGCAAATCGGCTTTTGGCAACGAACCATGAAGGCAGTCACGGAATCTTATCCCTCTGGTTGCATAAAGATGAGCGTGGCAGAGCTCCGGACGATTGCCTGCGCCGCAATTCCACACTTTGCAAAGTGTGGAACAACTGTCACTTTCAGCGAGCGTCGCCCTCTGTGGTTCCCCTTTCCGCGCCGCGTTCAATGTGCGCAGTGTGCCGGCCCAGCGCGAGAACCAGGGGAAGGGCGTTTTTCTCCGCAACGTTAGGGTTGCCTGGTCGAAAACCGGTAAATGGTCGTGCTCTTGAACGTGTCGCCCGGTCGCAAAACCACCGAAGGAAAATTCGTTTTGTTGATCGCATCGGGAAAATGCTGGGTTTCAAGGCAAAATCCGCCGTGGCGTGGATAGGGGACACCGCCCACGCCCGTGATCGAACCGTCCAATCCGTTGGCGGTGTAAAGCTGCACACCCGGTTCGGTCGTAAAGACCTCCATCACGCGACCCGATTTTGGTTCGTAAACGCGCGCCGCCAGCGCGAGCGACCGGCCGGCGCCGTTCAACACAAAATTATGATCGTAACCGCCGGGCTTAAGGCCGGTCTGATCGGCGCGCGCGCCTAGGGTCGTTGCTTTGGTGAAATCGAGCGGCGTGCCTTTGACGCTCCTGATTTCGCCGGTCGGAATCAATCCTTCGTCCGTGGGCGTGTAATTGTCGGCGGCGAGCCACAGTTCGTGACCGAGGATATCGCCGGAACCGGCCAGGTTGAAATAACTGTGGTTCGTCAGGTTGACCGGCGTCGCCTTGTCCGTCGTTGCCCGGTAATCAATCCGCAACTCGTTTTTGTCCGTGAGCGTGTAAGTCACGCTCACCTTGAGATTGCCCGGATAACCCTCCTCGCCGTCCGCACTGAAGCAGCTCAATTCGACGCCCGCTTCGTGGTCCGTTGTCGGCAGCGGCTTCGACGTCCAGACTTTCTTGTCAAAGCCTTTCAATCCGCCGTGGAGGTGGTTCGGCCCATTGTTTTTCGCCAGCGTATATTCCTTGCCCTCGAGCGTGAACCTGCCGTTGGCGATGCGATTGGCCACCCGCCCGGCGATCGCGCCGAAGAACGGGTGGCCTTTGCGATAGCGATCCAGGTTGTCGAAACCGAGCACCACGTCGCCCGTCTTGCCCTGGCGATCGGGCGCATGGATTTCCGTGATGATCGCCCCGTACTCGGTGATCTTCACCATCACACCGTTTTGATTTTTCAGCGTGTAGATCCTGACCGGGGCGCCGTCCGGCATTTGACCGAAGATTTTTTCGTCGAGCGACATCATGTCCTTGCCCCTGGTTTCAGTTGCCGACTCGCCGTTCACGCAGCCAAACAGGACGGGAATGACAGCGGCGATCGCCGGCCAGCGCCGCGATTTTCGATTTGTGTTCATAAGCGTGCCTCATCCGATGGTCCATTGGGTGCGACGCCGATTTATCGGCGAACGTAACTTAAAAAGCAAATCGCATTATCGGCGCAGCCGGCGCAGCCAGGGCGCGTTCAAGAATGGGGCGGGGACGGCCTCGTCCCCGCATTTTGTCAGAGCCACGGAGTTTTGCGGGGACGAGCCGTCCTCGCCCCTGATCGCTCACGTTTTTGAACGCGCCCTGATCGCGCAGGCGGCGGGCAAAAAACTCCGTGCCGCAACGGCCCGGTTTGTCCTACCCTTGGGGGCAACCGATGAATCCGCCGGCTGCCCCCCTCCAACAAATGGACCGCACATTTGTCCGTTATCGCGGCCGGAAACTTTCCTACTTCGGCGGGTGCGATTATTTTCGGCTGTCGAGCCATCCGGCGGTTGTTGCCGCGCTGTGCGCCGGTCTGAAGGCGCACGGCCTCAACGTTGCCGCTTCCCGCAAGACCACGGGCAATCACGTCCTGTACGAAAAGCTGGAGGAACGACTGGCCGATTTCTTTGCGGTGCCGGACGCGGTCCTGCTGTCGAACGGATACGCGACCAATCTTGTCGTGGCGCAAACGCTGGCCGGAAACTTTTCCCACGTCTTGCTGGATGAACGGGCGCACGCGAGCCTGATCGACGCCGCGACATTTTTCGACTGTCCGATCCTCCGGTTTCCTTATCGTGACGCGGAGGCGGTCGCGCGGATCGTTCAAAAAATCGGTCGGCGGTCGCGCCCGGTGCTGTTGACCGACGGGATGTTTTCGCACGACGGCGAGTTGGCGCCGGTTGCAGCCTACCTTCGGCTTTTGCCGCGCGACGCGGGCATTCTGCTGGACGACGCCCACGGCGCGGGTGTCCTGGGGAAAACAGGCAAGGGAACGGCCGAACAATTGGGAGCGGGGTCGAATCGCATCATTCAGACGATCTCGCTGAGCAAAGCGTTCGGTGTTTATGGTGGCGCGGTGCTCGGCCCACGTTCGCTTTGCGAGCGCATTCGGCGGCGGAGCCGTTTGTACGGCGGCAACACACCGTCGCCGTTGCCGCTGGTCAATGCGGCCCTGCGAGCGGTGCGAATCGTGAAAGCGGACAAATCGATGCGTCGGCGTCTGGGCCGGAACGTTCAGTTTGTCAAAAGCAAGTTGCGTCAAAGAGGATTTTTTGTTGCCGACACGCCCAGTCCGATTATTTCCGTTACGCCGCGGCGGTCGGGCGACGCGGAGCGGTTGACCAGGCAATTGCTGGCGCAAGGAATTTACCCCGGCTTCATTCGTTACCCGGGCGGAGCCGCCAGCGGCTACTTTCGCTTTGCCGTTTCCAGCGAACACAGCGTGGCGCAGTTGGAGACCCTGGCGCGCGCGCTGGTCGCGGCCAGCGCGGAAAAGCCGGGTTAGTTCGGGGTGTGGGCACCTTTTTTCCGTGGAGAAGGGAGAACTGGCGGAGAGGGGGGGATTCGAACCCCCGGTACGGTTTAACCCGTACAACGGTTTAGCAAACCGCCGCTTTCGGCCACTCAGCCACCTCTCCTACTACTGCACTGCAATTACTTACAGTGAAAATAAACATAGCTGGTTGACAATCTGATACTGCTCGGGTGAAAGAGAGCCGAGCGCAGCCACAGGCTGCCGATTCCGACAACACCTGGCAGACAACGCAGTACGCAAATCTAGTACGCTACGTTCCATCGAGAATGTATTTCGCAAGATTCCGAGTGCGAGGCAAGCTCATTCGCAAGAGCCTAAAGACGGACCGGCAAGCGATGCCGGGCGTGAGCTCGGGATATGCGTTTATTCCCGCGGCGCAACTTGTTTCCCGTTTGCGCGAGGCGGGTTGGGCTCATCGTCGGGCGACGCAGCCTCTCCGGTTCGCCGATTGGCGGCATCCCCGAGACGCAGGAGATGCTCGACTTCTGCGGCCAGCACAACATCACCTCCGACGTGGAGATCATTCCGATCCAAAAGATCAACGAAGCCTATGAGCGGATGGTCAGGTCAGACGTGAAGTATCGCTTCTCGATTGATTTGGCTTCGCTCAAGTCTGAGTGACCAGCGTGAAATTTAACAAAGAAAGGAATTCAATGATGCAAAAGCGCAGACTTGGTAAGAGTAATCTCGAAGTCTCGGCCCTCGGGCTCGGCTGCATGGGCATGAGCTCTGGCTACGGCCCGGCGGGCGAAAAGCAGGCGATGATCGCGGTGATTCACTCGGCGGTCGAAAGCGGCGTCACCTTCTTCGACACCGCGGAAATCTACGGCCCGTTCAAGAACGAGGAACTCGTGGGCGAGGCCCTCGCACCCTTCCGCGGGCGAGTGAAGATCGCCACGAAAAGATCGGGCCGAAAGGGGAACGCATCGATGGCTTGGACAGCCGGCCCGCCCACATCAAGGAAGTGGCGGAGGCTTCGCTCAAGCGGCTGAGAACTGATGTCATCGACCTGTTCTATCAGCACCGCGTCGATCCGGACGTGCCGATCGAGGATGTGGCCGGGGCGGTGAAGGAGCTGATCCAGGCCGGCAAGGTGAAGCACTTCGGCCTTTCGGAAGCCGGCGCAAAAACCATCCGGCGCGCCAACGCCGTCCAACCGGTCACCGCGCTACAGAGCGAATACTCCCTGTGGTGGCGCGAGCCGGAAGCGGAAATTTTGCCGACGTTGGAAGAACTCGGGATTGGATTCGTTCCGTTCAGCCCGCTGGGCAAGGGCTTCCTCACGGGCGCGATCAACCAGAACACGAAATTCAGCAGCGATGATTTCCGCAACAATGTTCCGCGTTTCACTGAAGAAAACCGGAAAGCCAATCAAGCTTTGGTTGATGTGATTGGCAAGTTCGCGGCGCAGAAGAAAGTAACACCCGCTCAGGTCGCACTGGCATGGCTGCTGGCGCAGAAGCCCTGGATCGTTCCCATTCCCGGCACAACGAAGCTGCATCGCTTGCAAGAGAACGTCGGAGCAGCGTCGGTTCAACTCTCGGCCGAAGACCTGCGCGAACTGGAAACCGCCGCGTCGAAGGTCACCGTTCAAGGAGCGCGCTATCCCGAGCACTTGCAAAAACTCGTTGGACGCTGATTCCCTTCTCCGCATCGGATGGGGAGAAGGTGGCCGCAGGTCGGATGAGGTGAACCGCGAAACACCCGAACCATACGAACTGAATTGCCGCAAGAGAACGCATGGAACGCAAAAATTTTAACCGCTGATTGACGCTGATGAACGCTGATTCAAATTCAACTCGCGCAAAAATTTTCGGCGAATTCAGTAACACTGATTGAACTCTCTCAATCCTCGTGCTGCAACTTCCGCCAATGTTCCATGAACGCTGCGGGAGAAACAACCGCGCAACCTCGACGCTTGTCGGGCGGGTAATCGGATAAATTTCCGGTCACAAGGAAATCCGCCGAGGCCGCCAGCGCGACGGCCAGAAACGGCTCATCATCCGCGTCAGGCAAATCCAAGTTGGATTCTCCGCTGGCATCAACGGCCAAGCCGTCCGCCTCGATCTTGTTCAGCACTTCGCGGACGCGCTTTGGGTCAAACTTGAAACGCGGACGGGCAAGGACTTCCGCGTACTCAGCGAGAATGCGTTCGTCATGGCAAACCTGAACCGCCCCAGCCAACGCCAGCGTGAGAACTTGGGCGGGATTTCCTTTAGATTTGAGCAAGCCCGACACGACGATGTTGGTGTCGAGCACAATTTTCATTTCCGGCGACGCGCGCGACGGCTGGCGGCGATTTCCGCATCAATGTCGGACATGGAAAGTGCTGCTGCGCCGCTGGCAGCGGCGGCTTGTTGAAGCGCGGACTGTGCCTGGAGCGCGCGAACACTGCGCACCAGCGCGCGGGTGGATTCCAACGAAGCCGCCGCGATTCGCAGCAGCACCGCGACCGGCTTGCCTTTGGAAGTGATGACCAAATCATCCTTGCCCGCCGATTTGAGCCATTGCTTCGCGGGCTTCTTCTTCAGTTCACTGATTGAGATCGTGCTCATGGCCAAAGAATACGCTTTTGCGAAATCGCGTGCAAGCCGCGGGGAGGCGCAAGAGGCGCAAAGGAAACCGCGAACCACGCCAACCACGCGAACGATTCTCCGTCTCCGGCTCGAACGGGGAGAGGGCCGGGGATGAGGAGTCGAGGAAAAGATTCCAATGTAACAAGCGTTGCTCAGGCGAAAATGCTTTCAAGGTCCGCGCTCGACTGCATCCTCCGAGCTTTCTCCCGCGTCGCCTTGTTGTTCATGTCGGCGAACTGCCACGCCTTGTCCTTCTTTCGCGCTATGACGAGCCGACCAAATTCAAGCCCATGTTCGTCCGCGAATGTCGCGAGACCTTTCGCCTTCGCCCACGTGTCGGTTCGGCTGTCGTCGTGCGGTTCGAGAACATCGGCGATGAAGTCTTTCCCGCTTCTCCGCACAATCACGAAATCGGGATAGAACGGCTTCACGCCAGCCAGTTCGTAGGGGATGCACAGCGCCCAGTCGCGCCGAGGCAAGTTGCGCAGCCACCCGACGACTTCGCCTTTTTTGAGTTCTGACTTCATCAGTTCAGTTTCCCACCCGTTCAGTCTCGCCTGGAAATCGCCATCTTCATTGCAGAAAAGGTGTTTCGGCCAAGCCTCACCTTCCTTCTTTTCCACGATTTGCTCCGGCAATTCCCACTCCTGCACCGCCGCTTTACCGCTGGCTTGAACAAGGGTTTGGAAGCGAGTCTTTATTGAGGCCGGAAGCTGCTTAATAGCTGCCTCATGCTTCTTCCACCACGAATCGAATTCTTGCTTCGCAAGCTTTTCCAAAATCGCCAGTGTCTCCGGCCGACGCATCACGGCGAACAGCTCAAGCTTGGCCTGATTCGGCTTCTCTTTGTCGTGATACTTCTTCCAGTAAGTCCGGTGCAGGCCTTCGCCTGCCGCAAGCATTCGGCCCGCAGCGTCGAAAAGCTGGTCAATGTTTTCCTCGGACAAAGCGAGTCGCGTGGATTTCGTGCCCGTAACGTTCATCTGGCCGATGGCGACCTGCGTGATGTCCACTTCGATTTCGCCGCCTTCTCGCACGACGTTTCCCCACTCGGCATCCTTCGCCGCACACGCATCGCGCAGTTGTTTGAGCTGCTTGATGAACACTTCGCGCACATGGTCGTCTGCTTCTGGATTCACGCCCTCGTGAACGAGTAGTCCAGCCAGCCGCAGGGCGCGCTTCACGTCGCTCATTCTCGGAACGCGACTTACCGAATACGTCGGCAGCGTCTTCAGGTGTGCGAAGACTCTGCCCATCGATGGATTGCGCGCGTATGCTTCGGCTGCTGTCTCGACCCGGGTCGCCACGCCTTCTTCGGCTTCGGGATTGCGCAATCGCTTCAATACTTCTTCGAGAGCGTCCGAATCGTAGTGCGGCAGGAACAACTCGACCGTATCCAACACCTCGTCCGTGCCGATGCGTCGCGCGAGCGGCGTGCGTATTGTGCGCCCGACCAGTTGCGCAATGCTCGTCGGGTCTTGCGCGCGACGAAAACTCATCATCACTTCGGCACGCGGACAATCCCAGCCGGTGGTCAGCGCAGTTTTGAACAGGACAACTTTCACGTCCGGGCTGTCTTGGATTCGCGATGCCTCCAGCTTCCGGATGATTCGACCCGCCGCCGAGAGTTCGTTTGAGTCCTGAAAGCAGTGGACGATTTCATTCAACCCAAGCGGTCCGCTATGCCGTTCAATCACTCGCACCACATCATTGAGCGGAGTTCGGGTGATGTTGCTCTGCGTGCCGTCCTCGACTTGCACGACCAGGATTGGCCGCACGATCTCCTTTTCCTTTTCTCGCACGCAGTAGTCTTCCCAAAGCTTCGTGAAATGTTTCCACGTCTTTGCCGCGTTTTCCAAGAGCGTCATGTCGCCGGTGACCGTGGTTTTCGGATTGCGAACAATAATCCAGTCCTTGAGCAGCCCGCTGGACCGCACATCCTCCGGCGAAATGTTGATCGGCCTTTGGGTGCGGTTCGTGTTTCCGAGCAACGCGGTGAAACGCTGTGGCGTGGCACTCATTCCCAACACGAGCGGCACAGGCGGCAATCCGTCCGCCTCCGCGCCGAGAATGAACTTCTGCATGATGGTTGTTCGGTTGCGGTCGGTGGCATTTGCACCGCGATGCGCCTCGTCAATGATGAGCACAAAATCCTGCGACCGACGGGCAATTGTGTTGGCCACGGTCTGCCAGAAGGTGAAGTTCCGCCGGTCGCCCGGTTCTTTCGTGAGCAGCTTGTCTTTTCCGAGCAACTGCGTGTTGATGAAATAGACGTAGCCAGGTTGCAGGTAGTCATCGTCGAAACTCTCGCTGTCAATCGTCACCATCTTGTGGAACGGCAGATGATCACACGCACTCAGAAGCTTGTTCTTGCTCTGGACGTTCAGCTCAGGTGAATCCGACAACCAGAGAAAGACTGTTTCCGGCCGCGCTGGAATCCCGTCGCCGCCGCCGAGCGTTAAGTCAATGACTTGCGCCAAGGTGATCGTCTTCCCAGAGCCAGTCGGCGCAGCCAAGATCACGGCTTGCAGTTTTCCTTTGGCGGAGGAGGTGCGCGCTTCGCCCAGTTCAAAGATGATGTCGCGGGACGCCGTGTCCTGAAACGGTTTCAATTCAAGTTTCACTTCGCGTCTCCTTCTCCCAGCGCTTCCGACGTATTGAGCCGGAAATTTTCAAGGTAGCTCTTGTAAAGTTGCACGCACTGGAGCTTGCGGCCCAACGCTCGGCGCATGAGTCCAAAGTTTTCTTCCGAGTCGGTCACGATGAACACCCACTCGATGTCCTTTCGATCCGCCAATTGCTCGCGAAACGATCGGAATTCCTTTTCTTTGATCAGCACGGCGAACGGTGAGTGTTTTGGGATGAACCAAGGCTGTGACCCCTTGGAATCCTCGCGTTTGCCATGGCAGCCGGCCATGATCCAGAGGATTGGCAAAATCGCTTGGAACGCATCGCCACGCGCAACTTCGTCGGGGTCGAGAAAGTCCAGGCGGAAGTATTCCAAGTTTTCTCGGAAGCCATCCGAAAGATTTAGTTCGTTGCCGTCTTTGTCCGGGCCAAGATATTTTCCCTTGAGAATCGTGCCATCGTCTCGCTTTCCGTTGAACGCATGCTTGCATCGCGGCCAGGCCACGCTTTCGCAAATCCCCTCGGCTTCGTATGCGGCGTCGCCGACGAACATTCCTGCTGCCGCCAATTTCTTCGCCTTCTTCTCGCCGGGCTCGTTGTTGCTCACCATAATCGCACGTCTTGTTCCGCCGATTTGCGCGTTAATCAGCGCAACGGCGTGCGCGGTTGTCCCCGACCCGGCAAAAAAATCCACGATGAGCGCATTCGGCCTTTGAGCGACCACGGCCAGCAGCGCATCTCGAACGGCATACAGTGATTTCGGAAAAGGGAACGCGTCTCGTCTTCCCAGCAATTGATGCAGCAAGGTCGTCCCGTGTGTGCCAGCATCATGGCGAGAATTCCACCAGACGGTTTTGACCTTCTTGTTTTTGGTCTTCAGTTCCCAAATGTTCAGCGTCCAAGTTTTCGTCTTGGGATTCTGCATCCCCAAAACCACTCGCTTCTCATCCAGCAAGCGCCGCATCGTTGACGGAATGAATCGCCAGCAGCGGTGGTTGCCCTCCTTGTCTATCGGCCAAACAGGCGTGAGTTGACCCTTCCGAGAAAAATCTGGTTTCTTTTCCAGCGGAATTGAGTCGCCGATTTCAACTACGTCTTTTTCTCTCTCGTTGATGTAAATCGGATAAAACTGGTTCTGCCGCTGATGCCGGTAGCTGGATTCATTACCGCGGCGTCGAGCATGGCGCAATTCCCATAGATCGGCGTCCTCGGGAGGAAATGGGCGATACCATTCCTCGGGGGCGGGTTCTTCCAAGAGCGGTATTTGATCATCCTCGCCATCCGCAACAGCGCCTTCATCCTCTTCGACATCTTCCTCTTCTTGCGCCGTCGCCAAGTCGGCCAAGTGATTTCCATTGATGATCGGCGTTCGCGTGTTTGGCACGCAGAAGATCGCGTGCTCCTCCGTGCGGGCGAAATTGAGTTTGCCTGTTCCCTTCGGATTGATGACGACGGTAACGGTGTGGCGCAGGTAGTTGTCGAAAGTCTGTTCAAGCAGCACGCCAAGATGAAAAACTTCGTTTTCGTCAATCGTCACAATCAGCACGCCATCCGGCTTCAGCAGCCTTTTCGCAAGCACGAGGCGCTTCTTCATCATCGAAAGCCATTTGGAGTGGCGAAACGCATCCTTCTTGTCCACGTAGTCGTTGTTGTATTTCCAGTCGCGAGCGCCGCTGTTGTAGGGCGGGTCAATGTAAATCACATCCACCTTGCCTTCGTAGCAGTAGAGCAAAAGTTGGAGAGCGTGGAAGTTGTCCGCGCTGATGAGCATGTGCCACGGTTTTTCCGGCCCGCCGCGTTCAACGCGCTCCACTGGCACGAGTGCAGGGTAAATCGGATCGCCAAAGCTGCGGACGACCACCAAGTCGGAAACCTGAAACTCCCTGTTGGTTTCGGTGGGTGACGGATAACCCTCCACGGGACGGTCGCAAATCGCTGTGTGCTTGTGGATGCTCTTGATCCGCCAGAGCTGGTTGCCAGCCTCACGTTTCAACGCGACAACTTCGCCGGACTTCACCGGCAATCGCGGCAGCCGCACCGTTTCCGGCAGATGTTCCTCGAAGACGAGCCCAAACTTCTTCGTCTTCTTCAGCGCCTTGACTTCCGCAGCGATCCCCTTGCGGAGTCGCTCGTCGGGAATTTGTGCGATGAGGTCTTCAATTTTCGCCATGCAGACAAAAGCCGTGTTCGCTCGCGCGCGAATCAGCTCTGTCGTTGGCTTGCTCTTGGAAGGGTGCTCGTACCGGAAACAGAAGGGGCGTGACCTAATCACGTCCCTTCTCAGGCACGGGCGTGCCCTTACAAGAACGCTTTCGGACACGCCCGAGTGGGCGTGTCTTCCAGCGCTGCCTTGTAAGTCGAAGTTTGCCCGTTTCGAGAAGGACAGCAGCCGAAGCTACGCGAATTGTTTTTTGTAAAAAGTTTTCTGGTCGTTTTGTTTTTTCCGAACGCGACGAGAATATGCCGAACGCTGGCGTGCGACAAGCACGAGGATTTTTCTGAGCGTCGATGACACCTCCATCAAATCGCCGATTGACGGCATTGCCGGCCTGGCGAAGGCGGAAATCGGTGACTTGGTTGGCCCTAGCACGCCCTAGCACGGGGGCGCTCACGACCATCTCCACGGTCGATCCCATCAAGGCTTACTTCACGGTGAGCGATCAGCGTTACGTCGCTTACACGCGTCGGTGGGCAAATAATCCAGAAGCGCGCTCTGAGCACGAACGCCAGCTCGAATACGAATTGATTATGGCGGACGGCTCGTTCTTTCCGCACAAGGGCCGGCTCTTCGCCGTCGATACTGAAGTGGACCTTCGCACCGGATCGCAGCGAATTGTCGCGCTATTTCCGAATCCGGGAAATATTTTGCGCCGTGGGCAGTTCGTGCGCGTCAGGATGCGCTCGGAGATACGACAAGGCTCGCTACTCGTTCCGCAACGCGCCGTCACCGACCTTCAAGGCACGCACCAAGTCGTGGTCGTGGGAGCAGATAACAAGGCCGAGGTCCGTCCAGTCAAGGCGGGTCCCCGCACGATTCGCACGACAAAACAATTCCTTTCGGCATAGCGGCTTTTCGGTGCATCAGGATGACGTCTTCAACGCAAAACTGGTGGGCCTGCTCGGACTTGAACCGAGAACCCCGGCATTATGAGTGCCATGCTCTAACCATTGAGCTACAGGCCCAGCACAATCAACCGCGTCGAGTCATTGTGCTGGCTTCTTTCCGAACGTCAACTTTTTCACGCCGCCTGCGGGTGTGTTCCCTCAGTTTCACTCCGTGAATGTGGGCCGCCACACGTCGCAAGCACTGGGCGTAGCGGCGAAGGATCTTGTAAAGCATTCCAATGATGGCGAATGACACAACACCGATCAGCCCAGGAAACCCATAGAGGTTTTCAAGCCGGCCGGTGAACGGGTTCAACGGCATGCCCGGCCAGGACAACACGACTGCCAGCGCCGACAAAGGCAACAACAGCGTAACGGCCGTCAGGAAGTATTTGATGCCCCAATCCAATGTGCGGCGCTTCCGTGCCTGCAGGATGGCAATGAGTTCCCAACCATAAATTGCGAGGGCCGCGATCACGACCAGGGCGAAGGCCAGTTTCCAGGGGCTGCGCAACAGAATGCCTGCAAACGAACCCGCGAGACCGACGTTCAGCAATGCGACACTCAGTGCCGCCCGCCGCCGGCTCTGCATTTCGCTGAGCGTGAACATGGGGATGAGCTTGTAGGACACGCCGACAATGAGCATTGTGAAGCAGCCAACGCCTCCCAGATGGGCGTGCGCGTGCATGGCGCTAATGGCGTCGAAATGCGACATGAATCCCGCGACGGAGCGCAATCCGCTCACCAACCTCCGCACTCCTTCCTCCGTCGCCAGTCCTTCGGTGGCTTCGTAACTGCATTTGCCGGCAGCGATGAAAATACCTGCCGTTACGGTAAGTGAAATCCAGAACAACGCGGCGCTGACCGCCGTGGCCGTGATATTCCACTTCGGAACACGCCGCAACGTACGCGCCATGTTATACACGAACAAACATGCGTTCAGGTTAACCGTTGGATGCTTTCAGGTTTTGACGTGCGTCAAGCATTCCAGAATTTCTTTCTCCCCTGGGGCAATCGCGTGAAAAGAGCGGTGCCTGCCTGCTCCAACGGAGGTGACGATGAACAAATTTTACAATAATTGTTCGATCAATTCCAATTGCAGCCGGTTTGGTCTTCCTCGCTGCGGGCTGCAAACCGGCAGCGAACCAGCAACACCCCGCAAAGCAGATGAAACAGGCAACGGCTGTTTCAACACCCGCGAACGCCAGCCTGACCTTCTCCGATCTGCCAGCGCCTCCGAAGCCGGAAGTGACCGCTGAGTTCATCCACCACGGTAAGGATGTTTACTTGCAAAATTGTCTCGCCTG
>WNGF01011761.1_pt1 | contig 13419 bp, 15 predicted proteins | sample 5400641 | NCBI WGS metagenome assembly WNGF01 (sample SAMN13153371, study PRJNA577476) | soil metagenome | isolation source: 80 cm soil or saprolite under grassland replicate 2 | place: USA:California | collected 2016-06-15
GTCTGTTCCTTTCTCAAGCAAATGCGTGGCAAAGGAATGTCTTAAACTGTGAAAGCCTATTTCCTTTTTTATTCCTGCTTTTGCTTTCGCCTGCTGAAAAATTGCTTGTGCACTTCTTATGGTATACTGACTGCCGGGACTACTACTTTCGAAAACATATTTAACCGGTTTTGCTTTACTTTTTTTATAATAGCTTATCAATATATCTTCCAGAATGGGACTAAGAATTACGTACCTGTCTTTTTTTCCTTTTGCCTGTTCTATCAATATCTGTCTGCGTTGCCTGTCTATATGCTTCCATTGAAGATTTATCACTTCGCTCACTCTAAGTCCTGCGCTGTAAGCGGTAAATAATATGGCTTTATGCTTTAAATACGACACAGCATTAAATAACCTGCTTAATTCTGCCTCACTCAATACTTTCGGTAAGATCATCGGCTTTTTGGGACGCGGTATTTCCCAAAAAAATTTTTCTCTTTTCAATACCTGCTCGTAATAAAATTTCAAAGCATTTATCCTGCTGTGAATGGTATTTTCATTTATGCTTAAATGGGTATGGCAATATTGTAAATAGTCTTTTATCCTTTGAGTGGTTAATGTTTCAGCGCCGGTATTACCCAGTATTTGAAGAAAGGTAGAAAATTCGCTTGTATAAGTTTTTATAGTGCTCTTGCTATAAGCTTTTAATTGCAATGTTTGCAAAAACTTGCTCATGGCTTCTTTATTACCGACACTTATATTTAGTAATGTTCCTTTCGAACTTTGCTCAATAGTTGCTTCGGCGGGAGCAGGGGCAGATACATCAAAAGACAACCCGCATTTCTTCCTGTTCTCTGCTGTATCGGGTATATGCCAGCTTTGCAAACTCTTGCTCCATCTGCTTCCCGGCACTTGCTTCATGCGTTTATTCCACGTATCATTTCTTTCAAAGATCACCTGTATTCTATTCTTGCCTTTATAAATTATTGGGGTAAACTGTACACTGCTCATAGGGGTTACGGGCTGTTTGGGTTTTATGCTTCGCCACCTCACTCACAGGGCGATAAGAGTTGACACGAAGTATGAATATAAAATTATTTTTACAACTTTTATGATTCCGTGCCTGCTATTTGTATTTTTTAAAAATTTTTTAATCGAAGAAAAATGCAATGGCTGAATTACAAAATGGATGTGCCTTGTTCATCCGATATACGTCATCGTAAAAAAAATCGGCTATTGATAATCACTTCGTTCGCATTATACATTTTGTATTGTCGTTAGGAAAATCCACCTTACCACTTTATATCTCCTTTCCTTATTAGATTGTCTAAGGGGCTTATGACGTTTACCAGCTTTCGCTTGCTCACAGAATATCTTTTCTGTTGTTCTTATCCTAAAAGGTCGCACAATTCCTTTATAAAGAGAAATGCCATTGCTTGCATTCAAAGCAGCAAATAAAAAATAAATGGATTGAAATCATAAGGGTAAGGGTAAAACATACTTCTTTTCTTTAATGCTCAGTCACCTTCATCACATGTGGGTGTAAGGGTTGTAAGACATAAAAATATAAATCCTTTACAATAATTATAAAGGCTTAATAGTTTTTGAGGATTTCATGAATAATCAGCCATTCAATTACCGTTAAATAGCAGAAAAACCTGCCTGTGAGACACATATCATAGTTGTTATAATAGAATGATATACAACTTTTTTTCGTTAGGCTTATTTTTAAAAGTGCAAGCATTTAAGTTATGTTGTCAAGTTTTCCAATTTCTCTATAGCTGATTACGAAAATCCAAAAACGTTATCGTAGCGCTGCGTTTGGCAATAAACATTTTTGCCTTATCGGCATTTTTAAATAAATCCGTATATTGTAAACAACAATGAAAAACAATGTTTATGCCTTTCGAGAAAGGAGTTTCAGGAAATGTAAATGGACGTAGACCGGGAACAGCTAATAAACTTACGCGGTTACACCGAGAGTTTGTTCAAAATCTTTTGGATAAACAGCAAGGTAAAATAAGACGTGAACTGAAAAAATTAGAAGGAAAAGAATACCTTTCAATAGTCTTGACTTTAATGGAGTTTTCGATTCCTAAATTAAATCGAACTGAGTTAAATACAAATGGGATAACAAGGATCAAGGTGATAAGGAAGTAGCAAAGCCTTGGAATGTGTTTTACACTATCGTGAAGCCTTCACTTTCGGTCCAATGCAAATTTAATTCTGTTTACTTGGAAAATGCTTTTTCCGGCAAAAAATCCTTAGGCGAGCAACCAAATTCAAGTGCAAGTTTATTTAAATGATTAAGGTTATATTTTGCAGGATAATTTGGACTTTCAATCTGTCCTATGAAACCCCTTGACATATCAAGAATAGAAGCCACATCCTCCTGAGACATTTTTAATTCAAGTCTTTTCGCTCGAACTTTTTCGATTACATCCCATTCAATACTTGACTTGAAATTTTTGCTCATTTCGCTTGCAAGCAAGAAAAAATGAACCTATATTGTGCTTAGTTATATCTAAGCATTTTGATTACCTTTGAGTATTGCCCTTGCTACATTGCAACCCAAGGACTATTAATAAAAAATTATGATAACGAAAGGTAACCGGACAGGTGGCCGACCTGTACTACTAAAAAACTCTATTGCAACACTTCTTGAACGCATTCCTTTAAATGAAAAGACTTTTAGCGAAGAATGCTTACAAAAACTAATTCACGAAAACCCTTCTATTTTACCCATAAAAGATATTGAAAGTGGTTTTAGTCCATTAATTTCTATTGGCAGGGAAGTTCAGACATCCGCGGGCTTTATTGATAACTTATTCATTTCACCTGAAGGATACCTGACTATTGTTGAGACTAAACTTTGGCGTAACCCCCAAGCTCGAAGAGAGGTAGTAGGACAAATTATTGATTATGCTAAAGAACTAAATTCATGGTCATTTTCAGATCTTAATAATACGGTAAAGAAATTCAATCGCTTCTTTAATAACAAGAGTGATGGTCTCATTGAAACTATTCGTAAGTACAAAGAGTTTGATGAATACGAGGAACAATTCTTTATAGATAACGTCAGCAAGAATTTGAAAAGAGGCCGATTCTTGTTGTTGATTGTAGGTGATGGAATTAGGGAAAGCGTTGAAGAAATGATAGAATATTTATCGAAACATCCTCAACTTTATTTCACGTTGGCTTTAATTGAATTGCAGCTTTATAATATTGAAGAGGACAATTCAATAATCATTATTCCACAAGTTGTAACTCGCACAAAAGAAATAACAAGAGCTATCTTCAGAATTGAAGGTAACCAATCCTCAGAAGTAAAAGTTAATATTGAAACTGACTTAGGAACAGAAATAAATAAAAGAGAAGCTATTGGTGATCCAAGATTAACTATTACTGCACAAGATTTTTTTGATCAACTTGAAAAAAATACAGACAAAGCAATCGTTGAATTTGCCAATCAAATTATAAAAGACTGTGAGGAAATGGGTTTGTTTATCGAATGGAACACAAGTAGTTTTAGTGTTAAACTTCCTGATCCACTGGGGAGCGGAATCAAAATCGGAGTGTTTACTGTTGACAAATGGGGTTATGTTTATTTAGGATTTTCAAGAGGGCAATTTGAAAAACTTGAAATTCCATTAGAGATCAGTTACAGCTTTTCGGCCGATACAGCGATAATGTTGCCAGGTATTAAACAACATGGGGACCAAAAATACCGATGGGATAGGTATGCAACGGTTGATGAACTAAGGCCCGTCCATAATGAATTTATAGGAAGAGTAAAAAAATATACTCAGGAGATTCTTACTGCATTGGAAAATAGGGTTGCTGCAAATATGTAATAGCAATGGATTTTTGTTTTTTGTTTTTTACAGGAATTTGGACTCTTATGGTATCATGATTGTTACTTTCTATAGCAGAATGCAACGGCTAAAGTTGACAATTCTCGCTCTGTCCCATTATTTATTAAAGTACATGCCAAGTAGTCCAACTTTACCAACTATCATTTTTCAGAATGGTACAACACATTTATTAGCTGCATCAATTCTATTTGCAAACTTTACATCAAAGCCCATAACGAAAATTGCAGTTTGTAAATATGACATGGCATCATTTGAAGATGTTGTCAATGAAGGATACGTGAATAGAGAATTTGAAATGGTTCTTCCCAAACAGTATATTGTAATTGATGAACTTACTTCCTTTTGCTTAGAGTTTGTCTGTCACTATACCATTACCTTTTGTATCAATGCAACTGAGACAAAAGAAATAAAGTTTAAACTCGATAAATATGGAAAGTTTGAATCACTGATAGATAATATATACTTCGATGATTTAGGAGTAAGGGGAAGTGTAATTAGAACTTTCCAAATCAGATAAATAGTAGCCCAGTTCTAACTATTGCAGATGGTATTCTTTGCACTGTAATGTCATTTTATATTCCACTTAAAAAGTGGTATACTTTCGTGCGAAATCCTCAAACATTTTCTCAATCCCGTATTACACGTTTTATCATTTGGGACTTATTAGAACGCAAAGCAAGTGAAGCAGAAAGAAAGCACGGCTTAGATTTAGCTGATTATCTTATAAGGTTTAATCACAAAGAATTTGTTTTCGCAGAAAGTGATGATGTTGCCATTATTATTGAGTTTTGATAAACGGATAAAAGAAAACAGGCAGGGCAGTATATTCAAGTTTAAAAAACATAATTTTTCAGTAACACCGAAAAATAAGAGCAAATGAAAAATACACAAACGATTACCGTTGATGAAATCAGGGAGCAGCTTAAAAAATTCGCAATGCAGGAACTGCAAAAGCTGCCTGCAACACTCAAAGAATTGGAGCCAAAAGAAAGGCTTAATATCTTATGTAAACTGATGCCTTTTATTATGCCTAAATTAGAGAGCTTACACCCTTCAGATTTTAAATGGCTGGAAGATTAAAACGGCACATTCCCTAATTATTTAGGTTTCCTCAAAAAAATTTCAGATGCCTAAGTTTCCCAGCTTTCCTACTCTATATGAAGAATGCAAAACAATAAGCATTTCTTTTTTAAAACAACATAAATACTTGACACCTGGAACATGGAAAAGCGGTGCAATAACGTGGAGCAGGGGCGAAGGTCCATATAAACGAATAACCGGGAGTATAAGTGTCCTCATAGACGCACATCCTGAAAACCCCTCTCTTGAACTGGATTATAAATTAGACGGTAAACCCATAAACTATAAAGTTCAACTGCTAAAAGTGCCTTCAAACATTGGCAAAGGTGTTGTTTGGTTTTTCATTTGCCCGGTAACCGGCAAACGATGCCGAAAGTTATATTTGGTTCATACCTATTTTTTACACCGTGAAGCGTTCAGGGGTTGCTTTTATGAAAAGCAAACTTATTCACACAAGAACAGAATACTAAACAGATCATTAGAACATCTTTTTGGCACTGATAAGGTTTATGAACAGATATACAGTAAACATTTCAAAAAGCAGTATGCAGGAAAACAACAAAACGGTTTATGAAACTAACAAGCAAATTGCGGGCTGCCACTGAAGTTTCAGAAAGGGAAATATTGGCAATTGAGAAAATAAAATATTCAATTTTTTGTCTTCTTTATGTACCGTAATTAATTATATTTTTTATCTCAGATTCTCAAATTTATTGATTGGTATGAAAAATTCTTTTTTTGAAACAAAGAATTTGACTAAGTTCACCGTCCTGTATTAAGGTAAAACGTTTATTAACCACATATCCGGTAAGATAATCAAATATCAATTGGAGGTGGTCTCATAGTTTTCCTTAGTACTTTTAAAAATATAGCTTGCTTTTGATTCGACAATGCTTTCCCAAATCCACAACATACCGTCTCTATTGTTATTAGGAAATAAAAATGAATCATGAATTTGGTTCTTGCCACTGCTGTTAATCACTATTTCGGGCACTGGTATTATTGGCAAACCCTCAATAGAAAATTCGCATAGGAGCTGGAAACATGCGGGAAGAAATAAATCTCGCAAATATTTCTTATAGAATGATTTTGAATAACCCTTGAATTTAAGGATTTAATAATTCTTATTGTCTAAAAAGGATGAATCGAAGATTTTTGCAAAACTTAAAAATCTTATGTAGTAAAATAAAATTTCTATGTTTTGAATTTTTGTTATCGTCCGACCTTGGACTTCTATTATATGTAGTGGATGAAGGATATGTGAATAGAAAGTTTGAACAGGTCAATCCAAACCACTATATTGTAATCGTTTAGGGTTCAGATTACATAAGTGGGAAAAAGCAGTTCCTTTATTTCTAAGTTATTTACTCAGAAGTAATATAGGCAGGCAATTAATTTATTCATCTGAGTAGGGTGCAACCAGATATAATTTGTCAAAGAAATTTTTTTTTGAACTAAGAAATTTCTTTTCCTGAACCAGATTAACAAATTGCTATTCAACTATCATAACTGATACGAATAATGAGTTAAAGGAATTAGAAAGGAAGCTACATAAGTACAGAATGATTAGGCAAGAGATGATGCAGGACTTATTAATAGGTAAAAAAAAGATTGATAGCTCAACATGGATAAATCGCAACTACTTGTAAAGCCAATAAACGATCTTCTTGGGGAAAAGTTCTTTGTTCCTTCTTACCAGCGTGGCTACCGATGGACGCCTATACAGGTAACAGAATTACTTAATGATATTTGGGATTTTCACAGAAAAGACAACAAGACAAAAGAAGAATTTTATTGCCTGCAGCCTATTGTAGTTACGCCGCATGACGACGGTGTATGGGAGTTAATTGACGGTCAGCAAAGGCTAACAACTATTTTTTTGATATTACAATATTTGAAAAATGTTCTAACAGTTCTTGAAAAAAATTCTTATTTAATAAAATATGAAACCCGAAAGGAAAGTGAACAGTTCTTGCAGAACATAGAGCTTTCAAAAGAGAATGAAAATATTGATTACTATCACTTTTGCCAAGCTTTCAAGGCAATAGATGTTTGGTTTAAATCCAGAGATAAGGGTAATGTAAAGATTAATTTTTTAAGGACGTTACTTAATGAAGAAGAGGAAGGACGAAACGTTAAGGTGATTTGGTATGAAGTAACTAAGGAAACGAATGCTATAGACATATTTACTCGTTTAAATATTGGTAAAATCCCACTTAATAACGCAGAATTGATAAGAGCTTTATTTTTAAGACAAGGAAATTTTGAAAAAGGAGGTGATAAAAGAATTTCCCTGAAACAAATGCAAATAGGTAGTGAGTGGGATGTTGTTGAAAACACATTACAGCAGGATGCTTTTTGGTATTTTATTTACGAGGGAAAGAAAGATTATCCTACGCGTATTGAATACATCTTTGATTTCATGAAAGACAAAAACGATGACCATGAAGATTACCACACCTTTCATGAGTTCAATGCACAATTTGAAGAAGTTAAGGACATTGATAAGATTTGGTTGGAGGTAAAGCATTTCTTCCAAACATTCAAAGATTGGTTCAGCAATAATGATTTATACCATCTTGTAGGCTACCTAATAACTACAGGAAGTTCTCTTTTAACCTTAAAAAATAATTCAGAAGGTTTTTCTAAAACAGAGTTTAAGCAATTTCTTATTAAAGAAATAAAGAAAAAAGTTCAATATCAGATAGCTGAATTAGAATATGGTGATAAGCCCGTTAAGCCTTTATTACTATTGTTCAATATTCAAACAATAGTAAATAATATAAACTCACATATCCGCTTTCCTTTTGATAGTTATAAAAGTAAAATCAATGGTTGGGATATTGAACATATACGATCAGTAAAATCAGACAAACCATTAGGTAAGAAACAAACAGAATGGCTAATTAATGTTCTGGAATATTTCACAGGCATATCAGGCGTTAGTGCAGAGCAGTTAAAAACAATCGAAGCTCTTACAGGGGAAGAAAAGAGGTTATCTCAAAAAATATATTCAGTCTTAATACAGGAAAAACTTGCAGATGCAGATTTTACTCCAATATACGAGGAGTTACTTTTGTATTTTAGAGAGAATGAAGAACCGGAAAATATTAATAGCATTTCAAATCTTGCGCTGCTTGATGCGACTACAAATCGTAGTTATAAGAATGCTGTATTTCCTGTAAAAAGGAAGACAATTATTAATAATGATAAAAATGGAACGTTTGTTCCCATCTGTACAAAAAATGTCTTTCTAAAATCTTATAGCAGCAAAGTTGATAACATCATGTATTGGCAAGTGAATGATGCGAATGATTATTTAAAAGCCATTCAGGAAATACTTGCTATTTATTTACCTACTCAAAACAAGCTTAATGGCAATGGAAAATAATGATATTTTAGAAGAAGGTAAGCGGCTGACTTTGTACGAACTAATGCAATAGTATTTCAGTAACTACAGAGGATGAAGTGCTAATCAATCTTGAAATGCTTTGCCATTCTTTTAAAACTGAAAATTTATGAGTACGGTAGGGCAAATAGAAAGAGCCACGCAAAGCCATTACTGAAGAAGTAACCATTGCATGAGAAAATAACTCACAAATCTTACAAGCCCTTCTCCCATATTTCTTTACTGCATCGCTAAAGAAACTTTAATCAAGCCATGTGAGCACCGGGACAAGCCCTACAGTATGTTGTCGTATGATAAGCATAAGCAGTTGTACTATTGCAGAGGCAACTATATACCTAAAGGGCGAACTGCTGATAATTTTAATTTTGTATCAATTCGATATTAGAGTCTGCTACTAATGACTTTTTTATAAAAAATTTTTGTTTCTTATTATAAGTTAGATGCATAACGGGTAAATCCTTGTATAATACCATCCCCTTGTTTCCTGTGACAAAATACAGAAGGTTAATAGAAATGATGGCGGAATCTTTGGTAGTGTCTTAGTTTGAAATATTAGTTTGTGGTGTAGTGCCATCAATCCAATATCTCCCATGAATTAGCGGCAGTCCATCAACCGGCATTAAACCAGTTTTATCATGTGCCCAAAAGTTATTGCTTTCAATATAATAAAAAGAACTTGAACCAATCTCCCCGTATGAGTGTCCATATAGATTTAAGGTGTGCCAGCCTTCATGTAACATAATGCGTCCTTTCGAGCTAAAAGTAAATTGAAGTTCCCCGTAAATACTTAATATAATCGGATGCTGTTCCGTTCTGTCTATTATTCTGCCGTCAATATATGCGGTAGCCTCATATAAGTAGTTCTCTTACGTGTTTCGGCTTCTGTTGCTGCATCAATAATATTGCATAACTTATTCGCCCATTCCAACATTCCACCCTTCAGTTTGTCTGTGAGACTTCCATCTTTACCCTTTACTTCGGGAGATGGCTCGTTTCCTTCCTACTATGGCTTCTGCTGACTTCTGCTCCATAACGAAGAATCGTTGGCAGACCTCCCAGGGTAAGTGTACCGCTTTCCATTCATGTAGCCTCTGCATTTACATTGTTGTATTCTGTGCAGTATTGGGCTTTTGTTTCTTATGCAACCTCACCCATACAACCCCGCCTTATATGCAGTTTCTTTTCGTAGGCTCGAATGTTTGCCGCCAGCTTCCTTTAGATTCCACCTCGCGATGGACACCCTTGCTCTTGGCTAATGCTTCCTGCTGCAAAGTGCATTCGGGACTTGCACCCTATAGCTAATACACGTGCCTGGCGCACATTTGTTGACCCAGCAAAGCTCCAAAACAGAAATGATTTGGGAACGGACAGTGAAAACCATATGTGAGTCTCTGACTGTATAGGCAGTTTAATAGCTTTCGCCATAACCTCTGCGTTGAATTAGGACATCCCAAGAGCGATCAAATGCATAAGGGCAAAGAAATAAATTAAGTCATCTGTCGTTATTAACTGCAACAATAGTTTTAGGACCGCTATTCTGGGGGCTAAAAGTGGAAAATATGTTGTTTTTGTTCCCTATTTGTACCTTGAAATCATAACACAGACTTCAAATGATTGATAATAAGATAGTTATTGATGCACGTTACTTACTGCGGAAGCAAATAATATTGATTGCAATTACCTGTGTTTTTTTCTGCACTACAATACGGGCGCAGCAACGGGAATTGAACAGAGAAAATCACGATAACCTACCTTATTATTTTGGTATTTATTTAGCATACAATAGCACATATCTGCATCCATCAAAAAGCCCGAAATTTCTTTATGATGATAGCGTACTTAGTGCAGAGCCCGGAGCCAGCGGAGGCGTTGCTTTGGGATTTCTTGCAACATTAAGACTAAACAACAGATGGGAATTCCGCCTTAATCCAAATCTTATAATAGGAGGAGCAAAATTTTTTACTTATACACTCAGTCACCCGATGCCCGGAGAAAATACAGTTGAGAAAAAAACATTGCCTTCCTCTATTTTTACTCTCCCTGCACAGTTCAAATTCAATTCTGACAGGATTGATAATTTTCGTGTGTATATGATGTTTGACGGTTATGTTTCAAGCGATCTTATGGCTAATGCAGGAAATCGAAATGCAGAGGATTTACTGAAGCTAAAAAGAAATGATTATGGTTTAGAAGGTGCTTTTGGTTTTAATTTTTATCTCAAGTTTGTAACGCTTTCTCCTGAGTTAAAATTTTCTTACGGCTTAGCTAATCTTCATGCAAGAGATCCTAATCTTAATCAATTGCAAGTAAACTATCGTTTATCTTTTCAAAAATGTTTTTATGAGTACGCAAAAAATTAATGCTTCTTAGCTTTTTTAACGCCAAGAAAAGGCTGCATGTAGGAAGGCATAATCTGTTTTGGTTTACTTGGCCTTGCAGTAACCGGCTGCTGATATTCCACATAATAAATTTTTAGCAGGATGATAAAATAGGAAATTAATACCGGCCCGAAGATCAAACCTATAAATCCAAAATATTTCAACCCCATAATAACACCAAGTACCGTAATAATAGGATGTACATCGGCCATACGTTTGGCTAGTATAAAACGAATAACATTATCAATGGTTCCCATCAGCAAAAACCCCCATAAGATAATAAAAAATCCCTGCCATGTATGACCAATCACTACCTGATAAATTGCAGTTGGAATCCATACAATACCACCGCCTACAATGGGTATAATAGAACAAAAACCTGTGATCACTCCCCAGAACCCGGCTTCATTTACACCTGCTATACTATAACTTATAAACCCTAAGAAACCTTGTGCTATAGCAATCAGCGGCACACCTACTGCATTGCTGAATGTTTGCGCTACCAGCTCTTTTCCAAACATGTTTATCTTTTCTCTTTTAAACGGCAGATAAAAAATAATTGCCGCTTCCATGCGGTTCATGTTTATTACCATAAAATACAAAAAGAAATACATCATTGTTATTGTGCTAAAAAAACCAAGCCCCTGGTTTAAAATAGCAGAAAGCAAGGTAGTGGCATAAGTTTGAACTTTAGATAAAGTGTCACTAGAAATAATCTGAAAACCTGTTTTTTCTTTTACTACATCGCCAAAATGTTTTAACATGTTTATAACCTCCGTAGGGTTAATCAATACATGAGTTATTTTGTTGTATAAGAGTGTTACCAATAAAGTTATCGGCATGAGGATAATAAAAAACGAAACAATAATAACCAGTATAGCGGCACGGCTTTTTTTCCATCTTTTCTTTTTTACCAGCCATTCTAATGAAGGTTTACTGAGTACATAAAAAATTACGGCTGAAAGAAAAGCCGTAAAAAACTGGATAAGACTGAAGAGTAATAAAATTCCAAAAATTAATATGATTGCAAGAAAAAAGTATCTGTTAACTTTATAGTCCTTACTGGTTTCCATGTAACTGATTTGGTAAAAAAATTTATCTTTTTTTCAAAGTTATTCTTTCATTATTAAAATATAGCATTATGTATTTCATGAACAAATTTATAGCAGGAGTAATTCTTGGAGCGGCAGCCGGAGCAGCGCTAACAGCATTTCTGCAAACCGAAAAAGGTAAAGAAATTTTAGGCGATATGAAAGATGCTGCTGGTGATGCAAGTGATAACATAAAATCACATTGGACAAATTTTGAAAAAGATCTCAACAGCATATTAAAAAAAGGAAAGCAATTTGTTGAAGATCTTGAAAAAAAAGGAAAGGACGCCGCTTCTTCATTATAAACAGAAAGAAGAAAATTTTTTTGTAACCGCCTTTGCACTTCGATAGTTATAAAGGAAATGGCTTTGCATCTGCCTTAGCAACAATGAAACTTGTTAGCCGAAGAATGCTACTTCTTACCGTGAGGATTTATTGCACAAAAAATATTTTAACTCACGGAGATAATTTTTTATTTTTTTGCTGAGCGAACTATTCCACTTGAACAAACAACATTTTTTTTGGACCCGCTTTTGCACTTATGGCATCGTTTCTCGGCTTGCCCAGACACCTCGCGGGTCACTCACTTTTACATTCGAAACTTTATTCATCATTCCTTAATTCTTCGAAAAGTCTGTCGCGAATTCACCTATACAAGACAAACTAAAGGCCTGACACAAGAACAAGTTGCATGCAGTGCAAACAAAGAAGCCGATAATGCCGGAACTTGCAATCGCTTTTATCATTTGATGCACTCCATTTGCTTTGTGCTCATCAGCCTCCCATCAACGATCAGCGAATATTGATAAATGCCTGATGAAAATGTGGAAGCACTCGCCAGGCATGGGACTTTAGCTCCATTTATTTCCAAATAACATATGGACACTTACTATAACGAGTTTTATAATTTACAAAATGAAAACTAAGTATAGAAACAAGGTTTGGATGCTTCTGTTAGGCATATTATTTATTAGTGTTCCTATTATCATTTGGGGGTTATGGATTTTTGTCTTTGAGAATAATCCTAATGCTTCTCAATTGGAAAAAGTGAAGATATATGATTCTTATTTGCCGAAATTAATGAATGGCAACTTTCACTTGTCACCTTCATTTCGTCTTTAATTGCTATAGTTTTTGCTGCAACAAGTGTGACCAATGCATCTGTAATTCGTAAAATAATTAGTATTATTATAATTATTGCAGGGCTATTAATTATGCTGCTACAATTATTTTCATTGATGTAGCGTGTGCCATATTATGACAACCAAAACTCTATACATACTTTTACTGTCACTCCTTTCTTTAATTGTAAAACCTCTCCATTAGTCATTGGGTAATTCATATCGCCGACAATATTACTTATCATATAAATTTAGAGTATGAAAAAAGCTGATATTGTATCAGGGTAACAGCTTCGGAAGGTATTATAATTGAAGAGTACCTTAAAAAAGTTAACGTCTTCTGATAGAAAAAATAAAGAACCATTACAAGTCGTTTTAGTGCACAATCTTTCTTAAAACTTTAAATAATTAGCTTAGTTATTTTTAGAACCAAGTTTATAATAAATATATACAATCAGCCTTCTCGGCATCAAACGCAAAAATCCG
>WNGF01007279.1_pt1 | contig 13418 bp, 14 predicted proteins | sample 5400641 | NCBI WGS metagenome assembly WNGF01 (sample SAMN13153371, study PRJNA577476) | soil metagenome | isolation source: 80 cm soil or saprolite under grassland replicate 2 | place: USA:California | collected 2016-06-15
CGAGCGCATCCGGCGGGAAGCCCTCGGGCAGCGAGCGCGTCGCGATCGAGAATGCGACGTAGCGGACGTCGGAGCCCTCCTCGACCAGGCGGGCCATCGTCCCACCGGCGCCGAACTCGCCGTCGTCCGTGTGCGGCGCTAGCACGAGCACGCGTTCCCAGGTCCCGATCACGCGCCCTTTCCTATCACGGCGGTCCTACGGCACCGCTTGCGGTGCCGTCTTCAGGACGTGCGAGCTTCGGTCGCGCGTCCGTCTGAAATCGCCAACCGAACCACGAGAACCATCTAGAAACCGTCCCGTAGTCTTCGTTCTTCATGCCTCACGGCGACCTGGCTCAGCTTGCGGCAGTTGTCGGCGCCTTGGCGGCGGCGATCCTGCTGCTCTCGCGCACGCGCCGCGAGCTGCTCGTCGGCCTCGGCATTGCCGCGGCGGGAGAGACGGCGCTCGCCGTCGCGCTCATCCCGAGCCGCGACCTCGAGCTCCTCGTCAGTCCGGCTTCGCACCTTGCTGCGCTCGTGCTCGGCGTCCTCCTCGTCTCTGCGGCTGCCGCCGCGCTCGCGCGCTACCCCGAATGCGTCCCGATCGTCCTGCTCGCGGCAGCACCGTTCCGGATCTCGACGAGCATCGGCGAGCAGAAGGCATACCTCCTGGTGCCGCTGTACGTCGTCCTTGCGGCGTCGTTGCTCGCGCTCCTCGTCCGCGCGCTTCGCGGCGACGTCGGGCGCCCGCTCCAGCGCATCCTCGCCGTGCCGGCGGCCGCGTTCCTCCTTCTCGCCGGGCTCTCGCTGCTCTGGACGAAGGATCTCCGGCAGGGAAGCATCGAGCTGCTCTTCTTCTTGTTCCCGTTCTCGGCGCTCGTCGTTGCGGTCGTCCGGTCGCCGTTTCGACAGTGGCATCCGCGCGCGCTCGCGTCGACGCTCGTCGCGCTCGGCGTGCTGTTCTCCGGCGTAGCGCTCTTCCAGCGCCTCACGCACGCCCACCTGCTCGCGGGAGACGTCGCGCGGGCCAACGCCTACACGACGTACTTTCGCGTGACCTCGCTCTTCAAGGACCCGAGTGTCTTCGGACGGCACGTCGTCATCGCGATCGCCGTCGTCCTCGTTGCGATCTGGCTTGTGCGGATCCGCTTCTGGGTGGGAGCCGCGCTGATCGCCTTCATGTGGGCGGGTCTGCTCTTCTCGTATTCGCAGTCCAGCTTCGTCGCCCTCTTCGCCGTCGGCGTTGCGATCTCGTTCGTCCTCGGGGGGCCAAGGCTGAGACGCGTGCTCCTCGTCGGCGCGGCCGCCTGCGTCCTCGGCGGCGCCGCCTTCGTCGCCGCCACCGCGGTCAGCGACTCCGCGCGGAAGGCGACGAGCGGCCGCACCCGCCTCGCCAGGGTGACCTGGGTGGTCTTCACGAACCATCCGCTCGCCGGCGTCGGCATCGGCGGCCAGCCGCAGGCGAGCAAGGAAGAGGCCAAGACCCAGCTGTCCGCGCGCCGCGACCGCTCGCACACGACGCCGCTCACCGTCGCCGCCGAGCTCGGAATCGTCGGCCTCCTCGTCTACGGCGCCCTGATGGCGGCCGCCACGCGGCTGCTCTTCCTCCTGACGCGCGCGCGTCGAGCGTTAGGGCTCGGAGCGGCTGCGGTCTTCCTCGCTCTGTTCGTGCATTCCCTCTTCTACGCCGGCTTCTTCGAGGATCCGATCGTCTGGGGTGTCGTCGCCGTGGCGGCGTGGTCCCTGCTGGCTCTGTCCAAGCTGCGCACGACCCCGGTGGAGCCGGAGACCTTCGAGCATTCGAGCGACGGTCGACAGGAACGACCCCCTGTCGAGGTCCGGCATCAGGCTCCGCTGGCAGACTAGTTCTGCCGGGTGCGCCGTCGGATCATTCTCATCCTCGCAGTCGTCGTGCTGCTCGTCGCGGGCGCGGCAGCGGCCGTCTACATCAAGTCTCGGGAGCGTCCCGCCGGAAAGCTCGATACGAAGCTGAGCGGCGTCTCCGTCGAGACGGTCAATACGGGCCCGATCAAGGCGCCCAAGAAGCGGAAGGGGTATCACGTCGTCGACGACAAACGCTGCTGGAAGAGCTTCGGGGGAAACCCCCAGCGGACACTCTCGCGACCGTCGATCGACATCGGCCTGCCGCTGCGCCACTTCTGGGTCACCGGCCTCGGCAGCTACATCGAGTATCCGCCGAGCTACTGCGGGGGCATCCTCTACGTCAACACTTTCGGCGGTCGCACAGTCGCACTCAACTCGCACAACGGTCACAAGATCTGGGAGCGTCGCGGGGGCCGCAAGCCGTCGACACCAGCGATTGCCGGGCCGCGGCTGATCGTCAGCTCCCACGACGGAAATGTCACCGCGTACAACCGCTTCAACGGCCGGCGCCTCTGGCGGCTGCACGTCAACGCGAAGGTCGAGTCCTCGCCCGTCGCCGTCGGCCGCCTGGTCTACTTCGGCGCCACGGATGGTCGCCTGTTCGCGGTGTACGTCCGAACCGGCCATATCAAGTGGGCCTACGACACGGGCGGACGGATCAACTCGAGCCCGTCCATCCTCGGCAACCGCATCTACATCTCGACGTACGCGGGCTCGATCTGGTGCCTGAGGAGGAGCGACGGGCACAAGATCTGGGATCACTACCTGCGTCGTGACGTCCTGCGCTACGAGAGCTTCTACGCGAGCGTGTCGACGGACGGGAAGCGGCTGTTCACGATCTCACGTTCCGGCGGCATCTATGCACTCTCGGCGCGCACGGGGCACGTGCTGTGGACGTCGAGCGTGAACTCGTGGGGATACTCGACACCGGCGGTCGCGCACGGCCGCGTCTTCATCGGCGGGTTCGACGGGAGGGTCAGGGCCTTTCGCGTCAGCACGGGGCGCCTGATCTGGAGCCGGCGCCTCGGCGGGCGATTTCTCGGTCCCGCGTTCGTCGCCGGAAACCTCGTCTTCGTCTCGAATCTCGAGCGCAGAACGTATGCGCTCCGCGTCGCCGACGGCAAGGTTCTGTGGCGACTCCGCATCGGGAAGTACTCGCCCGGAATCGTCACCGAGCGCCACTACTTCTTCACGCTGAACGGGATCGTGATGGCATGGCACGGGCGGCGGAGCCCGCAGATACTGGAGAAGCTGCGCGCGAAACGGCTTCGCGCGGAGAGGCGGAAGTCAGCGAAGGCGAGGGTGACGACGGCGCCACAGGGGTGAGCGCCGTAGTGCAAAGCTCGCTGCGCGCCAGGCGAGCACGCGCGAGCCATACGACGCGCGTCGAAGCCGCCCCTCGGCATTCGGCTGCTCACGCGTTTCGTAGCCCAGCCCACGCAGGAGATCTCCCGCCACGTGCTCGAACGCGACGACGTCTTCCGGAGCCATCTGCGTCCGCCAGTCACGGAGCCCCGGCGTGGGCGGGCGACTCAGGCTCTGCTGGTGCGGCTTCGCCGAGACGTCGACGTTGCCGGCGTAGTCGGCCATCCCCGGCTCGTACGGGAGTCCTGCGAACGCGCAGATTCTCCTGAGCACCGAGTCGACGTCGGCCACCAAGTCCTCGTAGCGAACCTCCAGATACCACTCGCCTCCGACTCGGCTCCCGAGCCGCCGGGCCGCCGTCACCTCGGCACGCCACTGACACGCGAAGTCGGCCGCGGTGCGCGGCTGCATCCAGGTCTCCGTCATGAGGCCCTCCGGCATCGCCAGGAACGAGGTCGCCGCATCACGCCCGTCGCGGATCAGGTGGACGAACAGCGCGTCGGGGAAGAGCCGCTCGAGCAGGCGGAGGTTCTGCATGTACATCGGCGTCTTGTCGCCCCACCGCTGCTTGCCCTGCTCCTGCGCGTACACGGCATAGACCGTCGCGATCGCCACGCCGATCGGCATGCCTTCGAACAACCGGCCGCGGACCTTGTCGAGCGGGACCTCCCACGCCGCCAGGGTGTTGATGCGGCGGAGGTCGTCGACGAACTCGTCGGGATCGACGCGGCGGAGATGGCGGTCGGCGAGCTGGGGGACGAAGTAGGACTCGTCCGGAACCGCGAGCTCCGAATGACGGTCGAGCATCACGCGGAGCAGCGTCGTTCCCGAACGGCGCACGCCGAGGAGGAGCAGGGGCGGCCCGCCGGGCGTTTGGGTCACTTCTTGCGGCGGAGAGGCGTCGGCGCCGAGCGGTTGCCGGCGAGGTCCTCCGCCACGAGCACGAGGTGGTGGTGCCTCGGTCGCACGAGTCGGCCATTGACGTGACCGTGCCAGCTGAAGTGGCCGCGCCGACGTGTGGAGTAGGTGAAGAGGGCGCGCCGGCCGTCCACGATCAGCAACGCGTGCGCGGGCTCGGACACTCTGTAGGCGACGGTCACCCTCGGGCCGTTGCTACGGAGGCCCGTCACGGCGATCGTAGGCGGTCGCGTGTCGACGCGGATGGGATTCGGCAGGTCGATCGTCCGGTCCGCACGCTGGAGATGAACGACCGGGTAGTAGACGCCGTCCGGGACGACAGCCCCTGAAGCGTCACGTCCGTTCCAGCGCGCATGCACGAGGCCGCGGCGAAAGCTTCCGTCGGCGATCGTGACCTCTTTGGAGTCGATGCGAATCGCTAGCCGGAGGCGGTCCGACTTGCGCAGGGAGAACTCGATGTTCGCGGCCTGCGAGGCGCACTCGCACACGGGCGAGAACACGTCATCGACGCGCGTCTGCGAGATCGGGCTCGGCTCGAGCTTCAGGCGCTGCGTCACCGCGAAAGCCGTCGCCGTCGCCACCAGCAAGGCGAGCGCGAGAATCGTTGGCGCTTTCCGGCTCAAGGCCGCGCGATTGTACGCTGCGGACACTCTTCGCCAGCCAAACCAGGAAGGCGACCAGGCCGAGCCCGAGGCCGATCGCGATCACGTAGCTCGACTCGGGAACGTCGAGCAGCTTGATCCCGCTGAGCGCGAGCACACCGGCGAGTCCGAGCCGGAGCGCGGTCTGCGGGAGCTGCACGGTGAATCGGCTCGCGATCCAGATCCCCGGCACAGAGCCGAGCAGGAGCCAGGCCATCGCGTGGAGGTTGACGTTGCCCTGGACGAGGTGGCCGAGGCCCGCGACCCACAGCAGCGCGGCGGCGTGGAAGATGTCCGTGCCGACGATCTTCGGGATCGTGAGCGGATAGACCATGACCATGACGAGGCCGAAGAACGTCCCGCTGCCGACCGAGGTCAGGCCGACGATGAATCCGAACACGGCGCCGATCACCACCCCCCGCACCTTGTCCTTCCGCCGGAGAATGAAAGGCGCGTCGTTCGGCTGGACGCCACGCTTCACGAACGTCTTCGCGACAAGCCCTACTGCGCCGAGCACGAGCGCAGCGCCGATCGCATAGGCCTCTGCCGACTGGACGCCGTCGCCGTAGGCGTTCTGAAGCCGGCTCGCAACCGCCACCCCGAGCAGCGACATCGGACCCGAGCCGGCGAACATCCACAGCGTGAGACGCGCGTGGACCGTGCCAAGCCGACGGTGCCGGACCGCGCCAAACGTCTTGAAGATTGCTCCGTGGAGGATGTCCGTGCCGACCGCGTACGTCGGCTTGAAGCCGAACACGATGACGAGGATCGGCGTCATCAGCGACCCGCCGCCCATCCCCGTCAGCCCGACGAGGACGCCGATCAGCAAGCCCGTGAGGGTGAACTGCCAGGTCATCTACTGGCGGTACGTCTCGATCAATGCTTCGGCCACTTCCGGACGCGAGAACTCCTGCGGCGGAAGCTCCCCGGCGCTCAGCATCTCCCTTACCTTCGTGCCCGAGAGGAAGACGTGCTCCCCGGAGCCGTGCGGGCACGTCTTGGCGGAGGCCATCGAGCCGCAGACGCGGCACCAGAAGGAGTGCTCGAAGAACATCGGCTCGATGTCGAGCTCGTGCGGCTCGAACTCGTCGAAGATGAGCTGCGCGTCGTACGTCCCGTAGTAGTCGCCGACGCCAGCATGGTCGCGGCCGACGATGAAGTGCGAGCAGCCGTAGTTCTTGCGGCAGATCGCGTGCCAGATCGCCTCGCGCGGACCGGCGTAGCGCATCGCGGCCGGAAACGCCGAGAGGACGACGCGGTCGGCGGGGTAGTAGCCGTCGAGGAGCACGCGGTAGCACTCGACCCGAGTCTCGGCCGGGACGTCGTCGGACTTCGTGTCGCCCACGAGCGGGTGCACCAGCAGCCCGTCGACCGTCTCGAGCGCGACCTTCGTTAGGTACTCGTGCGCACGGTGGATCGGGTTGCGCGTCTGGAAGCCGACGACCCGCCGCCAGCCCCGGTCGGCGAAGGCCGCGCGCGTCTCGCCGGGATCCTTCGCCAGCTGAGGGAACGGTGGCTCGACCCGGTCGAAGACGGTCACCCGACCCGCGACGTAGAGATCCGCCTGGTCGTAGAGGCGCGCAACGCCGGGATGCGCGGCGTCCGTCGTCCGGAAGGCCTGCCGCGCCTCGCGTTCCTTGTCGTACTCGTAGACGTCCTCGATGTCGAGCACGGCGTACTTGCGACCGGCCTCGTCGGCGAGCGCGACGCGATCGCCCTTCGGCATGCCGACGGCCGCGAGGCAGACGGGAAGAGCCCAAGGCAGCCCCGAGGCGAGCCGCATCGACTCGAGCACCGACTCGTAGTCGTCGCGACCCATGAAGCCCTGGAGCGGCGAGAGCGCGCCGCTCGCGAGCATGTCGAGGTCCGAGAGCTCGCGCGACGTCAGCGTCAGCGTCTCGAGCAAGTCGAGGCCGTCCGGCCGTTCGCCCGTACAGGTGGTCATGTCCCCGCCGTGCGGCGCGATCAGGCGCGTCTCGGTGTCGACGATCACGCGGCGACCTGCGCGGCGACGAGGCCGCGCTGCTCGAGCAGCTCGAGGATCCGGCGTGCGCTCTCCTCGGGCTCCTCGTGCTCCGATTCGATGCAGATCTCGGCAGCGGCCGGCGCTTCATACGGATCGGATACGCCCGTGAACTCCTTGATCTCGCCGCGGAACGCCTTCTCGTAGAGCCCCTTCACGTCGCGGCGCGCGCACTCCTCGACGGACGCGTCGACGAAGACCTCGACGAACGTTCCGTGCTCTTCGACCATCGCGCGCGCCTTCGCCCGCGCCTCCGCATACGGGGAGATCGCGGAGACGATCACGGCGGCGCCGTGACGCGTCAGCCGCGACGCGACCCAGCCGATGCGGTCGATGTTCGTGTCGCGGTCATCCTTCGAGAAGCCGAGCCCCTTGGAGAGGTGCTCGCGCACCTCGTCGCCGTCGAGCCACTCGACGAGGACGCCACGGCGCTCGAGCTCGGGGCGGACCAGCTCCGCGATCGTGGTTTTTCCGGCCCCCGACAGTCCTGTGAACCAGAGCGTAAATCCCTTAGTCATTCGACTCCTTGATCAGAGGTGCGTTGATGTGGATGCCGCACTCGAGCTTGTCCGAGCCGGTCCAGCGCCCCGCGCGCTCGTCCTCGCCCACCCCGACGGGGCGTGTGCACGGGATGCAGCCGATCGACGGATAGCCCTGGTCGTGCAGTGGGTTGTAGGGAATCTCGTTGACGTGGATGTACGCCTGTACCCGCTTCGCGTCCCAGTCCACGATCGGCTGAACCTTCCACACCCCGTACCGCTCGGACCACTCGACGCGCTTCGCGGCGGCACGCGTGATTGCCTGCTCGCGGCGGATGCCGGTGATCCACGCGCCGTACGGTGCGAGCGCGCGCTCCAGCGGCTCCACCTTGCGGATGTGGCAGCAGCGGTCCGGCTCGGTTTCCCAGAGACGGTCGGGCGGATCGATCGGCCGGAAGGACTCCAGCTCGAGTCCGTACCGCTCGACGAGCCGGTCGCGAGTCTCGTAGGTCTCGGGGAAGAGGACGAGCGTGTCGAGCTCGACGATGGGGACGTTCAGGCCCAGCTCGCTGAGCATGTGGATGAGCACCGACGACTGTCTCTGCCACGAGCACGTGAGGCACATGCGATCGCCGAACTCCTCGTAGGCCCAGAGCAGCGCCTCCTCGGCGCTCATCGCCTCGACGTCAGGAAGCTGGAGTGCCGGCGCGCTCGCCAAGCAACACCTCCCTGAGCGTGTCGCCGCGCAGTCCGAGCCTGAGCGTCTCGAGCGGGATGACCTCCTCCGGCGGGATGTTCCCGAGGTTGATGTTCGGCCCGAACTCCTTCACGAACCAGGCTTGGGACGCCTTCGTCGGAGCCTCGAAGATCAGGTCGCCGACCTCGATCTCGTGGACGATCTCGTCGACGAGTCCGGTGCGCATCTCGCCGGTCGGCCTGTAGATCCCGGCCGTTCCCCCCTCGCGGCCCTCCGTGATCACCTTCCACGCGCCGGCGTCGAGCTCTTCCTTGATCCACTCGACCCAGAGGTACGGGGCGTAGTTCACTTCGGCGTCCTTGGAGCCGACCTCGGACAGCACGGTGAAGTCGCGCGCGAAGTCGACGATCAGCTCGAGCTTCGTCTCGCGAGGGATCTCGAGCGTTCCATCGGAGATCTCGACGTGCGAGAAGCGCTGTTCGACGAGCCAGCGCTTGAACTCGTCGATCTTGCCGCGGGCGTAGACGGCCTCGAAGAGCGTCCCGCCACACACGACGGGTGTGTCGAACGAGCGGTAGAGCGCGATCTTCTTCTCGAGGTTGTTCGTGACGTAGCTCGTGCCCCAGCCGAGCTTCACGATGTCGACGTAGCGGCCGGCCGTGTCGAACATGCCCTCGATCTCGCGCAGGTTCATGCCCTTGTCGATCACGTGCGTCAGACCTTCGGTCCGAGGCTTGCCGGGCCGCGGAGGAAGATCGAGGAATCCGTCAAAGCCGCTCATAGAGCTCCTCCAGTCGTTGCTTGGCACGCTCCTGCACGTCGTGAAAGAGCGAGTTTCCGTGTGCGTCGATGCCGACGGTGAGGGGGCCGAAGTCCTTGACGCGGAACTTCCACAGGCACTCCGGCATCAGCTCCTCCCAGGCGACCTCCTCGATCTCCTCGATCTGAGTCGTCTCGAGCGCCGCTGCGCCGCCGACGATCGCGAAATAGACCATCCCCAGCCGCCGCATGGGCTCGATCGCCTCGTCGGGAAGGCCACCCTTGCCGCAGATGGCGCGAACGCCGTACTTCTCGCCGAGCCCTTCGGTGAAGCGCACCATCCTCGCCGAGGTCGTCGTACCGATGCAGACCTTCTCGTACTTGCCGGGACCGAGCTTGCGCACGCCCGGTGCGGTGTGCAGGAGGAACGCGCCCTGAAGATCCATCGGCGGCTCGATCCCCTCGTCGAAGATCCGCATCTGCGTACGGTCGCGGATGCCAATGATGTGGCCGTCGACGAGCACCTCGTCGCCGGCGCGCAGCTCGCGGATGGCCTCTTCGGTCGTGGGAAAAGTCAGGCGCTTAGAACTCACGGTCGAAGTCCACCTCTCCGTCTGCCGTTACATGTGCCGTCGCGCGGCGCGCGGCCCAGCACTGGTAGTTGACGGCGACCGGGTTCAGCGTCATGTGCGTGTCCGCGTGCTCGACGTGGCACTGGAGGACGGTAACGTCGCCGCCGAGACCCATCGGGCCGATGCCGGTCTCGTTCAGCAACTGGAACAGCTCCTCCTCGAGCTTCGCCACGTGCGGATCGGGATTGCGCGTGCCGACGGGCCGGGCGATCGCCTCCTTGGCGAGGTACATCGCGTAGTCAGCGCTGCCACCTATGCCGACGCCGACGATCCCCGGCGGACACGGCTTCCCGCCGGCACCGACGATCGACTCGAGCACGAACTGCTTGATCCCCTTCACGCCGTCGGCGGGGACGCACATCTTCAGGAAGCTCATGTTCTCGCTGCCCGATCCCTTCGGCACACACTTGACATCCAGCCCGTCCCAGTCGGGAATGAACTCCCAGTGGACGATCGGGAGGCGGTAGCCGGTATTCGGTCCCGTGTTCTCCCGCGTGATCGTGTGGACCGCGTTCGAGCGCAGCGGATGCTCGACGGTCGCGCGCTCGGTGCCGGCCTTCAGTGCCGAGTAAATTCGTGCCGGATGCAGGGGAAAATGCTCGCCGACCCGGCAGGTGTAGACCGCGATTCCGGTGTCCTGGCAGACGAGGTTCTTGTCGCTGTCGGCGATCTGGACGTTCCTGAGAATCGTCTGCAGGACGCGCTGCCCCGGAATCGATGTCTCCTTTTTTGCCGCGTCCGCGAGCGCGTCGCGCAGGTCTTGCGGGATGTCCTTGAGCGCCCAGACGTAGAGGTACGCGGCTGCGTCCTCGACGACAGCTTCGAGATCGGTCGTGACGGTGCTCATGAGTTCGCCTTCTCCGCGGCCGCTTTGCCCGCACGCCGTCCGAAGACACAACATTCGAGCAGTGAATTGCCCATCATGCGGTTGCGGCCATGGGTGCCGCCGGCGATCTCGCCGCACGCATGGAGTCCTTCGATCGTTGTCTCGGCGTTCGCGTCGATGACGAGACCCCCGTTCTGGTAGTGGAGGACGGGATAGGTGAAGATCCGTTCGTGCAGCGGGTCGATCCCGCCGGCACGGTAGCGGCGCAGCATGTACGGCAGGGAGACGTTCGCGTCGCTTTCCGGTATGCGAGCGGTGTCGAGGTAGACGGCGGGACGTCCGTCGGGCGTCGCGACGCCCTTGCCCTTCTCGACCTCGTCGAAGATCGCCTGGCTGACGGCGTCGCGAGGCCCGAGCGAGTCGGTGAACTCCTCTCCGTCCGCGTTGAGGAGCACGGCGCCGTACGCGCGCGTCGTCTCCGGAATCGAGTAGCCCTGCATGTTGGGCGGCCAGGCACCGCCGTTCGGGTGGTACTGCAGCGCGTCGAAGTCGCGCACCTCGGCGCCGAGATCGACAGCGATCTGCGTGACTTCACCGGTCGCACCGGGATGGTTCGTCGACAGCTCGCCGCGCTCCGCGGCGACGCGGTAGCACCGCCCGCCCGCTGCGAGGACCACCGTCGTGGCGTCGATCATGTGGTCCCCGCAGCGTGCGCGCCAGCCGTTCTCGGTCCGTGCGAGCTCGGCGAGCGGTGACTTGGGAAAGGTCTGAATGCTCGAGCTCTCGACGGCGTCGCGCAGCGCGGTAGTGATCGCGTGGCCCGTGCGGTCGCCTACCTGCAGCAGCCGCCTGCGCGACGCGCCGCCGCAGCGTGCGAGCCGGTAGCCGCCGTTTTCGCGGGTGAACTCCACACCGAGCTCCTCGAGCCAGTGGATGGCGGAGGGAGCTTCGGCCGTGAGGATCTCGACGAGGCGACGATCGGCGGTCTCGTGCGACGACTTCCACACGTCGTCGGCGTGCTGTTCGGGCGAATCGTCCTCATCGAACGCGGCCTGGATCCCGCCCTGGGCCTTGGCCGAGTTGCAGGACTGCAGCGCGCCCTTCGCAGCCAGTCCGACCAGGGCTCCCGACCGGTGAGCGGAGACCGCGGCCGCGAGCCCGGAGGCTCCGCTGCCGATCACGAGCACGTCGAAGGAAGAGGCCGCCACGACGACAAGACTTTACCACGTCTTGGCTAATCCTAGTCATTAGGGAGTGTTATTACTACCAAATCGAGCGTAGGAGTTCCTCGACCTCTGCGGCGCTCGCCGGTCGGGGGTTCGCCTTCGCTCCCGCGCGCTCTACGGTCGCCGCTGCGATCTTCGCCAACTCGTGCTCGGGAACGCCGAAGTCCCGCAACCGCTCGAAGCCCCCGAGTTCCGCGAGCTCCTCCATCCGGGCGGCTGCATCATCCGTGCCGAGAGCCGCTCCGAAGCGCTTGATTGCGTCGGGCGCAACCGCCGCGTTGAAGCGCAAGGCGACGGGGAGGCAGAGCGCGTTCATGGCTCCGTGCGGCAGGCCGTAGCGACCACCGAGCGCCTGCGCCATTGCGTGGCCGAGCGCGAGCATCGAGCCGCCGAGCGCCATGCCGGCGTGCATCGCCCCTTCGAGCAGCTCCGTCCGCGCCGGAAGATCGTCGAGCGCATCGACCACACGAGGTAGCCACTTCCCGATCAGTCGCGCTCCCTCGATCGCGTGCTCGTCCGCCTCCGGGTTGTGTCCCTCGACGTAGAGCGCCTCGGCGCTGTGCGCGAGCGCGTTCAGCGCCGTGCCCACGGTCTCCGCGCGTGGAAGCGACAGCGTGAGCTTCGGCTCGTAGACCGCGCCGCCGAGGTGAGCACCCGCTCCGCCTCCGCGCATCTTGCGATCAGGGTCGCGGATTCCAAAGAACGGCGTCCACTCGGCGCCCGCATACGTCGTCGGAATGGAGACGACGGGGACGCCCGCTTCGGCAGAGATCGCTTTCCCGAGGTCGATCGCACTCCCGCCGCCGAGGGCGATAACGCCGTCCCCGGCGCGAGCCGCTGCATCGCTGATGCGTTCGGACGGAACCTCCGTCCAGCGCGCCGCGGTCCGCACGCTGAGCCCGACCTCACGCCAGCGGTCGCCGGCGACGAGCAAGGGCTGTTCGATCCCGAGCTCGCCCAAGACACGGGGGAGCTCGGCGAGCCCCCAGCGGACGATCATGCCCGCAGGTTCTCGCGTGCGAAGGCGAGGAAGGCCCGCGCCGCACGAGTCTCGCTGCGGCCGCTTGCCCTGGCGAGGAAGATCTCGCGCGCCGGGTCGAGCCCCTGCACGCGCGCCGTCGCGATCGTGCCGGCGGCGAGGTCGGCCTCGATCGCCAGGCGCGAGATGAAGGTGACGCCGTGGCCTGCGAGGACCGCGCTGCGCACGGACTCCTGCAGGCCGAGCTCGAGATGGACGTCCAGGTCCCGGAGACGCGTCCCAGCCTTACGCAGCTCGTCCTCGATCACCTGCCGAACGCCGGCACCTTCCTGCATGACGATGAGCGGCTCGTGCCTGAGCTGCTCGATCGAGATCGTCTTCCCTGCGGACGCGTGGCCGGCCGGACACGCGAGGACGACCTCGTCACGAAAGAACGGCTCGAACGTCACGCCGCGGTGGCGGCGCCCCGCGCCGACGATGCCGAGCTCGAGCTCGCGGTCGGCGACCTGCTCGACGATCGTCTGGGTATCGGACACGGACAGCCGCACGCGGACGTCGGGGTGGCTTTCCTGGAAGTCACAGAGGAGAACGGGAACGACCGTGCCGCCCGGACCTGTGGAGGCGCCGAGCTCGAGCCGGCCGGTGACCGCACCCTCGTCGTCGGCTTCGAGCTCCTCCAGCAGATGCTCCTCGGCCGCGAGCAGGCGCTGCGCCGAGGCATAGAGGCGGAGCCCCGCTTCGGTCGGCTCGACGCGGCGACCGGAACGGTCGAGCAACTGCCGGCCGAGCCGTTGCTCGAGCGAGCGGATCTGGAGGCTGACCGCCGGCTGGGTGACCCCGAGCCGCTCCGCCGCCTGGGAGAAGCTCTTGCGCTCGACCACGGCGCAGAACGCGGCAAGTTGACGCGTATCCATAAGCGTTCATTATGACCCCGGACGAGGCTCTACGATCCGGGCGTGGCCAGCGCCTCGCGCCCGACCGACTCATTCATCCTGCGGTTCTCGGAGCTG
>WNGF01007281.1_pt1 | contig 13416 bp, 12 predicted proteins | sample 5400641 | NCBI WGS metagenome assembly WNGF01 (sample SAMN13153371, study PRJNA577476) | soil metagenome | isolation source: 80 cm soil or saprolite under grassland replicate 2 | place: USA:California | collected 2016-06-15
TTTCCGCCAAGCCAGAACAAAACATTGCAGCTTGGCGGGGCGTTGATTTACGACGCCTTGTGCGCCGTCGGCGGCGTCGCCCCGACCGAGTTGCGCCGGATTTATCTCAAACACAGCGACGGCGGCGAAACCGCGTTTGATGTGTTGTCGAAAAATTCGGTGACGGTGCGGACCCTTTCTTTGGAAGCGGTCCACAGCCTCTTCGCGCACCTGCACAGCGCGCGCGGGCCGTTGGCCAAACTGCCGTTGCTCATTGAGGTTCTCCGATGCTGCACACCGCTCGAAGGAAAGTTTCTCATCAAAATTTTCACCGGCGATTTGCGCATCGGGTTGAAGGAGGGGCTGGTCGAGGAAGCGATGGCAAAGGCCTTCGATTCGTCGCCGGGGGAGGTCAAACGGGCGAATTTGTTGCTGGGCGATGTGGGCGAGACCGTGCGGCTGGCGCAGCAAGGGCGGCTGGCGGCGGCGAGCCTGGTCCCGTTCCGCCCGGTGAAGTTCATGCTGGCGTCGCCGGAGGAATCGGCGACGGATATCCGGGAGAGAATGGCGGGAGCGACAATCTGGTTGGAAGACAAATACGACGGCATTCGCTGTCAGTTGCACAAGGTCGGCGAGCGGGCGGCGCTCTACTCGCGTGATCTCAAGGATATCAGCGACACGTTTTTCGACATCGCGGAGGCGGCGCGCACGCTGGCCGGCGATTTAATTCTGGACGGCGAGATTCTGGCGATGCGGGGCGAACGGGCGCTGCCTTTCGCGGAGCTGCAGAAGCGCCTGGGCCGGCGCGAAGGCGATTTGTTTCTCGGCGAGGAAATTCCCGCGCGTTTCATTGCGTTCGATTTGCTTTGGCGCGACGGCCGTTCGTTGCTTGACGAGCCCCTTCGCGTTCGCCGGCAAACGCTCGAGTCGCTGGCGCCGTTGCCCGGCGCGTTTGGTCTGGCGCGGATCACCCGGGCGCAAACCGCGGGAGAGATTGAAAAGGCGTTCCACGCGGCCCGCGCCCGTGATAACGAAGGGTTGATGATCAAAAACCCGGAGAGCGCGTATTCGCCGGGCCGGCGCGGGTTGGCGTGGCTCAAACTGAAAAAGGCGCTGGCAACGCTCGACTGCGTGGTCGTTGGCGCTGAATACGGCCACGGCAAGCGAAAGGACGTGCTAAGCGACTGCACTTTTGCCCTGCGCGATGACGAGACCGGCGAGTTGAAAACCATCGGCAAGGCCTACAGCGGATTGACCGACGCCGAGATTGCCGGATTGACGCGGCATTTTCTCAGCAAGACGATTCGTCAACGGGGGCGTTACCACGAGGTCGAACCCGACACGGTGCTGGAAATCGCGTTCGATTCGATCCGACCGAGCGCCCGTCACAGCAGCGGGCTGGCAATGCGGTTCCCGCGCATCGTGCGGATTCGCCGCGACAAATCTCCGTCGGAAATCGACACGGTGGCAAGGGCCAGGAGACTGGTGAAATGACAACGCCGGGCGCATTTTTCGGCGGAGTTCTGACCCGTGTGATTACCGCCGGACGGCGCTGCCAAGTTGTGAATGGCCCGCTGCCCTTCAAAAGCCTGCCGAGGAGGCGACTTCCGCGTAGGAGTCGATCACGATCCTGGGTGAGCCGCCGCTCTTGGCGAGGGCCTCGTCGAAATGCATGGAATTGTGACCGCTCACGGTGACGGAGTTGGCCGTGATGGCGCCGATGAAGTCCTGATTCCCGGACGCCGGCCCGGTCACGACAATGTCCTGGTTGGGGGCGTAAATCGTGCCGGCAAAGGCAGTGGCGCCGCCGGCGAAAGTGGCTTTGGTGCCGGCGGTGGTGGGCAGGCCGTAGTAGGTAAACTGCGTGGCCGTACCGCTGTCGTTGGAGAGGTTGCTGAGGACCGCGTCGGTGCTGGAGGCATTGTAAAGCTTGAGAGTGGCGCCAAGGCTGGAACTGATCGTGATGCCATCGCCGCTGCCGAACTGGATGCTGCCGTCCTGAGGCACATAGAGCGTGGCATCGCCCACCACAAGGACGTTGCCCGTCAAGGTTGTCCCGGGCGGCAACTGGTACGAGCCGCTTGCCAGAATACATTTGTAGCTCAAACCGTTGATCAGACCTCCCGGGGGATAAGAAAACGATTGCCAACCGGCCGGCGGCGTGGCATCGGGAATGGTGGTGTTGAGATCGCCGGAATAATAGCCGGGCTGGACCGTGCCGGCATTGGCCGAGGCGCTTTGAAACGCCTGGTCCCCCACCATGCCGTTATTTCCGAGTCTATAACCGCCGGAGGGCGGCGTGTACATGTGACCGAAGATTTTCGAGTCCTGAATATTGACCGCGCCGGCCGCAGTTGAAATCGAGGCCAGATTTCCATTGGCCTTCACTTTGGCCGCGTCGTATTTGCCGTTGGTGCTGCTGTCGGGACTGGTGGAGTCAAAGCTGTCGAGGAGGAAATCGTTGCCGAGGTCGATTCCCTGTTTGACAAAAATCGCGGGGCGGTAGAGGCCGTTGGGCACGGTGGTGACGCGGATGTTGCGGGAGACGTTGCGGCGGCCGAGCGGCCCAGGAGCAGAAGCCTCCGAGAAAATGACGGGCGAGTTCGCGTTGGAAATCGTCACTCGGTAGTAGCTCCCGTCTCCGACAAAATCGCGCCGTTTCTGGTACACCGTCTGGCCGTTGATCAGTTGACTGCTCCAGTTGTTGGCGGTCAGGCTGCTGTCGTCGTTCAGGTGGGTCAGGGCCTCCTCGATCCCCGCTTCGGCCAGTGGGGTGGCTGCGTTCCAGGCCAGCGACCGCATGGTCGAATAATTCTGGTTGGATACCATCATCAGGAAGCTGGCGACTCCAATACCGACGATCATGGAGGTCAGCAACGTCGCCACCATTACGGAGCCGTCTGATTGAGCTTTGAGTCTGATCTTCATCAGGTTGATCGTGGTTATGGGCCGCTACGGTTTGCGCATGACCACCTTGGCCGACTGCACGCTTTCGGTGTTGATGGGCTGGCCAAGAATCTTCCGGTAACAACTCCACTTCAACTGCACCAGTTTACACAGGTCCGGTCGGCTCGGGTCGGTCACGGGATATTGATCGTAGGCCCCGTTGACCGGGTTCCTCTGGAAAATAGAAAACTGCAAAAAGGTGCACCCGGTCAAAAACACTCTGGCCTCTCCGTTGAGCGACCGGGTGACGGTTTGATTCGAAGAATCGTAAGTGTACTGGAGCGTGTTGGTGGCGCCGGTGTTGGGATCCCGGGTTTGAAAGACCAGGAGATTGGTCGCATATTGTGTCAGTCGATCGGCCTGACGGATGTCCGAGGTCATTCGATCCAGCGCGTTGCGGTTGTATTGGTCCAAATCGACGTAGTTGGTCATGGTGGCAAAGCTGTGGGCGCCGAACAGGCTGAGTGCCATCACGACGGTGAGGAGCATTGCCCCCAGGCCCGTGGAAATCAAAATCTCCGGCAGGCTCATCGCGCGACAGTGGGCGTTGGCTGAGAGGACACGCATTGAGAGCGGGATCGAGCCGTTATTTCAAGGGATAGACGTAGTTCTGCAGGCCGTAATGGGAAACGAAGGTCTGCATGGATCTCTGGCGCCGGACGTTGCTCGAAGTCCACATCACCTGGACGCGGACCCACTTCAAGTCGGCAGCGTAGGATTCGCTCGCCGGAGCGTTGGTGACGATGACAGTCCCCAGATAAACCGCGCCTTTATTGGTCGCGCCGCCGGAGGGATCATAAAAATCGGCGAACGTGGACGGAATAAAGCCGCTCTGATTGATCTGGTCCCAAGTGTAAAGGCGGATGGTTTCCATTTTTTCCTGGAGAATCTGGGTGGCCCGCAGATTTTCACGGGCGACCTGCATGACGGCGAAGCCCTGGGCAATCGCCAGATACAGCGTGACCGACATGACCCCCAAAATGCCGGACCCCATGAGTACTTCGATGAGGGCGAAGGCACTGCGGGAAGCGGATTGGCCTCTCGAGCCTGCTCGGCGGAAAGCGCTTTCGGCGATCACCGGGTGTGCGGAGGCCGGCAGGGTTTGCCCTTGATTTGCAGAGCCGACGACCGTCGCAATTGACGAGATCGCTGCCGGGATCAGGGCGCGATGCTTCGAGCCATGCCAGAATTGGCGGTGGTTTACTACCATAATAGTTCAATCATTCAACTCCAAACCAGTCGTCGGGATGCCGTAAGCATGGAGAGTGCCTCAAAACTGAGAATACGCTCTCTCTAAATCCTGAGAACGACCGCCCCTCGATCCGGACCAACGAAACAAGGCGAATCGCCGCAGGTTGCCGATGCATCGAACGGCCCGTTTTATATTCGTCAGCTCACATCCCGTTGGCATCGCTGTCTCAAAATGGTGATTTTTCGTCCCGAAACTGGAAAGTGACCTCCAGGATTCGAAAATCCCCCCTATCGGACGCCAACGGTTGCCATGACCGGCAAGATTTCGCGGCACGCCCGATGGGTTGTGGTTCGCGAATGGTTGAAACGGGTCGCGAAGTAGGGCGTCCGAGGGTGGGGACTGCCGATGCTAGCATCAGGAATGGATCCAATTTCTCAAGACGATTGATCAGGAAGTTCCCATCGATTTGGAGGTCCATCTGATCCTGGACAATTACGCCACGCACAAGACGCCGCAAGTCAAACGCTGGTTGAAACGGCATCCGCGTTTTCATCTGCACTTCACACCGACGAGCAGTTCATGGCTGAATTTGGTGGAACGCTTTTTCCGAGACCTGAGCCAGGACCTTAGTGGACACTACACCAGGTCTCCCATGTGCGGGCGAGTTGTCTTGCCAGCTTCATCGCCGCCTGCATGCTGGACGGCTCCGCTTTTCCCTGGCCGGCGATGTCATAGGCCGTGCCATGGTCGGGCGAGGTGCGAATGAACGGCAGACCAAGCGTCCAGTTCACGCCGTTATCGAAGCCGATCATTTTCAGCGGGGCGAGCCCCTGGTCGTGATACATGGCCACGACGGCATCGTAATCACCGCGATAAGCCTGGTAAAACAAGGTGTCGGCGGCCAGAGGGCCAACGACATCAAAGCCGCGCTTCTGCGCGGCGCGCACCGCGGGTGCGATGAGGGTCTGCTCCTCGGTGCCAAGCTGGCCACCTTCGCCGGCGTGCGGATTCAGACCGCAGACGGCGACGCGCCCGCGCGGCAGACCGAGGTCGCGACACGCCTGGGCGGCCAGCTCGATGGTCCGCTCGATTTTCGCCTGCGACAATTGGTCGGCGACAAGTTTGAGCGGGACATGCGTTGTCGCCAGCGCGACGCGCAGCCGTCGGTGGCGGTCGTCTTCGCCGAGGAGCATCATCGCCGTGCGATCGGTGCCGGCGAGTTGGGAGAGAAACTCGGTCTGGCCAACGAACGATTTTTCGCCGGAACGGATGATGGCTTCCTTGTTTACGGGTGCGGTGATCAGCGCATCGATTTCCCGACGGAGGCAGCGTCGCGCGCCGTCGGCGAGCCACTCGAGCGCGGCGCGCGCGGCGAGCGGCGAGCCGGGCGGCAAGGACTCTGGCAACGGGTCGGACGACGGACGGAGGACGAAAATGCGGCCCGGTCGATCGTATTGGCGGAACGGCTGCAGGGAGAGCCGGAGCCGAAGCTGTTCGTTCAAGCGCGCCAGGTGGCCCGGGTCGCCGAGCAAAAGGTAACGGGTATCGTCGGCGTCCAGTTCACGGGCCAAAGCCTTCAGAGTCACTTCGGGGCCGATCCCGGTGATGTCGCCGAGAGAAATGCCGGTCCAGCCCGTCATGGGGAGTTCTCAACCCTGGCGCCTCGTTGGCGGTTGCTCGCCGCGCGGGCGAGGAATGGTCCGCCGCGGCGGAAGTCAGATGGTCGGGAAATAACTGATGAAAGCCTTGGTCTTGAGTCGCTCAATCCAGTCTTTGCGCAGGCGTTGTCGTTCCTCGGTGTCGAGCGTTTTCTCAATCTCCGGGCGAACTTCATTCAACGCCTTGATGTGGGCCGCGTGAAATTCCTCGACCTTCATCAGGTAACAGCCGTCGTCCCTTTCAAGGACGTCGCTGGTTTCACCGGGCTTCAGCGAGAAAGCGACCTTTGCGAGGTCTTCCCGCAGGGTTTTGCGGTCCACGGGCGGCCAGAGCCCGCCTTCCGAACCTTGGGAGCCGTCGGAATGGCTGCGGGCCTTCTCCGCAAAGTCCGCGCCGCCTTTGATTTCCGCGAGGACTTCCCGGGCCTTTTGCTTGGTGGCCTCCGCGTCGCGATCGGGTTTGTTCGCCAAAAAAATCATCCGCAGCTTGACCTCGTCTTCGACCTTGAACTTGTCGGGGTTCTGCGCGTAGTAGGTTTCGATTTTATGCGGTGAGACGATGATTTTTTCCGAACCGATGTTTTTGTATTCCATGGCATGCACGATAAAGTCCTCCCGCAAACGCTGGCGGAAGGCTTCATAGCTCACGCCCTCGTGTTCCAGTGATTTGATCATGCGAACGCGATCGCCGAACTGATTGCGGATGCGGCGTTTGACCTCTTCGTCAACATAGCTTTCGGTCATTTTATAGCCGGCAGTTTTGAACTCGTCCAAAATGAGTTGCCGTTCGACGAGGAGCTGCACCTTGTCACGCTTGAGCTTTTCCACCTGTTGCTGGAACGCTTCCGGCTGCCGGTCGTATCGGAGCCTCAACAAACGCAGCGAATTGTCGTCCAATTCATCGTCAATTTCCTGAAAGGTGATGACGGTGGCGTTGACTTTGACCGCGATGCCGTTGACGGTCATCGGGCTGGACGGCGCGCCTCGGGTTGGTCCGGGTGGCAGCAACAGCGCCGCCAGTGCGATGGATGGGGCCAGTCTCATGAAATTAAACGCTTGCCCGATAGTACGGAATGCCTGTCGGCGGGTCAAGGCCCGGAAGGAAAAGCCTGAAGCGCGCCTTGAGCGGGGTGCAACCCATCGAAGAATTCACTCGCTTGCGGCCCTGTCGCGCAGTGATCCATGTCGCTTTGAATCCGGTGGGAAACCCCGCCGTGGATCCCGGGCGCCGAGAACCTCCCGCACGATTCGAAACGTCCCCCAGGATTCGCTGTGTTCTTTGCGGTTTAATCGGCGAAGAAATCTGTCTTGCGCCCCGCGCGCGACGCGTCGCGCAGCAGGCTTGACGTTTTGGGCCGGTTTGGTAGTCTGGCGGGCATGAATTCCGGCAGTCCACGGTTTCGCATCTGGTTTGCGGGCTGGTTTTATTTTGGCCCGGCAAACCTGCGCGTGGGGCTGCCGTAAAGCGAAGCCGTATAAACCCCCTGCCGCAGGTGATCCGCCTGCGGCTTTTTTTATCGAGTCACAGCGCGGCGCCGCAACCCGAACCATGATAATCGTCTTCAAACCCAACGTCTCGAAGAAGGATGAGACCGCTGTGCTCAGGGAGATCAAACGGCTCGGCTACCGCCCGCACATCATGCGTGGCGTGGCCCGGACCGTGGTCGGGGCCATCGGCGACGAACTGACCCACAAATCGCTGGAAAGCCTGGTCACGCTCTTTCCGCAAGTCGTGGAAAGCGTGATGCCGGTGCAAAAGCGCTTCAAACTCGTCAGCCGCGAGGCGCATCCGGCCAATTCCACGATCGACGTGCGGGGCATTGTGATCGGCGGAAGGAAAATTCAAATCATGGCCGGCCCCTGCTCGGTTGAGAGCGAGGAGCAGTTGCTCGGCACCGCGGAAGCCGTTAAGGCCGCCGGCGCCACCATCCTCCGCGGCGGCGCGTTCAAACCGCGCACCTCGCCTTACGAATTTCAAGGACTGGGCGAGCGCGGGTTGAAGCTGCTGGCGAAGGCGCGCAGGGAAACCGGTCTGGCGATCGTTACCGAACTGCTTTCGGAAGACCACGCCGAAATGGTGGCGCACTACGCGGACATCATCCAAATCGGGGCGCGTAACGCGCAGAATTTCCAACTGCTCATCGCGGCCGCCAAGACGGGCAAGCCGATCCTGCTCAAACGCGGTCTCTCGACGCGCATCGAGGAGTGGCTGCTCGCCGGCGAATACGTTCTGTCGAACGGCAATCCCAGCCTGATGTTTTGCGAGCGCGGCATCCGCACCTTTGAAACCTACACCCGCAACACGCTCGACCTTTCCGCGGTGCCGATCATCAAAAACGAATCGCATTGTCCCATTGTGATCGATCCCAGCCAGGGATCCGGTCGAGCCGATCTGGTTATCGCGATGTGCAAAGGCGCGGTGGCGATGGGGGCCGACGCGCTGCTCATCGAAGTGCATCCCAATCCCGCCGAGGCCCTCAGCGACGGCGCGCAACAGCTTGCGCCCCTTGCCTTCGCCAGACTCATGGCCGAACTCAAACCGTTCATCGAAGCCGTCGGACGGGAGTGAATGGATTCGGGGCCGGATTGGCCTCAAAATTCCGACGGCGGCAAGTGCAGGCGCCCAAAATGCAATGCCTTACGCGGCACTTGCTTTATTATTGCGCCAATTCATATTGATAGGTAATTCAGTGCGCCGAACGAGAGATTCGGGCATGGGTTGTACGACGATTGAATGCAATCAGATAACTGGTTTCAAAGCAGGGGACTGGCCGCGGCGGGACGGCGGATCAAGGCAAGCCGGTTCGCCGTCCGGGAATTGAGAGTTTTTCACCACCAATGAATTCCGCCACAATTTCAGCGCGGTCCACCTCGGCCCTGGGGGCATCCGGAGCAATCGAGCCTCGAGGCTACGCGCTCCACTCCGACCTCGCTCAATTCTGCCTTCCCGCCGCCAGCCGGGACACGAACCGAAAGCTGGCCTACGTCAATTCCATCTGCCTGTTGTTCCTGGCTATTGGCCTCGCCGGCCTCAATCCGCCCAGGCTCCAACAGAAAGTCCCTGAACCAATCCAGGTATTTGTGCCGATCGAGATCGCCCAGCCCCCCGAACCTCCCAAAACCGAGCCACGACCTGAGGAACAGGAACCCGAACCGCGGCCCGACACCCCGGTGGAAATGCCGCAAGTTGCCACCGTCGTGGCCTCGGATCCGACGCAGGTAAAATTCGCCGTGCCCGTGGAAGGGCCGGTCGTCTTTGCGCCCGCGAAGTTCGCCCAGGCCCCGCCGCCGGCTCCGCCGACGCCGTCAACCCGCACGGTCGTCAAGATGACCGGCGCCGAAGGCGGCACTCACCCCGAACCGTCGTATCCGCGCGCCGCCCTCGAACAACGCGAACAAGGCACGGTGACCGTGGTGATGACCGTTGCTGTGGACGGCTCCGTCGAATCGGTCGAGGTGAAGAAAAGCTCCGGCTACGTCACCATCGACCGACACGTGACACAATGGGTGAAGACCAGGTTCAAGTTTCTGCCGAGCGACTCCGGCGAGAAACGCTATTTCGAGAAGGACTTTGTCTTTCAGATCAGATGAGAAATTCGTCCGGCCATATGTCGAACCGAACGCGCGCAAGTTTGAAATTACGTCCGGCGCGGTTCGGCTATGGAGCGTTGCCGACGGCTGACCAGAGCATCGACCCAACCCAGAACCCTTCAGACGTATGCTAGCAAACATTGTCATCGACTACTTTCTCAAGGGCGGACCGATCATGTACCCGATCCTCGTCGTTGCCATCGTGGCGGTGTGTGTGGTCGGCGAACGGGCCTTCTGGTGGCTGCGCCTGGGCATGAGACGCGATCCGGACACGCTGGAAAAAGTTCTCGCCGCCATGGAGAACGGCGATTTCAAGGCCGCTTCCGGGCTGGCCAAAGACTCGGATGATCCGGTGGTTCGCATGATCTGGCATGGCTTGAACCATTACCAACACTCCTCGATGCAAGGCGCCCTGCAGGTCGCCGCCGGCATCGAACTGCAAAAGGCCGGCAAATTTTTGACCGTCATGGACACGCTGGTGACCCTGGCGCCCTTATTGGGACTGCTGGGAACGGTGACAGGCCTGATGGGCTCCTTCCGCGCCATCGGTGGCGAGGAATTGGCGGTGCAGAAAATCACCGGCGGCATCGGCGAAGCCTTGATCGCAACCATGTGCGGTCTGGCCATCGCCATCATCTCGCTCGTCCCCTTCAATTTTTTCACCGGCAAAACAGCGCGCCTGCAATTCGAACTGGAAACCGCCGCCACCAACGTCGAGGTGATGGTCAACGCCGCCCGGCAAAAAGAGCTGGAAACACCCGCCTACGGGCAGGCAGGCAATGAAACTTCCAGTTAGCCGTGCCTAGGCACTCGGGTAACCGAAACTGTCTCTTACTTACGGAACCAGCATGAAAATTGGTTCTCCGTTGCCCCATAAAAAGGCCCGCATCGAGATCATCCCGCTGATCGACATCATGTTTTTTCTGCTGGCCTCCTTCATGATGGCCAGTCTGACCATGATCAAGCTGCAGTCCATCAAGATGGACCTCCCCACTGCCACCGCCGCCTCGCGCGATTTCAAACCGGACATCCTCAACATCGCCGTGGACAAACTGGGCGATGTCTATATCGGAAAGACGCAGGTCAACCTCGTGCAATTGCAGGCCATTTTGGCGGAGAAATATAAGGTCAACACCAACGTCCCCGTTTATATCAGCGGCGACAAGGACGCCACTCATGGGTCGGTCATTCGCGTGCTGGACATCGTCCGGCGCGAGGGCATCCAAAAGGTGTCGTTTGCCATCACCCCCGCCCCCGCCGAAAAGAAATAGCGCCGGTTATTTCTTCTCCCCCGGCTTGTTCGTGGCCCCCTTGGTGAGTTGTTCCTGCAATTGTTCGTACTGTTTGACCAGGTCGTTGTACTGCCCGACCACCTTGTTGTATTTTTCCACCGTTGCATTCCGGTCGGCGGCCATTTGTTTCATCTCCTCGTTCTGCCGTTTGATGTCTTCGTTCTGCCGCGTGATGTTCTCGTTGGCCTTGTCCATGGCCACCTTGTAAGCGGCGAGCTGTGCTTTGTGACCTTCGATTTCCTTCTCCAGTTTTTCCCCGTACTTGGTCAGGCTTGCGATCTCCTCCTTGTTGGTCTTGATGATCCCGGTCAATTCCACGCGGATGGCCTCCAGCCGAGCGACGTCGTCTTTGGTCTGCTTGAGTTGCGCCTCCAGGTTCTGGATGGCCTCCAGCTTCTGATAGACAGTATGCTGCAGGTCGGCAACCTCGCTGCGCAACCGCGACTCGCGCACCCATTGGAACGCGCAGAGCGCGCACAGGCTGAGTGCGAAAAAAATCAGCAGATTGGACAGGAACTTTTGCATAATAAACTCAACCTAACAGGCCATTCGCGGTATTCCAACGGTCCAGACCGGCAGGGAAAATGCCTCCCCGGCCGGCGAGATACTGAGTGGTTTGGGAGGGGATTTCACGAGCAATTTCCCGTTCTCGCATCCGGACTTGCAACAAAACGCGCCCTTAATTCACCGAAATGCGGTCGAGGTCAAGTTTTTAACCTGGTAAACCGTTTTTGGGGGGGAGGAAACAATCCGAAAGGGTTGAGGCCCGGCAAACTGCCTGGTGCCTTCCGCCGAATGGACGTGAGCCGGGCAGGCGACCGCCATGTCCCCCGTTTTTTCTCACCCTCGTCAGGTGAGCTCAGGTGCCAGACTCGGATTCCTCTTCGGTTAATTCGGTCTCGGGACTGCAGATGATACTTGTTCCCGGTGCTTGGTTGCTCGCCATATATCGGTAGGCGTCTTCCCAACTATCAAATACCGACAGCGGCCCGCTTCGATCAAATAAGATGAAACGGGCCTGTTTTCCCGAGCTGTTGGAGGTGGATTCAGTTGCTGGCATAATCGACCGTGAGGTAATGAACGTGAGAGATTACTGGGTCGCATTCGAACAGTGGCCGGCCGAGGATGATGGTGCGATCTTCCTTCTTGCGGTCATATCCGCCCGCGTGAAGGTGGATATGATCGAAGCAGCCTTCCGGTTTTGAAGAATGGGTGGTTCTCACATTCTGCATAGAGCGCGCTAAATGCAGCCGGCGTGCCGTCTCAATTTTGGAAACAGGGTGTCCCAATACAGGAGAGCAACCATCCCGGAGTCCGAATCGCAGGAAATCCCTTGTTGAAATCCACTCTGGTGTCAAATCGGCCATCAAGCGGTGCGTTGGGAGTTGGGGCTTGGACCTTCTTTGGGCCTTTGACATCGGTCTTTGGAAATTCCTGACCGCGATTTCCCCTTGTCGGCTTCGGATTTTGACGTGAAGTTTCAGTCATGAGCGCGATGAAAAAAGTGACCGCCGAAATGATCCGCCGGATGAAGGGGCAAAAAATCCCGGCGCTGACCGCCTACGATTATCCGATGACCAGGCTGCTGGATGAAATCGGCATCCCGCTCATCCTGGTCGGCGACTCGCTCGGCATGGTGGTGTTGGGTTATCCGGACACCACGCAGGTCACGATGGCGGAAATGGAGCATCACGTCCGCGCCGCGGCGCGGGCGAAGCCGAAGTCGCTGCTGGCGGCCGACCTGCCGTACCGGAGTTATGAAACCGTCGAGAGCGCCGTTGCCAATGCGCGGCGCCTTGTGGGGGCGGGCGCCGAGGCGGTCAAAGCGGAGGGTGGCCGCAAAATCCTGTCGCAGGTCCGTGCCGTCATTGCGGCGGGGATTCCGTTCCTCGGCCACCTGGGTATGTTGCCCCAAAGCGTGCGCGAAGAGGGGGGATATCATGTCAAAGGCAAAGAGGAATCCGAGCGCGAAGCGTTGCTCGCCGACGCGCGGGCGCTGGCGGAAGCCGGCGCGTTCGCGATCGTCCTGGAGCTGGTCGCGCCGCCGGTGGCGAAAGAAATCACCCAAACAATTCCAGTCCCGACAATCGGCATTGGTTCGGGTCCGGATTGCGACGGGCAAATTCTGGTCACGACGGATTTGCTGGGAACATTTCCCTGGTTTACGCCGAAGTTTGTGAAGCCGCGCCTGAACGCCGCCGACCAGATGCGCGCGGCGATCGAGGAATGGCGGAAGTCCATTTAGTCATCAGCCGCGAAAGGGCGCATAGAACGCAACGCGCACGTCACTCCACGCGGATGCGATAAAAGCGGGTTGGCTCCGGACCGAGGGTGTCGACAATCGGTATGACCGCGCCATTGCCCGTCTCGGTGCGGAGCAGGGTCCAGTTGGGATCGTCGAATTTGTTTTTGTATTCGATGAAATAGTTCAGGGCGTCCTCGCCGATGAAACCGAAGCTCAGGGAGCCGGCCGATTGGCCGATGTCGATAATAACGGGCGGCACCAGCACGCGCAGGAGCGCGTGGCCGCTGGTGACGGAGTCCACGCTGTTGCTGGCAATCACCCAGTAAGCTCCGGCATCGGCGGCCTGCACGTTGGTCAGAGTCAGCGTCGAACCGGCGGTGTTGGTCAGGGCCAGGTTGTCGTGAATCCATTGATAATTCGGCGGCGGCTCTCCCGTGGCCACGACCGTGAACGTGGCCGTGCCGCCGACGGTCACGGTGACGGTCTGAGGATCGGTTGTGATGGAGGGCGCTA
>WNGF01018635.1_pt1 | contig 13416 bp, 11 predicted proteins | sample 5400641 | NCBI WGS metagenome assembly WNGF01 (sample SAMN13153371, study PRJNA577476) | soil metagenome | isolation source: 80 cm soil or saprolite under grassland replicate 2 | place: USA:California | collected 2016-06-15
CCGCCACGGAGATGGCGCTCTCGTCGTCGCTGCTGACCCTGCGGCCGAAGGCGTGGCGGCTGCGGCTCGCGCTCGCGCATCTGCATCTGGGCCGCCGCGAGCATTCGGCGGCGCTGGCGGAGTTGAAGCAGATCGACGTGGCCATGCTCGACGACCGCCGCGCTGCGCTGGTGCTCGCGGACCGCGCCTCGCTCGGCGACGTCGCCGGAGCGTCGCGTGACCTCGAGCGATCGCGCGTGGCGGCGCGCCCGGCGCTGCTCGCGTACGTGCGCGGCCGCATCGCCTGGAGCAGCGGCCGCCCCGCCGAGGCCGCGCGCCGCTTCGACGAGGCCGTGGAGAGCGCGACGGTGCAGAACCTCGGGCCGGTGGCGAACGAGTCGAGCGTCCTCGCCGGCATCGCCCGCGTCGGCACGGGCGACCTGGCGTCGGCCTCGAGCACGTTCGACGTCGCGGCCGCGAAAGCGCAGCAGGTCGGCTCGACGGATAACGCCATCGACGCGTACGCGTTCGCCGCCTACGTGGCCTGGCGGCTCGGCGACCGCGCCGGCGCCGAGCGCCGCCTGCGCGCCGCCGCGTCGCTGCTCGACCCTCGCGCGAACGAGGCCACTGCCGCCCTCCGCCTCCTCGCCCTCCGTATGCACGCCGCCCTCCGTCTCCCGCCCGCCCACGCCGCCGCCCCCGAACCCGCGTTGGCCACGCTGATTCAGGCCCGCGAAGCGTGGGCCCTCGGCGAGACCGCGACGGCCTCGCGCCTGCTCGATCAGTCGCGCAGCGAGGGCATCGACACGACGTCGTTCAGCGAGGAAGCCGCGCTGCTGGCCGCCGACCTCGGCGCGCCGGCGCGGAAGTTCAAGCCCGATCCGCCGTATCCCGTGCGATTGCGGTTCGTGGCGATTTGGGAGTTGGGGAGGGAAACGCACTAGCGTCGGTCGCAAAAAGGAACGTATAGTTTCCTGATCGCAAGAATTTCAAAAGCCGCAAGAAGAAACAGTATTCCTTGCGCGTTAGCGCAAGTGCTTTCTATTTGGCAAATTACAAGCCGTCTTAACGTAGACGGCGTGGATGTCATCGAACGTCTCCACCTGGCCGTCAAGGCGAGCGGTCTGCCAAAGAAGCTGGTCGCTCACCGCGCCGGGATGAGCGCGTCCCGACTAAGCCGGTTACTCAATGGCCGTTTGAAACGCCCGAGCCTTCCGGATATCGAGGCAGTCCTCCGCGCGATCGACAAGCGGATGGACGATTTGTACCGGGACAAGGAGACCGTCGGGGTGCGCCAGGCATTGCGCGCCTTGACGCAGTTCGTCGACCTCCACGATGCCGTCCCCGCTCCTGCGCCCGGGTCGTTCGCCGCGACCCCACTCCCTCGGCCGAAGGTGCAGCGGTCGAGAACGGTCAGAGCCTACCCCGTTGCCGCCACTCCGAATGCCGAAATATTCGACTCTGGAGAGTACCCTCGCAAGAAGATTCCGCCCGCGCTTTGGGCGCGCGGGGCGCGCTATGCTGCGCGTGCCGTCGGCGACTCCATGATCGACGCCGGCATTCGCTCCGGCGACGTCGTTTTCTTCGCGCCCGCGACCAGCAGACAGGCCGCACGCGGGAAAATCGTCGTCATCCGCGTGAATACAGCCGACTACGTCAAGTATTACAACGAAGTCGATGGCCAGAAGCTGCTCCTCAGCGCGAAGGCGGGACTTCGTCCGATGATCCTGAAGTCCGACGACGAAGTGAAACTGCACGGCATCGTCGTGTTACCGCGCAGTCGTTAGCTCATTCCCTCACGAACGCCGTAACCGCCCCCATCGCCGCCATCGCCACGCCCACGTACAAGCTCTCCTGCACGCCGCGGGTGAGCGAGCCACCGTGGGCGAGCACGGTGGTGAAGACGGCGCCGGAGATGCCGATGCCGAGGACCATGCCGACGTTGCGGGCGGTGGCGAGGACGCCGGCGGCGATGCCCTGGCGGTGGCGGGGGGCGGCGCCCATGAGCGCGCTGTTGTTCGGCGAGACGAAGATGCCGATGCCGAGGCCGACGAGGGCGAGCGACGCCGCGATGGCGTGCAGCGATCCGCCCTCGGCGAGGCGGGCGATGAGGAAGAGGCCGACGGCGAGGAGGATCATGCCGAGGGTCGCGGGGATTCGCGAGCCGATGCGGTCCGAGATCGCCCCACTGATCGGCGCCACGATGGCCATCACGATCGGCTGCGCGGTCAGCACGAGTCCGGCCTGCTGCGTGCCGAGGCCGCGGCCCTGGATCAGCAGGAACGGCAGCACGAAGAGCACCGAGTAGACGCAGATGTAATTGAAGAGCGCCGTCACCGTCGCCGCGCTGAAGACGCGGCTCTTGAAGAGCGAGAGGTCGAGCATCGGATTCGCGCGGCGCTGCTCGACGGCGACGAACGCCGCCAGCAGCGCCGCCGCGATCGCCGCGAGCGACAGCGTCAGCGGCGCCGTCCATCCCCATGCGTGCCCCTGGTCGAGCGCGACGAGCAGCGCGACGAGGCCGGCGGTGAAGAGCGCGGCGCCGAGCATGTCGAAGCGCTCGGCCGCGCCGTGCGGGCGGTCGTCGTCGATCGCGCGCACGCCAAGGACGATGCCGAAGATGCCGATCGGCACGTTGATGTAGAAGACCGAGCGCCAGCCGAACGCCTGCGCGAGCCAGCCGCCGAGCGCGGGGCCGGCGGTGAGGCCGAGGTAGGTGAACGTCGCCAGCGCGCCGAGGGCGCGGCCGCGTTGCTCGGCGGGGAAGGCCTTCGTCAGGATCGCCGGCGCGTTCGCGAAGAGCATCGCCGCGCCGATCCCCTGCAGTCCGCGCATGACCACGAGGGCGTTCGCCGTCGGTGCCGCGCCGCAGAGCGCTGAGGCGACGACGAAGAGCGCGAAGCCGACGAGGTACATCCGCTTGTGCCCGCGCAGATCGCCGGCCCGCCCGACGCCGAGGAGCAGCGCGCTGATGACGAGGAGGTAAATCGTCGAGACCCACTCGATGGCCGCCACGCTCGCGTGCAGCTCGCGGCTCAGCAGCGGAAGGACGGTGTTGACGACGCTGGTGTCGAGGCCGGCCACGAGCGTGCTGACGCCGATGGCGGCGAGCACGGACCAGCGGCGGTCGGTCATGACGTTGTCAGCTTGCCGGGATGCATTGCCACACGAGGGAAGGCTTTGATGACTCCCTCGTCGAATGTTGCCAACGGGAGGGACTCGCGCTCGGCGAGCTCGACGAAAAGCGCATCGTAAGGCGAGACGCCGAAGGTACAGGATCGTCGTAGTGCACCGTGCCACAACTCACCCACTGCGATCGACCGAATACCCAACGTCTCAGCGAGATCCAGGAGATTCAGAGCCTCGGAGAGGGTCACAACGTTCTTTCGCGTCATCAACCAGAGAACGTTGACGAGTTCCGCTTCCCACAACGCGGGCGCCATCGGCTCCTCGAGTTCATGCCAGAAGCGTGTGCACTCCTCGATGAATTGCTCGGTCCGCAAGAGGTAATAGGCGATGACGTTCGTGTCGATAACTGCCTTCAAGAACGTCCCTGGCGGAGCGCGGCATCGATCTCCTCGGCAGTCGTGGGGCGCGTCTGATTCGCCCAAGCGGCCTCGATCTTGGCGAGAACGGCTTCCCGATCCACTTTCCTTTTGAGCATCTCCCGCAGCTCCTGCTCCATCGAGTGCCCATTGCGTTTCGCCAGCGCCTTCAGTGCACGAACGGTCTTCGCCGGAACATTTCGTATGGTCAGAGTCGGCATGACGGCATTATCCTCCCAGACCATGAAGAAACGGCTCGTCCTCGTCCTTCTGCTCGTCACCGTCCCCCTCCTCGCCCAATACAAAATGCCCCCCAAGGAGATCGCCGACGTCGTCGACGCACCGCCGCCGCCGTTCACGACGCTGTCGCCGGACGGCAAGTGGATCCTCATCCAGAACGTGCCGCCGCTGCTGACGATCGAGGACCTTTCGCGGCCGGAGCTGAAGCTCGCCGGCATCCGCTTCGATCCGGAGCGCCACGATCAGAGCCGCACCACCTACGCGATGTCGCTCGCGTTCGCGCGCGTCGCCGACGGCGAGGCGCGGCCGATGACGGGCGTGCCGCCGCCGGCGCGCATCCGCTACCCGAGCTGGTCGCCCGATTCGACGCGCGTCGCCTTCACGCTGTCGACCGTGAACGGCGCCGAGCTGTGGGTCGCCGACGCCGCGACGGCGCGCGCGCACCGCGTCTCGTCGCTGCTGATGAACCAGACGCTGCCGCGGCGGCCGTACGAGTGGATGCCCGACAGCCGCGCGCTCGTCGCGCGAACGATGCCGGCGTCGCGCGCCGCCGCGCCGGAGCCGCCGCGCACGCCGTCGGGTCCGGTCGTGCAGGAGAGCCGCGCCCGCAAGGCGCCGGCGCGCACGTACGAGGACATGATCAAGGACGAGTCCGACGCGGCGCTGTTCGAGTACCACATGCAATCGGCGCTGATGCGCGTCCCGCTCGACGGCGACCCGCGGCCGATCGGCGCGGCGGCGATGATCGTGCGCGACGCGCCGTCGCCGGATGGGCGTTTCCTTCTCGTCGAGAGCCTCCATCGCCCGTTCTCGTACACGGTGCCGTTCGAGCGCTTTCCTCGGCGGATCGAGGTGTGGTCGGCGTCGGGGCAGCTCGTGAAGCAGATCGCCGACCTGCCGCTGGCCGACCGCGTCGCCACCGACTTCGACGCGGTGCCGGTCGGGCCGCGCGACGCGGAGTGGCGCGGCGACAAGCCCGCCACGCTTGCCTGGGTCGAGGCGCAGGACGAGGGGAATCCGCGCAAGGACGCAGCGGTGCGCGATCGCGTCGTCACGCTCGCGGAGCCGTTCACCGGCGCCGCGGCGACGCTCGTCGAGCTGCCGATGCGCTACGACGGCGTCGCCTGGGGCACGGACGACGTCGCCCTCGTCGAGGCGCGCCGCTGGAAGGACCGCCGCACGCAGACGTGGCGCGTCCATCCGAACGGCGGCGCGGCGCCGGAGCTGATCGTCGACCGCTCGTTCGAGGACCGCTACGGCGATCCCGGACATCCGGAGACGCGCCGGAACGCGGCGGGGCAGAACGTGCTGCGGCTCGACGGCAATTCGATCTATCTGTTCGGCGAGGGGTACTCGCCCGAGGGAAGCCGGCCGTTCATCGACCGCTTCGATTTGACGACGAAGAAAGCGACGCGGCTGTGGCGCTCCGAGGGAGCCGTGTACGAGGCGCCGGTGGCGCTGCTCGACGACGCCGGCACGCGCGCGGTCACGCGCCGCGAGTCGCCGACCGAGCCGCCCAACGTCTTCGTGCGCGAGCTGAAAGGCGGCGCGATTCGCCAGGTCACGAAGATCGCCAATCCGACGCCGCAGATGGCCGCGGTGAAGAAAGAGCTGATCCGCTACAAGCGCGCCGACGGCGTCGATCTCAACGCCACGCTCTACCTCCCGCCCGGCTACGACGCGGCGAAGGACGGGCCGCTGCCGGTACTGATGTGGGCGTACCCCGCGGAGTTCAAGAGCGCCGCGGCGGCGAGCCAGGTCGCGACGTCGCCGCATCGCTTCGTCCGCGCCGGCGCCGGATCGCCGGTCGTCTTCGTGCTGCGCGGCTACGCGGTGCTCGACAACCCGACGATCCCGATCGTCGGCGAGGGGACGCGCGAGCCGAACGACTCATACGTCGATCAGCTCGTGGCCGGGGCGAAGGCGGCGGTCGACGAGCTGGTGCGGCGCGGCGTCGGCGACCGCGACCGGATGGCCATCTCCGGCCATTCGTACGGCGCGTTCATGACGGCGAACCTCCTCGCGCATTCCGATCTCTTCCGCGCCGGCATCGCCCGCAGCGGCGCCTACAACCGCACGCTGACGCCGTTCAGTTTCCAGGCCGAGGAGCGGACGTATTGGGAGGCGTCGGAGACGTACACGAAGATGTCGCCGTTCACGTACGCGGACAAGATCAACGAGCCGCTGCTGCTGATCCACGGGATCGACGACGACAACACCGGCACGTTCCCGATCCAGAGCGAGCGCCTCTACGCGGCGATGGCGGGCCTCGGCGGCACGGTGCGCCTGGTCATGCTGCCGAAGGAGGCGCACGGGTACCGCGCCCGCGAGTCGGTGATGCACGTGCTGTACGAGATGGACGCGTGGCTCGACAAGTACGTGAAGAGCGCGCCGAAGCCGACGACGGCATCTTCGAAGTGAACGTCTTCGGTCTCCTGCCCGACGATCTCGCCGCACGGCTCCGCGCGCACGGCGTGGCGGTGCGCGACGGCGAGGCGCGGCGGATCGTCGCGCACGCGGTGGCGCGCGGACGCGACGGCTTCCCGTCGTCGCGCCCGGTGCCGCGCGCCGTCGAGGACGCGGTGGCGCGCCTCGTCGATCGCCGTCGCCTCGAGATCGTCGAGCGCGCCACCGATCCGAGCGATGGCTTCGTGAAATATCTCTTCCGCCTCGACGACGGCCTCTTCGTCGAAGCGGTGCGGATTCCCCTCGAGGTCGCGGGGCGGTTCACAGTCTGCGTCTCGACGCAGGCCGGCTGCGCGATGGGCTGCGATTTCTGCGCGACCGGCCGGCTCGGCTTGGCGCGGCATCTCCAGGCATGGGAGATCGTCGCGCAGTTCGTCGCCGTGCGCGACGAGGCGCCGGGTGAGGTCACGGGCGCGGTGTTCCAGGGCCAGGGCGAGCCGCTGCACAACTACGACGCGGTGATGCGCGCCGCGGAGATCCTGGCGCATCCATGCGGCGGCCGCATCTCGGCGAAGGCGATCACCATCTCGACCGTCGGCCTCGTCCCGGCCATCCATCGCTTCGCGCGCGAGCGTCGCCCGTATCGTCTCATCATCTCGATGACCTCGGCGATCGACGCGCGCCGCCGTTCTTTGTTGCCCGTCGCCGGAGCGTGGCCGGCCGCGGAGCTCGCCGACGCGGTGCGCACGTACCAGCGCGCCGCCGGCGGGCGCGTGACGATCGCCTGGGTAATCCTCGGCGGGATCAACACGGGATTCGACGAAGTGGAAGCCTTGCGTACGCTGTTCGAAGGCGTGCCGCTGCGCCTCAACCTGATCGACGCGGCGCGGCACGCGGCGTGCGGGATGTTGGCGGGGAAGAAGACGGCATGAACGTCGCCGATCTGAACTACCGCATCGTCACGTCGCGCAGCGGCGGGCCGGGCGGGCAGAACGTGAACAAGGTGGAGACGCGCGTGACGATCGAGGTCGACGTCGACGCGCTGCCGCTCGACGACGCGCAGAAGGCTCGCGTGCGCGAGCGGCTGGCAGGGCGGATCAACCGCGAGGGCGTGCTGCGCGTGACGTCGCAGGCGGAGCGGAGCCAGCTCGCGAACCGCGACCGGGCCCTGGCGCGGATGGAAGAGCTCCTTCGCGATGCGCTGGAACCGGAGAAGCCGCGAAGGAAAACGCGCCCGAGCCGCGCTTCGAAACAAGCGCGGCTCGAGGCGAAAAAGCATCGAAGCAAAACGAAGCGGTTGCGGTCGACCTTCGACTAATACTGCCGCACGCTGTCGATGCGGTAAGCGTGGAAGTAGCCGTCGTCCCACGAGCCCGCCAGCGTGATGAGGTCGCCGCGGCGGACATCCTCGAAGTCGAGGCCGCGGCGGTGCTCGGTCGAGCGCATGTTGACTTCGATGACGCGGCCGCTGCGGTTGTCGCGCAGCAGAAGCGTGCCGAAGCGGTAGTCGACGCGCTCCACGCGCCCGCTCAGGAAGCCTTCGTTGTAGCGATCGGAGTAGCCTCCGCCGTTGTAGTAGGGATCGTTGTAGTACGGATCGCCGGGATATCCGAGCGCGTCGACGTCGACGTAGCTGCCGTTGAAGATCCCGCCGAGGCGGATGTCGATGCCGACGCGGAGCTGGCGGCGTCCGAGACGCGAGGAGGGGACCCAGTAGGAGTGCGCGCCGCGGTCGAGGTAGACCCGATAGCCGTCGCGCTCGCGCGTGAAGCTGCGGACGCGGCCCTGCTCGGAGAAGCGATTGTTGTTTCGCGATTCGTTACGGTAGTTGTTGTTGTCGTTGCGATGGCTGCCGTTGTCGTTGCGGTAGTTGCCGTGTCGCGATGGCTGCCGTTGTCGCGCCATGTCCCGTCGCGATGACGATCTTCCGCGGAAGCGGACGTAGCGGCGAGCATGGTCAGCGCGGCCGTTGCTGCGATGAAACCTGCGATTTTCCTGGTGCTCTTCATGTTTTTTCTCCTGGGGAACTGAACCAACGGACGCGGACTATCGCAATCGGGCCGCCAACTTTTTTTCGCCGAGGCCGATTCAACGAAATCGAAGTTCGTTCGTCATATGCGTGGCAGTACGAAAATCCAAACGGAGAGAGACAACACCATGAAGAAGATCAGCAAGTGGATTTCAGCAGCGGCCGTGATCGCGCTCAGCGGCACGATGGCGTTCGCGGCGATCGACAACGACGGCGGCAAGGCCTGGGGCCACGGCGGCCATGGCCGGCACGGCGGAATGAGCGCGCATCTCGCGCAGAAGCTCAACCTCACCGACGCACAGAAGGATCAGATGAAGGCCCTGCACCGCGGCTTCCGCGAGGACAACAAGGCGTTCTTCCAGACCATGCACCAGACGCGGCAGGAGATGAAGGCCGCGCGCGAGGCCGGCGACACGGCGAAGGTCGAGTCGCTGAAGGCCACGTTCCAGTCGCAGCGCGCGCAGATGAAGCAGCTCCACGACGCGCAGAAAGAGAAGTTCCTGGCCATCCTCACCCCCGAGCAGCGCACGCAGCTCGACGCCCTGAAGGCCGAGCGCGACGCGCGGCGCCAGGAGCACCAGCAGAAGTAACGCACACCACCGCGGCGGGGGACAGGCAAGAGTGCCTGTCCTCCACCGGGTATACACTTCGGCAGTCGTCCGAAGTGTTCAATGAAAACGCGCGGCACGCGCTCCGCGGCTGACATTCCTTCGCTGCTCCTCTACGGCGGCGCAGGTCTGCTCGGCTTCTTCGCCGTCTACCAGCTCCTCGAGACCTACGTCCTCGCGCCGCGGCTCGGCGAGGATCAGCTCCATCTGCTGCACATCGTGCGCGGCATCACCGCGTCGCTGCTGCTGGCCACGTTCGTGACGGCGTACCTGATCCGGCATCCCACGATGATCCAGCGCTTCGACGAGGCGCGCGGCACCTTCGTGGGGCGTGCCGAGTGGAACCGCGAGCATCTGCGCTGGTTCATCCAGATGCGCTGGGTGGCGGCGGGCGTGGCCATCGGACTGATCGCCATCGCCGTGCCGATCACCGGCGTCCTCTCCGCCGACTACGTCCCGCAGCTCCTGATCTGCTGGGGCGCGCTGCTGATCGCGAACATCGTCTTCCTGCGCGTGCTGAACCGCGGCGCCGACTTCGAGCGCCAGGTCATCGCCCAGACCGTCGTCGACCTCGTCATCCTCACCGGCTTCCTCAACGCCTCGGGCGGCCTGGAGAACCCGCTGTCGATCGCGTATCTGTTTCACGTCATCATCGCCGGCATCCTTCTGCCGCGGCGCAAAGCCCTCGGCGTGGCCATCTTCGGCGCGGCCATCTTCACCGCCCTCGTCCTCGGCGAATTCTTCGACCTCCTTCCGCACGCCACCATCCTTCTCTTCCCGCACAGCCACACCATGGTCGGCGGGCAGTTGCACATCCAGCACGCCGCGCACGACGTCATGTTCGTGACCGGGCGCCTGCTCGCCTTCGTCGCGGTCATGCTGCTGACGTCGTACTTCACGATGCTCGTCACCGAGCGGCTGCGGCAGAGCGAGGCGGACCTCGAGGCGACCGCGCTGCGGGCGATGATGGAGCGGCGTCGCCTCGAAGGGGTCATCGACTCCGCCGGCCTCGGCATCCTGATCGTCGGCGCGGGCGGCGCGATCGACTGGATGAACGAGCGCGTCGCGGCATGGCTCGGCTGGTCCGACAGCGTCATCGGCGAGCCGGTTCCGCACGATCACCGCGAGGGGAGCGGCTGCATCGCCTGCGTGGCCGAGGAGACCCTGCGCAACGGCGAGAAGAACGAGAGCGAGATCGTGCTCGCCGCCGGCGGCATCGCCGGCACGCACTTCCTGCGCGACGTCACCTCGCCGGTGCGCGATGCCGAGGGACGCGTCGTGCAGGTCGTCGTCGTCATCGAGGACGTCACGTCGCGCAAAGCCCTCGAGGCCGAGGCGCTGCACGCCGGGCGGCTCTCCGTCCTCGGCCAGCTCGCCGCCGGCATCGCCCACGAGATCGGCAATCCGCTCTCGTCGCTGCACGCGCGGCTGCAGTTGATGAAGCGGCGCCCCGAGCCGGAGTTCCAGCGGGAGAGCCTCGACGTCCTGCAGACGCAGATCGACCGCATCGGCAGGATCGTGCGCAACGTCTCCCACCTCGCGCACAACCGTTCCGAGGGATGGATGTCGATCGACGTCAACGCCGTCGTCAGCGAAGCCATGGCGCTCGTGCGCCTCGACACACGCGCCCGCGGCATCGACTTCCACGAGCGCCTGCAGCAGTCGCTGCCGCCGGTACACGGCGTGCGCGATCAGTTGCTGCAGGTGTGCATCAATCTATTGTTGAACGCCGTCGAGGCCATGCCGCGCGGCGGTACCCTCGAGGCCGTGACGCACGCCGAGGGACGGCGCGTGAAGATCGGCGTGACCGACTCCGGCGCCGGCATCGACGACGCCGTGCGCCTCCGTCTCTTCGAGCCGTTCTTCACCACGAAGCCGCAGGGCACGGGCCTCGGCCTGTCGATCTGCTACAGCCTCGTCCACGCCCACGGCGGGACGATCGAGGTGGCCAGCGAGCCGGGGCGGGGATCGCGCTTTGTGATTGACTTGCCGGTGATCCGAAGGGCTCGCAATGAACGCTGAGATTCTCCTGGTCGACGACGAAGCCGTGTTCCGCGAGGACATGGCCGACCTCCTGCGCGGCGAGGGCTACGTCGTCGAGACCGCGGCGAACGCCGAGGAGGCGTTGCGGCGCCTGAACGCGCAGTCGCCCGACGTGATGCTCTGCGACCTGGTCATGCCGGGGATGACCGGGATCGAGCTGCTCTCGCACGTGGCCCGGCTCTGTCCCGACACGGCCACGATCATCCTCACCGCGCACGCGACGGTGGAGACGGCGGTCGGCGCATTCCGCGCCGGCGCGGTCGACTACATCCTCAAGCCGGTGCTCCCCGAGGACCTGTTTCAGAAGATCGGGCGCTGCATCGAACAGCGGCAACTGCGGCGCGAGCTGTACTACCTCCGGCGCCAGCTCTCCGAGGAGTCGACCGGGACGACCATCGTCGGCAACAGCAAGGCGATCCAGAGCGTGCGCGACCTCATCGCCCGCGTCGGCCCGTCGACGAGCAGCATCCTCATCACCGGCGAGAGCGGCACGGGGAAGGAGCTCGTGGCGCGCGCGCTCCACGAGGCGGGGGAGAAGGAGCGCGCGCCGTTCATCGCCGTGAATTGCGCGGCGCTGCCGCGCGACCTGATGGAGAGCGAGCTGTTCGGCCACGTGCGCGGCGCCTTCACCGGCGCGCACCGCGACAAGCCCGGCTACTTCGAGCTCGCCGACGGCGGCACGCTCTTCCTCGACGAGCTGTGCGAGCTGCCGATCGAACTGCAGCCGAAGCTGTTGCGCGCCATCGATCACCAGGAGATCTATCGCGTCGGCGCCACGCGTCCGACGAAGACGCGCGTGCGCATCGTCGCGGCGACGAACCGCGACCCGCAGGTCGAGATCGCCGAGAAGCGCTTCCGCGAAGATCTCTTCTTCCGCATCTCGGTCGTGAACGTCCACCTCCCGCCGCTGCGCGAGCGGCGCGACGACGTCCCGATGCTGGTCGATCACCTCCTCAGCCGCCTGCGCCGCAAGCTCGGGCGGCGGACGATGGGGGTGACGAACGGCGCGATCCGCGCGCTGATGAGCGCTCCGTGGCGCGGCAACGTGCGCGAGCTGGAGAACGTGCTCGAGCGCGCGGTGCTGCTGACCGACCGCGAGCAGATCGACGTCGGCGATCTTCCCGCCGGCGTGCCGGTCTCCGAGGCGACGGACGACCTGCGCGTGGCCGTGCGCGCGTACGAGCGGGAGCACATCCGCCACGTGCTTTCGGCGACGGGCGGCAACCGCGAGGAGGCTTCGCGAAGGTTGGGGATCGATCCGTCGACGCTATATAGAAGGATGAAGGAGCTGGAGATGTGAGGTTGCACGATCGCGGCATACGGCATCGTGCAATCCTGCAAGACTCCGCCGGCTAACGTCTTGCCACTCAGCCGCGCCGTGCGTCACGTGCTGGGAGCAAGACCTGAGCATGATACGCCGAGCACGGCAGCGAACGGCACGGCGTCGGCTGCAGTGAGCGAGTTGGACGGCGGTTCTTTCGCCTATGGAGCCGCTGAAAATCCGACTGGAACGAAAAGCTCGCCGCTGTCGTACCAGTTGAAGTAGAGGCGCTTCGGTGGGCCTCCGCTGATCGACACCTCGTAGACTTCGAGGAGAGCTTCTCCGTCGAAGGGAGAGATTGGAGACTTGAAGGGGCAGCATGTACCGATGCGGTCGTACTTGATTGATTCACCCGCCGGTCCGCGGAGAGCGTTCAAGTATTGATATGTCCGTTCCGACCCAGAACCGAAGCCTCCACCCTCCGCGGAGTGCAGAAGGTTTCTGGCGGAGCTGGCGATAGGAGCGCGGAAAGAACCCTGGTTCGTTGGACGAAGCCGCTACGCGGCACGCTCCGCGTCCTATCACGAGGAACGCCCTACCGGCGTATACTCATTCGCGGGTAAAGAGTAAAGAGTCCTATGAGTTGGGCGGCACTTACATCGGAAGACCAAGATGCTGCGCTATGAGCTTAGGCAAAACAGTGCCAGCAGTGTCCAGGGATATCTTCCATGCACCGCTGACTGCCTTGCCAAGCACATTACCCAGCCAAGATTTCGCGCGCGAACCTATGCCTTTTTCGCCGGCCTTGGCATCTTCGAGCAAAGCCACTTCTAGATGTTCTATTTCTTCGTTCGGAAGGCCGAGTTTCTGCATTTCCCGTTTCAGGGCGGGAAGATCGCCGGCGGCGATCTGTACCACGGAGTTCTGGGCGACATTGCTGCTTCCTGCTGCAACGTTACCGACGGTTCCGTAAATGTTAGTCTGAACCAAGTGGTGCACTATCGATGGTGAGACCGGGACTTCTGATGGCTGCACGTCGCCAGCAGCAGGGTTCAGCTCTTCGATCTCGAGCGCGAAATTGAGAACTTTGTTGCGAACGGTATCGACTAGGCGGACGATCGCACCACGAGGTACGATACGCCACGCTGCCATGCACCCGTAATCTGGATCACTGCTGTCCAAATTAGCAGCCCTCGGGTGAGCGCCCTCTCGGAAAGGGAGCCGGATTTTGCGATTTTCCGGATCAGACCCCCGTCGAAGGTCAGGTGCTGTCCAGATTGTTCGAGAGGTGAGTGTCAATCATGG
>WNGF01010354.1_pt1 | contig 13412 bp, 10 predicted proteins | sample 5400641 | NCBI WGS metagenome assembly WNGF01 (sample SAMN13153371, study PRJNA577476) | soil metagenome | isolation source: 80 cm soil or saprolite under grassland replicate 2 | place: USA:California | collected 2016-06-15
CGGGAGGAGAGTAGGCGACTGGTCCGGCGAGTTACCGCCTCGCCAGCCGCCCCTCATCGAACCGGACTTGAGGTTCTCCCTCATCCGGCTCTCCGACGATGTTCACGTCACAGCTGTCGCAGTAGGTTGCCATCGAATCGACCCAGCGAGCGAATGCACTCCAAGCCCTTTGAACCAGGCGTAGTTGTGCTCGTTCGCCCAGCGCGGCCCTCTCTTGCCTCGTTTCTTGCTGTCGAACAGCGCGAGGCGTTGGTGGACGTAGCTGTCGATCTGGGTGAACACTCGCGTTGAGTTTCCCCAACGGAAGTAATTGCCCCAGCCTCGCAGAACCGGGTTTAACTCTTCCACGACTTGATGCATGGGCCGCTTTAGTCGGTCGCGTGGAGCCGTAATCGCCTTGACCTTGGCCCGCACGCTCGCCATCGCGCGACGCGACGGCCACGGCTGGCAGAAGCGCCTGCCGTACTTCCGCGACATCACCATCCGGTGGTGAAACCCCAGAAAGTCAACACCTTGCGCCCCCTCTCCGAGGTCGACGATCCGGCGCTTGTCCGGGTGAACCTTGAGATGCAGGGCTTGGGCTGTCCTCTGGAGCCATGCGTAGGCTTGCCGCGCGTCGGACTCGGTCCGACACAGGATCACCAGGTCGTCCGCGTAGCGAACGATCTTGCCGAGGTGGCTTGCCTCCTTGGCCCAGAGAGCATCGAGGGCGTGGCCATAGATGTTGCTCAGGAGCGGCGATATCGTTCCGCCCTGGGGAACCCCGGTCGTGCTTCCGACGGACACTCCGTCTTCCATCACGCCGGCGCTTAACCACATCCGAATCAGCCGCAGCACCCTCCGGTCACTCACCCGCCGGGCCACCAGCCTCCGAAGGAGGTCGGGGTCCAGGCTTCCGAAGAAGTCAGCGAAATCAGCGTCCACCACCCACCGCGCCCCGGCATTCACTTCCTTACGGATGACCTCCAACGCTTGGTGGGCCCTCCGCTTGGGTCGGAATCCAAACGAGCACGGCAGGAAACTGGCTTCGAAGATCGGCTCGAGCACCAGCCTGGCCGCGGTCTGCACCACCCGGTCGCGCACGCGCGGTATCCCCAACGGGCGACGCTCCTTCGGCCTTCCCGGCTTCGGTATGTAGACCCTGCGCACCGCCTGGGGCCGGTACTTTCCGACCTCAAGAAGTGAGCGCAGCTCCGTCACCTGTTCCCAGGCACGCCTCAACACGTCGGGCCGAGCTATCCGGTCATAGAGAGCATGGAACCTCCTCTGGCGTTGCTGCTTCGCCGCTACGTAAAGCGCGCGCTGAAGTGCACGGACTTTGTCCATGGGGTGGTTGGCCTCAGCCATGCCCTCGCCCGTCCCTTGCAACTCGCGCATCACCGAAGTGCGCAGCCTTCCCTACGCCGAGTTGTGTTGTCTCGACGATCCTCGGTACTATGCCGCGCTCCGACTCCCTCCGCACCGCCCCGGATTTCGCTTTGGGCTTATACCGGGACATGCTTCCGCCGCTATCGACTTCGCGGACGGGTGCGGGAGGGCATCCCCAGTTGACCGACCGACCTTCGCTGCATGCCACCTCCCTTACGCCGGAGCGGTTCCGGGCTGCTCCAGAATCCATGGCCCGGACTACTGCCTTCGCCCAAAAGCGCAGGGCTCGGCCCGCTCGGTCCCTCACGGGTTGTTCTTTCGACGCGGCAGAGTTCACCTATGTTGCGGCCTACAGCTTCGCTTCTCCTCGCTTCAACGCTCGGCTCTCGCCTGACGTTGGAGGTTGACTTCCGGGCTCCTCTGGTGGCTTGCCCGGGCGGGACTCACACCCGCCGATCGTTCGGCCCTTTGCTGGGCGCTCCGCTATTCGAACCACCTTTCCGAACTCAATGGCTCGCCCCGGATGAAATCCGGATTCCATTCATAGCGGCCTGACCGCTACGTCCTTGAGGTATGGGTTGGCCAGGGCCGTCCTTTCGCCGATCCTGGCCCTCCCGTCAGAGATGAACCGAGCCGACAACGGCTTCCGATGCTTGTTGGCCAGCCCTTGCACCAACCTCAGCACCTCGGCGATCCGCTCTGGGTCCTCATCGACACCCAGGGGATAGGCGTCCAGGCCCAGGCCCGACTGCATGCTGAGAAAAAGACACCTTTCGACAGAGAAGTTTCCTGCCTCGTATTCGTCCGCCAGCTCGAAATCCTCGAGGCACGGGAACATCAAACCGCACAGCCCAACGCGCCTTTCACTGTCTTCTTTGATGAAGCTCGCGAGCTTCAAGAACAAGTCACTCGTGACGGTCCTGCCGAAGTCAAGACCGAGTCGCCTGATGAAGTTGACAAAACTGCTCGGCCCATCGAAGAGTGGCGCTATTGAGGTGTCGATGCCGAGGTAGTCCTCTTCTGGCGCCATCAATCGATCAATTTCGTGCCACGTCTCCCGCATGCGGCGGAGCCATTCGTCAACTGTGGTCGCCTCGGCCGATAGGTTGGTTGGTTGGAGCCCGATTGCGAAGCCGCTGCGTTGATAGGTGGCCGATGGAAAGAACGGGCTCGACGGTGAGTTGTTGAACGTATAGGTGAAGCTGAAGGTCTTGGCAGGATTCTTTGCGATGATCGCCTCGATGAGCTTCACGTGCATGGCGTCAATGGCTTCGTTGCTTAGATCCACGTTGAAGGCCACGTTCCGCGAATGCGCCAACCGATCGAGGATGCTGAACGATTGGTCCCACTTGACTTGGCCGAGGCTGAGGTACGTCTTGCCATCGCCGAGCCGATCCATATCGAAGATGCTGTCCACATCAGGCGAGCAGAGCCTCTGCGTTTGAACCGTAAACCCCGCGCCGCCAAGACGCCCTGACAACGAATTCAGACGCGCTATAGAGTGCTTCGAAGGCCTCTCGGTAAAGAGGCAGACCGAGCGAACGACTTTCAACTCCGCCATGTGATGAGTCCTCCAGCCGAAGCGCCGACCGCAAGGGACGGCGCCACCGTCCGCGCTGGCGCCGGGCGGTTCGTAACGTGGAGTTTTGGTGGGGATTCGAACCCCTGACCTTCTGAATGCCATTCAGACGCGCTCCCAACTGCGCCACGGGCCCACGCGCTTGAGCTGAGTTCGGTTTAAAAGGATACCGCCCGCCCCAGCTACCATCTCCCGTGGCTCCCCTCACAAGATGCAGACGCGCGAACTCACCACGAGCGAACTCACGGGCGGCGGCTACCTGGTGCTGCCCGACGGAAAGGGACCCCATCCCGGCCTCGTCGTCATCCACGAGGCGCAGGGCCTCAGCGAGCACATCCGCGACGTCACGCGCCGCTTCGCGGGTGCCGGCTACGCGACCCTCGCCGTCGACCTCTTCGCCGGTCGCAACCGCGCCATCTGCATGGCCCGCTACATGGCCGGCATGCTCAGAGGCTCGGTGAACCGCTACGGCGTCGACGACCTGAAGAGCGCGCTCACCTTCCTCGCCAAGCACCCCGACATCGATGCGCAGCGCATGGGTGCGGTCGGCTTCTGCATGGGCGGAGGCTTTGCGATTGCCTGGGCGTGCACCGATTCGCGCCTGAAAGCCATCGCGCCCTTCTACGCGGTGAACCCGCGCCCCCTCGACGTTGTCAGCCGCCTCTGCCCCGTGGTCGGCTCCTACCCGGAGCGCGACTTCACGGCCCGGGCGGGCCGGAACCTGGACGCGGCGCTGACGAAACACGGTGTCGCTCACGACATCAAGACCTACCCAGACGCCCGACATTCCTTCTTCAACGACACCGGGGCCGCCTACGACCAGAACGCCGCCGAAGATGCATGGCGACGCGTGCTGGGCTTCTTCGCGGAAAGGCTCTCCAGGCAGATGCCATGACGCGGCTGGTCGATCGTCTCGGCCGCACCGGCTTTGCGGCCCTGAGCAGCCTCATCTGGGCGCTGCCGATGGCCGCCTGGGCAGGCTCCGCCGACCTCTCGCCCATCGACAAAACGGCCTATCCGTGGATCGCGCTCGGCATCGGCCTGGTAATGCTCGCCGTCTGGCTCGTGCTCCTGACCCGCCTGGGCAAGGTGCCCATCACCAAGCGCCAGCGCCGCTTCGACCTGCAGCAGATGTCAGGCGCCGAAAAACGCTGGACCCTCGCCGCGGCGACCTTCGCGACCGGCCTGATCGCATGGCTCAACGGCGCCGCCACAGTCGATTGGGGACCGCTCATCGCCGCGGTCGGCGCGGGCAAGGTGGGCCCGACGCTGCTCGCAGTCGCGCTCGCCGTGTTCGCCGTCGCCATGGTCGCCGGCATGTGGCTCAGCTGGCGCAAGGAGTCGGCCGCCTACGCGGCTCGCGTCCTGTCTATATATGCGGAGCGCGACGCCTAGCGTCCTAGGCCGATTCCGCCTTGCGCGCCAGGTTCGACAGCAGCGTGCCGAACTCTCTGGACACCTGAGGCCCAAGCATGCCGCCCATGATCGGACCGAGCGGCCCGCCAACCTCGACCGTCTGACTCACCTTCGTCTTCGTGCCCGACGGCTCGACGCTGCAGTTGAACCGAAATCGAGTCCCCGGCACGACGCTGGTGATCAGGGCGAAGCTCCGTCCTGGCGAAACATCCACCAGCTGCATCTTGTGATGCTGCCCGGCCTTCGTGTTCATGACGCCGGTCGTTCCCGACGCAAACCCGCCCTGCCAGTCCATGGTCACCACGTTCGGATTCCATTCGCCCCACGTCGACATGTCCGACCACACGCGCCACACCTTCTCTGGCGAGGCTGACGTCTCCACCAATGTTCCGTACTCGCGCGCCATCGATTCCTCTCCTTTCAGGCAGACTGCGCGGCCGGCCGCTCGCGAGGCACTTCGACCACGTCCCGAGTCTTCAGGAAGTTGAGCGTCACCACACTGGCCACCAGCAAGACCGCACCGAGCAGCTCGACCGGCTGCAGCGGCACTCCCTGTCCCACCGGCGGGGGCAACGAGAAGATCAGAAAGAGCGCGAGCGGGTAGCCGAGCTCGGCGATGGTGGCAAGCGACGCCGGCGTCCTGGAAAGGGCCAGGTAGTAGAGCAGCATCGCCAGCAGGCCGGGTATCAGCACGATGCCGAGGAAGCTCGGCAGCTGGCTCACCGAATAGCCGCTGAACGCGGCCCCGCCTTTATCGATGAGCACGATCACGAGCAGCACGGGCAGGGCCAGCACGAACCGGAGGCTGGTCGTCACCGGGAAGCTGACATCCTCCAGCGTGTAGCGGCCCAGCACCGTCCCCCCCGCCCACATGATCACCGCCCCCAGCACGAGGACGCCGGCGAGGAGCTCGGGCCGTCGGATCTGCCACGGCGCCGTCGGGTCTGTGGAGAAGACGATCAGGTACACACCCACGAGCGCGATTGCCGCCAGCGGCCAGAACGTGCGCTTGCGCCGCTCGCCGAGGAAGATGCGCGCGAAGACGAGGCCGAAAACGGGCTGCAGGAGGTAGAGGAGGTAGACCTCATGCAGGACGTCGAAGTTCGGCGCCGCGGGGTTGGCGAACGAGAAGCCGATGGCCTTGGTGAACAGCACGGTGGCCACCGCCTGGGGTCCAAAAGCGATCGCGGCGAGGGCGAGCCAGCGACGGCCGCTCAGGTGCTTCAGGGCAGAGAAGTTGGCCACCAGAACGGGTACCAGGCACAGGCTGATCAGGAGGTCCTCGACGAGCACGATCTGTCCTGGGCTCAGCTCCTTGGTCAGTCCGGGGCGAAAGTAGGCGTCGAACGCCCAGAGGGCGGCGGCGACGCCGACCAGCACCACCGAGCCGGCTTCCACGTAGCGCGAGCGGCTGATTGGCGAGTTCACGCTATGAGGGTATCGGGTTCGAGGCGCCGGCTATTCCACATCCCCGTCCAGCCATACTGAGCCTGGCTACAGGTTCGAACCAGCTCGCAGCAAGCATCTCGAGGAGGCGCGATGAGTGATGTGACGTCCGGCGGCCATGCCATCGAGACCCTTCAGGTCGAGGAGCGCCGGTACCAACCGGACCCGGCCTTCAGCAAGCAGGCCAACGCCAAGCCGGATATCTACGGCCGGGGCTTTGACGAGTTCTGGGCGGCGGAGTCGAAGCGGATCTCGTTCTTCGAGCCCTGGAGCCGGCTCTACGAGTGGAAGCCGCCCTATGCCAGGTGGTACGTCGGCGGCACGCTCAACGTCTGCTTCAACTGCGTCGACCGGCACGTCGAGGCCGGGCTGAAGGACAAGGTCGCTTATTTCTGGGAAGGCGAGCCGGTGGACGACCGCCGCGAGATCACCTTCGGCGAGCTGCAGGGAGATGTCGTCCGCTTCGCCAACGCGCTGAAGAAGCTCGGCGTCAAGAAAGGCACCCACGTCGGGATCTACATGGGCATGATCCCCGAGCTGCCCGTGGCCATGCTCGCATGCGCGCGCATCGGCGCACCGTTCACCGTCGTGTTCGGCGGGTTCAGCGGCGAGTCCCTCTCCGGGCGGATGAACGACATGCAGTGCGAGCTGCTCATCACGCAGGACGAGGGCTGGCGTCGCGGCAACAGGGTGCCGCTGAAGGCCAACGCCGACGCGGCGATGGAATCGTCCCCGTCCGTCAAGCGCTGCGTCGTCGTGAAGCGAACCGGCGGCGACGTGCCGATGCTTCAGGGTCGCGATGTCTGGGCGCACGACGTGCAGGAGGACGTCAGCGACGACCCGAGGACGTGCGCCTGCGAGCCGATGGACTCCGAAGACCTTCTCTACCTGCTCTACACCAGCGGCACCACGGCCAGGCCCAAAGGCATCATCCACACGACCGCCGGCTACCTGGTCGGCGTGGCGACGACCCACCACTACATCTTCGACGTCAAGCCCAACTCGATCTTCTGGTGCGCCGCCGACATCGGCTGGGTCACCGGCCACAGCTACATCGTCTTCGGCCCGCTCGCCAACGCGACCACGGGCATCGTCTACGAGGGCACTCCTGACTTCCCCGACAAGGATCGCTGGTGGCAGATCGTCGAGCGCTACAAGCCCGACATCCTCTACACGGCGCCGACCACGATCCGGACCCACATGAAGTGGGGGCCCGAGCATGCGCAGAAGTACGACCTCAGCTCGCTGAGGGTGCTTGGCACCGTGGGCGAGCCGATCAACCCCGAGGCGTGGGTCTGGTATCGCGAGCACATCGGCGGCAACCGCACGCCGGTGGTCGACACGTGGTGGCAGACCGAGACCGGCATGATCCTCATCACCCCGCTTCCCGGCATCACGACCCTCAAGCCGGGCTCGGCGACCAAGCCGTTCCCGACCGTCGACGCCGCGGTCTACAACAACGCAGGCGACGAGGTGCCGCCTGGCGGAGGCGGCTACCTGGTGATCAGGAAGCCGTGGCCGGCGATGCTGCGCGGCATCTACGGCGACCCCGAGCGCTACCAGGAGACGTACTGGAGCCGCTGGAAGGACACCTACTTCGTCGGCGACGGGGCCCGGATCGACGAGGACGGCGACTTCTGGCTCCTCGGCCGCGTCGACGACGTCATGAACGTCTCGGGGCACCGGATCTCGACGATCGAGGTGGAGAGCGCCCTGGTCAGCCACCCCGCGGTGGCAGAGGCCGCCGTCGCGGGCCGCAACGACGCACAGACCGGCCAGGCGATCGTCGCCTTCGTCACGCTCAAGGGCGGTCACGAAGGCTCGCCGAAGATGCTGAAGGAGCTGCGCGACCACGTCGGCAAGGTGATCGGCAAGTTCGCCGCGCCGGCCAACGTCGTCTTCACGCCTGAGCTGCCTAAGACGCGTTCGGGCAAGATCATGCGACGCCTGCTCCGGGACGTCTCGGAGAACCGCCCGCTCGGCGACACCACGACGCTGGCCGACCCGGCCGTGGTGGCCGAGCTCGCCCGCCGGGGCAAAGAGGAAGCCTCCAAGGAAGAGGGGTAACGTCAAACTTCCGACCGTGACCGCCGAGACCGCCGTCGCCGAGCGCCCGGCGACCACCGCCTCGGTTGCACCCAGGCGCCGCCGCGCCCGGCTGCCCGTGCTCAGCTTCGCAGGCGCGGTGGTCGTGTCCGCCCTGGTCCTGTACGTCTCGTTCTTCCCCACCGCCGGCCTGCCGGCGCTCGGCCCGGCTTTCAACCCCGCCACCGGCGCCTGGACCATGGCCGCCGACGCCCAGGTCACCGACCGGATGCTCCGCCTGGCGGGCCTGCAGCGCCCGGTTCGTGTGGTGCTGGAGAAGGACGGCACCGCGCACGTCAACGCCCAGACCGACCACGACCTGTTCCTGGCCACCGGTTACGTCCACGCGCGGTTTCGGCTGTTCCAGATGGACCTCATGCGGCGCCAGGGCGCAGGCCGGCTGTCTGAGGTCGTCGGCAAGGCTGCTGTCGACGTCGACAGGTTCGAGCTGCAGCTCGGCCTCCTCCGCACGGCCGAGCTCGAGTGGAGCCAGCTGTCGGAGAGCGACCCGTCCCGCCAGTCGCTTCTCGCCTACGCGCAAGGTGTGAACGACCGCATCCAGGAGGCGAAGGACACACACGAGCTGGACGCGATGTTCAAGCTGCTCGGCTACGAGCCCAGGCCCTGGACCCCTGTCGACTCGCTCCTCGTCAAGGGCGACATGACGCAGACGCTCAACTTCACCGACACGCCACTCGTGATGGCGCTCCTGAAGAAGTCCCTTGGCGCCGACCTGGCTTCCGAATGGTTCCCGATCCTTCCCCCCAACCAGCAGTCTCCATACGACACCGGCCCCTATCCAGGAGCCTCGGCGCCGCAGAAGATCGCCCCGATGCCGGCGCCGGCCGACCTCCTCACCGGCATTCAACCCCTCTACGAACGCCTCGCCGCACTGCCGCCGGGGCTCATCTCGAGAGGCGGCGCCAGCAACAACTGGGCGGTCGCGGGGGCGAGGAGCGCGAGTGGGGGTGCGCTGCTCGCCGGCGATCCCCACCTCCACCTGACGCTGCCGGCGATCTGGTTCCAGCTGACGATGGACTCACCGGGCATCCACGCCGCCGGCGTGAGCATCCCGGGCACGCCGGTGGTGCTGATCGGCCACAACGAGCACATCGCATGGAGCCTCACCGACGCCCAGAACCAGCAGACCTTGTATTACGTCGAGCGAGAGGACGCCGCCCATCCCGACATGTATTTCTGGAACGGCAGCTGGAAGCGGTACACGACGGTCACTTATGACATCCCGGTGCTGGGCGGGCCGACCCAGCACGTAAAGGTCAAATGGAGCGTGCACGGCCCGGTCATCTCCGAGCGCGGCCAGACGACCTCGGTGTGGTGGGCGGGCAACCTTCCGTCGCAGGACCTCGGCGTGCTCTTGGGGATCGACCGCGCAGGCAGCTGGCAGGAGTTCCGCGAAGCGCTGCGCGGCTGGTACTCGCCGACGCACAACTTCGTGTACGCCGACGACCAGGGCAACATCGGCCTCATCTCCGCGGGCTACTACCCGCTGGTCGCCAAAGGCCAGCCCTGGCTCCCCATGCCCGGCACCGGCGAGTACGACGTCACAGGCACCATCCCCTACGACGAGATCCCGCAGGCCTACAACCCGCCCGACAACGTGATCTGGTCGGCCAACCAGCGCCAGGTCACCGCCGGCTACCCCTACTACATCGGCACCGCGTCGAACTTCTTCGACCCCGGCTATCGCGCCAACGAGATCCACCGCGTCCTGAGTCAGAAGAACAAGCTCAGCGCGGCCGACATGCAGGCGCTGCAGACCGACACCAGAGATTTCCTGGCCGCGCAGATCGTGCCGGGGCTGCTGCAAACGCTGGGCAAGGCGCAGCTCAGCCCACAGGAATCAAGTGCACTTGCCTTGCTCAGCGGCTGGGATTACCACATGGACAGCAACTCGGCCGCGGCGACGATCTGGTATTACTTCTGGGACCGCTACCTCGACGAGACCTTCCGCCCGTGGTGGAAGTCACGCTCGGTCAAGGTCGACATCGGGGAGCTGCGGGACGCCCTGAGCCAGGACCTCGAGGCATGGACGCTGCACGATCCCACCAACCGGGCGTTCAGCGCGCCCGGTGTCGGGTCCCGGATCGCCGCTGACGCCGAGAAGGCCGCCTTCAAGACGGCCGTCAAGGACATGGCGCGTGACCTTGGCGTCAAACCGAGCACCTGGACTTGGGGCAGGGTTCACGTACGCGTGCTCGAGAACCTGGCCGATATCAGCGGTCTCAACTACGGTCCGCGCGCCGAGCGCGGCGACAACAACACGCCGCTTGCGGCGGGCGGTTTTCCCTCCACCCACGGACCGAGCTGGCGCATGGTGATCGACTGGGGCGCCCACTCGTTCCAGGGCATCTACCCGGGCGGGCAGAGCGAGAACCCGGCGTCCAACTGGTACACCGACCGCGTCGACACCTGGTGGGCCGGCGACCTGCGGCCGATGCTGACCGCGAGCGAAGCCGGCTCAATTGACGGAACCCGCACGTGGGAGATGCGCCCGTGAGGCTCTACATCTCGGTCCTGTTGGCCGCGCTCGTCGCCCTGGCGGGTGTGCTGCTCGGGTACTGGTGGGCGCCGTTCGCCGCCACATTTGCCCTGGGCGCCATCGACCATCGGGCCCGGGTCGTCGTGCCGGCGGCGGCGGCGATCGGGTTGCTTGCGTGGACGGTTCCCCTGGCGGTCGCCCAGGGCCGCTACGACCTGGGTCCGACCGCCCGCAGCCTGGCCGCGATCATGGGCTTCGACCACCAGGCCGTCGTGCCGGTCCTCCTCACGCTGATCGTCGGCACGTTGCTCGGACTGAGCGGGGCCTGGCTGGCGAGCGCCGCACGGGGCCTCGTTGCGCCACGCGGGCGCATTGACGTCACCGGCAGCCGACCACGTCCACCATCGCCCCGGTAGAGGCACCAGCGTAAACGCCGCTTGAGGAATCAGGCCCGTGCGGTCGTCATCGGCGGAGGTGTCGGCGGCGCGGCCATCCTCTACTGGCTCACGCGACTCGGCTGGACCGACATCGTCCTGGTCGAGCGCGCGCGCCTCACCAGTGGCTCGACCTTTCACTCCGCGGGGCTCGTGGGCCAGCTCCGCGGCTCGCTCAGCCTGACCCGCATGATGATGAACTCGGTCGAGTTGTACCGCAGCCTCAAGGAGGAGGTCGGGCTCGAGACGGGATGGCACGAGGTCGGCTCGCTCCGCCTCGCCTCCAGCCAGGAGCGCATGGAGGAGCTCACGCGCCAGGCCGCCTGGGCCAAGACGTTCGGCCTCCCCCTCGAGCTGATCTCGGCCGAGGAGGCCCAACGGATGTTCCCGCCGATGTCGACCGATGGTGTGCTCGGCGCCGCGTTTCTTCCGACCGACGGCTACATCGACCCAAGTCAGCTCACGTTTGCGCTCATCGAGGGGGCGCGCCGGCGCGGGGCCGAGATCGACGAGGAAACACGGGTCACCGGCATCGAGGTCAAGAACGGTCGGGTCGCGGGCGTCACCACCGATCACGGCGACATCTCGACCGAGCTCGTCATCAATGCGGGCGGAATGTTCGCCCCGGAGATCGGGCGGATGGCCGGCGTCAACGTGCCCCTGATCCCCTTTGCTCACGAGTACCTGATCACGCGGCCGTCGGGCCTGCCTCTGGACATGCCCACGATGCGGGACCCCTCGCTGCTCGTCTACTACCGGCCCGAGTCGGGCGGGCTGGTGATGGGGGGCTACGAGCGCAACCCGAAGCCATGGGGCCTCGACGGTATCCCTGGCGACTTCAACGGCCGCCTGCTGGAGCCCGACTGGGACCGCTTCGAGCCGCTGATGACGAACGCCATCGTGCGCACGCCCTCATTGAAGGACGCGGAGGTCGTCCGCCTGGTCAACGGTCCGGAGGCGTTCACCCCTGACAACGAGTTCATCCTCGGCCCGAGCGAGGTCGGTGGCTTCTGGGTCGCCGCCGGCTTTTGCGCCCATGGCCTGGCGGGCGCGGGCGGCATGGGCCGGCTGGTTGCGGAGTGGATCGTCGGCGGCCGCCCAGGTCTCGACGCGTGGGAGATGGACTCGCGCAGGTTCGGCCGCGCCTACGCAAGCCGTGACTACACCCTCGCCCGCACCTACGAGGTGTACTCGACGTACTACGACGTCAGGTACCCGGGCCACGAGCGCAGCGCCGGCCGGCCGCTGCGAGTCTCGCCTCTCTACGCGCGGCTCAAGGACCTCGGTGCCGCGTTCGGCGAGAAGTCCGGGTGGGAGCGCGTCAACTGGTTCGAGCCCAACGGAACGGCGGGAGACCAGTCGCTGCGCCCGCACGGCTGGGCCGGCCGGTTGTGGTCGCCGGCAATCGGCGTCGAGCACAAGGCGTGCCGCGAGGCCGCGGCGATCTTCGATTTCACCTCTTTCGCCAAGATCGAGGTCGGCGGCCGGGGCGCGCCGGACTTTCTGGAACGCCTTTCGGACAATCGGGTCGCCCGCGCGGTCGGCGCCCTGACGTACACGCAGATGCTCAACGCAGGGGGCGGCATCGAATGCGACTTCACGGTCACGCGCCTCGGTGAGCACAGGTTCCGGGTCATCACGGGCACGGCGTTCGGCATGCACGACCTGTCGTGGATCCGCGACCATGCGCCGCTCGACGGTTCGGTCTATGTCGAGGACGTGACTTCGGCCTACGCCTGCGTCGGGCTCTGGGGGCCGGACGCACGGAAGATCCTCCGGCAAGTCACGCCGGCGGACATCGGCAACCCCGCGTTTCCTTTCATGACCGCGCGGGAGATCGCGATCGGCTCGGTGCCCTGCCTCGCGCTTCGGGTGACCTACGTCGGGGAACTGGGCTGGGAGCTCTACTGCCCTTCGGAGTTCGGGCTGCGCCTGTGGGACACGATCCGCGAGGCCGGCCACGAGCACGGCCTGACCCCGGGTGGCTACAAGGCGGTCGACTCGCTGCGCCTGGAGAAGGGATACCGCGTGTGGGGCGCCGACATCGGCCCCGAGGTCGACCCATACGCGGCCGGCCTGGGGTTCTGCGTCAAGCTCGACAAGGGCGACTTCATCGGTCGAGAGGCCTTGCTCGAAAAGCGCGCGGCGCCGGCCGGCTCGAGGCTGGCATGCGTTGTCCTCGATGACGCACGGCGCGTGGTTCTCGGCTCAGAGCCGGTGCGGATCGGTGGCGAGATCGCCGGTCGCGTGACGAGCGGGGGGTACGGCTACACCGTCGGGAAGTCGATCGCCTACGCACACGTTCCTGCGAAGGTTGCCGTCGATACCCCAGTCGAGGTCGACATCTTCGGCACGTGGGTCGGGGGACGCGTGGCCCGGGAGCCTTTGTACGACCCCGAGGGCACGCGCGTCCACAGCTAGCCAACCGATCCAGCCATTTGCGCCCGTGGGGCTATCCCCTTCGTTACAGTGACCACAACATCCTGTGGTCAACCCGAGGCCGGTAGGTGGGGTCGATTACCCGAGAACATGGGCGGAATTTGCTGCCTGGTTCGCTGATGACGCCGCCTGTGTGGCCTATCTG
>WNGF01007285.1_pt1 | contig 13410 bp, 14 predicted proteins | sample 5400641 | NCBI WGS metagenome assembly WNGF01 (sample SAMN13153371, study PRJNA577476) | soil metagenome | isolation source: 80 cm soil or saprolite under grassland replicate 2 | place: USA:California | collected 2016-06-15
CGCGACCCAGAAGCTCGACAGCATCACTGGAAGGAGCACTAGATTCGAACCCGTGCCGCGCGGTCAGCTCCCGCCAGCGCTCCCGCCTGAAACGCGCCCCGTCGGGCAGCTCGTCGCCGAGGCCGTGCGCCTGTACGGAAACTTCTTCTGGTCCGTGCTGCCGCTGGGCCTGCCGATTGCGATCGTCAACCAGGTCAGCGTCGGCCACCGACTGTGGGTCCAGGTGGCCGTGCTCGCGGCCGCGGCACCGGTACTCAGCGCGGCGTACGTCGGTGCCTGCCTCCGCATCCGACGCGGGCCGTGGGCGATCCCGTTCGTGCTCGGGACGCTCCTGATCCTGCCGGTCCCGTTGCTGATGCTCGTGTACGTCCTGCCGGCGGTCGCGTGGCTCGCGCTCTTCGGACTCGCGGTTCCCGCCGGTGTGTTCGAGCGGCTGGGTTTCGGAGCGGCGCTGCGGCGCGGCCTGGACCTCGGCCGCGCGGATTACGTCCACGCACTCGGCTCGCTGGCGGCGCTCACCATCATCTTCGGCGTGACGAAGCTCGCGCTGATCGTCCTGCTGCACGGGCAGGCGGACGCCGCCGAGCGGACGGCGTTGTTCCTCGGGGATCTCGTGCTGTCGCCGATGCTGTTCCTCGGCGCGGCACTCCTGTACTTCGACCAGGCGGCGCGAGTAAAGTCGGGCCCCCGAACGAGGAGGACGCGCGATGGCGACCTACATACTTCTTTCAAGCCTGACGGCGCAGGGCGTTCAGACGCTGAAGTCGAATCCTGACCGGCTCCGCGAGGTGAACAAGGATGTCGAGGAGCTCGGCGCGAAGGTCGTCCACCAGTGGGCGACGCTCGGGGAGTACGACTTCGTCAATGTGGTCGAGGCGCCAGACTCGGCGACGATCGCGCGCGTGTCGGTCGCTCTCGGTGCGCGCGGGAGCACGAAGATCCGTACGCTCACCGCGCTGACGATCGACGAGTTCCTGTCAGCCCTCGGCTAGCGCGCGACACTAGAGATAACGGATCCAGCGGCCGCTGCATGCGCATTGGAGGTTCTTGCGATTGCAGCGGCGGCAGCTCCACTCGGAAAGCCAGATCCACTTCAGGTGAAGGAGCTCGACCGCGATCAGCGCCAGGATCGAGACGAGTAGCTCCGTCTTCGAAAGCACGTGCACGGTGTGAAGTTGACGGATCGCTCGGGGACACCGCAATGGGCCGATCGGCCCATTTCCGGACGGGTTGCGGCCTATCGTCGAGGCGTACCTACGCGTAGAGTCGCCCTGTCGATCGAGAGGAGGGATACATGGCCGAGGACATCAAGACCGTCATTCCGCGGTTTTACGAGGAGGTCGTCGAGAAGGGGAATCTGGATGTGATCGACGAGCTCTGTACGTCTGACTTTGTCGAGCACGAGGAAGTGCCCGGCGTCGAGGGCGAGGGGAGGGAGGTCGTACGGCAGTTCTTCACACTCTGGCGCGACGCCTTTCCCGACACGCGCGTCGAGATCCATCACATCCTCGTCGACGGCGATCTGGCCGCCGTCCACTGCACCTTTGCCGGGACGCACACGGGCGACTGGATGGGCATGCCGGCGACAGGTAAACAGTTCCGCATGCCGCTGGTCGACCTGCTTCGGTTCGAGGACGGCAAAGCCGCCGAGCACTGGGGCGTCGCGGACGTCGCCGGGATGATGCAGCAACTCGGGGCGATGCCCGCTCCCGCGTAAAACGAGAGGGACCTCGCTAGTTCGTCACCGGTCGACGGACTAGCGAGATACCCCAAGCTTCGCCCGACTCGAAGAGTTCGTCGGGGTCGATCTCGTCCGCCCAGCCGAGGAAATGCTTCTCATTGTTCTCCTCGGTCGAGCCGTATACGGCACGGCGATCTGGCGCGTGCGGCTCAGGGTCGATCGACTCGCCGCGCTCGAGCGCGTCGCGTCTCGCCTCGGCCTCTTCGGCGACCGGTCCTTCTTCATATCCGCGCGGCATGCGACCGAGGCTACCGGACTGCAGCGAGCACCGCGTCCCACGCAAGCTCGGACGCGATCACACCGAGCGTGAGGCTGTCGAGCGTTTCGTCGTCGACCTCGTTCGTCGTCGCCGCGAACAGGACGTCGCCGTCGGTGAGCGCGTGGAACGGATGGATGGCGCGAGCCATCGAGGTATGGACCTGTCTGCCGAGCTGACGCAGCAGCCAGCGATCCATCCTCTGGTTCGTGGCGACGACCGTGAGCGTCGTGCTCTCACCGGTGAGCCGCGTCTCGATTCCCTCGACGAGCGTGCGACGCGCGCCGGTCGGCGGGTCGAAGTGACCGCGGACGACGTTTCCGTCGCGGTCGACGACGGCGCCGACGGCGTTCACGACCGTGAAGACGGCGATGCGCGTGTCGCCGAGGCGGCGAAACGCGCCGCCCTGACCGCCGGGCTCTCCGTGCTCGAACCCGAAGGTCTTGCCGACGGTCGCGGAGCGGCCGGCGCCTCGCCGTCCCAGCGGGAAGCGACCCTCCTCCGCGGCTCGCAACGCCGCCCGGCCGAGCTCCTTGTCGGGATAGACCGCGTTCTCGCGTGGCCCGAAGTCGAAGATGATCGCGCCCGTGACGTCGGCGATCGACGTCCAGCCCGTGTCGTAGCCGCGCTGGGCGAACAGCTCCGCCGCCACGCCCGTGCAGGCCTCGAGTCCGTACAGCGAGCCGCCCGCCAGGCAGATCGCGTCCACCCAGTCGAGGTCGCCGAAGAGACCGGGCGAGCCGCCACGGACGTCTCGCTCGAGCATCGCGCCGCCGGTGAAGTGAAAGACGGTGCAGCCCGTCGGGCCTTCCTCGTACTCGGCGACGCCGATGCGAAGGCCCGGGAAGTCGAGCTCGAGCGCATCCCCGTCGAAGCTGGTCAGCGCGTCCACGCGACCGCCACCTCCGCGGCGAGCGCAGCGTTCGCGGCGACGAGCTCCCGGTTCGCCGCGAGCGTGCGGCCGTCGCTCCGCTCGTGCAGAAAGGAGAGGACGAAAGGAGTCACGGCTTGCCCCGACACGCTCTTTCGTTCCGCTTCCGCGAGCGCTTCCTCGATCAGAGGCTCGACGTCGTCGAGGCTTTCGTCCGGGGGGCGCGCGACGAGGATGCCGCCGCGAGCGAGCCCCCAGTGTGCGCGCGCGACGCGAGCGGCCTCCTCCGCGGAATCGACTCGGGCCGGAACCGACGGCCCCCCGCGCGCGGAGTAGAACAGGGGTAGCTGGTCCGTGCGGTAGCCGAGCAGCGGCACACCGAGGCTCTCCAGTAGTTCCACGGTGGCGGTGACGTCGAGCAGGGACTTGACGCCTGCGGAGACGACGAGGGCCTGCGTGCGTGCGAGCTCGCCGAGGTCGGCGGATACGTCGGGTGGATCGGGAAAGCCTCGGTGGACGCCGCCGAGTCCGCCCGTGCCCATGAAGCGGATTCCCGCGGCCGCGCAGACGGCGAGCGTTCCGCCGACAGTCGTCGCCCCGACCGCACCCTGCACCGCGCAGACCGCGAGGTCGCGCGGACCAACCTTGCGCGCGGAGGCGTCGAACCGTTCCAGTTCGTCGGCCGACAGGCCGACACGGATCTCCCCCTCGAGCACGCCGATCGTCGCCGGCACCGCTCCGGCCGCACGCACCTGAAGCTCTGCTTCGAGCCCGACCGCGACGCCCTCACCCTCCGGAAATCCGTGCGCGACGAGCGTGGTCTCGAGCGCGACGACCGCGTCGGCGGTGCGCACCTCGTCGGACACGACGATCACGGCATCGCTCCCAACTTTGCGACGCAACGCGCCGCCGCCTCGACCGCCAGTTCCGGTCCGCCGACGAGAAAGCCGGCGGCGAGCGCGTCGCCGGCGCCGGTCGCATCCACGACGTCGCCCGCGCGCGGAGGAAGCTCGACCCGTTCGTCGCCGAGGACGAGCACGCCGCGCGCTCCCCGCTTGACGACGGCGGTCGGCGCGAGGCCGTAGGCAGCTCCGACGATCTCCCACTCCGGCTCGTTCGCGAAGATCACGTCGGGCCCAAGCGCTTCCAGTTGCTCGCGGAACTGCACGGGACCGTACGCGCGGATCTGTGTCCAGGCGGAGAGGTCGACGCTCACGCGCGCGCCCGAGGCCCGGGCAAGCTCGGTCGCGCGCAGCGCAGCGGCGTCGATCGGCGCGCCCAGGAGTGCGTAGCCGGAGATGTGGAGACAGTCGCATTCGAACCAGGCCGGGTCGAGCTCGTCCGGCTCGAGCTCGAGCGCAACTCCGCGATCGGAAGCCATAGTGCGCTCCCCGTCCGGACCGACGAGGGAGACGACGACGCCGGTTCGTCCGGTCGCTTGGCCGGCGAGTTCGACGCCGCGTTCCTCGAGCTCCGCGGCTACGAGCCGTCCCGCGGCGTCGTCGCCCCGCTTCGCCACGCATCGCGCTTCGACTCCCAGCGCCACCGCCCAGGCGGCGACGTTGGCCGCCTGGCCGCCCGCGCCGGTCTTCGTCGTAGCGCTCGCGTCGGCGCCGGGCGCCAGCGGGTCGCCGAGGTGCACGATCACATCCAGGAGCAGATCGCCAAGAGTCACGAGGAACACGGGTACGATCGTTCCATGGACGGCGAGGAGAGGCGCGGCCGTCTCAGCTCCTTCGTGGTGGGCGGGCTCGTCGGAGCTTCCGCAGCGCTGGCCGCGGCCCGGCGGAAGCGGCAGCGGCGACTGCCGCCGCGCCAGACGCCGCAGGGTCTCCAGGCCTTCGAGGGAGCCCCCTGCTATCGCGAGATCGTCGAGAAGGAGCGCGAGGAGCTAGAGCCGTGACTCCGCCCGCCGCAGCGCCTGCAGGTTGACGCCCGCATCGCCGATGTCCAGCCTGCGGCCCAGCCGCATGACGTCCTCCGAGACCGCCAGGTAGCGAGCCCGCGTCACGAGCGGGCGTCGCGAGCGGATCACGAGATACGGCCCGTAGACACGGCCTTCGAAGGAGGAGGCCGGCTTCGGTAACGCGAACGGAATCGTCTGCCGTTGGCGCGCGTTCGTCGTGTCGCTCGCGTCGAGGACCCAGACGCCGCGGCCCAGCGGCTCGGGGACGTCCTTCAGCGCGTCCGCGAGCAGCGCCGGGTCCGCGCGGGGGAGCGCATGGTCCGAGAAGGAGCGATCGCGCTCCCATGCCCGGAGATAGATCGGCTCGTAACCGAGGAGGACGTCGCCGGCGCGGCCCGTCGACGCAAGCCAGCGGGCGGCGGCGTCGCGTGCCTGGGGCTGGCCCGCGGGCTCGCCGTCGAAGAACTGCGGCGTCTTTCGGTGCGCCCAGGCGACTTCGCCGACGAGGATGACGGTCAGAGCGGCCGCGGCGAGCGCGGCGGTCAGCGGCGGCTGCAGCCGGCCGATCTCCACCAGCCCGACCGCGATCAGCACGCTCAGGAAGGGCAGCGCGAAGATCAGATGCCGCGACTCCGGCGAGATCGTCGAGCGCAGCGTGACGACCATGAACGTGATCGCCGGGACCGAGACGACGCAGGCTGTCAGCAGCAGGGCACTCCGCCGCCTCCGTCCGAGCCAAAGGGCACCGGCGAGTGCGAGCGCGAGGACCGGTATCGACCATGCGTCGTGTCCGGTGCTCAGGTCTCCGGCGACGATCCAGAGATAGTGGAGGACCGAGCCCACTGAGCCGAGGCGAGGGCCGCCGCCGCCGACGCCGACGTCGAACCGGTCTCTCAACACGACGTCGGCCCACCAGAACGGAATCCCGAGCACCCCGACGGCGGCCAGCGTCGCCACCGCCGGGCGCATGTGCTCGCGGCGGAGCAGCACGAAGAGTCCTTGCGCGGCGACGACGAGGAGCGCGTATGGATGGCTGGCGAGCAGCGCGACCAGCGCGAGCCCCCAGAGGGCGAAGCGCTTCCGTGTTCCGAGCTCGAGTGCCGAGAGGAGCGCGAGGAACGAGAGCAAGCTCGTGAAGAGGAACAGGCTGTACATCCGTCCGTAGATCCCGTGGAAGAGCATCACCCAGGTGCCCGAGGCGAGGACGGCGGCGACGAGCCCGACGATCCGGTCGGCGAGACGCAGACCAAGAAGTGCGATCAACGGCACGCTCGCGACGGCGAAGACGAGCGAGACGATTCGAAGCGCGGTCAGGCCGCCGCCGAGATGCGCGACCGCCCAGGCGAAGACGAAGTGGAGAGGTGCGCCGCCGCGCTCGCCGAGGACCGTGTGCAGGACGTCCCCGAACGAGCCGCGGCCGACGAAGAGCGCGAGTGCCTCGTCCTCGTGCGGCGGCCAGGCGCGCAGGAACCAGCCCAGGACGCCGGCGAGCGCGGCTGAGATGGCCGCCGTCCCGGCCCAGAAGACGTCGACGTCGTTCGCACGCGCGCGTGCACGCGCGACTGCGGAGGTGCGCGATGCGACCTCGATTACGGGCTCTTTCCGGGACGTTTCCAAGCCGATACCACTGCTAGCGTCTTTCATTCTCGTGCCTACCTACGAATACAAGTGCCCGAACGGGCACGTCTTCGAAGTCTTCAAGCGCATCGCCGAGCCGTCGCCGGAGGCGTGTCCGACCTGCGGCGCGTCGCCGGTCGAGACCGTGCTGTATCCGGTCCCCGTCCACTTCCGCGGCTCGGGGTTCTACTCGACCGACTACGGGCGCGGCGGGCGAAAGAAGGAACCGGCGAAGGAGTCGACCGAGTCCGGCTCGCCCGAGAAGAAGGACAAGCCGCCGGAGAAGAAGGCCGCCGAGGCCTAGCCGGTGCCGCGCGAAAGCTGCGCTTTCGCGCGGATTTGGGTACGCCCGCTTCGCGGGGTAAACGTGCGCGGGCAAGGCCCGCGCACGCTTCTGTCGGTTGGCGACGGCCGTGGTGCGCGGGCGGTGGCGCTTCGCGTCCCCGCCCGCGTTAGTCCGGCCTCCAGGTAGACCGGCTTTGCCTGATCTACCTTCCGGCCTTTAAGTCGGAGATGCGAGCGGCCGCGGCTTCGGCTCAGCGGAACCCGCGGTTGCCGACGACGCAACCGGGGCCAAATGGACCTGATCCGGGCGGCGGCGGCTGCGGTGCCGAGCGCCCCTGCACCATCTGAATCACTCCACGGTTTTCCTCGGACGCGACGATCACGGAGGCGCCGCCGAAATCCCCTGGAGTCCCACCGAGCCGGCAGTGCAGGGCATCCTTCTGACCTGCCCGCTTCAGCACCCACCCGAGCTGCACGAACTGCCAGGCGGAGAGGTCCGTGGTGAGCGGCTCGAGAAGATCGCTTCCGTCGAAGGGGAGCTTGACGAACATCGAGACGCCCAGCACCTTGCTCATGACCGCGCGCAGCACCTGCTGTTGTCGCTCGCCGCGCGTGATGTCGGACTCGGACGGGTCGAGCCGGTTCTCGCGGATGCGGGAGTAGATGAGCGCCCGCCTCCCGTCCATGTGCTGGTTGCCCTTCGCGAAGCGGTAGCCCTGCCACGAAGCGCACCGCGTCCGGTTGTACGGGCAGTCGAACTTGTTGGACAGGATCGGCTCGGGAACGTTGATGTCGATGCCGCCGATGTTGTCGATCAGATGCTTGAAGCTCCGAAAGTCGACGATCATCACGTGATTGATCTCGAGTCCCGTAAACGTCTCGATCGTGCGGATCGCCAGGTTCGTCCCGCCGAGCGGCAGTGCCGCATTGATCCGGTCCTCGCCGTAGCCGGGAATCGGTACGCGTAGGTCACGGGGAATCGACAGGTAGACGAGCCGGTGGCGGCTCGGATCCGTGCGCAGGACGATGATCGAGTCGGTGTGGTTCAGGCCGACCCGGCGGTCGGTGTTCTCGTGGTCCCGACCGAGCAGCAGGATGTTGGTCGAGTGCGAGAGCAGCATGCCGTTCTGATTCGCAAGCACGGGCGGGACGTTGTCGTCGAGCCGTGCGTTCGCCTTCGCGACGCCGCTACGGAACGAGAGGTAGCCGGCGACCGACCACACGATCATGAGGAAGAGGAAGACGAGGAGTCCCAGGCCGATGCGTCGCTTCCAGCTCCAGCGTCGTCGCGGTCTGCGGATCCTCGGTGGCCGGGGCCCGCGTCCGTCCCGCGCGGGCCGCGTCTGCGGCCGTTCCAGCGGCACCTTGCCCTTGACGCGTCCTCCACGGTAGACGCGATAGGGCTTCTCTCCGGTCGCCATCGAGGGAGTAGGGTAGCCGCGCGGTTTGGACGGACAACGCGTCATCGGCGTCGACCTCGGCGGCACGAAGATCCTGGCGGGAGTTGTCGATCGGGAGGGAGGGGTCGAGCAGCGCCGCGAATATCCGACCCCGTTGGGATCGCAGGACGAGCTTCTGGCGGGACTCGACGCCGCTGTCGAGGAGATGCTCGGCGAGGAAGTCGTGGCGCTCGGCTTCGGAATCCCTTCCCCGGTCGACCAGCGCACCGGCCGCGCCCAACAGGCCGTCAACATCCCGCTCGGCGACTCCATCGATTTCCGGGGTCGGATGGCGGAGCGCTTCGCGCTGCCGGTGGGGATCGAGAACGACGCGAATGCTGCGGCCTATGCGGAATTTCACTTCGGGGCAGGGCGTGAGGCGCGGACGATGGTGATGCTCACCCTGGGGACGGGTTGCGGCGGCGGCGTCGTGATCGATGGACAGCTGTATCGCGGCTGGGCGGAGTTCGGGCACATGGTGATCGAATACGACGGGCTGCCTTGTCAAGGGACGTGCACGGGGCGGGGTCACCTCGAGCCGTACGTGACCGGAATTGCGGCGACGAAGCTGGCGCGAGAGGTTTTCGGCCCGGCGGTGGACGCGCATCGCCTCGTACGCCTGGCCACCGAGGGCGAGTCGCGGGCGGTGGAGATCCTCGATGGCATCGGGCGCCATCTCGGCGCCGGGATCGGCAGCCTCGTGAACATTTTCAACCCGGAGCTGGTCGTGATCGGGGGTGGTTTCGCGGCCGCCGGCGACTTCGTGCTCGACCCGGCGCGCGAGGTCGTGCGCCGCGAAGGCCTCGCCGGGGCCGGAGAGCGCGTGCGGATCGTGCGTGCGGAGCTCGGAACAGCCGCCGGACTGATCGGCGCCGGGCTCGTAGCGTTCGATTCTCTCGCTTAGATGCCGCTCGCCGTTTGCGCGACACCGATCGGGAACCTCGACGACGTTACGTTGCGCGTGCTCGAAGAGCTCCGTTCCGCGGACGTCGTCCTCTGCGAGGACACGCGCCACACGCGCGTGCTGCTCGACCGGCACGGGATCTCGGCGCGCCTGCTCTCGTACCACGAGCACAACGAGGCGAAGCGCACGGCGGAGGTCTTGCCGCGCCTGTCGGCGGGTGAGCGCGTCGCGCTGGTCAGCGACGCGGGCTTGCCGGGCATCAGTGACCCCGGGGCGCGGTTGGTCGGGGCCGCGCTCGACGCAGGCGTACCGGTGACGGTGCTGCCGGGCGCTTCCGCCGTGGACACGGCGCTCGTTGCGAGCGGGTTTGCGGCGGATCGATACCAGTTCGTGGGCTTTGTGCCCCGTGGCCCGCGGGCGCTCGCGGCCCTGTGGGATGAGCTCGCGGGCTGGCCGCACCCCGTCGTCGCCTTCGAGTCGCCTCGGAGGCTGCCCGCGACGCTGCGCTCGTTGGCTGATGCATGGCCGGAACGCGAGGTCACCGTTTGTCGTGAGCTGACGAAGCGATTCGAGGAGGTCGTTCGTGGAACCGCGGCCGAGGTCGCGGCGCGGTTCCCCGAGCCACCGAAAGGTGAGATCACGCTCGTACTCGGCCCCGGGGCGGCGCGGGCGGATGACGCGCAGGCGCTCGAGGCCGTGGCCGAGCTCGTGGCCGCAGGCGTGCCGCGCCGCCGTGCTGCCGAGGTCGTGGCCCGGTTGACGGGGAGCTCGCGGAACGAGCTCTACCGCCGTACCTTGTAGCCAGTATTGACAACAGCAGACGGCCCCGCTACGGTTGCCTAGTTCACAAATCTGGCAACAAGGAGGAAATCGTGCGGCGTTTCGTTCTCGTGACCGTGTGCGCGCTGCTGCTACCCGTGTCCGTCGCGCGCGCGTGGACCTGGCCCGTCGACGGGCCAGTGCTGCGACCGTTCTCGTTCGATCGCGCCCATCCGTACGCCGCCGGTCAGCACCGCGGCATCGATCTCGGCGCGCCCGGCGGTCATCCTGTCCTCGCTCCGGCGAAGGGAGTGGTTTCGTTCGCCGGCACGGTTCCGGGCGGCGGCAAGACCGTTTCGATCCAGACACCGTTCGGCTACACCGCCACGCTCGTCCACCTGGGGTCGATCGGTGTGACCCGGGGCGCGCTCGTCGGGGAAGGCTCCGTCGTCGGAGCTGTGGGGCCGAGCGGCGACGTCGATCTCGCCGAGCCGTTCGTCTACTTCGGCGTGCGCGTCACGAGCGATCCGCAGGGTTACGTCGATCCGTTGTCGTTGCTGCCGACGCGCGCGACGCCCTCCGCGCGCGCTCCGGAGGAGTCCCCGGCCGCCTCGTCCGAGCTGGTAGGAGCCGCTCCCGTAACGGTTCCTGCGGCCACCGCTGCCGCGACCGAGACGGCGCCGCCTGCGACAGCGCCGGCGGTCGGCCGACCGACCGAGGTCACACCGGCCACGACCGGGTCCGCTGCGCCGTTCACCGCGGTTGTCGCGACGGCCGAATCGTCGCCCGTGACGGGGACGCAACCTACGATCGAGAGCGTTGAGCAGCCGGCAATGCGTCCCGAGACGCGACCCGATACGGCCGGCCTGCGCGTGGTCCGGCCGATCGGTCTCCCGCAAGTTGCCTGGACGCGCTCTCGGCCTCTTCACGCTGGGGCTGTCGTGAGGCCTGCCCGAAGCGCGGACGTCGCCGATGCGGCGGGAGAGTCCACAGCGCACACCGCCCCGACTGTGTCTGCTCAGCCGGTCCGGGGTGAAGGTCATGTCCCCGAGCGTCCGCTGGACGAGGCTGCGGCTATGCGCTCGCGTGGCCGCTCCGGCTGGATTCTCCCGGCGGGACTTGCGGCAGCCGCAGTTGTCTTGCTGTTTCTGCTGCGTCTGGCGCTGTGCCGAGCCCCGCTCGACACGCTCCCTATCATGGAATCGAATGAGCTTCTACCTGACGACACCCATCTATTACGTCAACTCGACGCCGCACATTGGCCACGCGTACACGACGATCGCGGCCGACATCCTCGTGCGCCATCACAAGCAGCGAGGCGAGGAGACGTTCTTCCTGACCGGCACGGACGAACACGCCTCGAAGGTCTACCGGGTGGCCGAGGAGCGGGGGCTCGACCCGAAGACGTACGTCGACCAGATCGCCGAGTCCTGGAAAGAGCTGCCTAGGACCGTCGGTGCCGACTACGACTTTTTCATCCGCACGAGTGACGAGGGACATAAGCGCTTCGTCCAGGAGTTCATTCAGCGCATCTACGACAACGGGCACATCTACCAGGACGTCTACGCGGGTCTGTACTGCGTGGGCTGCGAGGCATTCAAGACGGAGGCGGAGCTCGTCGACGGGAAGTGCCCCGAACACGGCACCGTGCCGGAATGGATCGAAGAGACGAATTACTTCTTCAGGCTCTCCGCCTTTCAGGAGCGGCTGCTTGAGTTGTACGACTCGCGGACCGACTTCGTTCTGCCGCGATTCCGCTACAACGAGGCCCGATCGTTCATCGAGGGAGGTCTCCAGGACTTCAGCCTCAGCCGCGCGGGTCAGCCGTGGGGCGTCCCGATTCCCTGGGACGAGAGCCAGGTTGTCTACGTCTGGGTCGACGCGCTGATCAACTATCTCAGTGCGCTGACATACGCTCGCGACGGCGAAGATCTACGGATCAAGTTCTGGCCCGAGGCCCGGCACCTCCTTGGCAAGGACATCTTGCGTTTCCATTGCGTCTACTGGCCCGCGCTTCTGCTTGCTGCAGGCTACGACCTCCCAAAGCAGCTGTTCGTGCACGGCTACTTGCTTCTCGACGAGCAGAAGATCTCGAAGTCTCTAGGCAACGTCATCGATCCTCTCGATCTCGTCGACGTCTACGGCAGCGACGCTGTCCGCTTCTGGGCGGTACGCGCAGTGTCATTCGGGCAGGATGGCAACGTCACGGTCGAGAGCCTTCACGAGCGGTACGACCGCGAGTTGGCGAACGATCTCGGCAATCTCGTCTCGCGGACGACCGCGATGATTGCCCGCTACCGTGACGGCCGGATCCCCGCTACAGCCGGCGCAACAGCCTTGTCCGAGCCGATCCGGGCTGTCGCACGCGACGTGCCGCATCGCCTCGACACATTCGACGTCACCGGTGCGGTCGACGTGATCTGGGAGCTCGTCCGAGCACTCAATCGATATGTCGAGCAGACGAAGCCGTGGGAACTGGCGAAGGACGACGCGCGCGCATCTGAGCTCGACAGTGTTCTCTACGACCTCGCTGACGGTCTTCGGGTGGCCACGATCGCGCTCTGGGCATATCTGCCCGAGACGGCCCCGCGCATTCTGCGCGCGCTCCGGCAGCCGGAGGACTTCAGGTGGGAGAACGTCGAGGCCGGGCGCACGATTGCAGTGGAAGGTATCGAGCCCGCGACGCCGCTCTTTCCGCGCGTGGACGCTCCCACCGCCGCCGCGTGATCGACACGCATGCGCACCTCGATGCGCTTGACGATCCGGCGGGGGCGGTTGCGCGCGCGTGTGCGGCCGGCGTCGACCGGATCGTCGCGATCGGGTCCGGTCTCGCATCGGCGCGGACGACCGTGGAGATCGCTGAGCGCGAGGACGGCGTCTTCGCGGCGGTTGGGATCCACCCGCACCAAGCCGCCGACGGCGAGTCACTCGAGGACCTCGCCGGGCTCGTGGACGAAAAAGTAGTCGCGGTCGGCGAGATCGGGCTCGACTTCTACCGGGACTACGCGCCGCGCGATGATCAGCGGCGCGTCTTCGCCACGCAGCTCAGGCTCGCCGCCGAGCTTGGCAAGGCGGTGATCGTCCACAGCCGCGCGGCGGACGAGGAGACGGCGGCGATGCTCGCCGGCTTCGAGGGGACCGTCGTCCTTCACTGCTTCTCGTCACCGGGCCTGCTGCCGGTCGCGCTGAAGCGCAGCTACTACATCTCCTTCGCCGGCAACGTCACGTATCCGAAGGCGACGGAGCTGCGCGATGCCGCCGCGCAAGTCCCAGCAGAACGCATCCTCGCCGAGACCGATTGCCCCTACCTAGCGCCGCAGCCCGTACGCGGGAAGACGAACGAGCCCGCGTACGTCGTCCACACCGTCGCTGCCCTTGCGGACACACGCGGGGAGGCCACCGACGAGCTTGCCCGCCGGATCGACGCGAATGCCGCGGCCGCCTTCGGCCTCCCGTGAGCGTCCGGGCGAAGAGGGAGCTTGGCCAGCACTTCCTCGTCGACGAGAACATCCTCGGCGTCATCGGTCGGCTCGCCGAGCTCCGGGACGACGATGTCGTGCTCGAGATCGGGCCCGGCTTAGGTGTGTTGACGACGTATCTCGCGGACCGCGTCCGGCAGGTCTACGCCGTCG